>Ga0118677_10000599_pt1 | contig 78966 bp, 69 predicted proteins | sample AliMusrvi5mmetaG_FD_86154 | JGI IMG/M metagenome (GOLD analysis project Ga0118677, IMG submission 86154)
CCTGGTTACAGTCTAACGGGATGATCACCATCTCTCAGGGACGGAAACTGTTACCCATTTTCCCATGACTTTTAGTCTCATAAATAGGGTTGCACTACAGGCTTTAATTTCAAGGGTGAAGGGTAAGTGTACCCTGTTTTCCATCCAAAAATCCTGAACTTATACCACCCCTTGTGGTTTCATCAGGAATATCTTCAAAAATCGAGTGTACTCAACAAGTGAATAGGCTGGTGACGAGTGATTAATCATGTCCAGCCTTGGGAAATCAGCATCTTTCCGTCAAAATATTGCAGAACTTTTTGAACAATCGGCATCCAAGCCATTGAAAATGACTAACGCCATGAGATAATGGTGAAAAGGAACAAATTTATTCGATAGTTCTGGAATTGGTTGAAGGCGCCAAAAGCTAGTGCCAGTGTGTTGAATGGTGACATGGTGAAAAATATTAAATTTGTTTGTGGATAAATGACACTCACATACTAAATACTTACATGAGCGCAATAATAAACAATTTTGGAACTGTTAATGAGGCTGGTAACACTTGCGTTCATAATCAATTTAATCACTTCGTTGACAGTTCCATTTCTTTTTCTAACGGTAAATAGAATCAGTGGGTATAAAGGGTTACAACCACTTTAAAAACTGTAACACTAGGATAGACCGTGATTGTTTGTAGCCAATTCCTGTTTTAAGGTTGTTCGTTACGGTTCCGATAGGATAGTGACAATATCCAAAGTGCTGACGCTCCGATATAGATAGAATTTATTCCGATAAACCTTATATATTCGCCTTCTGCCTTCAATGGCAAACAAAGATGTAATAATCTGAAGTGGGGGATGCAAATCGCTTTACAACATTTAAAGAAAAGATATTCCCTTAGTAAGGAATTCCGTCAGATTTAATATAATCGTGGTAACACATAACCGCCACTTCCAAATATATTCAGAAATTGGTTTTTACTTCATTTTGTCCTTGGGGGATCATTGTATACTTTAACCGTTATTTCTTCTTTGTTATAAAGCTTTTTTAACGATGAATGGATTAAATGATATTTTGAGAATGTTCGTATTCACGATTGATTCAACAGATTAATCAATAAACATCTTTGATTATCTTGCCATTGAATTCAATGCTTTGGTACTCCAAGCATCAAGACTTTCATATGCTTGATGTGCTGGTGTACCAGACACATTAGGAGAATGGCAGATATATCAAATCAAATGCGGACTTTATAATCTGATAAACATAATCAAAACATTGAATGAATTCACTGGCTACGCCGAATATTCATAAATCCATTGAACAGCTTTATAACACCACCTGAAACCCTATCATCATTGACAAAGCTTTTGGGGTGAATTGTGTCCTAATGGTGTCGCCAATGTCTTGCGATTTCCATAAATACTTATATGAGAACAGACATGATTTCTTTCAAAGCCTTCTGCCAGCTACTTGATGAGAGGAAAGCTTTGCCAGCAAAACGAAAAGCTTTACTTAAAGTCAGGAAAAAGAGGGGTGGCAGACCGTCAAAGTTTTCGATACCAGCCCCCGCACCAAAGCCACGAAAATACAGAGGATGGATAGAGGCAAGGCCTTCTTACCTAACACCTCGTCCACAAGGGCAATGAACCTTTGGATACGGCTCATGAAAAACTCTTAATGGGTTTAGGCTAAATTTTCGAAAAAAAATTTCAAAGTCGATTTTTCCCGTAAAAATATTCCCCGCTGTATAAACCCCGACATGTGAAATAAATCGACTAACAGTCCACCCCTGCCGTTCACAATACTTATCAAGCTCTAGTCTCTGGTTTTCTACGGTTTGAGAAGTCGTTGACACACGTAAATACATCGCTACTCGTTTGCTCATGGCTAATACTCCTGTTCGATTGACTTGAATAAATGTATTACAAATATTGGCGTAATGCAATAATATTCGTATTACATTTATTAATCTTTTGATATGGTTGTCCCATGAAGTCAAAAGCAGGTAGACCTAAGCTCGATTCCAAGACAAAGAGGGGAAGTGTTTTGATTGTAAGGCTTACGAAGGATGAGAAAGAAATTGTCACCCATAAAGCCAAGGTGACAGGAAAAAAGCTTTCAGAATGGGTGCGGGAACGGTTGTTGGCGTGAACAAGGTGCGGGTGGTTGACCGTCTAAAATAACAAACCCTGCTTTTTGAGGGCAGGGTATCGGCAAGGTTAGAAATGTGTCTTGGGTGTTATGCTGCAAGGCTATCGCCTTTTACGTATCGTATTATCTCGAAAATTGAGTAAAGGGGTCTGCGAGTTGTTCGATTCGGTTTTAACACCCCACGTTTTGCAAGTCTGTCAACCGTTTCGCATGACATTGATAAGACTCTGGCTGTCTCATATTTGGTCAACATCAATTTACCGCTCATACGCTTCATTAAATCCGCAATTTCGTTAATATCAATTTCTTTCATTTTATTTTCCTTCTATAACACACCTACTTTCAATACTTTACATCAAGTTAACCTTCAAAAAAATGACTCAATGCCTACAACCTGTAGTTTTGACCATAATTTTGTCAGTTCCGCTCTTGAATTGTTAACACTATATCACGCTCTCATTGATAATTCAACATTAATATGCAAAAACACCAATAAAAACGCCATTTTTGAATAATTTTTATCTGGAAATTCATATGTCGGTGTAGGCTCCTTTTGTGCGGTTCTGGAGCGTGGCAAATTCAAAGCACATTTTACGAGAGTGAAAATGACTTGTAACCCAAAGTTGTAACCTGACTTTGAAAAATAGGCGATTTTATGACTGTCGCAGAAATGGCTTAACGTGTTGTAACGTGTTGTATTTAATGTGTTTGCTGAGATGAAAAATGGTGTGACGAAATGAGGCGAAATGGCGAAATGGAATTATGAGTCCTCCGCTCTGACCAACTGAGCTACGGGCCCGTCATCTGAAAAGACGAGAAGGGGGGTATTATGCCTTTCGCCGCGGCGACGGCAAGAATCTTTTCACGGCGGAGTGAGAATCGTGCAAAGATGCGCTTGAATGGAATGACTATAAACAATTATAGTGAAAGACATGAAAGTAGAACTTCTTGCCATTACACCGGACGCGGAGCGTATTATCGAAATTGCCGCCAGAACCTGTTATCAGAGTGGAGATAAAATGGTTCCTGAAAAGATGGGAGAACTCCTTCCCAAACTCATTGCCATGGGCCATGAATCTCCCTTTGAACATGCTTATGCCACGTTCCGCATCAGTGGTGTGTCGCGTGCCATGACCCACCAGCTGGTGCGTCACCGCTTGATGTCCATTTCGCAAAAAAGTCAGCGATATGTATCCGAATCGACATTTGAGTGGGTCGTTCCGTCTGCTGTGGCTGCAGGGAATAAGCCCGAGTTTGATCGAGATATGGCGACTATTCGGGATATGTATACGAAGTGGAAGAACAAGGGGCTCAAAAGTGAGGATGCCCGCTTTGTGCTCCCAAATGCCTGCACTACCGAACTTGTGGTCTCTGCCAATTTTCGTGAATGGCGGCATGTTTTTCAGGTTCGGTGTCACCGACGTGCCCAGTGGGAAATCCGTGATGTTTGCCTAGTGATATTGAAGGAGCTTAATCAGCACGCTCCGCATGTATTTGCCGATATTATGAGCCAGCTTGAGAAATCCTAAGCGGGAATTCAGAGGATTTTATGATTACGCGAGAAACCGATTATTCCATGCGTTTGGTCTTGGCACTTGCCGACAGGCATAAAAAAGGGGTTTTATCCGTTTCTTCTGCCGAGGTCGCAGCGGAAATGGATATCCCGTATCGGTTTTTGAGAAAATTGGTTAAACGCCTTGTTGTTGGCGGATTGATCGAGAGTCGCCGCGGGAAAGGGGGAGGCGTGGCCCTAGCCCAGGATCCTGAAAATATTTCATTTTATGACATTCTGAAAGTAATGGGTCCTAAAGGTGCTGAGTTAAGTCTTTGTACATCTGATCCTAAATCCTGCAACAGATCTGCCTTGTGTGCCATGCAGAGGGAATTTTCCAGCATTCAGGTGGAAGTGGATAAGCGTTTGAAAAAAGTGCATATCGCGGATCTCATATAATGTGAAATAAATTCTTGATAATGATACCGTGATAGTAGCATTATCGGCATGTTGATTATGCGGATGTGCCGCATAATCGTGTGGTAGTGAAAATTACTAAAAGGAGAAAATCATATGTCCGTATTAGTCACCAAAGCAGCACCCGATTTCACCGCCCAAGCGGTCATGCCCGACAATCAGATGAAGGATCTGACCTTGTCATCCTATCGTGGTAAGTATGTGATATTATTTTTCTATCCATTGGATTTTACGTTTGTGTGTCCTTCGGAAATTCTGGCTTTTAATAAGACCGTAAAAGTCTTTGAAAAGAAGGGAGCGGTAGTTTTGGGTGTATCTGTGGATTCCCCGTATACCCACTTTGCGTGGCGTCAGACTCCTGTTGAAAAAGGCGGTATTGGCGAGATTGCCTTTCCCCTAGTCTCGGACTTGGATAAAAAAATCGCCCGTGACTATGATGTATTGTTAAATGAGGCGGTTGCTCTGCGGGGGTTATTCCTGATTGACCAGAAGGGGATTGTGCGTCATCAGTTGGTGAATGACCTCCCGCTAGGTCGTAATGTTGAGGAAGCGATCCGGACTTTGGACGCCCTGAAATTCCATGAAGAACATGGCGATGTCTGTCCGGCCAATTGGAGGGAAGGCGAAGAGGCGATGAAGCCCACTGCCGCAGGGGTCGCGTCTTACTTGGTTAAACACGCCAAGTAAGGTCGGGTTGCTGGTTGTTCCGTTGTTGAGTTGTTAGAGATTATCTTATGGATTCTGTTCTTAGCAACTTGAGATCCCATCAATTAGTAACTGAGAATTCCCGAAAAGACATTGAAATTGATGGGATATTGTATTAGTATGTTTGCCGCAACGGAGAAATGTTGTGTGTATTGTGAGTAATGTGGTTGTCTTCGGGACAGGGTGCTTCATTGAAAGATGATCAATCCCAACCGGCGGTTAAAGCCCGCGAGTCTTGTGAAAACAGGACAGACACGGTGAAATGCCGTGGCCGACAGTGATGGTGGCGTGAATGCGCCTCTCAGTCTGGATGAGAGAAGACAGAACCGGCATTTGTTTTGCCGTTCATTGTCCCGGAGACTTTTATGGTCTTCGGGATTTTTTTTGATGGATTTGATGGACCAGTTCAGTTCGACAGATTCACTGGAGAAGGATGATGAGCAAAATGAATGAAAGATTTGACCCCATTGAGGCAGTGATTGCTGATATCCGCCGTGGGAAAATGGTAGTGGTCACCGATGATGAGAATCGTGAAAACGAGGGAGATATCATCATGGCTGCGGATAAAGTGACGGATAGCGCCATCAATTTCATGGCACGTTATGGGCGCGGCCTGATTTGTGTTGCCATGACCAAAGACCGCCTTGAAAAATTGAACATTCGCAGCATGGTGAATCGTGGAAGTGGCGATCATTTCGGTACGGCGTTCATGGAGTCAGTGGATGCGCATGAGGGTGTGTCCACTGGAATCAGTACGCGGGATCGGGCCAAGACCATCAAAACTCTAGTCGCGCCGGGTTCGCAGCGACGTGATCTGGTTAGTCCCGGCCATGTGTTTCCGTTGCAAGCCAGGGAAGGCGGAGTGTTGTGTCGGGCTGGCCATACTGAGACAGCGGTGGATCTTGCCCGGTTGGCGGGATTGACGCCAGCAGGCGTGATCTGTGAGATCATGAAAGATAATGGCGAGATGGCACGCGTGCCTGAACTCCATAAATTTACCAGAAAACATGGTCTGAAGTTTACCACTGTTGCCAGTTTGATTGAATACCGCCGTCGTGAGGAGCGCCTGATTGAACTTGAGCGAACCGTGGATATGCCTACCCGGCATGGTTTGTTTAAACTGAAGCTGTATCGCTCGTTGTTGGATAATGCCTGTCATCTGGCTTTGGTTATGGGCGATCCTAAAAAAGAGATGGCGCCTCTTGTCCGGGTGCATAGTGAATGTTTGACGGGGGATGTCTTTGGTTCGATGCGGTGCGATTGTGGGGATCAACTGGCAAAGGCCATGGACATGGTTGCTTATGAAAAAGTGGGGGTAGTCCTCTACATGCGCCAGGAAGGACGGGGGATTGGGCTGGCGAACAAACTTCACGCGTATGCGTTGCAGGAAAAGGGGCTTGATACGGTGGAAGCCAATGAAAAGCTTGGGTTTAAGGCTGATTTAAGAGATTATGGCGTTGGCGCGCAAATTCTTGCAGATCTTGGATTGACCAAAATCCGACTGATCACCAACAATCCGCGTAAGGTGGTTGGGCTTAAAGCGTATGGGTTGAGCATAGCGGAGCGGGTTCCGTTAATCCTGCCCGCAAATGAGCATAGCCAGCGGTATCTGGCGACAAAAAAGAAAAAATTGGGCCATTGGCTTTAAAAAGAAGTATTGAAGTTTGAATTCTGTAATGTGAGTTCTCAGGAAAGGGCAATATATGAGTGTAAATGTGAAAGAAGTATCTGGGGCCCTCATGGGCAAAGGACTGAAGTTTGGTATTGTGGTCAGCCGTTTTAATGACCTGTTCACCAAGGAATTGGTGGGTGGGGCCATTGATTGTTTTGTGCGGCACGGAGTGAATGAAAAAGACATTACGGTGGTTTGGGTGCCGGGTGCCAACGAACTTCCTTTTGTGGTTCAACAATTGGCCGCCAAAGGGGGCCAGAATGCCATTGTGGCACTGGGGGTAGTGATTCAAGGGGCAACGCCGCATGCGGACCTGATCAACTCTCAGGTATCACGGGCGTTGTCGGGTATTGCGCTTGATAAGCAGGTGCCGGTCATTAATTCTGTGGTCTCTGCCGACAATCTTGAACAGGCCATTGAGCGTTGTGGCACCAAGGCTGGCAATAAGGGTTGGAGTGGGGCGCTGGCCGCCATTGAGATGGCGAATTTGTGTCAGCAGATGGGAGCTTAATATGGGATCACGACGCGATGCCCGCGAATCTGCGGTGCAGATCCTTTTTCAGCTGGATTTCAATCCCGACGAATTGAATGCCACTTTGGCGTCTTATTGGTTGGAGCGTAAAGTGTCGCCCAAGACCCAGCTCTTTGTGGAAGAACTGGTTCGCGGTGTGATGGAGAACCGTTTTCGCGTGGATGAGATGATTGCTAAATGTGCCCAGAATTGGGACTTGCCGCGCATGGCGACGGTGGATCGTAATGTGATTCGACTGGCCGTCTACGAGATGATGTTCCGGAAGGAAATTCCCCATGCGGTCTCCATTAATGAGGCTGTTGCCATTGCCAAAAATATGGGCGATGTGGGTTCCGGTCGCTTTGTGAATGGCGTGCTGGATAAAGTGCATCGTGATATCGAGGCCAATGAGGGCGAGAAGGCTGAGTCATGAAATCATGGTTGACGGCACTCGCACGGACCCGCGATAAAATCGCGGGGGGGCTGGCCCGGTTGATTCCCGGCCTGGCAAAGGCCGACCCTGCTGCCTTGGAGGAGTGGGAGAAATTGCTGATTCAGGCGGATATTGCACCGCGTCTTGTGGAGGAATGGATTGCCCGGTTAAAGCGTAAGGTCGGTAGTGGTGACATGACCTCTCTGATAGAAGGGATGCTTTTGGCGGTGTTTCCCGAACAAACGCCTTATCAATGGAAACTTCCGGTTTCGCCCAAAGTAATCCTGATTACCGGTGTGAATGGCTCAGGTAAAACAACCACCACCGCCAAGCTCGGCCATCTGGCGAAAAAACAGGGGATGACCCCTCTGCTGGCCGCCGCAGATACGTTTCGTGCGGCAGGATCGCATCAACTTAAATTATGGGCGGATCGTCTTAAGCTGGATGTGGTGGTGGGTGCCCATGGGGCGGATTCTGCCGCCGTGGCGTTTGACGCCGTGAAAGCCGCCGTGGCCCGAAAAGCCGATGTGGTGTTGATTGATACGGCCGGTCGTATGCATACCAAACAGCCGCTGATGGATGAACTCCATAAGGTTCAACGTTCCATTGGAAAAGCGCTCCCGGGCGCGCCGCATGAGAACTGGATTGTTCTGGACGCAACCTTGGGGAACAATGCCATTATTCAGGCCAGAATGTTCAAAGAGTGCGTGGATCTGTCCGGGGTGGTTATTGCCAAGTTGGATGGGTCTTCCAAGGGTGGATTTATTTTCACCATTCGCAAAGAATTGAATTTACCTGTCCATTTCGTGGGATTGGGTGAAGGCGAAGATGATCTCGCTCCGTTTGATTCCAAGGAATTTGTGAAGGGATTCCTGGGCGTGTAGAGCAATTCGTGATGCATGGGTTGCGTTGTCGGGTTGCTGAGTGAAAAACGGAATAGCGGGTGAAGTACATGGAGGGTGAACCTCGTGTGTGCCGGGGCAGAAGGGAAGAGCCTGATGCGTGGAATGAATGACATTGACGCCGAATGGATGGCGGAGGCGTTACGGCTTGCCCGACTGGGCGAGGGCCTGACGCGGCCCAATCCGCCGGTGGGTGCGGTAGTGGTCAAAGGGGGAAAGATCATTGGACGTGGCTATCACCGTAAAGCCGGTGGCCCTCATGCGGAAATTTATGCCCTGCAGCAAGCTGGCCCCAGGGCTTCCGGGGCCACCCTTTATGTGACGCTGGAACCCTGTTCCTCCTGGGGGCGTACGCCTCCTTGTACCGACGCTATCCTTGCGGCAGGACTCAAGCGTGTTGTTTGTGCCGTAGCCGATCCGAATCCCAAACATGCGGGTAAGGGCTTTACGTTACTGTGTCGGGCGGGATTGACGGTGGAATGTGGTGTCGGTGCTGTTGAGGGCTTGGAAATACTGCGCCCCTTCACCTCCTCCATGCTTCGTTCCCGGCCTTATCTGACGGTAAAACTGGCCACTTCGTTGGATGGGCGTATTGCCGATTCCTCAGGCTGTTCCCAATGGATATCCGGTCCCAAAGCCCGTATGCGGGTGCAGGGGCTTCGTCGCCGGGTGGACGCCATTATGGTGGGGGCAGGCACGGTAATTAAGGATGACCCTTCATTATTGCCGCGGCCAGCAAAGGGGCGAAAACCCTATCGGATCATTGTGGATGCCATGGGTCGGGTCACGCCCCAATCCCGTGTATTTACAGATGAGTTTGCTGCATGTACCATTCTGGCAACTACCAAGCGATGTCCGGAACGCCAGCGCGAAGCCTATACGGAATATGGGGCACGGGTGATAGTGTTGCCGTCATCGGGGGCGAGAGTGTCACTGACGGCTTTGATTAAAACGCTTCATGCCCAAGGGATAATGCATGTTGTGTGTGAAGGTGGCGGGGTGTTGGTCGGTTCGTTGTTGAAGGCTAGTCTGGTGGATGAAATGGTGATGTTTGTCGCGCCGGTTATTCTTGGTGCGCAAGGCTTCGCCTCTATCGGTGCGGTTTCCTGGGCATTGGCAAAAGCCCCGCGAATGAAATTGGTGGAGTCAAGTCGGGTTGGTGATGATGTGATGATCCGCTTGCAGTCTACGGTGTGTTAGGAGGGCAATCATGTTTACCGGTTTAATTCAGAAAGTCGGGAAGTTGATAGGGAAGAAAACACGTGGCGATGGTATGGTATTTACCATTCAGCATGATGCCTGGGATTCCCCTTTGATCAAGGGTGAAAGCATGGCTGTGCAGGGAGTGTGCCTCACTGTGACGGCGATCCGAACGGGCGAATTTTCCTGTGATGTCCTCAATGAAACTGTGGAAAAGACAAATTTTGCCGAAAAGGTGATGGGAGTACCCCTGAATCTCGAGCGTGCCTTACGTGCCGATGAAAGGTTGGGGGGGCACATTGTCAGTGGTCATGTTGATGGGGTGGGGACAGTACTCGCATTTGATCCGAAAGGCGCAGACTGGATCCTCGAAATCTCCTGTGACGGGCCTCTCCTGAAAGGTATTGTCCCGAAAGGTTCCATTGCGATTGACGGTATCAGTCTGACGATTGTGGAATTACGTGCGAAGAGCTTTACGGTGCACCTTATTCCTCACACGCTGGCAAACACCTCGCTTCGGGCGTTGAAGAGGGGGCATTCCGTTAATCTTGAGACTGACGTCATTGGGAAATACGTGCAGCACTATTTGGAGCGCCTTCAGCCCGCTACGGGGGTAACGATGGAGAAGCTCTGTTCGGCCTTTGGGGGTGTTTAAGAGAGAAAAGAGGTGATTTTATGCTCCAGTTTACAATTCGTTCTGAACTATGTACGCGGTGCGGAGTTTGTGTACGGGATTGTCCCGCCCAGATTATTAAGCAGGAAGGTTCGGCGATTCCTCGCATTGAGCCGGATCAGGAGTCGCTTTGTTATCAATGCCAGCACTGCTTGGCCATCTGTCCCACGGCGGCTTTGTCTATTCTCGGGCGTGATCCTGCGAGCAGTCTTCCCTTGACTACTGGGAGTCTTCCGGCGTTTAATCAGGTCGACAGGTTCATCCGGGGGCGCCGCAGCATTCGTCATTATCGGGACGAGAATGTGGCTCCCGTCTTAATTCAAAAACTTCTGTCTACATTGGCGAATGTGCCGACCGGGGTGAATCGACGGGAGCTGACTTTCTCCGTAATTGATGACAAGACGGTCCTGCAGGGAATCAGGATAAAAGTCTACAAGGCTCTGTCGGCAACGGCGGGAACTGGACGTGTTCCGGAATATCTCAGTAATGCCGCCTCTGCCTATTTCGACCGGGGAATCGATCGAATTTTCCGCGGGGCTCCGCATGCCCTCATTGCGTCTGCTCCACCCGATGCGCCCTGTTCCCGCGAGGACGTGGTATTGGCGCTGGCCTATTTTGAATTTCTAGCCCAAAGTGCGGGACTTGGAACTGTTTGGTGGGGGATGTTTAAATCAATTTTTGAGGCTCTGCCCAAACTGAAACCCTTGGTTAATCTCCCGGCGGATCATGTTTATTACGCCATGCTTTTCGGGACGCCCGCTATCCATTTCGCACGTACCGTTCAACGCGATGATGCGGCCATGATCCAAAGAGTGAATTTATAAGTCTGCCATTTTTACCAACAGGCTAGCCAATGTCGAACCGGTGTTGCTGGAGGAAGCTGACTGTATGCGTTTATTTCGGAGGATTGCCGAGAAACTCGCTTTGTGTCGCAGCATACTCGGGCTGCTGGGCATGGTCGTTTTGGTGGGCATGGGTGAGCACATGGCTGAGCGTTTCCTGCCGCTCTACTTGCAGGAACTGGCCCCCGCGTCGACGGCAGTTCTGGCCATCGGACTGCTGGCGGGCATGGATGATCTTCTGTCTGCGCTCTACTCTTTCCCGGGCGGGTATTTGAGCGACCGTCTTGGAACAAGGCGTGCCCTGCTGGTCTTCAACGTGCTGTCCATGATTGGCTACTTGTGCGTGATTTTTATTCGATCATGGTGGGCGGTGTTGTTGGGCGCGGCCTTCTTTATCTCCTGGTCGGCGATTTCCCTTCCTGCCACCATGGATCTGATTGCCAAGGTTGTGCCGAAAAACAAGCGTACCATGGGCGTATCCGTGCTTTCCCTAGTGAGGCGAATCCCCAAGATGTTAGGGCCTGTGGTGGGCGGTGCCTGCATTGCGGTGTGGGGTGTCGAAAAGGGGGTGCGCGCTGCATTCGTCCTTGCGTTGCTCCTGGCTCTCGTCGCGGTCGTATTGCAGCAGCGTTATATTGTTGATGACTCAAGTGGAAAGCAAACGGCTGAGAGGAGCCCCCTACGCCTCTGGCGGGAGATGCCTCAGGGACTGCGGAATCTGCTATGGTCGGATATTCTGATTCGTTTCTGCGAACGCATCCCGGATGCCTTCGTGGTTGTCTGGGCTACGCGCTATGTGATGCATCCGGTATCGGAATTGACGTTCGGTTGGCTTTCCGCAATAGAAAATATGGCAGCCGTTCTGATTTATATCCCGGTCGCCTCTATGGCCGACCGTTTCGGAAAGAAACCGTTCGTGTTCATCACGTTTGTTTTTTTCACGTGTTTTCCGGTTGCTCTTCTGTATTCACGTTCACTCGCCCCACTCATGGCGGTATTTGTTCTTCGTGGATTCAAGGAGTTTGGCGAGCCCTCCCGTAAAGCCCTTATCATGGATCTGGCGCCCGAAGGCCGCAAGGCCGCGATGTTCGGGTTGTACTATCTGATCCGTGACGTGCTCGTTGCGTTTGCCGCTTTCGGTGGCGCGTTACTGTGGAGCGTGTCTCCTGAACTGAATCTGAAAGTCGCCTTTGTTTTCGGGATCATGGGGACCTTGTGGTTTGCCTGGAAAGGGCGCGATGGTGTAATGACTGATTTCGCTCCTGGCCAGGGGAAATGAGGGTTTGTACGAAGTAAATCTGTCCTGTGAGATCCCGCGCAGGGGCTCCCTCGGCATTATTTATTTACAACGCCTTGGTGTAGATAACGCGGTCATCGTCCTGATCATAAAAATGAGGGATGCGGGCAGTTTCGGTATAACCGGTTTTAAGATAGAATCCGCGGGTGGAATCATAGAGAGGGCGACCGGAAGTTTCTATCATAATGACGCGTCCCTTGGCTCGGCGAATGAGCTGCTCAGCGTGTTCCAGTAGAGCCCTGCCGAAGCCACGACCCTGACAGTTGGTATTGACGCCAATCCAGTAGATGTCGAACGTTCCTTTTGTACAAGGTGTAGAACCGTAGCAGATCCATCCAACTGGTTGGCTATGTACAAGGAGCGTGAAGGATTGATAATGGCCTGTAGGACCCTTGGTGATGGCCTCCTCCAGAACCTCGCGAGCGACGTCGATTTCACCGTCATGGAAAAATCTTGTTTCCTTCATGAATGCCAGAATTCCGTCAATGTCAGACGTTTCGCTATGGCGAATGAGCGGCTTATTTTTGTGCGATGTTTGTTTTTCAGGCTTCTTTTCCTTGACTTTCAGCTTACATGGCGGCTGATCAGCCATCCTGAGCACCCGTCGTGAACAGGCATTTTTGCAAATTTTGCTAACGAATTTATGATAGGGGATGTGAGTGGCGTTGAGGGCGGCTGCAAATCCGCTATCAGGCGAAATGTCGGGGTTGGGATTGATTTCAAGAATGACGAAATTTCCAGTCTCATCCAGACGGAAATCCACACGGGCATAGTCGCGGCACCCCATGGCGTGCCAAGCCTTCAGCGAGGCTTCTTGAAGGCAGTTGGCAATGGCCTTATCCATAACCGCGGGAATCACCCGCATGGTGTTCTTGTATTCAAAAGAATCCGTATGCCATTTGGCGGCATAATCCACAATCCTTGGGCGATCTTTGCCGAAGTTCCGGAATTCAATCTCAGCCACGGGCAGTGCCTTGAGGGTGCGGCCATCCTGAAATACGGAAATGTTGATTTCACGCGTACCAAAAAATTGTTCGACCAAGGCTGGGTGTTTGAAGTCGCGATGAACCCGGGCAACGGCTTTCAAAAGATTTGTGATGCCTCCGGCAATCACCGAACTGGCGTGAATGCCCTCACTTGCATCTGCAAACAAGGGTTTGACGATCCAAGGGGAAGGGGGGAGTGCGGTGCCCATGGCGGATCCGTGGCCGGGCGGGATAATGATGCCTGCAGGGACAGGTAGGCCGGCGGCTTTAAGAATCGCCTTTGTACGCCATTTATCCAAAGCCAACACCTGACTCGTGCTGTCGTTACCAGTACATTCTTTGCAAAATGCTTCGCAGAGAATGGGAACTTGCATGGCATCGGCGGGCCGTCCGGGGAAGTTTTCAACCAAATTGAAGACCAGATGCTCGGGCGAACTTTGCAGAATCGCGGGGAGTGTGGACAGAGACTCCACGGCGACGATCCTGAACGGGATTGCAAGGGTTTTCAAGGCAGCGGTTACCGCATGCACTTCATCCATGACACCGGTGTCGCTCTCAACACTCTGGCAACTGCCAGGAGCGGGGAGCGCGTGATGTAAAACCAGAACCGGTTCGGGTTGGGAGTTCTTCATGCGGGTGTGGCTATTCGTGACCGGGCGCTGTCGATGATGAAACTGATAATATCCTTGTAGCTCATCCCTACGAGTTTGGCGATGATGGGTAGATCCGAGTGGAGAGGATTAAGCCCCGGGAGAGGATTAACCTCCATAAATGCCGGTCTGCCGTAACGATCCATCCGGATATCCACTCGGCCAGCATCACGCAGTTCCAGCACCCGGTAAGAGTCCAAGGCCAGCTTTTCGACGGCTTCGGTTTCCGGTGTGCGGGGGGGGCAATGATAATCCACATAATTGGTGTAGTTTTCCTTCACCTCATAGGTGTAGATCGTGGTGTTGGCGTTGGGGCGGAAGCAGACCTCCATGGTGCCCATGACATGCGCCTTGGCTCCTGTACCCAGGATGGCCACGGTATATTCACGGCCAGGGAGAAATTCTTCAATCAAAACCGGTTGATTGAATTTTAGCAACAGGGTCTGGCAGACGGCCCGTAATTCAGCGGAGTTTGTAATACGTGAGGCGCGGTCAATGCCTTTACCCGTTCCTTCCGCGATGGGTTTGGCAAAAAGGGGGTATGGCAGATTGACATGATCCACGTCGGATTCGCTTTGAACCACGTGGAAGCCCGCCGTGTTGAGCCCTTCCGCCTTAAGTATTCGTTTGGCCACCGCTTTGTCGAGGGTGACCGCACAAACCAGCGGATCGGACAGAGTATAGGGAATATCAAAGGCCTCCAACATACAGGGGATTTGCGCTTCCCGACTTCGCCCAGATACGCCTTCGGCAATGTTGAAGACCAGATCCCAGTGGGCACCGGCTGCCAGTTTGGCGCAAAGGGCACGGATATGGCCGATACGCTCGGGCTTGAACCCGAGCTCAGCAATGGTCCGCTCAATGGTATCGATAGTGATATCGGCGTCAAACTCTGCGACATCCTCCTCTTTGTAGCCGAGGGCGAGATAGTCGCGCTTCAAGTCGTAGGTCAAACCGATGGTTAAGCTCACGAGGGGATTAACCTCCGCCTTCCGCCATAAGTGATTCCAGCAGGATGCGGAACTCCGGGTGTTCTTGTCCCGCTTCCGTCTTCTGATATTTACGGGCGGCTCGGCGTTTGTTCCGATTGGAGTTGGCGGGCGTAATCACTGAAGAATGGCCGGCGGCTACTTCCCAGACGCCGTGGCTTCCACTGCGCGCCCCGGCAGGAGCGGGGGTGCGGGGCATGGGCTCCATGGGTTCGGGATAGTTGACGATCATCCCTTCAAAGTTACGCAGTACGGTGTGTGTCGGACTGGACGATATGATGTAATTGGGCAATACGGGGATTTTTCCCCCGCCATGAGGGGCGTCAACCACATAAGTCGGTATGGCCAACCCGCTAAGACGGCCACGGAGATATTCCATAATCTCAATGCCGCGACTGATGGGCGTGCGGAAATGCTCCACCCCCCTTACCAGATCACATTGGAACAGGTAGTACGGGCGGACACGTATTTTGACGAGACCACGCAAAAGTTCTTCCATTACTTGCGGGGAGTCGTTGATGCCACGCAAGAGCACCGTCTGGTTCCCCAGAGGTATGCCAGCATTGACCAGTTTTGCGCAGGCGGCGGTGGATTCGGCGGTGATCTCGTTAGGATGGTTGAAATGGGTGTTGACCCATACCGGGTGGTATTTTGACAACATTTGGGTCAGTTCCGAATTGATCCGTTGGGGTAATACCACTGGAACGCGTGTACCGATGCGAATGATGTCTACGCTGGGAACCGACCGTACGGCCGCCAGAATACGTTCGAGCAGGGAGGTTGCCATCGTCAGCGGATCCCCGCCGGAGATGACCACATCCTTGATTTCGGGGTGAGCGCGAAGATAGCCCGTAATAGTGTTGAGCTGGGCGACGTCAATACAGGATTCCTGGTATCCGGCCACGCGTTTCCGGGTACAATGGCGGCAATACATGGAGCACATGGTGGTCGCCATCAGGAGGGCGCGGTCGCGGTACCGGTGAATCAACCCCGGTACGGGCATATCTTCCTCTTCTTCCAGAGGATCCGCATGCAGAAAATCGGGGGCAAAAAGTTCCTGCCCCTGTGGCACACTCATTTGAAAAACGGGATCCGACAAGTCGGTTGTTTTGATGAGCGAGGCATAATAAGGGGTGATGGCCATCGGATATTTTTCGCATACCCGGGCGATGCCCTTGTTGGTCTTCAGTGAAGGAAAGAATTCGGTTAACTCATTGAATGTTCGGATACGGTTCCGAACCTGCCAGCGCCAATCGTTCCACTTTGGATTTTGTTGCGGATTGAGTAGGGAGACGGTCAAGGGTGCGGCAGAGCTTGTACTTGCAGGCTCGTCACTATTACTACTAAGCGGAGGCTCTTCTTTTACTGATACCGATTCGTTTGTCATATTATTGCCATTCATTGTAAAAACTCCTTGTTGAAAAATTAAACATTCGTAATCTCGAACAAACCATCAAACCATACCTGGAAGGTCGGTCTACACGGCGCACCTCAGTTGTTGCGACGTGCCGACCAGCAGCGACTGCCGTGCCAGATCGAGGTTGTTGATCACGTCATGTTTACTACTTAAAATGGACATTCCGACGGTGATGTTACCGCAAATAACAGCGCTAATGGCGATGGCCATGCGCTTCACTGCGACTGTGTCAGAGATGACTGGATTCAGGCGACGCTCCAATGCGGTCATGTATCGGGCAAAAGGTGGCTGAAGCCCCGGAACAGATGCTGACCTTGTTGCCACCATGGTTTGTCCCTGCAGGAATACGAGGAATAGGTCTGATCGTTCGGATAAGAACGTGACATGTGCGTTAAAAAGCTGTGTGATGCGATCTTCTAATGATAGGGCAGGAGCCTCATTGGGTGGCATACGCGTAATTAGTTCGTCGGATGCCAGATCAAGAAGGGTTCGGAGAATATCAAGCTTATCCATGAAGTGGCGGTAGAACGTTCCTTTGCCGACATCAGCACTTTCCGTGATATCCTCAATGGCACAACCTTCAATGCCTTTGGTATTGAAAACATAGAGGGCAGCGTCCAGCAATCGCTGTCGGGTTTTGGTAGCCCGCCGCGATGCCCTGCCCTCCGTTCTAGGCTCTGGTTCGTCGTCCATTTTGCGTTGCTGCTCAGTCAATTATGACTATATAGTCGCGTTTAGTATTTTTATTGCGACAAATATTTAAATTATTTAAAATCGCCACAATAGCTTGTGGTTACTTTTCCGCTCTTGTTATACGTGGAAATTAGTCGCTACTGACTACACCGTCAATAAACTTTAATGTTTTTTGTTCTTTCATTGCCTTTGCGAGCAATTGATTGACTAAAGGGGTTTTGGCGTGGGTGTAGGCATCACGGTTATGGGCGTATTTGCGGGCGAGTGTTTTTTTAAATTTATTATATTTTTCAGCCTCTTTTGGGTGGACTCGTAGATAATTCCGGAAAAGAATCCAACGGTTCCAGTGTTCGCTACCTTTAGCCACCACATGAAGGTGATGTGTTACGGGATTTCCGCGTGTAAAGAACTGGCGTCCAGGAAGTCCGTATTCCCCCTTGTAGGTATAGCCTGCCATTTTCAGTCTTTTTATCCAAAGGGGCAGACGTCGCAGACTGGGGATCATCATGGCCATATCAATGATCGGCTTTGCATCCAGTCCTGGAATGGCAGTGCTTCCGATATGCTCGAGCCAAGATGTGGCGCCTTCTGTATAATGTCGCAGACGCCGAACTTCGGCACGATAGCGATTTTTCCAGAGGATCGTGTAAGGGCTCAGCTTAACGGTACCGGTTGTAAGGCCAATCGTTTTTTTCATTGCGGGTTCAGGAAAATCAATGGGTGGGCGCGGATGTCAACTGCGACTCAGCAAATCTTTGAAATAGGTAATCGTCTTGGAGAGCCCTTCGTCCAGCGCGATGGTGGGCTGCCAGTTGAGTATTTTCTGGGCCAGGGTAATATCCGGTTGCCGTTGTTTGGGATCATCGGCGGGCAGGGGCATAAAGTTGAGTTTGGACTTTGAGCCTGAGAGCGCGATGACTTTTTCCGCCAATTCCAGCATGGTAAATTCACCGGGGTTGCCGAGGTTGATGGGGCCAGTTATTTCATCGGTGGAGTTCATAAGGCTCATCAACCCGTTGACCAGATCGTTCACATAACAGAACGACCGGGTTTGTTTTCCATCGCCATAAATGGTGATGGGGTCATGACGCAAAGCTTGAACGATAAAGTTGGAGACCACACGCCCGTCATTGGGATGCATTCTAGGCCCATAGGTATTGAAAATACGTGCCACCTTGATGCGCACTTTGTTCTGGCGATGGTAGTCGAAAAAAAGCGTTTCTGCACAGCGCTTTCCTTCATCATAGCAGGATCGGATGCCAATGGGATTAACGTGTCCCCAGTAGTCCTCGCGCTGCGGGTGGACATGGGGGTCACCATAGACCTCGCTAGTGGACGCCTGCAGAATTTTGGCACGGACGCGCTTAGCGAGCCCCAACATATTGATGGCGCCATGAACGCTGGTCTTGGTTGTTTGTACGGGGTCGTATTGATAATGCACGGGGGAGGCGGGACAGGCCATATTATAAATCTCGTCCACTTCCACATAGAGCGGGAATGTGACATCATGCCGCATCAATTCAAAAAAAGGATTATCGAGGAGATGAGCGATATTGGCTTTTGTTCCGGTGAAATAATTATCAACACAAATCACCTCATGCCCCTGAGCAAGAAGTCGCTCGCACAGATGTGACCCCACAAAACCGGCACCGCCGGTGATCAGTATGCGTTTCGATGTCAGTGTTTTCATGGTGTCAATATACAAGTGAATGGGGGAAAGACGCAAGAAGAGTGACAAAAAATATAAACTGAAAATTAACCCTTGAGCGCCAGGATCCGCTGAATTTCCAGCTCCAATAGGCGGGGATCTGTGGGGATTCGTCCTTTTCCCGTTCCAGTTTTGGGGAGAGCGGGGATCAGCTTCTGAAGCTCATGGAGCAAGGTCATGGGCTTGTAAGGACGGGAGATGAGGCCGAGAATGGAATGTCCGCCAGTGACCGGGCGAGAAACTTCGGGATGATTCGTAGATAGAATAATTTTTGTATTTTTCAGCCAGTCCATGTTTTTGATCTGGTTAATAAACTCCGTGATGCTGATGTTGGGCATCAAGTGATCCAGAATCAGGTATTCGGGGTGTGAATTCTTGAGTCGTTGCAGGGCATCGCCAGCCCCCTTTGCCAACAGAACCTGGCAGATTCCCAGTTGGTGAAGGGTTGTTCCTGCCAGCAATAACTGGGGGAATTCGTGATCGGCAACCATGATCGTAATCTCGGGATTGGGCTGTTGTGAACTCTTGTGATTGATCACTCGTCTAATCTGGCTCAAAAAGGCCGGCATGATGGGGGGCTTGATAAAATAGTCGTTGGCTCCCAACTTCATGACACGTTCAATATTTGCTTCCCGACTAATCATCATCATGGTACCCGGCGTGCCCGTGTGGGGCTGCTCATTTAGGCGTTGCAGAAGATGGAACCCGCTCTCTTGGGGAAGTTCATCATCCAGGATGAGCAGACTGAAGGGCGTTTCAGTAATACGGAGGAAGACACTTTTTGTGTCCGGGAAAATTTCCACGCGGAACGTTTCTTTTTCGAGAATGTGCTTAATCACCTTGGACATTCCCGCATTCGTCAGGCAGAGCGCAACAGGTTCCTCGCGGTGGGTGATGGGAATTGCATCCGAAACTATTGGCCGGCCGCCGGCATAGGAATCGGTGTCGCTGAAGGCCATATAAAGGTGACTTTCCGCCCGGAGGGCGGCGTCATCAATGGAGGTGTGTGAATTGTTGATGGTTAGTCCAATACAGGTGGTAATGGGGCTGATTTCACCGGTGGAACGGCGCAGGGTCAATTCAGAAAGAGCCGGAAGCACCTTTTCAAGAGCCTTGGTTGCGCCGAAATGATCTTCGCCTGTCAGCAAAACGGCGAATTCCGAAACATCCCACCGTGCAACGACGTCGGTCGCCCGGAGTGAGGACGAAAGGATCGCGCCAATTTTTCGCATAAGTTCATCGCAGGCAAGTGGTGTGCAATGATTGGTTAACGCGGCAAACTGGTGGATGCCTACCAGCGCAAAGGCAATCGGGGCTTCCGCCTGAATCGCATGTTGAAGCTGATGGAAAATTTCATGACAGGCCGCACGGTTAGGCAGACCAGTGATAGGGTCACGGCGTGCTTGCACGCCTTTCATATAGCTCCGTTTGAGTCGGAGCATCAGGTAATTGGTAATATCTTCAATAGCGGAACTTTTCGGAAAAATAGCGTCAGCGCCAGGAACAGGTAATAGCTGGTTAATATTGGTCTCTGAAGGACTCGGGGTGATGGCGATAACGGGGATGGCGGCGGTTTCTGGGCGGGTTCGTAAGTCAGTGATAAAGGCTCTGCCGTCCATGTCAGCCAGAACGGTGTCGACAATGCAGAATGCTACCGGAAAAATGGCGATAAGCTCTTTCGCTTTGTGAGGTGACTCAGCAATAAGAGTTTGATGGTTTTGGGCGTTTATACTTTCCGCAAGGTGTGCGGTATAGATTTTGTCGGATGACACCATTAGCACCATCCCCGCATGGCTGGGGGTGTGATCAATCGCCTTTTGGATTTCAGCAATCAGTTCATGCAGCCGGGCGGGGAACGTTGTTGCGGGAGCCTCCTCTGCGGTGCGGGCCGATTGCCATAATGCGTCCATGCCACGGAATTCGCTGGAAGCGCGGAGCAAGGCGACCAAACGGCGCGCTTCATTTTCGGATTCGGATTGGGGATGAGATTCCAGTCGTTCCAACGATTTAGTAAGGCTGTCAAGACGATAGCCAAGATTTACAGGAGATTGAAACCTTTTAGTCATTATGAATTAACTTTATATCTTCTTTTCCTCATTCGTCAAGATAGGCCTGTGTTGTATGGTTTTGCGGATTTGGAGTGTGAGAAAAAACATATTGTTTTCACAATTGACAACAATTGAATAAGGTTCATGATCTCTTCAAAGATAAACAGCATTCAATAAACTGGAATCCTGCAACATGAACGCAAGGCAGGAGAGAAAAAATGGTTGTATTTATCAGATGGACAATTAGGGATGAGGCAACAGGACAACATGCATCATAAACCCTTTAAACAACAGTTCACCCGCCTGAAGCGTGATGGGTTTTTCATGGTCGCATTCTGGCAATTGCTGGCATTTATTATGATGATCTTACTCATATGGGTCAATGAAGTCCTGGACTTGTCCTCGCTGTGGTTTGATATCCGCCCAGGAAATCCAAATTTTTACGAGGGGTGTGTCCTGACGATTTGCGTTATCATCATTGCGATTATCACTGTTGGGCACACCTATCTCCAGCAGAAACGCATCATCAAGGGGTTAATTGTCGTTTGTTCAAGGTGTAGAAAAATGCGGGTGGATAAAAAAGCCTGGGCGTATCTTGACCAATATCTTCATGACCAATCCCTTGCTCGAATCAGTCATGGACTCTGCCCGGATTGCTACGAGAGGACGAAACAGGAAATTGACGATTCCTTGAAGGATTTTCCTGCGCCACCTTATAGCCCAAAACGGTTGGATAACAAGGGCGAGACGACATTGGACGGCATCTGCCGGTAAAGCCTCCTACCTGGCATCAAAGAAAAATTGTTTCGCGTAGTTTTTGTGATCCAGTAGATCCGAGCGCAGTTGGTCACTCTCGCGGTCAATTTGATCGGGGGTGGCACCGAGTTGTCTAAGAATGGAGGACGTCATGGCAAACGCGACCTCGGCTTCACCGGAGAACACATAGTTAACCCCTGCTTTATGAAGTGTGTGCAGTTCCTTGAGATAACCGGTATGGGCGAGAATGAAGATATCGGGATTGAGTTCCCGCGCATGACGAATGATATCCGGTGAGGTCGTGATTCCCGGGGCGCTTAATATCAAAGTAGCCGCTCGAGCGGTGCCTGCCCGCTTCAGGGTTTCCAAATGAGTGGCATCACCATACATCACGGTAATGTTTTGCGAACGCAGGTGGTCAACCGTTTCTAGGTTCATCTCGATAATCGTGGTCGAAATATTATTCTTTCTCAGAAGTTGTGTCAGGGTCTGCCCGACCGGGCCATAGCCGACAATGATGGCGCGATGGGATGGGGGTACATTGGTTGCTTTGTGGGGGAAACTAACTTCTGATTGATCATTGCGCTGATTGGCTCGTCGGTTTAGAAAACGCCAAAATTTGGGGTGCCGTGCCAGCCAATACTCGGAGGGATCTACCAGCCGGAAGAGCAGGGGATTAATCATGAGCGAGAGAATTGATGCCATGACGAGAGCATTTCCGGTCATGGGGGTCAGCAAGTCCAGTTGGCTCCCTAGACTGGCCAGAATAAAAGAAAATTCACCGATCTGGGCTAATGAGGCAGCCATGGAAAAAGCAATGCACGTGGGATACCCTAAAAACAGTATGGCGGAGGCGGCAATCAAGGGTTTGGCAATGAGAATAAGGCCTAATGCGGTCAGGCAGAGGGGCCCCATTTCCAGCAGATGGTTGGAATCGAAAAGCATCCCGATGGAAACGAAGAAAAGAACGGCAAAGGTGTCGCGCAAGGGAAGGGCCTCAGTCGCCGCCCGCAGGTTGAAATCCGAACGTCCCACCACCATGCCGCCCAGAAAGGCACCGAGTGCCATGGAGACGTCGAAAAAAAAGGATGAACAGACGGCAATGCCCAGCGCCACAACCAGAATGGTGAGGGTGAAGAGTTCACGGGAACGTGTGGCGGCGACATGACGCAATAATCGCGGAATGAGCCAGCCTCCCAGATAAAATGCAGTAATCAGCAACAGGGAGATTTTGAATATGGAAATTCCCACATTCCATGAAAGTGCGGCAATATTTATCTGCCCGTGCCCGAAAATGGCCGGCAGCAGCACCATGATCAGAACGGTTAAGAGATCTTCCGCCACGAGCCACCCGACGGCGATATTGCCGACAGGTGTGTGAAGTTTGTTGTTGTCCGCTAAAACCCTAGTCAGGGCTACGGTGCTTGCGATACAGATAGTCAGTCCAAAAGCTACCCCGGCCTTCCAGTCAAAACCCAGCATCACAGCGGCCAGTGTACCCAGAGAGGCGGTGGTCAGGCTTTGGATCAAGGCTCCCGGCAGCACGAGGCGTTGGACCCCCATCAGTTTCTTCAAATTGAACTGGAGTCCCACCCCGAACATCAGGAGGATGATGCCGACGGAAGCCATGTGATTGGCCAATTCCCGATTGGATATCAAGCCAGGCGCGGTGGAACCCACTACGATACCAGCCAGAAGGTAACCTGCGACTGTCGGCAGTTTCATCCGCTGCATGACATAGCCGAAAACCAAGGCGAGGGTCAGGCCCAGGGTCAACGTGAAAACCAGGTCCATGCTTTGCATCTACTAGAAATTTTGCCATTCTGGTTCGTTAGCGAAAATCCAGCGATAATATTCAATGCCTTCCAGGTTCGTTGCAGCTGCTTCATCGGCGACCACCGTGCAACGCGGATGCAGTTGCAGGGCAGACCCCGTTACCATGGACGTGATGGGGCCTTCGGTGGCCTTGGCCAGAATGGAAGCCTTACTTGCACCTGTTACGAGCATGAGGGCACGTTTGGAATCAAGAATAGAGCCAACTCCCATGGTGATGGCGCGTCGGGGAACTTTGTCCCTGTCGTTGCCGAACATGGCAGAATTGGCCTGCAATGTGGAAAGGGTCAGCGCCTTTTCCCGGGTGCGGGAGCGCAAGGAGGAGAGCGGTTCGTTGAAGCCGATATGACCGTCATGCCCAATTCCCAAGAGTTGCAGGTCAATGCCGCCCCGTTCCTTAATGCACTCCTCATATCGATGGCACTCGGCAGTGAGATCAGGGGCCATTCCGTTCGGCAGGTAAGTATTCCGCGAGTTAATGTCAATTCTGTTGAAGAGATTCTCATTCATGTAATGCCGGTAAGAACAGGGATGTTCCGCGGGAATACCGATATATTCGTCAAGATTGAATGTCCGGCAGCTGGCAAAGCTGAGTCCTTCTTCGCGATGCATGCGGGCCAGATGGCCGTAAACGGATTCCATGGTGCGGCCAGTGGCGAGCCCAAGAACGAGATCCGGCTTATGCCGGATCTCGCGTGCAATGACACGGGCGACCATCAGGGCCGCCGCATCACTATCAGATTGGATGATAATTTCCATATACTAGACGTTGAATTCCTTGGCGTTAACTTCCGAAGAAACCATGACCTTTCGGTCGGGAAGCACCTGCTTCAGGCTTTCCTGTTCATCCATCCCACTAGTCAGTGGGATGGCAATCTGTCCACCTGAAATTGCGGATTGTTGCATGGCCAACATGATCTCGGCGCCCTTAAATGCGCTGGCGAACTGGCAGGGGTGCGGTTTGATGCCGTCCAGCCAATCGGCCATATCCTGGATGTAAGGAGGCATATCGAGGTCATAGTTCATGACGCCTTCGCCGCTCTGGAAGCCATTGCGCTTGGTGACCGCACGCCAGCCGCCATTGGTGAGCACTTCGGCGAACCCTTCGGTTCCCTGGGCACCCATACGGCACTTGCCCCACCATTTGGCCACTTCAGGCTGATCTGGAGCCCCGGCACCGCATTCATAAATACCGCGCACGCCGTTGGCGTATTGGACGAATCCCGCAATGTGGTCGGGGGAGGGATGGTTATCTGTCAGTTTGCCGCGTCCGGCGGCCTGAGCCATAACCCACGTCGCGTCCGCCTCATCATTATACCAGCGGGTGTAATCAATGAGATGGGACAACATGTGCGTCATCCAGCCGGTGGCAGATCCATAAACCGTGTGAATACGGCCCAGTGCGCCGCTGGCAATGATCTCTTTGACCTTCCGGTAGTGGACGCCGTAACGGTGCTGATGACTCACCACAGCCTTTACGCCAGCCTTGGTGAGCATGTCACGGATGACGAGCAACTCTTTGCTGGTCAGGGCGACAGGCTTCTCAAAGGCGATCAGTTTAGCACCACCTTCGATGGCGGCTTTGATCATCGGCGTGCGCAGGTTGGGCAGGGTGCAGAAACAGAAGACGTCCGGTTTCAGTTCTTTGGCGAGTGCAGAGACGTCCGTGCCGGTTTTGACGCCGCCGCCGATTTTGGCGGCGGCAGCGTCCAGCTTGGAAGCGTCAATATCGCACAGGCCGGTCACTTTGAAGCGGGGATTGGCCTGAAAGGCTGTGGCATGATGCATACCGCGTTTCCCGGCTCCAACGACCATTGCTGTGTATTGTTTTCCCATGGCTGTCAATGTCCTTTAGGCGTTGGCCTTATCCCATTCCAAGCACTTGGTGATGACGTAATCGGCTTCTTCGGTCGTCAGTTCGGGAAACATCGGCAGACTGATGCAGGTGGTTGCATTTTTTTCGGCATTGGTCAGGGGGCCGACGATACGGGCAGCCTTACCCCACGGATAACCAGCCTGCTGGTGGATTGCAATCGAATAATGCGTTTTGGCATCAATGCCGTTCTTGACCAGCCAGTTGACAAACTCGTCGCGTTTTTTGGCATCCTTGACTTCGATCACATAAAGGTGCCATACGTGACGATAGCCTGGCTTCTGGTAGGGCAGGGCGAAAGCCTTGGCACCCTTCAGGCCTGCGGTATAGCGCTCCGCCAACTTGATACGGGTGTTGTTCCATTCGTGGATATGTTTTAGTTTGGCACTCAGGATACCGGCATGGATGTCATCCAGACGGCTGTTGAAACCGAAGCTGTGCACGTTTCGCGCGGGGGAACCGTGACTGCGGAGCAGGCGGGCTTTGGTGTTGATCGCATCGTTGTTGGTGACGATGGCACCGCTGTCGCCAAAGGTTCCGAGATTCTTCTGAATGATGAAACTCGTGGCGACCGCATCGCTCAACTCCCCGATCTTGAAGGTGTCGCCGGCGGCGTCGATGGCCTGGGCATTGTCTTCAATGATGAACAGCTTGTGTTTGTCGGCAATTTTTTTGATGGCAGCCATGTCGGCGCATTGCCCGTACAAGTGGACGGGCATGATGCACTTCGTCTTGGCTGTGATGGCGGCTTCGATTTTGGTGGGGTCAATGCACTTTGTTTTGGGGTCGCAGTCAATCAGGACGACGGTGGCGCCGGCGATCCAGATGGCTTCCGCCGTGGCGAAGAAGGTGTTTGCGTTGGTGATGACTTCGTCACCTTGGCCAATGCCGAGGGACATGAGGGTCAACCAGAGGGCGTCTGTGCCGTTGCCGACGCCGATGGCGTGCTTGGTGCCGCTGAACGCCGCAAATTCTTTCTCGAACTGCTTGTTCATGGGGCCTTGGACATACTCGCCGCTCTCAATGACCTTCTTGATATTGGCGTCAATTTCCGCCTTGATATTGTTGTACTGACGCACGTGACCGTAAAATGGAACTTTCATTATTATTTCCCCTTTTGTTATTTGTGTTTATTTAACTGAGATTGCCTTTATTTGCCTAACCGACCTGAAAGTTTTTTGCGGACATCCGCTTCGAACGCCTTGATATGGCTGGCGACGAACTCGATGATGTCGAGTGACGGATCGGCAACCAGAGGCGTTAGATTCATACCGAAGATCAAATTTGTCGCGGTATCCGTGGCATGGGATTCAAAGAAGGTGGCATTCGCCTGGCGGCGGCCCAGGGTGGCCAGATCATAGCGTTTCCCGCCGGCGATTTGAGAGTCAAATACGCCGTTAACGGCGGCCGCGAGGTTCTGGTGTTGACTCACGTCCATGACAACTTTCTGGGAATCGTTCATCCAATCCAGACCACGCCAGATTTCGGAGCCGATCACTTTTTGGGGGCGCTGGTCGGCGGGGAGTTCCCGGATAGCCTGAATGGCAGCAATCACGACGCCGATGTGGGTGTCATGTTTGTCCGCCAGATTGTGGGTGTAAACGACCTGGGGCCGGGTGGCCGCCAGGATTTCCTTCAAGTCGTTCTTCACCAACGGGTCAGTGTGGCTTTTGACAGCGCTACTAGGAACGTTGAGCTGAATCATGAACCCGTAATGTCCCACTGTGGCGGCGTTATTCTGCTCGATCTGCCGGACGTTCATCATTTCGGCATCGGTAAATTTTTCATAGGGGCCGATGCGGGAACTGCCGCCGCCGTTGGTGCAGGTCACGCCTCCGAACCACAACTTCTGGCTGTGATAACATTCCAGAATGCCGTGGAAGGCCATGAATTCAAGGTCATCCTGATGGGCTCCGATGCCCAGATGCGTGATGCGCTTCAGGGCTTCGGCTTCGGATTTTCCATCGGGAACAAACAATTTTGCTGACGGGCTTTGTAATTTCATAAAGTTATCTTTTTATCATAGGAAGGCTGGCGGCCGCAACAGCTTGTCCGATGCGGCGACTTTTTTCATCAGGTACATTGATGGTGATGCGTTTGGCAACATCCGGGAATTCCGCTTTCAAAACTTCACGGGCCTTGGCGAGGATGATATCGCCACCCGTACCGGTGGTGACACGGCCCAGAATCAGAATGTTATTATATTCATAGAAATCAGCATAATGAGGAATGGTATACCCCAGATACACGCCAATGGTCTCGTAAATTTTGGCGGCACGGGCGTCACCTTTGCCCATCAGTTCCTGAACCATTTTCAAACGTTCAGGCAAGGCCATATTGGCCGGGGCCGCGATGCCGGCGGCCGGGAGTAATTTGTTCACAGCCTGCTGGGAAAAGTAGAGGGCGCCGACGCCGTGATCGCCGGACCACTCGTCGGCCGGGGCGTTGCGGTTGTAATCCACGGGTGCAAAGGCGAGTTCAGAGAGCCATCCGGTCATGCCGCCTTTGGGATTCATGTAACCACCGGCCTCGCTGGAGCCCATCGCCACGCCCAGCATGGCTTTGGTGTTCAGGGACATGGCGCCGGCGAGAGCCGTGACGTCACCGTCATTGACCACCTCCATGGGAACCTTCCAAGCCTCACGTAAGCGCAGGAAAATATTCTTGGCCTGATCAAACTGGGCGGCTGGGACGGCGCGGAAAAGCGAGGCGACCATGATGCGGTTGTTAACGATGACGCCAGCAGAACTTCCCCCGATGGCATCGACACGGGGTAACTTTGTGGCCGCTTTCTTGAACCCTTCATTGATGAGATTGTAATGATAGCTGGGATCCGGTTGGTTTTTAGGATCCCAAGGGAATTCGTCGGTATAAACGGCCTCTCCGTTCAGTACGGCTGAAATCTTGTAATCGCTGGCACCGAGATCGAACCCGATACGGCAGCCGTCCAAGTGTCCACCAACGGTGGTGCTCATTTCGTGGGCGGCGGGAACCTTGTCGGCCGCAGTCAGCACAACTTCAAATTTCTTTTCGTAAACTTTGCCCATAAGGTCCACATCAAAGGCGCGGGCGCCGGTGGGGGAATAGTGGCGTTGGATATGTTCGCCGATAGCCTTGGGGCCACCGAAATGGATTTTCCACCCACCCCGCGCCCAGAGCAGGAATTTCACGATCCGTTCCACATAGAGCAGGGTGTCGTCATGGGTGTCGGGTTTCACGATTGTGGAATAACGTGAAAGATATCCTTCTTCCCGCTCCAGACCGAGAACGAGGGGGACGGCTTTCCCGGAGGCTTTTGCTTCCTTGATATAGGTCTGATTGAACACAATGGCCGGCATAAATCCGGGATCCAGAGGGGCTTGAATGGCAAGTTTTTTATTCATTGGGTATCTTTTTGTTTCACTATAATACTCGAAATTTCTTCTTTATCACGTGATAAATTGGATTGCACGAATATTTATCTTTTTTTGAAGGTCACACCGGGGGGTTGTTTGCGGGTTGATTCTCTGATTACCAACTCGGGCTTCAGAATAACGTGTTGGGGTTTCCGGTTAGGATTCACTTGACGATCCTTGAAGAAATGCCAGGCCGCCATGCACATCTCATGGACTGGTTGGATGAGGGTTGTCAAAGGGCACTCCAAGTATTCCGTGTCCTGGATTCCATCGCATCCTAATAAGGCAACGTTGGATGGCACGCGCAATCCCAGGTCGTATAGTCCGCGATATACGGCGATGGCCACGTCATCGGAATGACAGAATATGGCCTCGGGACAGCCATGGGCGTTGATATAATCTTGAATCAGTTTCCGAACAATAGGACGTTGAAATTCGGTGAGAGGGTAGTAGATGAACTCCGGTTTGAGTCCGGCTTCCGTCATGGTTCTGAGGTACCCGTTCCGGCGTTCCTGCTCATTGGTATTGGCCCGCACGAAAGTCATATGGGCGATCCTGCGGTATCCCGTCTGGATCAGGTGGCGTGTCGCCTCGATCGCACCGCTCAGGAGATCTATTTTGACAAAATCGGTTTTGGGGCAGCAGTGGGAACCGAGGCTGAGGATAGGTAAGTTGGGGCGGGGATGGGATTTGAGATACCTCAGGATATGGGCGGGGGCATCTACCACAAAGATGCCATCGGTTGGAACATGCGATAAGACTTGGTCGGAGGCGGTAGCGCCCACTTCACTGACGATCAGATCGACCTGGGATTGTTTGAGAAGTCGGTTCATTTCATGGGTGATACGGACGTAATGGGAGGAAATCTGATTGGGGATCCACAGAGCCATGATGCCGGTGTTTACCTTTTTTAGTGCCCGGGCATGGGGATTCGGGCAGTATCCCATTTCGATGGCGGTGGACTGGATACGCTTTCGGGAAGCCAGCGAGACCTGAGGATAGCCTGCGAGTGCAAAGGTGACCAGTTGTCGGGAGATTCCCAGTTTCCGGGCGATATCAAGTTGGGTGACCATAGTAATTGGTGAATCAATCAATAAATAACCCGGAATTAGCACGTGATAACCGTTTTGAAAAGCATATTCAGGAACTCCCATTCAATTAACCCTCTTGCGCATGGGCTTCTGAATGTTGTAGGAATGAACGACGTAACTTTAAAGGTCGTTTTGGCGGTAAGGGACGCATTATGAAAATCGTGTTGGCGTTTGATTCATTCAAGGGGAGTCTCCCGGCGCAGGAGGCCTGCCGGATTGTGACTGCCACGCTGGCTGCCAGTCGTCCCACTTGGGAAGTGATCTCCAAGCCTATGGCTGACGGCGGGGAGGGAACCTCCGAGACCATTCTGTCGGCTGTGGTCGGCGAGTGGTGTCCCTGTCGCGTGATGGGACCCCTGCCTGGCAGGGATGTGGCGGCGGGGTTTGTCTGGTTTCCGGACGACCAAACGGCCTTGGTGGAAATGGCGGCGGCAAGTGGCATCACGTTGATTCCGTCCAGCGATTTGAATCCGATGCTGACCACCACCTTCGGGACAGGGCAACTTTTGATGAAAGCCATGGAACGTCAGCCGCGACGGATCTTGTTGGCCGTTGGGGGAAGCGCCACAGTGGATGGCGGTGTGGGGGCCGCCCAGGCAATGGGGTGGCGTTTCATGGATGCCAAGGGACAGGAGATCGTGTTAGGTGGTGCTGGTGTTGAGGCGATCGCCAAAATATTGCCCCCACTGTATACGGTGAAGCTGCCTCGTGTGGAAGTGTTGTGTGATGTCAATAATCCTTTATGTGGGATTCAGGGGGCGGCGGTGGTTTATGGTCCGCAGAAAGGCGCCACACCCGATATGATCCGGCGTTTAGATGACGCCCTCGGCCGGTTGGCTGCGATCATGAAATCACTGACCGGCCGTGATATTGCGACGGTGCCCGGGGCCGGGGCTGCAGGTGGACTGGCGGCGGGGGCCATGGCCTTTTTCGATGCGCAATTGGTTCCCGGAGTGGAAGCTGTGATGAAGGTGTGTGGTGTGGAAAAGGCGATGCAGGGTGCTGATTGGGTGATTACGGGAGAGGGTCGTCTGGATCATCAATCGTTCCAGGGCAAAGTGGTTTCTGGGATCGTGAACGCAGCCAAGCGCAATCATCTGAAGGTGGCAGTGATTGCTGGTCAGGTAGCCCTGTCTGAGCTTGAGTGGCGCCGCTGTGGGGTTCAGGAAGCCTATGGTCTGGTTCCGCCCGGCCCGGTGACTCCCGCGATGCTGAGGGAAGCCCGGCAACGGTTGGTCGACAGGGTACGCATCTTAGTTGATGCGATGGGTTGATTGTTACAGGGAGTGTGATGTTATGTTGAAGCGATTTTTGAAAACGGGGAGATGGGTTGTCTTGTTTTTGTCACCTGTCAGTGGTCTGGCCGCCGAGGCCACTAACACGGTGGCTTCCAATGCTGCAGCGAGGGTGGAAAGCACTTGGCTTACTTTTGGGCTCAACCGCGTGATGTGGCTTCAGGGAAATTTTTTAGACAACCCGCTTTGGCAATATTTGGCCGCCGTCATTTACGTCATCTTGGCCTTCTATACCGCCAAAATTATTGACTACCTGGTCCAGTTCAAATTGCGGAAACTGGTCAAAAAAACGGAGACTGAAATTGATGATCTCCTGCTTGACCTTGCGCATGGCCCGGTGAAAGTCATTGCGTTTGTGGTACTCCTGCATGTGGGGCTCCGCATTTTTGTCTGGCCGGATTGGGCTGAGACGTTCATCTCTAATGGCCTAAAAATTACGGTGGCGGCGTCCCTGACATATTTGCTTTTAAAGTTGGTGGACTTGGGGATGGAGGTGTGGCAAAAGCGTATTCTTGCCTCCGGTGAAGCCGTTCTGGATATGCATTTGTTCCCGGTCATCCGTAAAAGCGCCAAAGTTTTTGTATTTGTGGTGGCGGTACTGGTAACCTCGCAAAATCTCGGGATGAATGTGACCGGCCTTCTGGCGTCATTATCTATTGGCGGTTTGGCGGTGGGATTGGCGGCGCAGGACACGCTTTCGAATCTTTTTGGCGCGGTGGCTCTATTTACTGACAAACCCTTCCGGATTGGGGATTACATTCAGTTTGATAAAATTGAAGGCAATGTGGAAGGTATCGGTTTACGTAGTACGCGTATTCGCAATCAGGATGGTCATCTGGTCGTTGTTCCGAACCGTACGATGGCAAATTCTAGCCTGACCAATGTGAGTAAGCGTCGGAGTATCAAGACATTGATGAACATCGGCATTTCATATGATACCCCGGTAGAAGGGATCCAGCGAGCGATGAAAGTGATTGAGGAAGTCTACCGTCCCCATCCCAAGACCTCCGATCTCAGTGTGAGTTTTGATAAGTTCGAGAGTTCGTCGATCAACATCCAGGTGATACATTGGTGGAATTCGACGGATTACAATGATTATCTTAAGAATTTTCAGTTGCTCAATATGGAGTTGAAGCGCCGCTTTGATGCAGAAGGCATCTGTTTTGCCTTGCCGTCACAGGCCGTCTATTTGAAGCAGGACGTTAATCGAGGTGGTATCCATTGAGATGGAAAAGAGCCTGCCCGGGAGGGATCAGGCGGTAAGGATCGCATGAAACAAAGCCTTGAAAAATCATTGGAACATTTATATGCCTTACGCGCCTTTGGTATCAAACCAGGACTTGATAGTACCTTGGGCTTGTTGAGTCGTTTGGCTAATCCTCACCATGCCTTTGTCACCATTCATGTGGCTGGCACCAATGGCAAGGGGTCTGTTTGTGCGATGCTGGATTCTGTTTTGCGGCAGGCCGGTTTACGTGTCGGTCTTTATACTTCGCCGCACCTGCTCCGATTCAATGAGCGGATTCGTGTGAATGGAGAGGCGATCAATGATCCGGAGTTGGCCTCGTTATTTGATGAAATGGAGACGTATTCTGCTGCTGTAACGGCGGAAGGGGGTGAAGTAACTTTTTTTGAATTTACAACAACTTTGGCTTTTGAATATTTCAAAAGAAAAGCTGTACAGGTGGCGGTGGTGGAGACCGGTATGGGCGGGCGATTGGATTCAACCAACGTTGTGATGCCGCTGGTTTCGGTCATTACCCGTATCGGGTTTGATCATACCTCCTATCTGGGAACTACCCTGGAAGCCATCGCTGGTGAAAAGGCGGGAATTATTAAGCCCGGTAGGCCGGTCATTTGCGGGGCAACACCCGAGGAAGCCAAAACGGTCATTCGTGCTGCGGCTTTGGCAAAAAAATCGCGATTCGTTGAGGTGGAGGATTCTGTTTCCGTCCGGCGGGTATCTCAGGATATGGTCGGCCAAAAGGTATCCATCACCAGCGGAGATGTGGATTACGGGACGGTCGCCATAAAGCTATTGGGGAAACATCAGCTTGAAAATGTAGCCACGGTTATTGCGACTTTGGAAACCCTTGCTGAATGTAGTCCCCTCAAGATTTCCGTGGAGGTGATCCGGGCTGGACTGGCCTCCGCCAGATGGCCGGGGAGGGTGGAGATCCTGGCGCAAGAGCCCCCCGTTATTTTGGATGGGGCCCATAATCCGGATGGGGCGCGTGCCCTGGCGGTTACCCTGAAGGATTTGCTTAAGAAGAAAAAAGTAGGGTTGATTTGGGGCATGTGCGATGACAAAGATGCCTTGGGCTTTGCCAAAGCCATGGGTGCTGTGGTGAAGCGCTGCTGGATCGTCCCCATCAATTCTGAGCGAAATGTAAATTCAGCAAAATTATTGCAAATTGCCAGGACGGAAGGGTGGGAAGTTATGGCCAGTTCACTTCCAGAAGCTATGCAGTCGGCAACGGCATGGGCTAAGGCAAACGAGGGCGCGGTGTGTATCGCCGGGTCCCTTTTTCTGGCGGGGGAAGTGTTGGGAATCGTGAGCAGTGGAGCGATTTGTGAAAAAAACTGAAACCATCGAGATTTTGGTGCGGGGGGTTTGTCTGAAGCAAGGGCAGTTACTGGTTTGCCAGAGCAAGGGGGCGGCCAACACTTATCTTCCGGGCGGCCATGTGGAATGGAATGAGTCGGCGGTGGTGGCGCTGAAGCGCGAGATGATGGAGGAACTCGGTGTTTAAGCCGGCGTTCAGGAATTCCTCGGTGCGGTGGAAAATTCCTTTATCCAAAAAGGGGCGCGCCACTGTGAAATTAACTTGGTATTCGCAATGACGATTCCTGCCCTCTCTCCGGGTAAAATCCCTGAAGCCTGTGAAGATTGGATTAACTTCAAATGGATTCCGTTATCGGTGTTGGGTCGCAATCATCTGGAACCAGGGCCGTTGCGGAAACTGATTTGCGGGTGGATGAAAACCAAGGAAAGTGTCCCGCGTTGGGGCAGTACGCTACGGCGCCGTCACTGAGATCCGGTAGAACCGGCTGGAATGTGTAAGGGTGGTGTCTGTAAAGCTCATCATTCCTGTTGTTCCAGACAGAGCAATGGCGTTGGGCAGGGCGATCCAATTTCCTGATCCCAAAGTGTCTTTGTAGGAAATCGTGTAATACCGGTTGGGAAGGCTGGTCCAACGTAAGGTGAAACTGCCGGGCTGGAGGGGGTCAACGCCAGCGATGCCCAGTTGAAATGAGCTCCCTCCCAGTAAAGCATCGGTTCCGGTGAATTCTTCCTGCCAATTCAAGACTCCGTCATGATCCCAGTCACCGCCGGATGAGAGTGCCACAAAGGAGGCATTGGCCGCTGCTCCAATCCATCCGGTCTGATCTTTGGCCCACACATACAGTGTGTTGGTATGATCCATTTGAAGGTTGGAAAGCATGCCCTGGGGGGTAGTGGTCCATGAACCTTGGGTGGTGCCTCCCGCATTGGTGGGGGCAAAGTAATATCCCAGAATGCCGGAGCCGGCGCCGTCGTTAAATCCGGACCAAGTCCCTGCCACGGTATTGGATCCAACGACATAGTTTCCAAAAGGGCTTAAGCTGAGGGTTATGACCGCATCGACCGCGGAAGGGGGAGTGCCGTCAATCCAGCAGGGGCCATAAAATGCTGGGAGACTGAGATTGCCCATTTGATCTCGGGCACACACCCATCCCCAGTAATTGGTGCCATCGGAAAGGGGCAACGTAGATCCTGTTCGACCTGTTGTGGTGAGGTAAAAGTTTACCTTGGGCGGGTTTGTGGTCGTGCCATATTCGTAATTTGTCACACCGCTGCCGCGCGCTTCCTGTACTGCATCCCAGCGTAGACTCATGACCTGGTTTTTCGACCAGGCATTAGTCTGATGGACTATCGAGAGGAAATGGGTTGGAGTGGGAGGGGCTTCATTGTCTACCATAAAGGGCTGGCTGGTGACCCATTGGCTCCAGAAAATCCCATCCCAGGTTCGGGCACGAAGAATCGTATTACTGGAGAAAAGAATCGCGTTTCCGGCGGCTTGGGAGTTCCAAACCACGACGAAAGTATTGGTCACCAGCCCAGATTCACTGCAGGTAAGGAGGTTGGACAATGGTATGGTATCAATCCCCGTTAGCAGGGCTTGTCCCACTTCCGATTGAACGAAGGTGAGGGAGGTATTGCTCCAGGCCTCGCCGGAGGAAGTGTTCCATTCGAGTGCCGCCAGACAGGTATCGCCATCGGCATCGTACAAACGGTTGCTGAGCGTGATCTGGCCCGTCCCATTCGTTGACGTCTGTCGTGCGGAATCCCAGATCAGGGTGGCGGGGGAGCGGACACTCATGTGGATGGGAATAAAAGTCCTGAGATTGGTGATCGTGTTGCCAGTGATCTGAAGGGCGGCGCTACGGTCTCCCGTAGGAATTCCGGCGCTGTTTAGGGTGGCGAGGGGCATGGTGGCGATGTTTTTCGGTGGTACAGTCAGTTGCAGGCTGTTCGTCAACCAGGATTGAGGGGCAATGGTGGGGGAGACCACAATGTCGTCAATAAACCAGCCTGTTTCCTCGGTATTCCCGTCCGATCCGAAATGGAAGCGGAGAATGGCTACAGATCCTGAAAACGCGGAAAGGTCGAAGGTCGGTTGACTCCATCCGGAACCATCACCGGCAAAGCATGGCGTCTCGTCAGGCCAGGGAGACGCCGCATATCCGGAAATGAGATTGGGGTAACCGCCCACGGGTGAAATCTGCATGAAGGAGGCGCCGTAATTTGTTGAAATCTCAACGATGCCGCCATCCCAACAGTCGTTGTAATTCCAGCCGGGGCGGGTGAATTGCCAATCGAGTTCGCATTCAATCCAATGGTGGAACGTGAGTTGAGCGCCGGGAGCAACATAGAATGCGGGCGAGTCGAGCATGGCGTGCATACTGCTTGCATAAAGCATGGTGTTCGGGTTGCCACAATACCAGGAATAGGATCCGGACCATGATTGATTGGAAGAGATGTTCCACAAGTCATTAACGCCCGAATGCGTCCAATTTCCAGCGCCGTTTTCCACGTCATCGGTAAAACCACCCCATAAGAGAGAGACATTCCCGGACCAGGCACCCACGCCCGAGTTGGTTACGGTCAGGGTCAGATTGGAAACCGTTTCGGGGAGGAGCAGGAAATTAAAGCAGGACGGCGATGACTTGATTTCCGGATAACTTGGGATCACGGCAAAGGGCCCGTTGGTGGAAGCGGTTTGCAGATCCATGGCAACAATCGAATACGCAAAGCTATCCCCATTAGTTCCCGGTGCGGGAAGGGTGGCAGTGAAAAGATGGTTGGAGCCAGCCGTCATGGAGGTTGTCTGTTCCGCTCCTCCGTTGCGACTCCAGTACATCACGGCGGAGGTGACCTGGCAATTATCCGTGATGATGGCCGAAACGATATAAGGGGCAGGGAGTGGTTGCTGGATATTGAGCGGAATGTGAAGGATCACCGGGGGATGTGGAAAAGAATTTGGATCCGTGGGATTGGTCTCGTCTTTGAATTCACTTTGATTATTGAAGCCGTCCCCATCGAGGTCGGCAAGGGGATCAGCAGAGAGGTGGCCCAAGTAGAAGAACTCCCACCAATCATTGAGGCCATTACCATCGCTATCTAAATTTTCAGGAAGAAAGAGGGCTGTCACTTGGTGTGTGGTCGCCATGAGAATATTGCTTACGGGATTGACAGCGGAATGAAAGGCATCCGGTTGTCGATTCCCATCCAGACTCCAGCCGGCAAAGCGATAAGTAGTGGATCCAACGAGGATGGTGGGGGGGGCTGGAAGTGTCGTGGCGACGGTTCCTTCGGTCCACCATGACGTGGTGTTCAGAGAGGCACAAAGGGAGGTGTGGACGAGGGCGAATTGAGCCTGCCATTGCCAGGTCAAGGTGGAAGCGTTGGTCAGGGTCAAGGTGACGGTATTCGTCGTTCCGGAAGACGGGACACTTCCAGATCCCAGCCAGCCGCTACAGACCCATCGTTTCCCCTGATCCGGGGTTGTTGCTGTGGGGGCGTCCGCTTGGATAACCTTTCCGGAGGCATAGAGGTATTCTCCGTAATCAGGACTGGTCGTCGAAATCAACAGAGGTGTTCCGGTGACTATCAGACTTACTGCCGGAACAACGGAAAAACCATAAGTATTGGTTGGAGCACTGGCGGGGAGTTGCTCGACATGACCATTGGTGGCGATTGCCTGAATCCAATATTGGATCGTGGATCCATCCGCTTGTTCCGGTATCAATGCCCTGAAGTAGGTGTTGCTAATATTACGACAGGTTGCCACGTTGAAGTTAGTGGATCCATTTTGCGCCCAGAAAACAAAAACATGATTCGTATCCGTTAATACAGCGGGACCGATTTCAGCATCGATTGGGTAGCCGGTGTTGCTGTTAAAGGCATTCTCGCGGGAGGTGTGAAGGATGCGGAAGAGGGTATCAACGGACTTCCAGGCGTTGAGCCGGCCTCCCGTTATGGTTTTTGCGGTTAGGGCTGGAATGACATCCACCCCCTTCAGGATGGCATCCTTGATATCTTGTGCACGGGCCGTAGGCCAGAGGCTCCACAGCAGGGCCGCCACGCCGGCAACATGCGGGGTCGCCATGGAGGTCCCGCTCATAGAGGCATAGCGTGCCCCGTAATAGGTGCTGTAAATAGCGACGCCGGGGGCGGCGAGATGGACGGAGTTGGTCCCGTAGTTGGAGAAACTCGCAAGCGCATCTTGGGCGTCAGTGGCTGCAACGGCGATGACATTCGATTCTTTGTAGGAGGCGGGATAAAAGGGGGACAGATCATTGTTGAGGGCATCATTGCCTGCCGCTGCCATAAACAAAATGCCGAGCGATGCGTTTTCTGCCAGAGCATCCCGGAAGGTAGAGCTGTAGTCGCCGCCACCCCAACTATTGTTGGTGATTTTGATGTTGACTCCGCGCCGCCGTAAATCGGCGACATAGTGAAGTGCATCGCTGGCATCCGATATCACGCCGCTACCACTGTCATCGAGGAACTTCAAAGGCATGAGTTGGCAGTGCCAGTTGACCCCTGCTACGCCAATGCCGTTATTACCCACGGCCCCCATGGTGCCGGCGGTGTGAGTGCCGTGGCCGTGGCCATCTATGGGCGTATTATTGCCGGCGTCAAAATTCCAGCCCCTGACATCGTCCACATAACCGTTGCCATCGTCGTCCAGACCGTTGAGTGTTTCTTTCGTATTGTGCCAGATATTGGAGGCAAGGTCAGGGTGATTGTAGTCTATGCCAGTATCGATGCAGCCAATGACCATTTGCGTATCCCCCGTAGTGAGGTCCCATATCTGCGGGGCAGAGATGTCCGCTGCAGGCGTTGTGCTGTTGTTCAATCCCCATAACAAACCAAATAGAGGATCATTGGGGGTCGTTTGTTGGGTACGTACCACGTAATCCGGCTCGACGTAACGGATGAGTGCTTTTTCCTGGTTCAGGATGGTCAGCAGGCGGGGGAGGGCGTTGGTGGACTCATCCGGGATGCTGATGAGATAACATCCCGGCATTTTCATGGCCTTACGAATGGTCAGGCCTTGTGTTTGAACCAAGGCCTCTAATTTGACGCGTTCGGTTTCTTGATTTAATCGAATCATTACATGATCCGCGATCATGATATTGCGGGATTGGATGGGGGCTGGCGATCCTGTGGGTGCCTTGAGCACCAATTCCTCAACACGCCAAAGCGGATATTTGAAATTGGCGCGAACAATTCTGATACGTTTCGTGATGTTAGGACGGACGGGATCCGGAGTTTCTGAAACTTGGAGCAGCGGCATGCCGGTGGTGGGATCGTCCGGGATGGTTGGGAACGTCGATGTGGTTGTCGCGAAAGTGTGCCTGAGGGGGGCTTGATTCGTGTTTGAATTTAAAGGGGGCGTTGTTGGGAAAGGAGATTGGGGCGGGGCGTTTTGTATCGGGAGCAGGGAGGGTGGAGCGGGTGACCGATTGAGAGAGGTTATCGGCTTGGGGGAGTGAAAAACCCACCATCCTAACGCTACAACCATACAGGCAAGAAATATGGCCAGTTTAAGCGGTATTTTTGCATGGTTATCCATCAGTTTTAAATATACTAAAATCACAGGATGGTTACACATCAAAGTTAAAAAAAGTTAATCGGGTTAACTGTACAGGGCAGGGGTGTTGCAGTATAATAAGAGCGTGGGGAGAGAAAGGTGTAGCACAGCCAAGGCCGGCGTCCGGCCAGTAAAATGGAGGTTATTAGCTCACCGTGGATATATTAGGAAAACTCCCCCTGAGGAAAGAGCGGCACTGGGCGAAAGAAGTTCGCAGGTGCCGCTCGTTTATTTTGGGCGCATAGGAATGATATTGACTTACAATGGGTTTCGCGGCATCGTGTGCGCCCTTGCATTCCAAATGCATTGGATGAATAAAGCAACGTATTTAGAGAGAGGATGTAACTATGGCTGGAAAAGGTGGAGATTCCCGTGCGGGGCGTCCTGTAAAAGGGGCGTCGGACAAAAAACGTCGTGAAAAAGTTCAGCGCAAGCGCTTGATTGGTTTGGGTGTGGAGGCTGGCAAAGTTAAGAAAATGAATGCATCTGCAGTTCGGACCATGCTGAAAGAGCCGAAGAAAATTAAAAAGTAAGACGTTGCTTACCCATTTAACCGGCATGGCCTCAAAAGGGCTTTGCCGGTTTTTTTGTTCATTTTCATCCATTCTATGTCTAAGATTACTGACAGGTGATGCATGAAAGTGTTGTGTGTTCTAAATCCAAGTGCGGCGGGTGGTGATGCCAAGAGGTTATGGCCTGTTGTCGCGGAGTTACTGCAACGGCAAAACGTCGGTTTTGATCTATTGACCTCACAATGTGGCGTTGCGTTGAAGGACCAAGTTGCCGCCTGTTTGGCAGCGATTGGGCCTGGTGTCTATGACGTCGTGGCTGGAATTGGCGGAGATGGCACGCATGCCGGGGTGATTAACGGGATCATGCGGTTTGGGAAAGAAGCCGCGTCCGGCCAGATTCCTGTTTATGCGTTCATTCCCATTGGGACGGGTAATGATATCGCCAAATCACTAGGGATTCGGCTTCGGGATGAGTATTCGGCCCGTGATCTTCGGCGGGCCGTGTCGACCATTGCCCATGGCGCGGATTATCGATTGGATCTCGGACTGGTTAATGACACTTATTTTGCTGATGCCCTGACCATTGGGCTGGATTGCAGAATCTTAAAAGAACGCAATGTCAGTAAACGGAGAATCGAAACAATTCCCTTAGTGAGGTTTCTGGCGCGCGGTAAGTTTCTCTATACAGTCTCATGGAGTTCTCGTTTTTTCATGCATGAACCTGTTGATGCCGAGGTGATGGTGGATGGGCATCTCTGGTATAAGGGGAAAATGATCAACGTCATTATCAATAACACACGGATTTATGCCGGTGATTTTGATTTCAGCATGGACGCGTATCCTGATGACGGGCTTCTGGATATCGTTTTGTTTACGGATCACAAGGACTATTTAACCCGATACCTTTTGGCGATCCGTCACAACCCGGATAAAATCAGGGAACTTTCCGACGAACTTCACCGGCGTTCCTTGCACATTCAAGGGCACGATGTGGAAGTGCGGATGGTGCAGAAAGAATCTGCACAAATTGATGGAGAGGAATTTCCTGAAGATTCTTTGTTCAAAGTAACCATTCTCCCGCAGGCACTCTCCATTAAAACGCCTGCTGAACCCATGTAAGCAGGTTTATATTCCTATGATGCCTAACTGTTTTCTTGTACTTGTAGTTACGTTGATTTTACAGAATGCGATGGTATTGGCGGCCCTACCGTTTTGCCGTATCGTAACCCCAACGGATCGTAAAACACTGGATCCCGCTATTCCCGGCACCTTCCAACCAACTGCGGCCGGAACCCTTGAGTCGGCCCTCTATGGGTCAGTACGGACGGTCCAAATTGGAAAGCATATGTTTCCCTCATTTCACGAGGGCATTGATATCGCCCCCATTCAGCGCAATAGTCGTGGTGTGCCTTTAGATGAGGTTCGTGCGGTGGCGGTGGGAACGGTGGGATATATCAACCATAAACCCGGTAATTCAAACTATGGGAACTATGTCGTGCTGCTGCATCATGATCCCTTGGGAACCGTTTACACCCTCTATGCCCATCTGGCGGTCATTTCGCCTGATTTACGGGTTGGGCAGGAGGTGGAGCCAGGGGCGGTATTGGGGACGATGGGAAATACGTCTTCAGGAGCTATCCCGCTATGTCGCGCCCATCTTCACTTTGAGGTCGGGGTGATTGGCAATGAACGTTTTGGTGTTTGGTTCCGTGCTCAGAAATTGACGCCGGATCATGGGACGTTTAATGGTCAGAATTTATATGCGTTAAATCCCCTCACTTTTTTTAATCATTTAGATGTTTTGTCCTCTGTGGGATTCAAAGGCTATATACTGGCGGTCCCCCGGGCCTTTACGCTTCTGGTTCCGGTGGATCATCCGCTGGATTATTTCCGGCGTTACCCCGGACTATGGGAAGGCGGCCCTTTCCTAGGCGGTTGGATGGTCATTACCTGTTCAGAAAATGGGGCCCTCTTATCCGGGCGTATGGCCACCCCGGACGAGACGCAAACGGCCTGTCCAGGAAGAGTGGCGGTTGTGAACGTGGACTCTAAGGTGCTGGGGCGTAACGGGTGTCGTCTGGTTGTGGAAGATCATGGGCATTGGCGACTAGGGGAAAAAGGGAATCGCTGGCTTGAAATCCTGCGATATCAATAGCACTGTTCGTGATTTGGGAAAGTGCCTGATTCCACTTCAGCTTTGTACTCGTTAAAAGCCTTAACCATGCGGTCTCCAAGATCGGCATACTGCTTGACGAATTTCGGGGTGGATTTACCCGATAATCCCAGCACATCATGGCTTACCAGGATTTGCCCGTCGCAATCCGGACCGGCCCCGATTCCGATGGTGGGAATGTTAATTGCTTTGGTGAGGGTTGCGCCCAGGATGGCAGGGACACATTCAATGACGATCCCAAACACGCCCGCTTCTTCCAATGCCTTGGCATCGTTGATCAGACGTTCCGCATCGGAAGTTTGTCGCCCCTGAACTTTATAGCCGCTTTGCCGGATACTTTGCGGGGTCAGGCCGATATGACCGAGAACCGGAATGCCATTGGTCACGAGTGCGGCAATGGTTGGCGCACGGAAAGCGCCCCCCTCGATTTTGATTGCATCGGCGCCCGCTTCTTTGAGAAACCGACCGGCATTTTCAAGCGCTTGCTCCGTGGAGACCTGATAGGACATGAAGGGCATATCCGCTACGATCAGGCTGTTCGTAATGCCGCGTGCCACGGCGGCGGTATGATGCAGCATTTGCTCCATGGTAACGGATAGGGTTGTGGGGTGCCCCAGCATCGTGTTGGCCAGGGAATCGCCCACCAGGGTCAGGTGAATCCCTGCCGCATCGACAAATTTGGCGGTTGTGTAGTCATAGGCTGTCAGACAGGTGATTTTACTGATTCCCTTCAGATGCTTGATTCGATCGGCTGTCCATTTGGTTTGCATAACACTTTACTACCCGAATCTCTTCAAAAATTCAAACTTAACGCCGTGGAAAGAATGGTGTCGCTCATCTTTTTGTTTTCAACCGGGGTACTGTCGTAGCGATTTTGATAGCACACATTCAGGCTGAGGTCCCGGGTGATATACGAGGCCAGACCGATTTCGGAGTTGATGAAATAGACGCTGGTATCCACCAACTTGGGGATATATTCGATGGTGGCCCAGCCCAAAACATGGTTGTTGACGAGCTTTTCCATCGTTGCCGCAGCGCGCCCTGCGGTGTAATCGTCTTCGCCATGATCTTTCTTTTCCTCAACATAGGCGGGGCCGATTTCAAGGTTGAAAAGGGCGGTGGGGGAGCGATACACGTGAAATCCGGGCGAGAGGATTGCGGTGAAACGGTAATCCAGTTCTGCCATAGGATCGGTGACCCAATCGAGGTTGCCAAGGGCATACACCGTGGTTGTCAATTTTCGCTCATACCGCAATGTCGCTCCGGCATTTTCTGTATCCTTGGTGCCATCGCTTTCGCCATAGTTTCCGTGTGCCTGAAGCCGGATGGTATTGGCACCCGCTTCTTTCACGGCATCGGCTCCGAGTGAATAGCGCAGGATATCGCTGTTGCCGCTGGCCATGTTCATGCCGAAGTCCAAATTTCTCCGCCAACTGGAGGTGTTACGCGGGGTCGCTTCAAGGGCGGGAAACTTCAATGTTCGTCCGGAGACGCCATAATTGTTCCCGAAATTCCCCGTAAAGGTACTCAATATTTTGGCGCTACCTGCTTTACTGGTTTCCTTCGGTGTGATGATGGGAACCTGATTGGTCAGAACGGGGATCTGATTGGTCAGAACGATGACGGGCGTGACTTCCACCGTGGGGATGACCCCGGTTACCGGGCTGGTTGTGGATACGGTCTGCGCAATGTTGGTTTGTGCTGCCGCTGACCAGTGGAGCAAAACGGCGATCATAACCGCTGCTATAAATTTTTGATGATGCCGGTTCACGGTGTGATTTGTTTTTTCAGGTATCGTAATTGAGCGGCTTTTGACCACTGTTGCATGATTTCCTGTTTGTGACGTGAATCTTTCCATTTTGGGATTAGCGTTTCCAGCTCTTTTTCGGTAAGGGGCGGGCGACAAAGTTCTGTTGCGAGTTCGGGGTTTTGGATCATGCAATTTTTCCAGGCGGCCTTGAGATCGGCATGGGCATCAATTAACCATACCCCCATGAGATCGTTTAAGATATTCCAGCGGCGTGTGGCGAGTTCATTGTCATAGGCCAGTCCTGCCGGGAAATCGTAGGGATTGGGTTTGGGAGCGGCGGCTTCTGCGTAAAGTGCCTTGAGTACCGGCATGCGGTAGAGGTTGTGCTGTTGCCCGTTTACTCCGGCCGACTGATATAATAGATGCTGCCCTTCCGGTGAAAGCGTGTATTCAATGAATAGTTTGGCCAACTCGGGCTTTGGGGTGCCGCGAAGGGCTGCAATGGGATCTGGTCCGATAATGGTCTCCTTTTCCGGCAATACCAATGCAAGCGCGTCATTGCCCACGGATTTGATGACGGTCTGCGCGTATTGATCAATCACCATTCCGGCCGCAATATCCCCGGCGGCCACTTCACGCGGTACGGTGCCGCCAGCCTCACCGAAGCCCCGCACGTTGGCGCAGATCCGGGTGATGATTGGCCAGCCTTTTTCAAAGCCGTAGGATTGCAGGATAATTTCATAACACATATGCACCGAGCCGCTGGAGCGGGGATCCCCTGAGCCCACCCATGAAAAATACTCCGGACGGGAAAGGTCATTCCATGACGCCGGAACCGGCAAGCCGAGTCGTTGCACCAAAGGGCGGTTATAGAGGATCCCAAAGGCGCTCAAGGTGACGCCGTACCAGCGTTGGCCGGGATCCATCACCGGTGACCCTGCGCAAGTGGCGGGGATATCGCTCAGGAATTTTGGATCTATTTCGGTTTTGGCCAGCCAGTTTTTTTGGATCGCTGTGAGAAAGGGGGCAATACCGCCGCCAAACATGAGGTCCATACCGGGATTATCAGGCGATGTCGTATACCGGGACTCGAGTTCCTTCATGATTTTTGATGTGCCCCCCACATCAAGCCATTGAATAGCAACATTTCGGTGATGTTGGGTTCGCATCCATTCGGCAAAACCGCGTGAATACTCTAATCGGACCTCTCTGCGATGCGGCGAAATGATCGTGAGTGTTTCGTCGGCTGTGCGTTGCGGTTGTGTTGGACTGTGTCGCCCCAGTATAAACAAGAAGGGCAGTACGGCGATCAGGACAAATAGAATGATGGCAATCCGGCGCATGAGGGTATTAGCCTTTTTTATTCAAGTAAGGCAACTTCCCCATATTGGGGAACGGAGGCGGAAAATTTCTTTTCCTGGCGGAGTGTTTCTGCGAAATGATGTGCCGTCGCCGGTTCCCCATGGGTGACAAATACATTACGCGGTGCCGCAGAGCCAATTCGGGATAGCCATTGTAGGAGTTCGTTACGGTCGCCATGTGCTGAAAAACCGGATATCTGCTCGATTTTTGCTCGGACGGGGCAGAGATGACCGAACAGGCGCACCGGAGTAACGCCATTGAGGAGCAGGCGGCCCAAAGTCCCGTCAGCCTGATAACCAACAAACAGAACCGTGCTTTCGGGACGGTTGATATTGTTGGCCAGATGATGCTTGATGCGCCCGCCGGTACACATGCCGGCACCGGACATGACGACCACCGTCCCCTTGATCGAATTGATGGCCTTGGAGGCATCGACCGTTTGTACCATATCAAGGCCCGGGAAATGGAAAGGGGATTGATGATCCCGAACCAAATGCTTCATGTCGGCATCAAGTATATCCATGTTCTTCTCGAAGATTTTAGTCACTGTAACCGCCATGGGGCTGTCCAGAAACACCAGGATATTGGGAATGCGTTTGGATTGGAGTAACGCGTTGAAATAATAAAGCACTTCCTGGGCACGGTCGATGGCAAAGGTGGGAATGATCAAGTTTCCGCCGCGTTTGACGGTATCCGTGAGAACCTCACACAGTCGTTCGCCGATCAGTTCGGTGTGTTCATGCACCTTGTCCCCGTAGGTTGATTCCATCACCACATAATCGGTGGACGGACAATAATCGGGATCTTCCAGGATAGGGCGGCCCCAGCGGCCGATGTCTCCTGAGAAAATAATGGAGTGGCCATTTGCCCGAATCTGAATGGAGGCCGAGCCCAGAATATGTCCGGCATCCGTGTAGGTCAGTTCCATGCCATTCTCAATGGATATCGGTTGCCGGTACTTCACGGGTGAGAATAGTGAGCAGCATTGCTCGACATCAGCCAGGGTGTAAAGGGGTTCTAACGGGCGTGGATTGGGGCGATTTTCTTTCGCATGGCGTTTCATTTTGAACGCCACATCTTCCGCCTGGATTTTGGCGGAATCCATCAGGACAGTTTTAGCGATTTCGGCCGTTGAGGCAGTTGCGTAGATGGGACCTTGGAATCCGTTTTTAACCAGTCGGGGAAGATACCCGCAATGGTCGAGATGGGCGTGGGTCAGCAGCACCGCGTCAATGCTGGTGGGTGAGACCGGGAAAAGACCCCAGTTGCGGTCGGCCAAGGCACGTTCCTGATACAAGCCGCAATCGATCAACAGACGGCTTCCATTCATTTCCAGTAGATAGCGTGAACCGGTAACATTTTCGGCCGCCCCAAGAAACGTGAGTTTTGCGAACATAATTTTGTCTCCTTAAGGGAATATTTAACATGGATTGACGGGATTTACAGGATAATTTAGTAAAGAAGATGATGGCTCCTCAACCTGTATATCCTACATCTTATGCTTTATCATCTCTGTTCCTTGGCCGGATTTAGCGGGCAGCAGGGTTAATAATTCGGCCACATCCCGATAGGGTTTTGCACCCCGCACTAATAGTGTCTGGATCCATTGTTCGGCTTGGCGGGTGAGGGTGTAATCCCGTTTTCCGATGCCGGCGGCTATGAAAACGGGCTTCCCTACGGTCAAAGCGCGATCGAGTAATTCCAGATTGACTAGATTTCCGGTGCCAAAAGGAACGGGTGTCAAAATTAAGGCATCGGCGTTGGACGCCATTTCCTGCGCCGTTTGAAGGACTTCACGGGTGATGGGCGAGAAAGGTTGCTCCAGGGCCAGCCTGACTCCCAGCACCGCGCCCACTTCAGCATCAATGTCACTCCGGTTGATTACCCCGCAACTCAAGGTGTAGCCGCAAAGGGCCAACCTGCGGAGCGTGGCTTCACCACAACCGCCCCCGGCCACCACGTGGATATGGATCCCTTTTCCTGTTGCGGCGGTCGGCAGACGTGGTGCGGCAAGAATGCTCAGTCCGCCACTTTGGGGGTCCTGGCATACGCGAACATCACAATTGTAAACCCGGCGCAACGTTTCTTCCGTTAGAACCGCGTGGGGTACGCCATCGGCCACAATCTGGCCGTGATGCAGGACAATCAGGCGGTGGCTGAACTCTGCAGCCATCTGAAGGTCATGGCTGATGATCATGACTGTGACCCCTTCCTCATAGTTCAGGCGTTCAACCAGTTGCATGATTTCCAGGCGATGATTGATGTCAAGATGGGAGGTGGCTTCATCCATAAGAATGATGCGTGGCTCCTGAGCCAGCACCATCGCGACAATGGCGCGCTGCCGTTCCCCGCCGCTTAACTCATTCAGTGGACGATGGCGGATATCTGCGACATCAGTGTAGACCATGGCCCGTTCCACGGCGTGTCGATCTTGTGAAGTCGGGCTTGAAAACCGTCCGATAGATGCTGTACGTCCCATCATGACAATTTCCTCAACCGTATAAGGAACTGGAATATCGAGTTCCTGAGGGACAACCGCAATGGCTCTTGCGCGCTCGCGTGGTGGCATTCGGCGCAGGTCGGTATCAAACAATTTCACAATTCCTGTGGTGGGGGATAAAATTCCGGAAACAATATTGAATAAGGTGGATTTTCCGGCGCCGTTGGGACCCAGGATTCCGACCATTTCACCGGAATGGATGGTTAAGGATATATCCTCCAACACCGGGTGCTCTCGATATTTTGCGGTGATTTTTTCAAGTTGGATGGCGGTTGTCATCGTGGGGTCATTCGAGCCAGCTTTGAGGGCGGCGCCGCTTCAATAGGAAAAGGAAAAAAGGACCCCCGAGTAGGGCCGTAATAACCCCAACCGGAATTTCAACCGCCAGTGCGGTTCGTGCCAGGGCATCACAGGCGGCGAGAAAAGCGCCCCCGCCAATGGCGGCGGCGGGAATCAAGCGCCGGTGATCGGGGCCCACCAGATTGCGCATAATGTGGGGAACGATTAGACCGACGAATCCGATCAGGCCGGCCACCCCTACGGCGGCAGAGGCCACCAGGGTTGCCAAGAGCAGGGCGATAATGATGGTCGTCCTGACGCGGATGCCAAGGTGATGCGCCATGTGGTGACCCAGGGTGAGGGCATTCAACTCGCGTGACAACGACCATAACCCGAGACATCCCATGACGACGACCAGACCGATAATCAATAGGATGTTATTGGAACTGACTTCCAGGTTTCCCAGCATCCACCACAGAATGCTATGCATCCCCTCGATGGAAGAGACCGAGACCATGAACATCAGTAGACTGGAGCATACGGCACTGACGATAACCCCGCTGAGGATCAATCCGTAGATGGAGGGGGCATCTCCGTTGCGGGACAAGGCATAGACAATCGCTAATGTAATGAGGGCCATGATGAAAGCGCAGAGGGGGAGCAGGTAGGTGCAGACGGCAGAAATTCCCGTAACAATGGCGATGGCCGCCCCCAGTCCTGCACCACTGCTGACACCCAATATATAGGGTTCAGCAAGGGGGTTACGTAAGATGGCTTGAAAGACCACGCCGGCACAGGACAGGGCCGCCCCGATGATGAGTCCGCACAAGACCCGCGTCAGACGGAGCATGAGAATTTCACGTTCGGCATTCAGATCCGGCAGACCGATGCCTGAGGGCCCCATCATGATGCAAAGCGCCAGAATGACCGGCGTCAAGCCCAGCACCATCCAGAAATTTCTCCTGTTATGCATGAATCCCTTGAAAAAAAATACTTCACCGTTAACTGATGACTAAACTTTTACCCGACAAAGGCAACCGACTTCGCAGTTCTGTTTAAACTTTTTTCTTCCCGGCGCTATGAGTTGGATTTATTCCATTCCCTGGATTTGTTTTTTGATGACTTCCAGGCCCTGCATCACGCGGGGACCGGGGCGCAAAGCGATATTGTTATCAAACCCATCATAGACCCGTCCATTCTGGACTGCTTTCATGTGACTCCAGCCAGGTTGCTTCATGATGGTTTGACTGACGGACGTGCTACTGACCATGAAGAAACAGAAAACGATATCAGGATCATGAGCCAATACCCATTCGGAAGAGGCCTGAAAATAATCCCGGTTGATTTCATCCCCGATATTCTGCCCACCTGCAAGGGTGATAAGATCAGAGACAAAAGACTTGTTGCCGGCGGCATAAAAGGGGTCGTGCCAGATAAGCACCAGCACACGGGGACGATGCGTAAACGCTTTGGCCTGTTGACGTGCCAGTTGGATTTGTTCAACCACATTGGATGCCAGGACCTGGGCTTCAGACGCATGCCGGATCAGTTGGCCGACATGGATGATAGCAGGCGGGATATCTGCGAGTCGATCACAGGCAATGTGAACCGGATGGAGCCCCACACGCTTCATTTTGTTGTCCATCATAGGGTCGGCAAGATCGGTGTAGAGAACCTGGTCCGGTCTGAGTGACACCATGCGTTCAAGCGAGGGAATGCCGAAATCCCCGATGACCGGAACATTGCTGACGGCAGCAGGGGGGTAATCGCAGGCGGAACTGCGCCCGATCAACTGATTGGTCCCACCCAAGGCATAGACAATTTCAGTAATGCTGGGGGCCAGCGAAATGACACGGGGTGTGTCGGATGAAGATGGAGGGAGGAGGACAGGGGCAGGTTTACAGCCGAACCCCAATAGCGCTGTTGTTGCACAAGCCAAAATGTAGCGCTTGGTTTGAATGCCAGAATAATTCTGCGGCTGCGGCGTACTCACCGCCATCGCCTTTGCGATCTTTGCGTGCTTCTGTTCAAATATATCTTGTTTTTGACGATTCGGTGTCAAGATTATCATGATGATATTACTCTGTTTCAATTGCCATCAGATGGATTCTAGCACCAAGGTCGGTTGGATAACCGCGGATACCGATTTTTGCCGGATTGTAGGGTGTTTTTGCTGAAAGGGTGTAGATCCCTGTGAGCGGTATGGTTAGAAAATCGGTCGGTCGGGTGAGGATCCCGGAAGCCTTCGTGAAATCATTGCTGATGGTTAACGTCAAGGTGGCGTCAGGCCATGGCGGCGTAATTTTTAGGACCTGTCCCGGAAGGCCATCGTCTCGTGAGGCGGCGGCCTCCAGTGTGATTCGGACGGATTTCCCGGCATGCGGGACAGGACCGATAAGGCCCGAGCCTTCACGACTCCAGCGGGCCGGTAGTTCAATATCGCCTTTCCGGATGGGGCTGCTCTTGCCCCAGGAACCCCGCAGGGCCAACGGGCCATCATCAAGGATTTTACGCACGGCCAGTGTATCGGCATTGGTGATAGGAACGCCTTTGAGAATGTCCACTTCCACCATATATTTCTGGCGTTCCGCAGGGAGCGCCGTTTTGCTGACAATGCGGTCAAAACCTGCCGTCTGATAGCCCTGGCTTTGGAGTACCACACCGTCTTCAAGTCCGGGATTGCTGTAGGCCGTTACCCATAGAACGTTCTCCTGTCTGGCACGTTCTGCCAGCCATTGGGAGATGTCCGGCAACGCTGTATAGCCATATTCGCTAAGCCCAATGACCCTTGTTTTACCGGAGGCGGCAAAGGGGACGCTGTAGGGATAGTAATCGAAAAAGGTGAGACGTTGTCCGATGTTCCGGGAAAATGAATCCACCCAGTCGGTGGCTCCTTGTTCGTGTCGGGCCAAATACGGGGCGGGCCACTGTATAAAATTGAGCCAGCCCGCAGCCAGTAAGAATCCAGAAATCAGGGTTGCGGGAATCCGTCCTGCGTGGTCGGCGCAGAAGCGGCAGGCCATGGCCAGCGGAGGGATCAGGGCGATGATCAGCAGCAATACAAAAGGGAGCAAGCGCCGTTGACTCCACAACCCCATCGGCTCAAAGCCTTTCAGGTAAAAGAAAAAAGGGGCCAGAAATACTGTCACCAAGAGTAAGGCGCGGGAGCGGGGGTGGTCCCTGAGGCCGAATATGGCGATCAGCCCGGCCAGCAGAATGACACCATAGCTCCCGCGCACGCCATTCCCATATTCGCGAAATCCTGCCATAACCAGGGGCTTGCCGTGCCAGAGTGATACGGGAATGGCAAAGGGCAACATGGCGATCGCTAGCAACATCAGGAAGAGGACCGGCTGGGTTATCACTCTACGTAGTGCTTGGGTAAGGCGCGTTTTGAGAGGGGCAGGTCCGAATACGAGGGTGGCCACGCCTATCATAAAAATTGCCACGAACAGAGCGAGAAGTTTCATCAGGGGTTCAGATGAAATCCGGCTATAGAAGACGTGCCAGTCAACCAGATTTCCGTAAGGTTGGCAGCCCCAGACGGTCATGGCCCAGAGCGGGGCCAATCCGGCGGCAAACCCGATGAGGCTTAACAGGATTCCTTTCCGGGACAAGGTGGCGTCCAGCAGGATCATGATGAGTGCGGGAAGGGCGAGGACAATGGCGACGGGATGGAAACATACGGCGAGGCCGATGGCGAGCGGGGCGCAAAACCGGAAGAGGCGTGAATGAATGGACAGGGTGAGACCCAGTAAAGCCATTATGGTCAGTCCTGCGGCGACGGCTTCCGCATAATACCCGCGGAAGAGATAGGCGGGCAAAGGCGTTCCAATCAGCAGTACAATACTGGCAAGGAGCCCATACTTACTGCCCAGAGCCGCCCCGGAACAGAGGACCAGCGCAAAGACTAGCAGGCCTATGATTGGGACGAAATAATCGCCGCCCAGGGAGGTTTTGCTCAGCACATCAAGGCCGGCGGCTGCCATGGGGAGAAACGGGTAGAAATAAGGCTGAATGGTGCAGGTTGATAACGAGGTGATTTGGAATGAGCGATCGCGTGTATCACGTCCCCATTGCTGGTATTCGAGTAGAACCGAACGGCGGAGCGGTTTTGGAATTTCCAGCAATGTGTGGTCGGTGTCATGAATCTGGCGCCCTCCGGCGAAGGCGTGAGCCATCAGGCGGTAGCAAGAGGTGTCGAGTCCGGTAAAAGTGTCCTCATGAGGGCGGAGCAGCAAAAGGCCAGCCGCCAGAATCGAGAGTGCTAGCAGGGCGTGGGTAATGGAGGAGTTTCGCTGTAACCGTTTGCGTAATCCTTGAAAAATGGCAACGCTGACGCCTCCGGCAACCATAATGACCATTAGAAACCAAGCTATGCTAAGTGTTGTCATCCGTATCCTGTCGTGGCAATGAAGGCCGCAAAGACTAGGAGGCCGGTTTCAATGATTTCGTTGGAAGCACCCAGCAGATCGCCGGTGACTCCGCCAAAGTGATGTTTCATCCAGAGTCGTAGTACAGAGGCAATGACCAGACCCTCCAAGAGGAGAAGCAGTCCGGTCAGGCCGGAAGCGGCTAGGCAGAAAGCCACGGCGGCAACGAGGGCAAGGAGCAGATGATAGGGGCGGGCCTCTTGCACGAAGGCGGCCGCTTTTCCGCCCTCCAGTCGGGCATAAGGGAGGGAAGTGGCCAGAACTACCTGTATGGTGCGTGATACGATGAAGGGAACCAATGTCAGTGACCATTGGCTTAGGGCGGCGAGATGGCTGAGTGCCACTGTTTTCAGGAGAAGGTCGGCGACAATGGCCATGACGCCAAATGCACCCATATGCGGGTCCTTCATAATTTCCAGCCGTCGTTCCCGGGCTCGGCTAGCGCCCAGAGCGTCGATCATATCCGCCAACCCATCGACATGCAGTCCCCGGGTGATCCACACGGCTACAATCATGGCAATCACACCGGCTCCGGCGATCCAGCCGCTCATACTGGCCGCATAGAGGGTCAGGACGACGATCGCACCAATGAGCACACCGATGGCGGGGAAGAAAGGCAGGGCACTGGCTAGACGGTCAGAATCCCGTCCCGGCACAGAGAGAATCGTCAAGGTTCGTACAGCGGTGATAAATGGACGCATGAGCCGAATCCTACCACGCCCCCCATGGAACTAAAGCCGAAAATCCGCCTCCGGTTGTGTGGATATCATATCCCTTCTTTATCCTGACGGCGATAAGCTAGAGGCGTTTGGCCACAGAACCGCCGAAAACAGCGGTTGAAGTGACTCAGGTCGTTGAATCCGCAGTCATTCGCAATCTGAATCACCTTATCATTCGATTGCCTTAACGTCAGCATGGCCGCTTGAATGCGTCGTTCCTGCAAATAGGTAAATATTGCCTTCCCGGCATGGGCATGAAAGGCGCGGCAGAGATAGGTGCGGCTTAGTCCGGCGACTGCTGATAGCTGATCTAATGTTAACGGTTCGCGAAAATGTTCATCCATATGGGCGCGGACACGCTCCAAGCGCAGGGCCGAGGGGTGATCACTCTCCTGGGGACGGATGCCTGTGGCACTGGCGGTACGACAGAGCTCCGTGAGAAAAATTTGCAGGCACGCCATGACTGCACCATTCCAGCCCGGTTGCCGCCCGTTCAATTCACGATCAAGCAACCGTGCAATCGAAGGAAGAGGCGAGTCCTCCGGCAGATCGAGTTGCTGCACGCGATTGAGTCGGTTCGCAAACCGCGCATTGAGCGGTAATAGACGTGGCACCATTTCCTGCAATGGTACCGGTAGCGCCGGGAGGTGAAGTCGATCAAGGTCGAGATAGATATTCATGATATCAGCGACGCTACCGGCTGCAGTGAAGATACAGTGCGTCTGATTAAGATGGGTGATGCCGATGCTTGGGCCGTGCGCTGGATACCGCCGGTCGTCGATCAGGTGTTCGCAGGTCCCGCGCATGATGAAACTCAGCAGTACCACATCCAGGCGATGAATGGTGAGCCGGTCATTGGTGTAATCAGGGAAATTCTGGGTTGCCATGCCCATTTCCTGCAGCGGGGTTAAGCCCAGATTCTTAATATGAATGTCCTCTATGGTCACGGTACCTCTCGCCAGCAATATATGCCATTAGTCAGGATAATATAGTCCAAGTAATGTGGAAATAATTATTCGATATTATCTTATCAATCAAGAGGAGACTGCCTGATGACCTGTTCCACCGAAATGACTGCTCATGAGCGCCTGCAAGCGCTGATGAAATTCCAGCCTGTTGATCGTCTGCCCATTCTGGAATGGGCAGAGTGGTGGGATCTGACCCTTCTTCGCTGGCAGGGCGAAGGCCTTCCCGCCAACCTTGATCGTGAGGGGATTTATTGCTTTTTCGGGCTAGATGTCCATTATCAGGACTGGATTGCGCCACACAACTGGCGATGTCCATCCCCTGTGCACCATGGTGCGCCAATGGTGCAGACTGCCGATGAATACGAGGCGTTACGTCCATTGCTTTTTCCAAACCAGGGGCCGCTGATCAACACGGCGAAGTGGCAGGACTGGGCCCGGCGACAACGTGCGAAAGGCGATATTCTCTGGTTCACACTGGAAGGGTTCTTTTGGTATCCACGTACGTTGTTGGGCATTGAGAACCACCTCTACGCCTTCTATGATCAGCCGGAACTGATGCACCGGATAAATGCCGACCTCACCGCCTTCAATCTCCGGGTGATTGATGAAATCTGCGCGATCTGTCGGCCCGACTTCGTGACGTTTGCCGAGGACATGAGTTACAACAACGGGCCTATGCTCTCGGAGGAGCAATTCGATGAGTTTTTGCTACCTTACTATCAGTGTGTCGTACCCCGTCTCAAAGAATACGGCGTACGGGTCATCGTGGATTCCGATGGCAACATTACCAAACCAGCGGCATGGTTCGCCCGCGCTGGCATCGAGGGGATTCTGCCCCTGGAACGTCGGGCCGGTGTGGACATAAATGTTTTGCGCGAACTTTATCCGAATCAACTCTACATTGGTGCCTATGACAAGATGGTGATGCACCAGGGGGAGGCGGCGATGCGGGCGGAATTCGAGCGGCTATTGCCCGTGGCGCGCCGAGGCGGTTTTATGATAGGAGTGGACCATCAGACACCACCGGCGGTATCCTTGGAGAATTATCGCTTATTTCTGCGGCTTTTCCGCGAATATGCGGTTCAGGTTTGAATTAACCAACATCCCTTTTATACGCTTGCCACGGAACAAAAGCGCCGTTGGGAAATTATACTGAGATAACAATTGGTGTGCCCCCCGTGCCCATTACAGGCCGCTGAGGGAGAGGGTTTTGTTCAGGCAGGGATTGGTTGAAAGAAACTCATCGGCGCGGGCTCTGGCGGTTGACCAGTCGGGTGCGCTTTGAATAGCCGCAAAGAAAGTGTGGCCAAAGGTGAAATTCCGGGCGAAATAGGGGGTAAAGATTTTCAGTCGGATCAACCCTTTTTTTAAATCAAAATCCTCCTCCATGTAGTGACACAGCCGGGTCCATATTTCATGATGATCAATGGGTAGATTCGGTTGGTGCCACTGGGCGAAAACCCAGGGACGCGCCACTGCCATACGGCCGATCATGAGTCCTGCGGAAGAGATGAAAAGGGCTTCATTTTCTCGAAAATATTCGATCCCTGTAATATCCCCGTTGGCAATAATGGGGAGCTTGGTTTTCGTGGCCAGTTCGGCATAACAGGTATGACGGGCTTGAAAACGGTTGAGAGATTCTTCTGCGAACCGGGGATGCAGGGTCAAGGCATCAATGCCCTCATCCTCAAGAAGATGCAGACGATCATGTAATACATTGCGCCAATCCGGGGTGGGGCGGCCCAGACGGATTTTGACAGTGAGGGGCCCGGCAAAATCATATCGAATGGTACGGATGATTTCGCGCAGCCGGTTAGGGTCATCGAATAGATTTGAGCCTCCGCCTTTTTGCTGAACGGTCGCGGCCGGACAGCCGAGATTGATGTCAATGCCATCCTGAGAGGCCGGGGCCATTCGCGCGAGAGTGGCAGGGAGCCGGGCGGCATCGGAAATCAGTAATTGATAGATGACTCTTTTCTCCTCTGGTCGGCGTTTCAACCAGGGGGAGGTTTCGGGGTTTTCATGAACCAACATTCTGGCCGATAACATTTCGGTGAATAAGGCCCCGTATCCTCCGAAATCAGCCAGAAGCCGTCGGAAGGCGCTGTGGGTAATTCCTGCCATGGGGGCACAGAAGAGTGGGGGATCATAACAAACCCCTCTGATCGTGAGCGGCGGAATCGATAAACGTGATGTTGGCATGGGGGGTGGAGGATATACAGGATGAGGAGAGCCTGACAGTTAATTAAACAAACATCGTCGGTTCATAGAAATACTGATGGCATGTGTGAGTATTTTGAGACATATTTTCATCCCTATGAACCTGATACTCCTTTTTCCTACAGATTTTATTGATGAGCATAATGTGGTTTTGCAGGGCGCACGCATGGAACATGTTCGTGACGTGTTGCGGGCTGAATCAGGTGACTCATTGCGGGTTGGTGTTATCAATGGGCGTATGGGGACGGGATCCATTACGGCGATGACTGATAAAGAGGTCGAATTGAACGTGATCCTGACGGATCCTCCGCCCGCGCCACTTCCAGTGACTCTTCTTGTGGCGATGCCGCGGCCCAAATGTTTCCGGCGAATTATTCAGTGTGCCACTACCCTGGGGGTTAAACGGATCGTTTTGTTTGGGGCCTTTCGCGTGGAAAAAAGTTATTGGAAGAGTCCCTGGCTGGATCAGCAGGAATTGCAGCGGCAGTTGGTGCTTGGGTTGGAACAGGCCCGTGATACGGTGCTGCCGCAGGTGAGCCTGCACCCCCTTTTCAAGCCCTTTGTGGAAGACGAGGTGCCGTTATTGGCGGCGGGAAGCCGGTGTTTGGTGGCGCATCCCGGTGAAGGTTCAACTTGTCCGGCCAATGTGCGAGAAGGGGTGACCCTAGCCATCGGGCCTGAAGGCGGGTTTACTGACTATGAATTGGGGCGCCTGACAGAGCAAAGATTTGAATGTATGACCCTTGGCGAACGCATCCTCAGGACTGAACAGGCGGTTCCTGCGCTTCTGGGGCGGCTGATGGGGGTGTAGGCGTGGCTACCTTGGGGGTGGTTTTCCAGCGGCGGTGAATCCAAGTCCACTGGTCGGGGTATTCCCGGATCACGTCTTCGATGACTTTGGTGTAAAGCTGGGTAAAGGCATGAATGGTTTCCGGTTTACGGTCAGGCGGTGGGGGGATAGTGGGAAGCGATTTGATGAGATGCCTCCCATTCTCCAGGCGGATCATGAAAACAGGAACCACGGCGGCACCGGACTGGGCTGACATATAAGCGAGTCCGGGAGAGGTGCATGCCTTTTTACCGAAAAAATCGACAAAAACCCCTTCCGTATCAATCATGTTTTGATCCAGAACAAAGGCGACAATTTCGTTTTTCCGTAGGGCGGTGAGACATTGCCGATAAGAGTTATGCGCAGGCACGAATTTAAGACCAAAACGGCTTCTTGCATCCATCCAGACTTTATTGATGGTAATATTTTTAATGCTTTTTGTAATCACAGTCGTCGGATAATTGAACTTGGGTGCGAATGTGCATAACAGATCAAAGTTTCCCAAGTGGGCTGAAAGCACGAGCAATCCTTTGCCAGCATCAAGAACCTGGTGGCTATAGGCTTCATTTTCCCACAGAATATTTTCCTCAAGATAGGCTTTTGAGACGGAAGGGAGACGGAATTCCTCAATGAGATTCATCCCGAGATTTTGATACATCCGATTAATAATGGCGGTGCGTTCCTGTTCCGTTTTATCAGGAAAACTGCGTCGCAAGGCCGCTGCGGCCTCTTTACGGCGATGGCGCAATACGGAGCCGAAAAACCAGCCGAGTCCTCGGCCCAGCGCGAGGGCGCTGGGGAGCGATAGCCAGGCAAAAAAACGGGTTAATCCTTTTAATACGAGCTGAAGCATAGGGGGAACACCGTATTCAGAAATCGGGCGTTGGTCAAGTCAGGGTGTCAGATATTTTGCGATTCTTGTCGCCACGTTTCTTGCGGAAGAAATCCTGAAGCATGGTGCGGCAGGATATTTCCAGGATTCCCTGGAGCACTTCCGGCCGGTGATTGAGTTGCGGGTGATTCAGGATATTGAAGACCGAAATGGCGCCTCCCCGGAGGGGATCGGCAACGCCAAACACAACCATCGGGATGCGCGCCAGCACAATGGCTCCTGCGCACATGGGGCAGGGCTCCTTGGTCACATAGAGGGTGGTGTCAGTGAGGCGCCAGTCGCCAACGGCGGAGGCCGCCTGGGTAATGGCGATCATTTCTGCATGAGCGGTCGGATCCTTCAGCAATTCGGTCTGGTTGTGAGCCCGGCCGATGATGGCGCCATCCTTGATGATAATGGCGCCCACCGGAACTTCATCATTATCGGCTGAAATCTGGGCTTCGCGCAGCGCTAACTGCATATAATGATCGTGGGTCGGTTCCAACATGAGACGGATCAATCCTCCGATGTCATGGTATCATAGAATTTAACGATATCGGAGCTCTCCCCTTTTTCCATGAATTCAATGGCTTCACGGGGATGACGATTTAGGATCCCGCTGATCATATAGGGGATGCTGAAGCCCCAGAAAAAATCCTTCCGGAGGGGTTCGATATTTTCCTGAATACATTTCAGAAGTGGCCGCAAGCGGTATTTGGGGTTATGAAGGAAGCCGAGCAACAGTTCCATCTGACAATTACCCGCCCCGCGTCCCAGACCTGCCAGACTGGCATCCAGATAGTTGGCTCCGCAGATAATTGCTTCAATGGTGTTAGCGTAGGCAAGATTGCAGTTGTTATGGGTGTGAATTCCTACTTCCTTGCCACCCACCTTGGCAAATCGATGGAACTTATGCATCAAGGCATGGATTTGTTCGCTGTAGAGGGTCCCGAAGCTATCCACCAGATACATGATGTCCACTTGCGACTGGCTGAGGGCTTCCAGTGCTCCATCGAGTTCACATTCCGGAACCGTGGAGATGGCCATCAGGTTGATGGTGGTTTCATAACCTTTGTCATGGGCATCTTTGATCATATCCAAGGCGGTGGGGATCTGGTGGATATAAGAGGCGACGCGGATCATATCAATGGTGCTTTTTTCGCGGGGGAGAATGTCCGTATGATAATCCGTGCGCTCGGCATCCGCCATCACGGAGATTTTGGTGGTGCATTTTTTTTCGCCGACAATTTGGCGCAGGACATCTTCATCGCAGAATTTCCAGAGGCCGTTTTCCGTTTGGGAAAAGATTTTTTTTGAGCTTTTGTAACCGACTTCCATGTAGTCCACACCTGCCTCACAGGTGGTCTGGTATACCGATTTGACGAGACTGACGTCGAACTGGTGATTGTTCATCAACCCGCCATCGCGGATGGTGACATCCATGACCTTGATTTCAGGACGGTACGAGAGCCAACCTTTGCTGCCACTTACCTGTTCAGTGTTTGCCATAAATTATATCCTGTTTTGTTAATTTGGCCCCCCGACCATTAGACCATTGGAAGGGCGGTATTCAGGCCGTTTTCAGGCCGTTTGTCAATGCGGGAATATAGCAGAATATAAAAAACGGTTCCGTTTTGGGGCGAAGGTGTTAAAATCATCGCTCTTTATGATTTCTATATCAGAACGACGTGTTTAAATTTCTCAGGTGTGACAATGAGTGCTGTGCAGGCAAAATTACTCGTAACGAGTTGGAGTACAATTCGTTATGAATTACTTAATACCCGTATTTGTGATTTGTCTTTGGGGATCAAGGGCTCACCTCTCGAGCCTTTGATTCAACAAGTGAGCCGTGAACTTCAGGCCAAAGGCATTCAATTTGTGCCTGAATTTTACCTGACGGACAGTTGGGGTTGTCCCGATGAAGTGCCCGCCGTTGGAATTCCATTCTATTTGGCGGATCGGCGTTTGGCGCGAATCGAGGAGGAGCAAACCGGTGAAATTGAAGATACCCGTACCACGATGATGTATTTACGTCATGAGGTCGGGCATGCTTTGAATTATGCCTATCGGCTGTGGGAATGGCCGGGATGGACCGATATCTTCGGAAAATTCTCGAAGCCGTATCGTGATGTTTTTATGCCTGATCCTTCCAGTCGGGATTTTGTCCGGCATCTGGTTCACAGTCAGTATGGGCGAAACTATGCCCAGAAGCATCCCGACGAGGATTTTGCCGAGACCTTTGCGATCTGGCTGACCCCGCGCTCGAGTTGGCAGCGGAAATACCGCTTCTGGCCAGCCATGCGAAAATTGATGTTCGTATCAAAATTGATGAAAACCTTGAAACGGCGTGCTGCGCCTGTTGTGGCTTCGGGGCCATTACTGAATCCGGTACTGGAAATGAATATGCTTTTGGCGGAACATTACGGCCAGCGGGCGGAACGCTATCGTGAGGCGGCCCAGGGCTATGTGGATGACAAATTGCAGCAGGTTTTCCCAAAGGTAAGGGCCGAATCACAAATTCACGCCTGTTCATTTATCCGGCAGCATCGGAACCGATTGTCGTCAAGCATCAGTATATGGTCCGGATTGGATTCTGAGGAAGTGACGACGATTATCGAGAAACTGGCGGATCGCTCGAAATTCCTGAATTTGCGGATGCCACGGCGTAAGGGAACCGAAAAACTGGTTGAAATCACCTCCCTGGCTACCTCATTGGCCAAGGATTTCGCCTACACTGGGCGGTTTACGGGATAAATTAAATCATCGGGACACCTACGTCAAACGAGGGGCCTTCCATGGCGGTTTTGACAATCTGTTGGAGGAGGTGCGGGTAGTCGATACCCGCTTTCTCCGCCGAGCGGGCGAGTGCCACACTTTCATCCAACGATGGATTGCAGTTGACCTCAAGGACGCGGGGTTGGCCGACTTCATCAAGGCGGATGTCTACACGTCCATACCCCCAGCCGCCGACAGCACGAAAGGCTCGGAGGGCGATGGAACTGATCTCCCGGGCCAAATAGGGTTCCACCTCCGCCGGACAAATGACGGAGGTCTTCTGGTACTCTACGCTGTTTTCCATCCATTTTGCGGCATAGGACATAATGGGAGGGATTTCCTCTGGAAGTTGGGTGTAGTCGACCTCGGCCAAGGGGAGAACCGTCAGCTTTCGTCCCCCCAGGATCCCAACATTAAATTCGCGACCGGGCAGGAAATGCTGTGCCAGGGCAGGTTGATGGTAATGTTTGAGAATCTCCCGTACTTTGCCTTTCAATGCTGATTTGGTGGACACCACGGAATCGCGGGAGAGCCCGATACCGGCATGTTCGCGGCTGGGCTGAACGATGATTGGGAAATTCCATTTGATGCGGTCGACGTCGCCGATGCGCTCAATGATTTCCGTTTTCGGTGGCATCGGAATGCCTGCCCCCTGAAGGAGACTGGCAGACATATATTTGTAGCGACTCAACCCCAATGCGAGGGCTGGTGAGCCGGTGATCGGGAACCCCATCATCTGCACGAGGGCGGCTACACGCATTTCATACAAGGCGCCATGAACGACGTCGTCATATTGGTTAAAGACCACATCAGGACGGAGCCGGCGCAGTTTCCGCTGGAACGAAAGCAGATCGTTGGCGAGAGGTACAATGGTGACCTTGTAGCCGATTCTACGAAGAACATGCGCCATGTGCCGGATCATTTTACGCAGATCATCAGTGCTTCCCGTATCTTCAGGAACCTCGGGAGAGGCGGAGGCTCCTGCGTTATACACCAAGGCCACATGGTAACGTGTTGAATGCTTCATAATATTACTCTCCAGTCCAATCTTCGTGTTAATCGCAATCTAAAGGATGCCGGATGATAAAGCAACAGGCAGATTTTGCTAAATCAGAATTCTGAATTCGGTGCGATGCAACGAAGTAAAATCGCATACTCAGGCCGGAGCCGAGGTGTGGGGGGAGACGGTGTGGAGCTCTACGCCGGGATGCTCCTTAAGGAAATAGTCCACAGCCCATTTGTCGGGGAAAAGAATGACGTTTTGGCCGCGGATGTCGGTGGCGATTTTGACGCCGGTGCCCAGATAGAACTGAGTGATCGTTTCGTGGGTGACGCCGGGGGAAAACCACCGGATCTGGGTGAAGGGGGCCGGTTCAAGGCGGGGTTCGGCCCCGTATTCGGCCTGAAGCCGGTAGGCCACTACCTCAAATTGAAGTTGGCCGACGGCACCCAATAGCGGCGCTGTTTGAAACTCACCAATCAATTCAAAGGACTGAATGACCCCTTCTTGCAGCAGCTGATCCAACCCTTCACGCAATTGCTTCTGTTTTGATGCGCCAGTATTGCGTATGTAGGAGAAGGCTTCTGGCGGGAAACGGGGAATTTCGTCATACCGAATGGTAGGATTGCTGGTCAGAGTGTCCCCAATACGAAAAGCCTTATGGGTGACCAGTCCAACAATGTCGCCCGGATAGGCAATCTCGAGAGATTCACGGTCCTGGCCAAATAACTTTTGGGGGTAGGAAAGCCGGACCGGTTTACCAGTCTCGGGGTCGTTGACCACCATATCCTTTTCAAAAACTCCGGAGCAGACGCGGACAAAGGTAAGGCGATCCCGGTGGCGGGGGTTCATATTAGCCTGAACCTTGAATACGAAGCCCGAGAAATCAGGATGTTCCGGCGCAATCGGGCCGGTAGTGGAAATCCGTGGCTGGGGAGGAGCGCCATGTTGCACAAAATAGTCGAGCAGGAGTTGTACCCCGAAGTTGGTCATCCCGCTGCCAAAGAAAACAGGGGTGATTTCGCCGCGGAGGACCTGCTGTTCATCAAAATTTTCGCCGGCGGCACTGAGCATTTCCAATTCTTCGAGCCAGGGATCACGGATATGCGGCGGAATCTGGTCAAGGAGAATTTGGTCATGGATGCCGGTGACTTGCTCGGGTGCGCGATGTGCATTGTGGGCGGTACGCTCAAAAAGATGCAGTTTTTTCGTCAGCCTGTCATAGACACCCTTGAATTCCACGCCGCTGCCGAGTGGCCAGGTTACCGGGAACGCTCCGATTCTCATGAACGTGAAGATCGGAATGCCGCGCAGTCGGCAGATTTCAAAAAGCTTACGGGTACGTTCCTCAATGCCCTTGGCGGCGTCAATAACCATGATGACGCTGTCCACGGCGGTGAGCACGCGATAAGTGTCTTCGCTGAAGTCCTTATGGCCGGGTGTGTCGAGCAGGTTGATGACACAACCACCGTAATCAAACTGGAGCAGGGTGGAGGAAACCGAAATGCCGCGTTCTTTTTCCAACTCCATCCAGTCGGAACTGGTGTTTTTGCGATCCTGTCGTGAACGTACCGAGCCTGCCAGCTGGATGGCGCCACCGTAAAGCAGGAGTTTCTCGGTCAGGGTCGTTTTACCGGCATCCGGATGCGAGATGATGGCAAACGTTCGACGTCGCGCAATTTCGTTAAGCAGAGAGGAATCAGTCATGGGGCAGTCAGTGATATTTTGCCAGCAGAGGGGCCAGCACTTCCAGAGTTGCGGGCGGCACTGTCTTCATGTCGGTCATGATCGCATTTTTAAGGGCGTGCTGACAGGCGCAATCACGGGGTTCAGAAAGTTGCGTGACAAAACGGCGAATAATTTCTTTGGCCAGTGCCGTGTTGGCGGTAAGGGTCTGGATGATCTTATCCACGGAAACTTCTTCTTCGCTGGTGCGCCAGCAGTCGTAGTCGGTGGCCAGCGACATGGGTAGGTAGCAGAGTTCTGCTTCGCGGCACAACTTGGCTTCGGGAAGACTCGTCATGCCAATGATGTCGAAACCCATCTGGCGGTAGGAATTGGATTCCGCCCGGGTTGAAAAGGCGGGGCCTTCCATGTTCACATAGGTGCCGCCTTTATGGAGTCGCACGATGTTGCCCAGTTTCAGGTCGTTGACGACCTCGGTGGCGACTTTGGCGATAATGTCGCGAAGGCGATGGCAGGTGGGCTCACCGAAAGAAACATGGCCGACAATGCCATGGCCGAAAAACGTATGGTTCAGCGAACCTTTAGTACGGTCAAAGTATTGATCCGGTAAAACGATGTCACGTGGTCGGATACCTTCCCGCAGGCTGCCAACTGCACTGACGGACATGACGCAATCCACTCCCAGTTTTTTGAAGCCCCAGATGTTGGCTTTGTGATTGATTTCGGCTGGTAGGATCCGATGACCGCGGGCGTGGCGGGGAAGAAAATATATGTCGACGCCGTTGAGGGTGCCGTGAATATAGGCATCGGACGGTTGGCCAAAAGGTGTCTTCAGGGTGACTTCCGTTACCGTTTCGAGGCCTTCAAGCTGATATAATCCACTACCGCCAATGATGCCGAGTTTCATGGGTATCTCTTATCCTTATCAGTATTGTGTTTCCGACCTTGAGTTTAGTATCTGATCGTCCTGTAAAGGGGTGGTAGGCCGTGTGGGATTCGAACCCACGACCCCAACATTAAAAGTGTCGTGCTCTACCAACTGAGCTAACGGCCTGCGAAAAAGTCGCGATACAATAGAGAAACGATGGGGCGATGTCAACGGCGTATAGACAAAAAGGTGGAACGTACCTATACATACCAGGAACCAGTGGACAGGGTGGAGCGGGAATTCAATGCCTTTTACAGTTTCACATATGGCGGTAGCGGCGCCTTTGGCACGGCGGGGCTTGATTATGTCGGCTTTAGTGGTCGGCAGTATCGCACCGGATTTTCAGTATTATCTATGTCTATCGACCAATAATAATTGGGGGCATTCTCTGGAAGGAATTCTGTTTTTTTCTCTGCCGATGGCCTTCTTGGTCTTGTGGATTTTCCATACCTTGCTCAAGCGTCCACTGCTGCGGCTGGTGCCGCTGGCTCATCGTCGCCGGCTATTGCCATATGCGGGAAAATTTGAGTTCTGGCCTTTGAAACGGTTTCTGCTCGTTTTTATTTCCATCGTAATCGGAATCATCAGCCATCTGCTGCTGGATAGTTTTACGCATGATTACGGTCTGCTCACTACGCGGATCCCGTTTCTGCAAGCGCCTGTGATGCAGGTGTATGGGCGCGCCATGCCGCTCTGTGATCTGCTCCAGTTTATTTTATCGTTTGGACTTTTACTGGTGCTGATCGCACAGTATACGCGCTGGTTCTTCATGAACCGGACGGGGGCCAATCTGTCTACTTTCCTGGATTTTAGAACCCATCTGCCCCTGTATATTGTGCTGTTATTGATGGCCACAATCCCTTCGGTGCTCTACGCCTTTCACAGCGTTCCCCTTATTTCGGATTTGCGTACCCTGCGCCTTTTTGCGGGTCGATTTATTCTCTTCCTCATGTCCTCACTTATGCTGGAAGTCCTGCTGCTCATCACCTACAGTGCCAGAAAAAGAAGAATTCGAAATTCAGAATCCTGAACCGAATTTCTGACTCCTGTTTATTACCTCACTTGTATGAACAGATGTATTCTGCGATGTCGGACTCCACGGTAATGTCGAATTTGGAGTTCTGGGGAACGTCGAACTGGGTGCCGGCGGGATAGGTGGTCCAAATTGAGGCACCAAGTTGGCGCGCTTGGCAGGTACCGGCAATGATTTTCATTTCTTCTGGGGCGCCTGTATTGAAGGTGTAGGTGCCGGGATAGATCAGGCCTATCGTTTTTTTTGTACCATCGGGAAACATCACCGTATGGCTGATTACTTTGCCGTCGAAATAAACATTGGCCTTGGCTACCACAGAAACATTTTTAAACGTAATATGACTCATGACTGTACCTCTAAATTTTTCAAAACGTTGAATTCCCCATTCGTTGGTCCATCTTCCACAGATGGACAACGGGCGCAAAATATCACTCTTGTGACCGGCACTCAAACAAATACCCCTCCCCTGAATCCTCTCCTTGTCAGGGGAGCGGATAGGGGTGAGGGTTGTTTCTGGACGTAAAAAAATCTTTGTCTTTTTAACACAAGCCCATTATAGGAGTAGCCCATGAAATCATTTCTCAATGACGATTTTTTGCTTGAATCAAAAACGGCGCGTCGGCTGTATCATGAAGTGGCGAAAGTCCAGCCGATTATTGATTTTCACTGCCATTTATCGCCGGCTCTGATCGCCCAAAACCATCAGTTTCGCAATTTGTATGAAATCTGGCTGGCCGAAGACCACTATAAGTGGCGGGCCTTGCGGGCCAATGGGGTCGCCGAACGGTATGTTTCGGGCGATGCGACAGATTACGAAAAATATATGGCTTGGGCCAGGACGGTACCCTACACCCTGCGCAATCCTCTTTATAATTGGACGCATCTGGAACTGAAGCGTTACTTCGGGATTAATGAATTGCTGGACGAAAAGTCAGCTCCTCGTATCTGGGAACAAGCTAATGCCATCCTCCAACGTCCCGATATGAGTGTTGGGAGTTTGTTGGAGAAGAGCAAGGTCGAAGTGGTTTGTACGACCGATGATCCCGTTGATTCCCTGGAGTATCATTGTAAAATCCGAAAGTCAGGGTTGACCACCAAGGTCTATCCTACTTTCCGTCCGGACAAAGCGATCCGGATTAACCTTCCGGGCTTTAATAGGTGGGTGGAGTCTTTGGAACGCGCCAGCGGTATGTCTTGTTCTAAATTATCTGAATTTCTGGCGGCGTTGGAGCAGCGCCATGCCTTTTTCCATGAGCAAGGCTGTCGTATGTCGGATCACGATCTGGAACGATGCTATTCTCTTCCTTGTACGGAGGCGGAAGCCAGTGCTATCTATGATGCGGCACGTATTGGCAAAAACGTTTCCACTGAAGACTTGGATAAATTCAAGTCGTTCATGATGCTCTTTTTCGGACGTTTGGATTTTTCCCGTGGTTGGGTGAAGCAGTTGCACTGCGGCGTGATTCGTAACCCCAATGCGAGGATGATGAAGCAACTGGGGCCGGATGCCGGATTCGATACCATTGGCGATTTCACCCAGATGCAGGCCCTGATCGGATATTTGAGTGCCTTGGATCAGGAAGGCCATTTGCCGAAAACGATCATCTATAACATCAATCCTGCTGATAATTACACGATCGGCGCGGTGATGTCCTGTTTCCCGGATGGGGCAACGCCGGGCAAGATTCAGTACGGAAGTGGGTGGTGGTTTTTGGATCAGAAACAAGGCATGGAATGGCAGATCAATGCCTTTTCCAATTTGGGATTGTTGCGCCGGTTTGTCGGGATGCTGACGGATTCACGGAGTTTTATCTCCTATACACGCCATGAATATTTCCGCAGGATCCTGTGCCAGATGATCGGGCAGGATGTGGATCGGGGCGAATTACCTGATGTCCCGGAATTACTGGAAACGATGGTGCGGGAAGTCTGTTACGAGAATGCCCGCCGCTATTTTCCATTTGCCGACAATAAGGGGCTGTGACATATTCGCGCCTCGTTTCAAGGAGAACAAAATGAAAATCGAACTGAAAAAAAACTGTAAATATTCTCTGTTGGTTCCTACGAGCATGGGCATCCGGATCACTCCGGTGAACGGGCAACCGGTGCATGCCGGCGGAACATTCGTGATGCAGGCGACCAGCGCTGAGACGAATGTCGCCAGTGTGGTTTCGTATCTTGGCTTGCCAGTCAAGGTGTTGACGACCTTTGTGAAGGGTAGTCCTATCGCCCAGCTTATCAAAGATAATCTGCGTAGTCGCAACATGGATTTCGAGGGCGTTGAAGTTGCGCAGGGCGGGCCCTGGGGTTACCGTCATCAGATTAACATTGCGGACAGCGGATACGGGTCGCGAGGACCGCGCGTGTGGAATGACCGTGCTGGCGAGGTCGGACGTACGCTGAATGTGAAGGATTTTGACTTGGAACGTATCTTCGGTAAGGAGGGCGTACAGATTGTCCACCTGTCAGGTTTGATTGGTGCACTCTCTCCTGAATCCAGTGCATTCTGTCTGGAGTTGGCTCGTGCTGCGAAGAAATATGGCACTAAAATCTCGTTCGACCTGAACTACCGTGCGTCGTTCTGGAAAGGACGTGAGAAGGAACTGTCGGCCATTTTTGCCGAAATCGCGAGTGTGGCGGATATTCTGGTTGGCAATGAAGAAGATTTTCAACTGTGTTTAGGGGTTAAGGGACCCGAAGCGGGTGGCAAGGACATTAAGGCGAAGATCGACGGGTTCAAGGGTATGATCGAACGTGTGAAAAAGGCGTATCCCAATGCCCAGACCTATGGCACAACATTACGGGAAGTCGAGAATGCGAACCATCACCTTTGGGGTGCGCTGGTGGCGGCAGGAAGTGAGTGGTATGTTGTGGAACCACGCGATATTACTGTACTCGACCGCATTGGCGGTGGGGATGGGTTTGTGGGTGGTATGCTCTATGCGATTCTGAAGGGGTGGGAGCCGGAAAAATGGATCCAGTTCGGTTGGGCGAGTGGCGCGCTGGCAACCACACTGCTGACCGATTACGGTCAACCTGCGGATGAAGATCAGGTATGGAGTATCTGGAAGGGCAACGCCCGCGTTCAGCGATAAGGGGTCGGCGATACCTGTCGGATTCCGAAAAGAAATCATGAGAAAAATAAAAGACCTTATGCCCGCTTTCAAGCCCGGTGATCGGATCCTCTTTCAGGGGGACTCCATTACCGATGGGAGTCGCGGGCGTAGCGCCGATCCGAATCATATCCTCGGCCACGGCTATGCCTTTATTATTGCTGCATTCTTTGGTGCCGCTTATCCAGAGCGGAACCTTGACTTTATGAACCGTGGCTGCAGCGGCAACAAGGTGAACGATCTCGCTGACCGCTGGGAGACGGACACACTTGTGCTCAAGCCTGACCTGCTTAGCATTTTGATAGGTGTCAATGACAACTTGTTCAGCGTTCCCTTTCAGAATTTTGAGTATACCTACGACAAACTACTCGGGGCGACGGTTGCCGCATTACCCCAGGTGCGCTTCGTTTTAGGGGAGCCGTTTACATTGCCGGGAGGAAGTATTTTGGGTGACTATCCAACATGGCAGAAAAATGTAAAAATTCGCGCTGCGATAGTCGAGAAGCTTGCCGCGAAATACAAAGCTCCTTTTGTGCGTTTCCAGCGAGCTTTTGACGCGGCCTGTGAGCGTGCCCCAGTGGAACACTGGATCTGGGATGGCGTGCACCCGACTTACTCAGGCCACCAGATCATGGCTGATGAATGGGCGCATACTGTTCAAGAATTTTATCAATCCTGAAATCGGTGAAAATACCCAGGCAGAAATTCCCGCCGGCACCATCAGCATTGAACAGCTTGCCGAAGGCTGCAAAGCCAAAGATCCGATTGCGTGGTGATGGCGGCTATTATCGGGGCGTATGTATACTTCAATGGTTGAAAAGAAATTGATTTACCCTTTTCCCCAGACTATTTTCACCGCATGAAAAACATACTTTCTGCATTCAATCCCTGGCTGGCAGCATTGAAATCACGGGATCCTTGGTTTGTGAAAGGCGACCTTGATGGTTTTTTTGGCCTGTTTATCGATAATCTGCTCCAACTGATGCTGATTGGTGTCTTGTGCCGGTTTGTTTGCGGGTTTCCTGCTGTCTTTATCACTACCGTTATCCTGCCGGGTGCGGCGGTTTCCATTCTGATGGGGAACCTCTTCTATGGCTGGCAAGCCCGGATGGTGGCGTTGCGGACGGGGCGCCGGGATACCACCGCGCTTCCCTTCGGTATCAATACGCCAAGCCTCGTGGCCTATGTCTTTCTGATCATGGGGCCGGTATATCGTGAGACTGGGAACTGGCATCTTGCCTGGCAGGTGGGATTGTTTGCCACGCTCATCTCCGGCGTCATGGAAGCTGTCGGCGCCTTTGTGGGCGATTGGATGCGCAAACACACTCCCCGTGCCGCCCTGCTTTCCGCCTTGGCCGGTATCGCCATCACCTTCATTGCCATGGGTTTTATTTTTCAGATCTTCGCATCCCCCATGATTGCCATTCTGCCCATGATGCTGATCCTCATCTCTTATACGTCGCGCGTCAAATGGCCGCTCTCCCTGCCTGGCGGTTTTCTGGCCGTCATGATCGGTGTCTCCCTTGCATGGATTTTGCGTTCCCTTGGGTGGGTCACCTTTACAACCCCTCAGGATGCCTACACTTTCGGGTTCCATGCCCCGAAGTTTTTGCCCGTTGATGCTGTGGCCCTGCTGTTTTCGCCCCTAGGGTGGAAATACATGGCCATTATCCTTCCTATGGGCCTTTTCAATGTCATCGGATCGCTCCAGAATCTTGAGAGTGCGGAGGCGGGGGGAGATCGTTATGAGACCCGGCCATCCTTGTTGGCCAACGGTATTGGTACTTTTGTTGCCGGCTTTTTCGGTAGTCCGTTTCCCACCACCATTTACATCGGACATCCGGGCTGGAAAGCCATGGGGGCGCGCGGGGGCTATTCCATTCTGAACGGTCTGGTGATTACCATCCTGTGTCTTTTTGGCGGATTGACCCTGATCCTGAAAGTCATTCCCATTGAGTGTACCCTGGGGATTTTGCTCTGGATCGCCATCATCATTACGGCCCAGGCTTTCCAGGAAATACCCAAGCCGCATGCTCTTGCTGTGGCGCTGGGCTTGATTCCTGCGTTTGCCTCATGGATCCTGCTCCAGGTCGAAACCACCCTGCGCCTGACGGGCTCATCCCTGTTCATGATGTGGGATAAGTTTGCGCCGGATCTTTACATTAAGGGTGTGGTGGCCCTGAGTCAGGGCTTTATCCTGACCTCCATGGTTCTGTCCGCCGCCGTGGTATTCATGATTGATCGAAATTTCCTCAAGGCCGCCTACTGGATGTTTGTAGGGGCGGTGTTATCTGCGGTGGGCTTGATCCACGCCTATACGGTGACTCCGGCTGGTATCGAAAACAAATTCGGTTGGCTTGCCGCCCCCGATTTCGCTGTCATGTATGCTCTGACCGGCCTGATTCTGATTGGCTTGCACTTCTGGCACTTGCCGGAAGCGGGAGAACATTTATAAATTGTTGTGTTGGCAGGTTGGGCAGAGATGGGTACCGCGTTGGCCTACGACCGTGCGGATGATAGCGGTGTGGCACCGAGGACAGGGCTGACTGGTGCGCCGGAAAACTTTGAGGGCCTCGGCATTGCGTCCACGACGACCTGCCACGCTGTAAAAGTTGGTTTCTCCCGTTCCCAGTGTGGTGCCGCAATTGTCAATTCCCCGCTGTAATACGATACGAATGGCTTGGTGCAGATGCTTGATTTCACCCGCAGTCAGAGTGTCGGCCCGACGTTCCGGATGGATTTTGGCCTGCCACAATGCTTCATCCACGTAAATATTACCCAGCCCTGCCACACAGTTCTGATCCAGCAGCAGGGGCTTGATCATGCGGGATTTTCCCTTGAGTTGATTCTGCAGCACTTGGATGGTGAAACTGTTGTCGAGCGGTTCCGGCCCCAGATGATTCAGGCCCAGTTCGGCCTCCCCGGTAAGGCGGAACCGACCGAATTTACGTGTGTCGTTGAAGATGAGTTGATGTCCGTTGGCCAGGGTGATGAGCACGTGATCATGTTTACCGGGCTGGCTTTTGACGGTGGCATAGCGGAGTTTCCCAGTCATACGCAAATGAATAAGGAGGTGCTGGCCGTTATCAAGTGAGATCACAATATACTTTCCGCGTCGTGAGAGACGGGTGATGGTGCGACCACACAGTGCTTTGGCGAAGTGGGCAGGGGTCATGCCTTCGAGGGTCCTGAGCCAGTGGATATCCACCGACTGAATAACGGCCTGTTCCAGCCCATGGGCTCGCAAATCACGTACGACGGTTTCAACTTCGGGAAGTTCGGGCATAATGTCACCTTTTATAATCCATAATTTACAGGAAATCCGGGGTGACATTCAACTTCCATATGTCCGAGGAGTTCTATTCTACCTCTCGCCCGGTAAAATACGGGCCCTTCCACGGGATCCATGTGGTCTGTGAAACTGCAGTTCCCTGTATGATGTGCCCTCATCCGGGTCATCATTTAGGACATCACTTTGGGAAGCAGGTCAATGCTGACTCCTGACTGCTCGGGGCGATGCAACGAAGTGAAATCGCGCCCAGAGCCATGTTAGTTCCGCAACGGATCAGGGAGGCCTGAATGGAGAGGGCAAATCCCCTGTACAAGGCCAGTCCAACCAGTTGGACTGGTTTTTAGATTTTCCTGGAAAACTTGCCGTTTTTTAGGCTAAAACCACGTTGATGGAGATTCTAATAAGGAGTGTGATATGGCAAGGACAGGAACGGTGAAGTCAGGAAAGCCGCTGAATCCAGCGCAAGAGGCCTTACAGGTGACGTTTGTGTTGAAGGGGAACCTGAAACGGGCGCAATTGATGTACCTGTTCATCGCGAAGGAGCTAGCCGAAGTGCGGGAGCGCAGCCTCTATGCCGCACTCGGGCATAAGGACATGGAGGACTACGCGCATCAGCGTCTCGATCTTGGCCGCTCCTCCCTCTACAACTATCTCCATATCTACGACTGGGTCAGTAAGTGCCACCCGGAATGGCTGGGGAAGAAGGTAAAGGGGAAAATCCCCGACCTCTCTGATGTTGGCGACCTGATGTGGATCGAGAATGCCCTGCTTCGCACCGACCTCGATCCCGCGAAGCGGGCGACCTTGGAGGGGTTACAGAAGAAAGCGCTGTCCGGAAAATTGCGCCGCACGGATATGCAGGCGTTCAAGCAGACCGCTAAGCCTGCCACGGAGCAACTCGCGGATTTCCTCACCGCGCTACGTGGCCTGCGCCAGAAGGCCAGCAAGGTTGCCGGCATGCCGCCGGAAGCCATGGCTCACCTCGACGCCACCATCAGTCTAGTCTCCAACGAGAAGATACTGAAGGTTGTCGGCATGCGTGTGATTACGGCCCAGCCAGGCAGCTGGAACGAGGCGATTACGGCCTAGTGAGGGGCGCGGGAGAACCAGAATGCATCTACATAATGCAATCCAACGAAGAGATGAATGAACCAGAGGATAATTTTAGTTCGGATGCTACGCAGACAGCGTATCTCTGGCGCTTTCGGCAGAACTACGGAACACGTGAGCAGGCGATTCGGGCACTGGCGAAAAGACGATCTATCCTCACCGGCATAGCGAATAAGGCAAAGATCGACAAGAAGCATCGTTTCGGAGGGCTGTACAGCCTTCTGAATGAAGATGCCCTGAGATGGAGCTTCTACAACCTGAACCGCAAGGCGGCCCCGGGGGTGGATGAGGTGACATGGGCGGAGTACGAGAGTCATCTCGACGAGAACCTGCGGAATCTTGCGACCCGGATGAAACGCAAAGCCTACCGGGTGCGACTGGTGCGAAGGCACTACATACTCAAGGAAAACGGCAAACGCCGCCCCTTGGGGATACCCGTGCTGGAGGACAAGATCGTGCAGTACGCGGCAAAGATGGTACTCGAGGCCATCTATGAAGCGGACTTCTACGGATACAGCTTTGCGTACAGGCCGGAACGGGGGGCGAAGGATGCGGTACGGGAGTTAACGGCCCGGCTGCAATTCGGGCCATACGGGTGGGTGGTGGACGCGGATATCACGGGGTTCTTCGACAACATGAACCACGATTGGATGATCCGGATGCTGAACGAACGCATTGACGACCGGGCCTTTACAGGATTGATCCTGAAATGGCTGAAGGCGGGGGTGCTGGAGGACATGCAGACGGTGACGCACCCTGCAACAGGAACACCACAGGGTGGTGTGATCTCGCCGGTGCTGGCCAATATCTATCTGCACTATGTGCTGGATATGTGGTTCCAGAAGCAGTTCCAGAAAGAATCGCAAGGGCAATGCGTGATGATGCGCTTCGCGGATGATTTCGTGAGTGCGTTTCAAAGCAAAGCCGACGCGACCAGTTTTCTGGAGCAGCTGAAGGAACGGCTGGCCAAGTTTGGTCTTACCCTTTCTGAGGAAAAGACCCGGCTGGTAAGGTTTACGGGATTTGAGACACACCAGAATGAGAGCTTCAGTTTTCTGGGGTTCGAGTTCCGGTGGGGATTGGATCGGAACCGCCAGCCGCACTTGAAGCAGCGGACTATGAGGTCGCGGCTGAAACGGGGGTTGCAGGAACTAACGGCCTGGCTCAAGAAAGAACGGTCGGCGGGCATTCGTCCATTGATGAAGACGCTGGCGAAGAAACTACTTGGGCACTGGAACTACTATGGGGTACCTTTCAACAGCAGAAGCCTCGGGGAGTTCTATCGACAGGCCTGTCGGATCGTGTTTAAGTGGTTGAACCGCCGCAGCCAGCGGCGGAGTTACTCGTGGGAGCGGTTTAATCGGTTGCTGGAACGGTACGAAATACCGAGGCCACGTATCACGGAACCGGCCCATAGGAGACGTTTTGCTTGTTGTTGATCCGCTTTGTACGGAAAGTAGCGAAAGAACACAGTGAAGAGCCCGGTGCGGGAAAACTGCACGCCGGGATCTGTGCGGGGGGCACCTGGTAACGGGTGTCCCTACCGCGATGGTAAGAGGAAAATATGGACACAATCATAACCGGAGACATCTGGAAGCAGGCTCGACCCTACGCGAAGGCGGCGAAACGCCGCCTTGTGGCGGTTGCGTACGTGACCACGGACGGCAGCATTGGGTTTCGACGGAATGATGTTCTTGTCTGCGACGCATCCGACAAAGCAATCCAAAGCGGAGAAACATCCGCTCGCCTCTTGCTGTTGCTCCGCCGAAAAGGTGTTGAACTCCGCTCCCGTCCTGATCTTCACGCCAAGGCCGCCGTCTTCGGGCGCCATGCACTTGTTGGCTCGTGCAATCTTTCCGCCGCTTCCGCAGAAGACTTGACGGAACTGGCTCTGGTTTCTGACCGGAAGCAGGTCGTTGCACAAACAACCGCCTTTATCCACGCGTTGCGGGAAACGTCGGAGGAAATCGAGAACGATTTCCTCCGACGCATTCTCAAGATCAAAGTCCGACCCGCAAGACGACGAGGGCCGAAGCGCAAGGGAAAAGCAACGCGCCTCGGAAACAAGGTTTGGCTCATTTCGGTGCGCCAACTGGCGGAGGACAGTTTTTTGAAGGAACAACCGTTTGTAGATAAAGCGGAGAAAAAGGCATCGTGTCTGGTAGCCGAAAAGGACACGACAATTTCTTGGATTCGATTGACAGGCAAAGCCCGGTTCCGAACTGACGCCCGACCGGGCGATATGGTGATTCAGATTTGGAAGTCTCTATCGGGAAAACGGATCACGGTTTTTGCTCCGTGCCCGATCGTGTACCGACAAGACGTGGCTCACTGGACACGGTTCTACGTGTCAGAATCCGAAGACTGCGAGAGCCTATCGTGGGAACGATTCAAGAAGGCTGCAAAGCAGCATGGACTGTCGCGTGTCTCGAAGGACAGCGTCAGGGAACTGAATCCTAGAGAAGTGTTGGTAATCGAGGGAATCTGGAGATGACGACACCGAACACACTCGTGCCTACCGTTGCTAAACGCTCCGGCGGCACAGTGTGGACATTGGGATGAAGACTGATATGAAAATTGGGAATAATATACCGCTCATAGTACTGATCTGTGTAATCACGTTCTGCGTTGGAGTTTTCGACATGATTGCCGCTTTGGACATCCTCTGCAGGATGGATCATTCCTGGACTAAGATTGATCTGTACTGCTTTTTGCTCAGCGGACCATTACTTGTCTTGCCTCTAGTTATTGTATGTTTCAACCGTCGGCTGGCGTGGCACTCTTTACCATAGGAGTTCCAATCATGGCGGTGACCACCGGCAGCGGGTGGTCGGCTTGGAGTTCTGCATTCCTGATGCTTCTGCTCAGAAGCTTCAAGTGACAGGCAATCTGTTCGTAAGTCGTTGATGATGAAAGAGCCGCTGGGATAGTCTGTCTGTTGATGACTATGCCTTGCTAAAGCTTGTCAATATTGGTTGTCCGGCAGTTTAGGGCGTTGCTGTTAACATCTATTGGGGTGTCCCCAATTTCCTCCTGAAAATGTGAACACGGTTTGTCCACGCGCTGGCATTCAGGTGGCGCGGAGCAGGATATTTCCAGCTTGTTCTCGCCTGTACGTTTCCAGCTAACATGGATTGGTCCGTGAGGTGTTGCCACTGAGCCTTGTGCCCAGTCCAGATCGCCAGGAACCGGATCAACTGTGAACTTGCGATAGCCGGGTTCCAAGGGGTGAATGCCCAGAACTTGGGTTGGCAGATAGATGGCGGGGGATGCGCTCCAGGCATGCGCTGCGCTACGTGACTCTCCGAAGCTTTCGGGGCAGGTGCGGAAACCTCTCGCGAACATTTTCCCCCATTCGCGGCGGATCAGTTCCAAGGCGGCCCCGCCTTCTCCCATCTGAAATAACACGTCCAGGGAGAAGAACAGGAAGAAGGGTGAACCAATGGCCACGATTCCGCCAGGGGCTTCGTGTTCGGAGGGCTGTCCAACGCTACGTGCATTCGGTGCGCTGTTGATGAAGTTTGCCTGTTTCACCCTTAGGATAATGCGTTTGACGGCCTCCTGGCGTTCCGGTGGTACGCAGTCGCAGAGTGCGGCCAAGGTGTTTGTCTGTTCGCTCACCCGGCGGCAATTGCGGTAATCATTCCATGAAAGGGGAGACCATTTTTTGGTTTGGCAGAGTTCCTGGTAACGCTGGTAGGCCCACTCGTCACGTACCGTGTCAACATAGGCTTGGCGCTGGTTGTCCCAACAATAGAGGTTGATGGCGTTCTGGCGCTCATCAGCTTCGTTCCGGCAGGCCTTGGCGTCCTGCTGCAAATCCAAGGCGCGTGCCATTTCGGCGGCAAGTCGCAGGCATTTGACGAGCAACACATTGTTAGCGGTGACCTCGCCATAGGGACTGAGATCATTGGCACCCCATTCGATCAGGTTCCAGGCACCCGGCATGTCGAAAAGGCCGCGGGTATTGGTCAATAGGCGGCAATGCCGGAGCATTTCCGCCACATAGCCATAGTTCTCCTTAAGATCGTTTTCGTTTCCGCCGTGCAGCCAGTGATCCCAGCATTGCATGCACCAGAGGAAGGCCCACATGGGCAAGCCCCCTTCGGGATAGTTAGGAAACCCGGCGAACGGCAGATAGCGTCCGCTGGTGTAACGCTCGTCATTGGGCCAGCATTCCTTGACCCATTCAGGCGAGAGTGACTGTCCCACGAGGCGGATAGACCGTTGATTGAGGTCATAGGCGCCGAAGGTTAATAAGTTGATGAAAGCCGTAATTCGGGCATCGCCCACCCAGAAACTTTGCTCGTGCCCGGGGCAGTCGACGTAGGTGCTCAGCATACATACGGCGGCGGTATCGACGCTCATGCGGTAGGCCTGGTTCAACAGTCCGTCGCTGCATTCAAAGCGACCGGTCTCCTGCACGGGATAGGAGGCGCGATGGCAACACAAGGAGTAGAACTTCAACGGACGGTCGAAATGGCGCAACGTCACGGAGACGTAGCGGAATCCGCGGCGGATATGAGCGGTAAAGGTTTGCATCCCTTCGCGGCAGACGTAGCGGAATCCGCTGTGTTTTGAGAAGCCTTCCATCCACTTGATTCCTTGCGGGCCGATGATCTCAAAGCAATGCGTATCGATGATGGTTCCGGCAGGCGCGTCAATGGCAAGGGTCAGGTAGCCAATGGTTTCGTTGCCGAAATCCACAATAAAATGGGGATCATAGCCTGCCGTTGGCAGGATGGTTGTGGCGTCTGGGTGCCCGTGCAGCAGGTTCTGTGGATTTATGAAGGGGGAGGATAGTAACGGATCTGATGCCAAGCGCGGTTGGCCTTTTGCGATTGCCGGATCCGCAAAGCCCCCACGCACCCGGTGGAATTTCTGAAGCGTGACTTCCTGTGAGATGCTGCCTTCATTCTGGGCGATGGGAACGAAGCCGGTGCGTAAGGAGGAGGGGATCTTGTCAGCACTTGGCGTGGTTAGCAGACAGGTCAATGCCGGTGGATCAGGCATCGTGGCCGGTGACTCATGCCATGGATAATTTACGGTCTGGGCTTGGATGGAGTAGAGTGACCAGGGGGCGTCTGATGTTTTCAGGATGCCTTTTGCTAAAAATGATAACGTATCCTCTGTCTCCAGAAGCACCTCAAGCTCATAGGTGTAATAGCCACTTTGACAGATGCAGAGGAGATGTGAGCCTTCAGCAAAAGAGACCTTTCCGGTAATCGGATCATTGGCCGCCTGCCTGCCTTCCAAATAGACCGGGCATTCGCAATGGAGAAAGAAAGCAGCGGGCTTGGGGCAGAAGACTTCCGTCATGTAGACTTTGGTGGCGCTGACGGCCTCTTCCGGCGCGGTAAGGCGAAGGTGGTATCCTCGTCTTGGCTTTGCCAGTTCGATGGCGGCGAAGGAGCGGGAATAGACTGCGTCATCGGAGAGCAGGCCTATTCCGCTGGGTTCCAGGTTCGTGAAGGGCGCCATGTTGACAGGTCCGAGTTCGGCAGCGGCGGACCAGTCGCTGTCTTCGAAACCAGGGGTGTGCCAGCCCAGAGGTTCCTGCCGGGCGTCGAATTTCTCCTCACGCGTATGCATCAGATAGATTTCGTGAAGTTTATCGCCACCCAGAAAACGACCTGCGAGACCGTTTACAAAAGAGGCATGTCGCCGGACTTTCCAGAGTGAATTTGTGGCAAGGGAGCCACTGCTCCCGTCGCTGTTTTGCCAGGTCAATTCTGCCAGGACACCGCGACGTAACTCCGGCGCTTGATGCGACGAAGCCAGGATAGCGATGACGTTTTCTTTGTCAGGCCTGATATACCGTTGGACGTCAATGACGTCGTAGGCCTTGCGGAAACTGAAGGAGGTGGCTGGTCCGCGTGTGACCAGCGTCCCATTGATGTAGAGCTCGTAATGGAGTGAGGCCGTGATGTGTAGTCTGGCATTCTGGCTGCCCGGGGATGGCACCCACTGTCGGCGGAACATCCACCAGGCGTCAGTCTCATTGTGGTCGGCCCAAATCCAGCGCGCGCTTGAAGAGAAGTTGTTCATGGCGGTAAAAGGTGACAGAGCTCAGACGGAATCGCAAGCGTGAAGGTGAGGAAAATACCCATTTCAAATATGCCGCTCAATTATTATAGTTATGCAAACCGATCTAATTTGGAGATGCAGATGTTGCTCAAATATCATGGTGTGGAAGAT
>Ga0118677_10000601_pt1 | contig 78857 bp, 63 predicted proteins | sample AliMusrvi5mmetaG_FD_86154 | JGI IMG/M metagenome (GOLD analysis project Ga0118677, IMG submission 86154)
TGGGGGAAAGGGGGTGGTGTGTTCGGCTACTATCAAAAGTCTCCTAAACTTAAAAATATCATCCTATTTTTAGCTCACAATGTCATAAAAAAGTTTTGTACTTTTGTTTGCGACTTTTGGGTATGAAAAAAAGCAGAACCCTTAGAATTTTATTGAAAGTTTTATTCGCTTTACTTATTTGCACAAATGCCGGTAGAACTTTTAGTCAGGATCTTTCAAAAGAAGATAGCCTTAAAAATGAAGTAAACATGATTAAGAACGATGTTGCCTTTCTGAAAAAGTTTAAGTTTTCAGGCTACATGCAAGGACAATTTCAGGTTGCCCAAAAAGCCGGAACAGCCACTTATGATGGTGGAAATTTTGCATCAACAACTGATAAAAGATTTATGATGCGCAGGGCAAGGCTTAAACTTAATTACATTGGCAACAACTCAGAGTTTGTTTTCCAGTTTGACGCATCAGATAATGGAAATTATATTGCAGGAAATACATTTACAGTAGTTGACAGTGTTGGCACAGTTCCCGGTCCGCATTATGGCAAACCCTATACCCACACAGGTGGCAACGTCCTTTCAAGCGGAAATGGAAAAATGATAAACGCATTTAATATTAAAGACCTTTACTATAAGTTTACAGATCCCTGGTTAAAAACTTTTTCAATAACTGTCGGTAATATGAACCGTCCTTTTGGTTTCGAGATTGGATATTCCTCCTCAAACAGGGAATCTCCTGAGCGTGGCAGAATGAGCCAGATCCTTTTCCCCGGCGAACGCGATATGGGTGCAATGCTGACAATTCAACGTCCTTCAACAGCAAAGTTGAACTGGATAAAAATTGAAGCCGGTATGTATAATGGAACAAGTTCAGGTTATCCGGAATATGATAAACAAAAAGATTTTATCGGACACATCGTTCTGTCCAAATCATTAATGAAAGAACATATAAAACTGAGCGGCGGAGCATCTTATTATAATGGGGGATGGCGTGCAGGAACAATAAATGTTTACAACATGTCAACTGATGATCAGGCAAAAGATGGCACAACAACGCTGTCTCAAAAGGCATTTGTATTAAACAAACTTTCAAGTACGAACGATTATGTTGCCAGAATATATAAAGGTGTGGATGCACAAGCAAGCTGTGATTTTCCTTTTGGCATTACAACTTTAAGAGGCGAATATATTTGGGGCCAAAACCCGGGTACCGCGCAAGTACAAAATTCCTCGGATATTTATATGCGTAAATTCAGCGGAGCATATTTATACTTTATTCAGAATATCCTGAAATCGAAAAATGATATAGTTGTGAAATATGATTGGTACGACCCGAATACTGATGTGACAGCATCCGATATGCCTACCACAACCACAACATACAGCAATGGCAATTTTAAATCAATAGGTGCAAATGATATTAAGTATTCCACACTGGGTTTAGGCTGGGTGTACCACTGGGATCAGAATGTGAAGATTACTGCATATTATGAAATCATGAAAAATGAAACCAGCAATAACCTTAAAACTACTCTTATTAATGGAGAAGGCCTTAATGGAGATTTGACTGATAATGTATTTACTTTAAGAATTCAATATAAATTTTAATTAACAACATCATAAACTTTAAAAAAATTACTATTATGAAAAAGAAATTATTAATCCTCGTGATCGCCGTTGTAACAATGTCGTTCACATTCCTGGCCGGCTCAATCAAAATAAAAGGTAGTGATACATTATTACCTCTGGTTCAGAAATGGGCTGAAGCTTACATGAAACTAAATCCCACTACCAGCATTTCTGTTACAGGTGGCGGAAGTGGCGTAGGTATTGCTGCATTGATTGATGGATCAACCGACATTGCAACAGCTTCAAGACAAATCAAAATGGATGAAAAACTTAAATTGCAGGAAGCAGGGAAAGCTTACGTTGAAACCATCGTTGCTTATGATGCACTTTCTGTTATTGTAAATCCTGAAAACACAGTAAAGAAACTTACCCGCGAACAATTAGAAGATATTTATACAGGTAAAACAACCAACTGGAAAGATGTAGGTGGTCCTGACCTGCAAATTGTAGCTTATTCACGTGAATCAAGTTCGGGAACTTATGATTTTTTCAAAGAACACGTTTTGAAAGGAAAGAATTTTTCTTCAACCTGCCTGATGATGGCTGCAACTGCTTCTATTGTGCAATCGGTCGGACAGACAAAAGGGGCAATCGGATATGTTGGCATGGCTTATGTAAATTCAACAGTTTCGGACTTATCAGTTTCTTATGATAAAGGAGTTACTTACATTGCTCCCACAATGGCAAATGCAATAAACAAAACTTATCCCATTATCAGACCATTATATTTCTACTATTTGAAAACTCTGGCAGCTACGCTTAAACCTGCAATGACATGGGTTCTCGGAGCTGATGGACAAAAAATTGTGAAAGAAGTTGGTTATGTTCCTTTAGCAACTAAATAATTCATGAATAAAATGCCAGTCAAGTGAAACGACGACGTAGCCTTGTCAGAAGGCTGATTGAAAAAATTATTGAAGGTGCCCTTACCATCAGCAGTACTGTGACTAGTTTAGCAGTACTGCTGATTGTCATTTTCCTTTTTAAGGAAGGGTTCAGTCTTTTTGGTGATAAACCAATTGAAAAAGATTTTGTCCTTGCTGTTAGCAAATACAATAATTCAGTTGATCTCACTTCACGACAGATCAAAGATATATTTGATAAAAAGATAGTAAACTGGAAAGAGGTTGGCGGTTTTGACAGAGCAATAACCGTATTTACAATAAATGATATCGGCGCTTATTTTACAGACGCTGAACTGGGAGATAATCTTGAGAATTTGCCTTTGAGAATCAACCAGCTTGTTGCAAAGGACACAGGAATTATTGCTTACATTCCAGCAAAAAATATTGTAAAAGATTTTAGTGGGAAAAAACTTAAAATAGACAATGTTACCCTTGGCGGATTCCTCAGTGGGAAAGAATGGTTTCCTACAGCCCAACCCATTGCCCAGCTTGGTGTGTTACCAATGATATTGGGTACTTTGCTTGTTTGCATTGGCGCAATTCTTTTGGCATTGCCATTGGGCTTGGCAACGGCAATTTATATGTCGGAAGTTGCCAATCAAAGGGTCAGGAATATTCTGAAACCGGTTATCGAACTTCTTGCAGGAATACCTTCTGTTGTTTATGGTTTCTTTGGTCTGGTGATTATTGTTCCCCTGGTTCAACATACTTTTAACCTTCCTGTTGGCGAAACTGCATTGGCAGGCAGTATAGTTCTTGCCATTATGGTGCTACCAACCATTATTACAATTTCGGAAGATGCCTTACGGACAACTCCGAATGCTATGCGTGAGGCAAGCCTGGCACTTGGAGCTACCAAACTCCAAACAATAATAAGGGTTGTTATTCCTCATTCACTTCTTGGACTTACTGCTGCTGTGATTCTTGGTGTCGGAAGAGTTTTTGGCGAAACGATGGCTGTTCTTATGGTTACCGGTAATGCTGCTGTTATGCCTCATTCATTCCTTCAGCCAATACGAACCATTACGGCTACAATAGCTGCCGAACTGGGAGAAGCACCTCAGGGTGGTTTGCATTATAAAGCATTATTTGCACTGGGATGTATTTTATTCGTAATTACTCTTATTACCAATCTGCTTGTAGAATGGGTTTCATCAAAACGTAAGGTTGCTAAAAACTAATTGAATTATGATCAAACAAACCAAATCAGGGAAAAGGAAAAGGCTTAACCAAAGCATTATGTTTTGGGTGTTTCGAGTGCTAAGCTTATCTGTAGTTGCGGTTCTATTTATCATACTGGCTTTTATTTTTATTAAAGGATTTAAAGTTTTAAGCTGGGATTTTATTACTCAAAGTCCAACTGAAGGAATGACCAGCGGTGGTATTTATCCGGCTATTATCGGAACATTATGGCTCATTGCCGGGAGCATGGTTTTTGCATTTCCTATAGGTGTTCTTGCAGGAATTTATAATCATGAATATGCTGCCTGGAAACCATTAAAAGTTTTTATCAGGATCATGACAAACAATCTGGCAGGAGTTCCTTCAATTGTTTTTGGATTATTCGGAATGTCGTTGTTCGTAAACAAACTTGGATTCGGAGATTCTATTTTAGCCGGTTCGCTTACATTGGGACTATTGGCATTACCGGTTGTAATCAGAACAACAGAGGAATCGCTTGCAGCAGTTGACAATTCATTCAGGCGTGCAAGCCTTGCCCTTGGCGCCACCAAATGGCAAACAACAAGCAGGGTTGTTTTTCCGATCGCTTTTCCAAACATACTTACCGGGTTGATCCTTTCAATTGGAAGAGTTTCTGGTGAAACAGCCCCTATTCTTTTTACTGTTGCTGCTTATTTCTTGCCAAAGCTTCCTTCGGGAATTTTTGATCAGGTCATGGCGCTGCCTTATCATTTATATGTACTTGCAACAAGCGGGATAGATGTTGAAAAATCAAGGCCAATTGCATATGGAACAGCTCTTGTTTTGATAATGATTGTTCTGATAATGAATTTGCTTGCAAATGTGTTGAGGAATTATTTTGGAAGAAAATATAAAGTTAAATAAAATGAAAGTCATTGAGACTATTGATCTGAACGTACACTATAAAGATGTTCATGCTTTAAAAAATGTTACCATGAGTATGAACAAGTTATCCATTACTGCACTGATGGGTCCATCAGGTTGTGGAAAATCTACCTATCTCAGAGCGCTCAACCGTATGAACGATCTTATTGAAGGTTGTAAGGTTTCAGGGCAGGTACTGATTGAAGGTGATAATGCTTATGCCAGGGATATTCATGTTGATGATCTTCGCAAAAAAGTTGGAATGGTATTTCAAAAACCAAATCCTTTTCCAATGTCAATATTTGAAAATGTTGCTTATGGTTTAAGAGTAAACGGAGTCAGAGATAAAAAGTTTATTCATGAGCAAGTTGAAAAAGCCATACACCAGGCCGCCTTATGGGATGAAGTAAAGGATTTTTTGAAAAAATCTGCAATGGACCTCTCGGGCGGTCAGCAGCAACGATTGTGCATTGCACGTGCATTGGTTATTGAGCCCTCAGTGTTATTAATGGACGAGCCAACATCAGCGCTTGATCCCATATCTTCAGCTAAAATTGAAGAGTTGATGTTCGATCTGAAGAAAAACTATACAATAGTAATTGTTACGCATAATATTCAACAAGCTGCAAGGATAAGTGATAACACCGCATTTTTCTATATCGGCGAACTCATTGAATTGGGAACTACAAAAGAAATTTTCACAAACCCTAAAAACGAAAGAACACAGAATTATATCACCGGAAGATTCGGTTGAAAAAAAGTGTCTAAAGTTCGAAGTGTGCTAAAGTTTCTAAAGTACTTGAAGAAACTTTGAACCGAACAACAAACAACAAATATTTCAAACTTTTTAAACAAAAAAAATGACTCACTTAGATACGGAACTAAAACTGCTGAGAGCAGAGCTAAACGAAATGTGGATGCTTGTCATCCGCCAGATGAATAAATCAAAAAGTGCATTATCACTGTTCGACAAAGATGTCGCCACCGATGTTGACATCAACGAGAAGCGCGTAAATGTTTATGAACTGAAAATTGACAGGGATTGCGAGAACATTCTGGCACTCTATAACCCTGTTGCCATTGACCTGCGCTTTGTTTTGGCTGTTCTCAAGATCAATTACAACCTTGAGCGCATTGGTGATTATGCCCAGGGAATAGCATTGATCATTAAAGAATTTGATCAGCCTTTTCAAAAGGATCTGTTCGATAAAACTGGCGTCATCCAGATGTATGAAGAATGTATTGCCATGCTTTGCGACACACTCGATTCTTTTGAAACAGAAAATAACCAGACTGCCCGTGCAATTTTCGGAAGGGATGAAAAGCTTGATACTATCAACAGAAAAGCCAATTCTGTAATTGCTGATTATATCAAAATGAATCCTAAGGAAATTGAACACGGACTTAGCATGCTTTCAATAATCAGAAGACTTGAGCGCGTAGGCGACCAGACCAAGAACATTGCTGAAGAAATTATTTTCTATATTGAAGCAAAGGTGCTAAAGCACCGGACAAAGGGGTTGGTGAACAAGGAAGAGAAGAAGCCTTGAAATACCAAGATCCAAGACCCAAATTTCAAATTCCAAGGGGTGCCACCTTTGAATTTGGAGTTTGAGATTTGGAGCTTATTTTTTCTTAACCCACAATTCCAAAATAAAGCTGAAAAACTCCAAAAGCAAATAATGCAATTACCGAGATTCCGATGGAAGCGCGGATCACGCGTTGACCCATGGTGCGTGCAATGGAGAACAAAGCAATCATTCCAATCGAGCAAATGATCATGGTGCCATAGAATGCCAGCAACAAAATAATTCCATAAGCAGGCGTTTCATTCCAGCCCTTTATCAGCATTGGTCCCATCACCAGGCTCCATCCAAGATAAGGATTGGGATTCAAAAAATTTACCATCACAGCCTTGAAAATGTTTTGTTGAACAGGTACTTTTTTATTTTCGTTTTGATTGAATGTACGCCAGTTTTTGTAGGCGCCATAAGCAAGATAGAGGAGAAACACACCGCCACAACACTGAAGAACATGCAGAAAATCATGGGGAACATTGGTAAGGGCGAGCAACACCAGAATGATAACGATCCAGTCGCTCAGCAATGGGGCAAACACCAGCGGAATGGTTTTGCGCCAGCCATGCGCCAGGCTCTGCGAAAACAGAAAAGCCTGAAATGGCCCCGGCTGCACCACGCAGGCAAAGGCATAAACGATTCCGAAAATTAGGTAGTTTAGCACGGGAGTTAACTAGTTTCGTGTTTCAAGTTTTGGGTTCGCCCCACTTGGAATTTGGAATTTGGGTCTTGGGTCTTTTTCAAAAGTCTTTGGCTTTACCAATTTTCCTTACTTCCACGCTGTTTCCTTCGCCCTGCAAAACGGGGCAGCCTTTGGCAAATTCAGCGGCTTCATCAACGGTGTCTGCGAGTATAATAACATATCCTCCGAGGGTTTCCTTAACTTTGCCAAAAGGACCTTCGGTGACAACACCTTTGTGCCAAACGATCTTGCTATCGTCGAACAGCAGACCATTACCACCAACCAGTTTTTTTTGTGCAACCATAGGTCCCAACCATGCATGAGTTTGTTGCATCCAGATATCCAATTGCTCTGCTGATGCTATTTTCTGTCCATCTTCATGACGGAAGATTAAAATGTATTCGTTCATTTGATTGAATTTATCTTTTACTAATTCCTTTTAAATCTTTTTCAATTGCACTTCAATGCGGCAATTTTTTATTGGTTGTAAATGTACAAATAATAATAAAAAGTAGTCACTGAAATAATAAAAAGAGAGACCTTCGCCTGTTTAAAATGCAAAAAGAAACTCAATAATTAACAACATGCCCTTTGCTTTGTTATTTCGTTATAAAAACAGCTTTCTATTAAATCCAGGGCTATTAAATTATACAATTTAGAAATGGTAAATTTCTTTTTGACCTATAGTTTTAGGGTAGTGTTTAATGAAATAACGAATTGAATTAATTATTGAATATTAATTTGAAAAGTAATATTGATTTGATAAAAAAGTTTAATTTTACTTGCTTTTTTAATAGGATACAGAGTCATGAAAATTAAAATTATTACATCATTTATCTGTTTGCTTTTTTTAGCCTGCTGCCAGTGCAATTACACCAGATTAAATGACAACGATGATGAGAACGATGCTGCTAAAATTGTTGACAAATTCTATATTCGTTATGAATTGCGCGACTTCACCAACATTCATAAACTGATGAGTAAAGAGTTTTTCAGCGCTACCGATTCAACCAAATTGGACAGCGCCCTGAGCAAGGTGCTTAGGAAATATGGCGGCGTTCGCGATCATACTATCATTGACTTTTCATCGAAAAGTGTTTCCGGAACCAACTCAGGAGCCGTTTATGAACTCCTCTATAAAGTGAATTACATTAACGATTCCACAAAGGAATTATTCAGACTGGAAAAAGTTGACAATGCTATAAAAATTGTGGGTTACTCTGTTAATCACGAAGAAATTTGATGACAAAAAAACAAGAATTGCAGAGGCTGTTTGATGAATACGAACAAGACATGAAAGGTTGGAAATTTTGCTATGAACAAGCCATTCCACGATTGTTAACTCACCAACCCGATACCTGAAACCCGAAACATTTTACATTGCTCCCAACAACAAATTATGAACATGAAACCCTGAACATCAAACTTTTCAAACCCTTCAAGCTCTTCAAACAATTCAAACTTTTCAAACTCTTTTCAACTTTGGAACAATTTTTGTTTACCTTTAACCAAATCAAAAACTAAAAGCTATGAAAAAGTCCATTCTTACCGTTGCAATTATTTTAATCGGTTCTTATCTTCAGGCACAGACATTGCGTTCAGTTACCAACACTGCTTTTAAAAGAGGCGAGCTGCTGCTCTATAAAGTTTATTACGATGCCATACTTACGGGAAAAGTAAATGCAGGCGAAGCCCAACTGGAAGTTAAAAATGAGAACACTCCTGTCAAAGGTCGCAGCACATACCATGTGGTGGGGCTTGGGCTTACCAAGGGAGCATTCAATTTATTCTTCAAGGTTGTTGACCGCTATGAGACCTATATTGATGAGGATGCTCTTGTACCCTGGGTTTTTATCCGCCGTGTGAACGAAGGTGGCTACAAGATAAGTCAGGACGTTACTTTTAACCAATTTAAAAATCTGGCTATCCAAACGAATAATAAAAATTCCACATCAAAAACCACTGCTGTGGACGAAAATATTCAGGACATTATTTCATCTTTCTATTATGCCCGCAACCTCGACTTTAGCGATGCTACAATAGGAAAAGAATATCCAATACCATTTTTCCTGGATGATTCCGTTTACACTTCAAAAATAGTTTACGAAGGAAAAGAAACCATCACCATTGATATGGGCACCTACAAATGTTTAAAATTTAAACCAATGGTTGCCACAGGCAGTGTGTTTAAAGACCCATATCCAATGACCCTCTGGATCAGCGACGATGCCAACCATATTCCCATACTTGCTGAATCGGCAGTGATTGTTGGAAAAGTAAAACTCGAGATCATCAAATACACAGGGCTTGCAAATACGCTAACGTCAAAAACACAATAATTTCTCAACATGTATTTTTAATCTTAACCCGGGAGACCGGGTTTTTTTGTTTGAATAAATACCGTTTCAAACTGTCATCACTCCGCAGCTTTTTTTGACAGTTTTCTTCTGACTACTTTTATAGTACCATCATATATCGGTCCGGATTTGATGCGTGTCGGAACGGATTTAATTAATCCATTCCGTTTTACTATCAGGATTTGTAATCCGACCAAAATTTAATAAACTGAACATCTATCATTGAAAATCCCATTATCCATGCCATATTTGAGCAATCGGACAATTTGAAATGTGAATCTTTTTAGCAAATTAAAGTCAGTAAAAAAATTTATCTTTTTTCAATAGTTTTATGGAATCCCGATTTTTTTTCATCTCTTAAGTGAATTCAGTCAAATTATTTTTATAAATTGCACCTTAATAAAAATCACTCACTATGAAAGCAAAGCTTGTTTTACTTATCAGTGTATTAACCATCCTCACTTTTGCAGGAAATTATTTTGTAAGCCGCCACATCGCGAAAGAAAAAGAAAATGCGAAAATGGCGCTGCTTGATGTCAAAGGCGGATATGAAAAATCGTGGGCGAAAATTGATTCGCTTATTGCCAAAGGCCTCACTAAATCGGCGCTTGAAGAAGTTCTGATCATTTACAAAAAAGCTAAAGCCGACAATAATGCCCCACAGTTTGTAAAGGCCATCATGTATAAAATGAAGCTCGAAAATGACTACAGCGAGGACTCGTACGAAAAAAGTATTGCATCGCTGAAGACCGAGCTTGCAGATGCTGCATTTCCTATAAAACCCGTGCTGCATTCGGTGCTTGCCGAAATGTACTGGCGCTATTATGTCATCAACCGCTACACCTGGTATAAACGCACGGAAACGGTCAACTATAAGGACGATGACATGAAGACATGGGACCTGAAAAAACTGATCAAAGAAGTAATTTCCAATTATGTTCTTTCGCTGAATGACGCGGAAAATCTGAAGAAGACAAAACTGGATCTTTACAACGACATCATTGTTGAAGACACAGCCGCCCGTTATTTGCGTCCCACACTCTATGATTTTCTTGCCCACAGGGCCGTTGATTTTTTTATGAACGACGAAGCCTCGCTAACCAAACCTGTTTATAAATTTGAGATCAACAATGAAGATTATTTAAAACCGGCAGCTGAGTTTGCAAAGCTTAACATCACGTCGAAAGATTCATTGTCGCTGAAATTCTATGCAACAAAGATCTTCCAGGACCTGCTGAGTTTTCACGCACAGGATGCTGATCCCTCAGCGCTGATAGATGCCGATCTGAAGCGTCTGAAATTTGTGAAAACAAATTCCGTATTGGAAACAAAGGACAGTTTGTATTTGCAGGCGCTGCTTGACCTTGAACCTAAATATTCAAAATTTGCAGCTTCAACAGATATCACCTATGCACTGGCAATGGCTTATTACACCAAAGGAAGTTTGTATAATCCGTCAAAATCGGAAGACTACAAATGGCTGTTGAAAAAAGCTGTTGAAAAATGTGACGAAGCCGTCAAGGCTTATCCCACATCTTATGGCGCGATGAGTTGTAAAAATCTGAAAGTGTCAATCCTTAGTACCAGTATTTCCATGCAGTTTGAAGAAGGCAATGCCCCCAACAAATCATTGAAAACACTGGTAAAATACAAAAATGGTTCCGGCATTTCATTCCGTATTATCAAGATGACTTATGATGAAAACAGAAAACTCAGCCAGAAATATTACGGCCAGGATCTGATCAAACAATACCTGAAAAAGAATGTTGTGAAAGAATGGACTATAACATTTCCCAACGACAGCGACTACCAGCAACATGCTGCTGAGATGAAAATTGATGCACTCCCGCTTGGATATTATCTGATATTGGCTTCAAACAACAAGGATTTTTCAGTGCAGGATGATATCATTGCCTACTCCCATTTTTGGGTGACCAACATCAGTTATGTCAACAGGCAAAAAGACAAAGGCGCAATGGATTTTTATATCCTGAACAGGGAAACCGGTCAGCCTTTGAAAAACGTATCAGCGCAGGCAATCAAGAGCAGCTATAATGCATTTACGAGAGAGTATGAACCATCAAAATGGAAAAAATTCATGACGGATGAGAATGGTTATTTTGAAGTACCCATTGCAATTGACTACAATTATTTTTCAATGGAATTTGATCTTGGCAATGACCAGCTCATCACAGAAAATGATTTTTACCAGTATAAACCTTATGATTCGGACTATTCCAATTATCTGAAGACTTTCTTTTTCACCGACAGGGCTATTTACCGTCCGGGACAAACAATTTACTTCAAAGGAATATTGTTGAACACTGACAAGACCGGAAAAAAATATACCATTGCCACCAATGCAAAAACAACGGTTACTTTTTATGATGTCAATTATCAGAAAGTTTCATCTCTTGACCTTACTTCAAATGAATATGGTACATTTAACGGAACATTTACTGCACCTGCAGGCATCACAGGCCAGGTGTATATCACGAACGGCAGCGGAACTCAGTATTTCTCTGTTGAAGAATATAAGCGTCCGAAATTTTCAGCTTCCATTGATTCGGTAAAGGGGTCTTACAAACTTAATGAGATGATCACAGTTAAAGGATCGGCCATTGCTTACGCCGGCAATGTGATTGATAACGCAGATGTAAAATACAGGGTTGTGCGCACAGCATCTTTCCCCTACTGGTGGTATTGGTGGAGGGGATATTATCCGAGTTCACCACAGATGGAGATTGCACATGGCGATACAACAACCAACGAAAAAGGAGAATTCACCATAAAATTCAAAGCTATTCCGGATGCTGCCGTTTCAAAAAAATACACCCCGACATTTACTTACACTGTCTATGCCGATGTCACAGATATGACCGGAGAGACACGTTCTGCAGTGAAGTACGTTGAGGTTGGTTACAAAGCACTTTACATTTCACTCAACATTCCTTATGAGGTGGAGAAATCGGACAAAGCAGAATTTGACCTTTCCACCATGAACCTGAATGGTGAAAAACAACCGGCAACGGGAACAATAAAGATCTACAAATTAAAACAACCTGATAAAGTATTCCGCACGAGGTTGTGGGATAAACCTGACAAATACCTCATGACAAAGGAAGAATATTCCCAGGCATTCCCCTTCGATCTTTACGATGACGAAAACAATATGTATAAGTGGGAAAAGGATACAAAGGTGTTTGAGATGAATTTTGAAACACCAGGGGATTCTGTTGTCAAAATAAAAGATCTTGAAGACTGGAAGATCGGGTCGTATGTGGTGGAAGCCAAAAGCAAGGATAAATATGGCGAGGATGTTGACTTTTACAGTTACTTCACCGTGTACGGAAAAAAGGAAAAACAGGTTCCTGACAATTCCATCAACTACTTTTCAGTGGTAAAAGATAAGTGCGAACCGGGCGACAGCGCTTCATTCATTATTGGCACAAGAGACTCAAATACTACCTTCCTTTACGAACTGGAATATGATGGGAAAATACTGAAGAAAAAATGGCTGAAAATGAACAATGAACAAAAACTGATCTATGTTCCGGTCAAAGAAGATTATCGCGGCGGGCTCTCTATTCACATGATCACTGTAAAACACAACAGGTTTTTCAACAATGAGCAGGTGATAACAGTACCATATACAAACAAAGAATTAGACATAAAATTCGAAACTTTCAGGGATAAGTTATTGCCCGGTCAGAAAGAGCAGTGGAAAATAAAAATTAAAGGTAAGAATGGCGATAAAGTGGCTGCTGAAATGTTAGCCACAATGTACGATGCATCGCTGGATGCCTATAAGCCGAATTACTGGTATTTCAACATCTACGATTCATATTATTCTTCACTTTATTGGGATTCTTATTACTGTTTCAACACAAACACTTCAACATCCTATTCCTTTTATGACAACTTATATTCATATCCGAAGTACAGGTATTACGACAAGCTGAACTGGTTCGGATTTGAATATGGCGGCTATTACAGGTATAATAATTATTACGGCTATGATGGCGATTATCAGGAACAGGCCGAAATGGAGACAAAGGCTGTCGGGCAAAGTACATTTGGTCTTGTTTCAGACAGGGCCATCTCCGGTGAAGATAAAGAAAAATATAAAGATGTTGCTAAAAACGAAGAAAACAGTAAAGTGGATGAGAGTTCGAATATACCTGTTTCAACTGTTACTGCCGGGATTGGTGGGGTTGCAGCTCATGAAGCTACAGGCAACAAAGCAGGCGAGCTTTTACCCGGAGGTAGCGGACCTACAATATCATTAGCAGGTGTTCAGGCAAGGGCAAATTTTGATGAAACAGCTTTCTTTTTCCCGCAATTGCAAACTGATGAAAACGGAGAAGTGATCATTTCATTCACCATTCCGGAAGCATTGACAAAATGGAAAATGATGGGACTTGCCACCACAAAAGACCTTAAGATCGGTCAGATTGAAAAAGAACTCGTCACACAGAAACAGTTGATGATAGTTCCAAATGCACCCAGATTTTTCAGGGAAGGCGATACACTTTCTTTCTCAGCAAAAGTTTCAAATCTCACTACCAAAGAAATGAAAGGCACTGCACAATTGTTCCTCTTTGATGCCACAACCATGAAATCCATTGATGCTTTATGCAGTAACTCCGACACTATAAAAACCTTTACATCTGCAAAAGGACAAAGCGCTTCACTGACATGGAAAATAATCATTCCTGAAGGTATCAGCGCTATTAAATACAAAACTGTTGCAACTGCAGAAAGCTATTCAGATGGTGAAGAAATGGTGATACCTGTTTTGAATAACCGCATGCTGGTAACCGAAACTCTTCCTTTGCCGGTACGCGGAAAAGAAACCAGGAATTTTTCTTTTACAAAACTTCTCAATTCGAAATCCTCAACCACGCTGAAGAATTATAAACTGACACTTGAGTTTACTTCCAACCCTGCATGGTACGCCATTCAAGCGCTTCCTTACATGATGGAGTATCCTTATGAATGTGCAGAGCAGGTTTTCGATCGTTATTATGCAAACAGCATTGCAACGCATATTGCAAACTCATACCCCAAAATTAAAGCAGTGTTCGATAGCTGGAAAATACTTCCCTCGGATGCTTTGCTTTCAAAACTCGAAAAAAATGAAGAACTCAAATCATTGTTGCTCGAAGAAACTCCATGGGTTTTGCAGGCCAAAGACGAAAGTGAAAGAAAGCAAAGAGTAGCCCTTCTTTTCAACCTGAATAAAATGAGTTACGAGCTTGATAAAGCCTTGAAAAAACTTGAAAAAATGCAGTTGTCGAATGGCGGCTTTCCCTGGTTTGGCGGTGATGAAGATGACAGGTATATTACCCAATACATTGTCACCGGACTGGGACATCTGAATAAATTAGGCGTTACGGATATCAAAGAAAACACTAATTGCTGGCGTATGGTGCAGAGTGGTGTGAAATATCTTGACGACAGGATGAGGGAAGATTATGACTGGATATTGCAAAATTATACGAAGGAAGAAATGGCCAAAAACCATCTCAGCGAACTGGAAATTCAATATCTCTATTCACGTACCTATTTTCTTGATGACATTAAAATAACCAGTAAGAATGAAGACGCATATAATTATTTCCTTGGACAGGCTAAAAAATACTGGCTCGATAACAGCCGCTACCTGCAAGGGATGATCGCACTTGCTTTGAACCGTACAGGCAATAAAACGACTGCTACAGACATCATGAAATCACTGAAAGAAAATTCTATTTCAAGTGATGAAATGGGCATGTACTGGAAGGATATGTCATCAGGATATTACTGGTATCAGGCTCCTATTGAAACACAGTCGTTGCTGATTGAAGCTTTTGATGAAGTAGCCAACGACAGTGTATCCGTTGAAAACTTAAAGGTATGGTTGCTGAAACAAAAACAAACACAGGACTGGAAAACCACCAAGGCTACTGCTGAAGCATGTTATGCCTTGCTCCTTCGCGGTGCCAACTGGCTTGCCTCTGATCAGCTTGTTCAGATAAAAGTTGGTGATGAAGTGGTGGATCCTAAAAAAATGGACAATGTAAAAGTTGAAGCAGGAACAGGTTATTTCAAAACATCATGGAGTGGAAAAGAGATCACTCCTGAAATGGGAAATGTCACTGTCACCAAGTCTGACAATGGTGTTTCATGGGGTGCACTTTACTGGCAATATTTCGAACAACTCGACAAGATAACACCGGCAGTGACACCATTGACACTTAGTAAAAAATTGTTCCTGAACAAGACGTCTGACACAGGACCTGTACTGGATCTTATCACTCCCACCACCAAACTAAAAATTGGCGATAAGATAACAGTACGTATCGAACTCAGTGTTGACAGAACGATGGAATATGTTCACATGAAAGACATGCGGGCTTCGGGTTTTGAACCAGTGAATGTGATCTCGCAATACAAATACCAGGATGGATTGGGGTATTATGAAAGCACCCGCGATGCATCAACAAACTTCTTCTTCTCTGTTTTACCAAAGGGTACTTATGTTTTCGAATATCCTCTGTTCGTTACGCATGATGGTAATTTTTCAAATGGCATTACCAACATAGAGTGTATGTATGCTCCTGAATTCAGCGCACATTCCGAAGGGATAAGAGTGAAGATTGGAAAGTAAGGAAGAAGGTAAAGAGTATAGGGCAAATGAAAACTCATTTATGCATTATCGAATGAATATCATGGGCATCGAAAACTATGTGTTTTTCTATGTATCTACGATGACTATGCGGTAAAGAAAGAGAAAAAATTACAACATAGGATCATAGGAACATAGGCTTCACATAGGAAAAAGTTATTTACAGAGGAAGAGAAATAGGGTATCGGAGTTCGATCTTGAACTCCATACCCTATGTCATTTTCAATCTGAATTAATAAAACTACCCGACTCTTATTTGGTGCAATTGTCCTTGATGGCTTTATCGGCTTCTTTTAGTCCCAACTGACTTGCTTTTGTGAAATCAGTGCAGGCGCTTGTCTTGTCATTGTCTTTTAGCTCGGCCATCCCTCTGTTGTAATAGGCTTCAGCAAATTTTGGATTTAATTTAATGGCCTTGTTGAAATCCTTAATTGCTTTTGAATAATTACCTGCATTGTGATATGCCAGGCCCCTGTTATTATACACATCCGTATCATTCGGATTATAGCGGAGAGCTTTTTTATAATCTTTGATTGCAGAGGCATAATTTCCCGCATTGTTATTTGCCAAACCCCTGTTATAATAAGCAGATTCATCATAAGGGTTGAATTCAATTACCTTGCTGTAATCCTTAATAGCATCTGTAAAATTCCCTGAATTGTAATTTGCCAGTCCCCTGTTATAGTAAGCTGCAACATCATTCGGTTTTAATTCTATGACCTTGCTATAGTCCTTTACTGCATCCGCAAATTTCATGGTATCGGCATTTGCTAAACCCTTGTTATAATAAGCCAGGGCATCGGAAGGTTTCAATGCAATAGCCTCATTAAAATCGTTCATTGCATCAGCATACTTTCCTGATTTTATATTGGCCATTCCCCTGTAATTATAAGCAATTTCAAAATTCGGATTTATCTCAATCGCTTTGTCAAAATCCTTTATTGCTTCTGCGTATTTTCCCATTTCATAATACGCCATCCCTCTGTTATTATAAGGTGATGCAAGCTCAGGAGTCAGCTTCACTGCCATGGAATAATCCTTTATCGCTTTTGTATAATTGCCAAGGTATTTATAGGCCAGACCTCTGTTGTTATATGCTGCCGAGAAATCCGGTTTAATTTCAATGGCGATGTTGAAATCTCTGATAGCATCAATATAATAGCCGGAATTAAAGTTTGTCAATCCTCTTTTATTATAGAGACCAGCATAGTTAACCGTGTCGTGATTGGTGACTACGGGCTTGCTATTGTCGTAGGAGTAATAAGAATCCTGTACAGCCGCTCTATGAATACTGTTTATTGACCACAGAGAAATTATTGCCAGAAAAACAAAAAATGATCGCATATTATTAAATCTTAAAATTGTTAAACTTAAAGCTACTTTTCACTTATGTCAAAGTTATAAAAATAAGTGAAATAAAACTAATTTGAGAAGCAAAATTTATGCCAGATATCTTGTGTTTCTCTTGTGATGATACGATTTATTTTTGTCGGGCATGGGAATATGAAATGTTTATATTCAGAAGACTTTAAAACCCGATTTTTCCATCATGAAGTAATGTTGCTCCTATTCAAAAAAGACAAAAAACCCATTGCATAGTAATCATGCAATGGGTTTATATTTTGAAACCTAAAGAAGTCTTTGTCCTGACTTGATCAGCCAGTTTTAAATCTTCCGTGTTTCATCAAGGTTGAATTTATTCTTTTGTGAACTTTTTGGTAGAAATGATACCTTCCTTGTTCATGAAAGTAACAAAGTATAAACCTCTTTTAAGTGTGCTGACATCAATAGAAGCATTGTTTCCTGAAACTTTGAAGTTCTCTATAGCTTCTCCAATAACATTCGATACCTTTACTGTTTCTATTCCTTCGATATTGTTGAAATAAAGTACTGATGAAACAGGGTTAGGGTAAACTGAAATTAAATTATTGACAGGATTAATATTGTGAATACCTATATTAGTGTTGGTAACGGAAATACTATCAACTTCCCAATCAGTTGCACTGTCAGCAGTACAAACATATCTGAATGCAACAAAAACGTTAGCTCCGACATAGGATGCTAAACTTACATTTCCCGAGCTTTTCCATGTCCTGGTACCTGATATATTTGTAGGAGGCAACACCAGGCTGCTTGTGATGTCTGTCCATGTAGCTGTAGCTGGCAATCCTGTTCCATTATAGTTTGTTGACACTAAAACTTTAATTGGGCGACCGGCAAATTTCTGGCAGGAAGAAAATTTCAATGTTGCATTAGGGTAAGTAACGGTGCTGAATCCCGGTGAAATGAACCATTGTTCCTGTGCCGTTTGTCCTGTTGCCAAATAACCATTACAATGTGCGTAATAGTTTCCTGACGTACTATAATGTCCCACATACCATGCATCAGTACCAGTCACACTCTGTACCGACCAACCACCATAGGTGATAGCAGTACTATCAAGCGTATTTAAACTATCAGGTGCAACAGCATTGAAATATCTGTAAATTGGCAAAGACCTGAAGCTTTGACCATACGAAAAATTAATTGCAATCATAGTTGCAATTACAACAAAAAGTAAATTTTTTCTCATATCAATAACGATTTAAATTATTTTTAAAAAAGTCAACAAAGGTAATTGAAAATTTTATACTGACAATAACGCTCTGATATTAATTTTTTGTTAACTATGGATTTATGATGCAGTGCATCAATTCAACCATATTATCATCAGCTATTCAAGAACTGTTTTACAAACAAAAGATCCATTGTGCGAAATTTATTACACAATGGATCTTGAATAACGTGGAGCGTACGGGAGTCGAACCCGTGACCTCTAGACTGCCAGTCTAGCACTCTAGCCAACTGAGCTAACGCCCCATTTTCATTTGCGAAAGTATAAATTTTTCCGAATGTAAGAAGTATAATTTCTAAATTTTCTGTTTACACCTGCACCAATTTAAAGAAAGATGCTTTAAAATTGTTGTGACATTAGTGGTATGCGCATGCCAGGGTTGCTATACTTATTTTAATTCCCGGTATTTTGGCCAAATTGTTAATGCAACTTTCAATTGTAGCTCCTGTAGTGATCACGTCATCCACAAGTAAAATGTGTTTGTTTTGTAAATGGTCAGGATTTCTCAATTCAAAAACTTCTTTTACATTTTCCCACCTGTTGAATTTGGATTTTTTTGTTTGCGATTCTGTTTTGGTTGTCTTTATCAGAGTTCCGGTATCTACTTCAACATTCATTGACTGCGCTATGCCTTTTGCGATGATCTCGCTTTGATTATATCCTCGTTTTATCTGTTTTTTGTGATGCATAGGAACAGGTATGATACACTCAACGGTATTGAAAAACGGAGATTTTGAAAGTTCTTTTCCATAAAGACTTCCAATGTGCAAACCAATATCTTTTTGACCTTTGTACTTAAGTTGATGTATCATGTGTTGCACATTGCTTCCTTTTGAGAAAAAATAATACGATGCTGCTGAATGAATCACCACTCTGCCCCAAAACATTTGGGTAATATGGTTTTCTTTATCAAGATGAAAATTCGTTTTTGGCATGTGATACTGACAGTGGGAGCAAATGCATTTTTCGTGTTTAAAAAGACTCTTGTTGCACGCCATACAAAGACGTGGGTAGAACAATGAAAAGAAATCATTCAGTATGGACAAAAAAGGATTCATAAGGAGCAGAATAAATAAATCTTTTTAAATTGTTTTCAAAAATAAACTAAATTTGCACAAACTATTTCAATAAAAATGGAAAAGAAAGATCAATTATTTATTCAGTTGCTCTACGTTTTCCACGCTTCTGCAATGCAGGCGTTGGGAAAAGTGAAAAGCCCTGTCACCGGAAAGATTGAAAAAAATATGGAACAGGCTAAACAATCAATTGAAATGATTGAAATGATCAGGGAAAAAACCAATGGCAATTTATCACCTGAACTGATAAAAGCTATGGATACTTTCCTGACTGAGATCAGGCTTAACTATGTTGAAGAGATGAATAAAAAATAGTTTTCAAATAAAATTAATTATAAAGTCAAAACTAATTGACCATGGAAAACACAGAACCAAAACAAAAAGACAAAATTTATAAAATCATTATTGCCGTCCTTGCTCTGATCATCATCATTCTTTGCTGGCAGCTTATTGTTACCAAAACAAAGGTGAATACATTTACGATCGAAAAAGACAAGGCTACCACAAAAAGTGCAATGCTTCAACATGAGCTGGATTCTTTAATCATACAGCATGATAAAATTAAAAAAGAATACAGCACTCTTTCAGGACAACTTTCGGGTAAAGACAGTATCATTCTGGCCAAAGCAGATGAAATTCAAAAACTGATAGCATCGCAGGCAGATTATACAAGGATCAAAGCTAAACTTGAGTATCTGCGGGGAATTACACAGGGTTATGTTTCGCAGATTGATTCACTCTATCGTGTCAACAAAGTTCTCAAAGATGAAAACGTTGTCATCAAAGATAAATACAGTAAAGAACAAGTAAAGACAACCGAACTTACCAAAGACAAAGAAGACCTGACAACAAAAGTAACACTTGCTTCAACACTGAAAGCATACAATATAAAAGGGGTTCCTGTCAGAAAAAAAGCAGGTGGTAAAAAGGAAGAGGTAGAAGAAAAGGCCAAGAGAACTGACAGAATAAAAGTGACCTTCACACTTAGTGAAAACCTAATTGCTCCCAGCGGGAACAAGACTGTTTATGTCCGAATTGCCCGACCGGATGACAAGATACTTACTGTTAGCGCTGACGCTGCTTACACTTTTGTTTACAACGGAGCGAATATCCAGTATTCCATGAAGAAAGATATAGACTACCAAAACAAAGCAATGGATATGACTTTGTACTGGGATAAGCTTGAAGATTTCACTGCAGGAACCTACGTAGTCTCGGTTTTTGCAGATGATGTCATCATAGGTGAATCACAATTTTTGCTGAAATAAAATTGTCGTGAATGGAAAATTCAGATTATTTTTTCAATACTGAGAATGGCAAACGAAAGGAAAAAAATTTCCTGACGTTTTTTATACTCCTGACAATAGTTCTCACTATTGCTTGTGTGATCCTTACATGGCAAATGGTAGAATTCAGAGATCTTGCAAAACAGGAAAGCACTGCTAAAACTGAAGCCATCACTGCAAAAGAGAACTTACTTAACAAACTCAAAAATCTTGAACTGGAATATGATGAATTAAGTAAGGAATATGAAGGCCTTGACAGTGTATTCACCAATGAGAAAACAAAGATTGCTTCGTTGATGGATGAAATAAAAAACCTGAAAGGATCAACGTCAACTGAAAATTACCAGGCCAAAGTTGCAGAACTTGAAAAACGACTGAAAGATTACATTTCAAATATTGATGAACTGAAATCGAAGAACGAAATTCTAAGCGGTGAAAATCTCAAAATAAAAAACACTCTTGACTCTGCTCTGAATAAAAATATTGAAATCGCTTCAAAAAATTTAACCCTTACCGAAAAAGTCAAATCTGAAGCTATCCTTAAAGTATCTGATATGGTTTCGCAGGGGATCCGTTTCAATGCCCGCAAACAGGAGGTTCCTACGCGAATCGCCAAGAAAGCACAGCGCATCAAAACATGTTTCTCTCTTACTGAAAACATGCTTGCTGTGAAGGGTTATAAAATTATTTACGTTCGTATTGCCGATCCTAACAATACTATTTTGTGCCTATCGGAAAGCGATATTTTTACCTTCAAAGACAAGAGCATTGTCTATTCTGCAAAGAAGGAGATCTATTACGACAACTCATTGCAGGATGTGTGTATTTACTGGGAAAAGGTGAAGGATTTCAAAAAAGGAACTTATTACATTGATGTCTTTGCTGATGACAACCTGTTGGGTACTTCAACTATTACATTTGAGTAAATAGTCATTAGCCAACAGTCATTAGTCATTAGTCATTAGTCAGTAGTCATTAGTCATTAGTCAGTAGTCAGTAGTCAGTAGTCAGTAGTCAACAGTCAACAGTCAGGGGTCAATAGTCAATGGTTGTTAGCCAAAAAAGTTTTATTTAAAAAAGTTTTACTGCAAGTTGGTTGAAAACTGACCAATGACGAATGACCATTGACAAGTGAGCATTGACTTTAGAAGCAGATTATGACTAGAGTTTGCTTGCCAGCACTGCTGTTTTTTTGTAGTGTTTAGTATTCCCTTTTAGGTCGAAGACTTCGAAATAAATGATGTAAATTCCGATACGGGCTTTTTCATTTTCATCAGTGATGCCATCCCATGAAAAAGAACCTGAAGTTGCAAACAAAACATTTTTCACCAGGTTGCGGATAAGCCTGCCTTTTGCATCGTAGATCACTACTGTACCCATGTATCCAGGTTCGCTAAAGTGATAACCGATATTCAAAACATCATTGTGACCATCATTATCTGGTGAGAAAATTTCTGGAGATATCGTTACCGGATCATCAGAAATTGTTCCTTCTGAAAATTGCGAATTCTTATAAGCGGGTGTTCCGAATCCTGCAGTTTCTGCTGCTGAATGCCAATTTGTCTTATCATCCGTTGGTCTGTCGAAGCTGATGCGTTCAAGTGAAACACCCTGGTTAGAATTTAATAATGGATAGAACATATCCGCTGAATAAACCAACTTATCAATGACAGTAGTGAGATTTTTCAAAGCTATTACAACAATGCCGTTATCGTTGTTCATTGCTGATAATGCAGGCTGTTCTGCAAATCCATTGATGTTTGCTGTATAATACTGGCTTTTGACCATTGCTGCATTGGTAGTGAGTACCACATAATCCTGCGGGAACACAAGAAATCCTCCGGGCGAAAGTGTCTTTACATCAGTGAGAGTTGAGGTAATGGTATCGTAAGAAGAGATTACAAGATCTTTCAAGTCAAAAACCTTGTCGGTACGGTTATACAATTCAACATAATTCACGCCATTCCCTTTAGGGTTTGAGAGAATTTCATTGATCACTATGGCGTTTGGTAAAGGAATATCAGGAATTGCAAAACGTGCAGAACTATTCACCGGAAGAGCATTTCCTGCACAGTCTTTCAAAGTATCCAAAACAGTGACATTATAAACTATTCCGGTTTGCAGAGTTGGGGTTAAACCAAGTATCACTGACAGGTAATCCGGCGCCACAGGGCTTGCTGTCGCAGGGTTTCCAATGCCATTGTCAATTGTAAAATTCAATGGATTTTGCAGGAAAAGGCTATCCATCGGTTCGCTGAAGTAAAGCTGAACACTGTAATTAACTACACAGGCCCTTACAAGTTGCGGTGTTGCATGATCGGGATTCGGGGCGTTCACTGAATTTATTGCACCCGGTGTACCTCCCAAAACTCCTGTTGAAGCCCGCCAGTTTGATTCTCCCCCACATGGATTGTTTGGATCAATCTGCTCAATTGACCATCCTCCGTTTTTTTTATTCGGATCCTGATACCAGTCATCAGTAAAGGTAACGGTTGAAATTACACGTTCAAGAGAATCATACAGTGTCAGCGTCTCGCCGGTGTTTGTGACTCCAAAGCTGGTTACACCTATTGTTGTTCCATAATTCATCAGTGACAATACTCCGGTAGTTGTTGTCAGCAGTAAAAAACCGAGGGGATTGATACTGGTATCGGGCAGGGTTTTTATTGTTGTCCCCATTCTGAACATCCATCCTTTTAAACTGATCGGGTAAATTGTGCGATTGTACAATTCCACATATTCATAATTTGGAAGCCCCAATGGCGGATCAGGATCGGCCATGATCTCATTGATGACCACGTCATGTTCTTTGGGAGTATAGAAAGAAAACATCAGGCTGTCGGGCAGCATGGTATTATTGCTTAGATCCTGAACATTTCCAATGTAAATAGTATAGAGTGTTGCCGGTGCAAATGAAGTTGTAAATACCAGGTGAACCAGCGAGGCATCAGCACTGTCAGGGGTAGCTGATCCCGGATTTCCTATGCCATTATTAACGAAATAATTTCCGGCATCTCCGGCTGTTGCTGCATCTGTATTTTCTGAAAAATGCACATCAAGTTGATTTGATGAAATTACATGAACCGAATTTACTTTTGGTGGAATGGTATCAACCACTATTGGCCCTACGTAAAAATCATCGAAATAAAATTTGATGCTGTTGCTGCTGGTAAATTTGCACAACACACCAAACCATGCAGTGTTTGTAAAAGTATCATCAAATCCTGCTCCTTCCGGTTGAAAATTTGTTCCTCCAAGGGGATCAGAAAATAATGACCAGTTGCCCGCATTGTCGCGGACAACTTTTATCCTGAAAGCATTTACTGTATTGTTTGTATAAACAATGGTTCCCGCAATGATCTTTGTAAAAGTTGTTCCCGATTGCAGAAAAAGTGAGAGGCTGTCTTTTCCATCGCCATAATCGCCTAGCTGCACAAAATAACCATTCAGCGGTCCTTTCAGGTTGGGCTGATCGCTCACAAGGTAAACCCTGCCGTTGTTGTTTGCAGAAGTAGCAAACGACATCTTCGCCCAAAAATCCCATTCAGTGTTGTCAACAAGACCGTTTGGAGTGGACAAATATGCAGTGTCTGATGGAGGAGTGTAGGCAATGGTTGCATTTAGCTGCAGTTGTTTTGAAGTGCTGATTTTAAATTCTGTTGTTTCGCCAGTCCATGTAGGGTTGTTGGTAAAATCGCCGTCACTGAAATTATCCGTAAGCTGGCAATAGACCTGCAAAGGAAAAAGTAATAATAGGATGAGGTAAACTTTCATAAAAAATACTTACAAAATGATCAGTCCGGTAAATAGATATTATAAAAAACTTGGTAAATGTAGGAATATTTAAATAAACAAACAGAAAAGAGTTTGAAAAGTTTTAAGGGTTTGAAAAGTTTGAGGTTTGAGTTTAATGTTTAAAGTTCAAAGTTGCCGTAGTGCAATGACCCAATGACCATAAAAAATTTGAGATTTTTGATTTAAGATTTGAGATTTTTTGGATGCGGATAACACGGATTTTAATGACTAATGACTCAATGACAATAAATGACACAACCTGTCCCGTACCAATGTTCGGGAAGCAATTGCCCAATGACTAATGACAAATGACCCAATGACCGTTAAAGATTTTTGATTTTTGATTTGAGATTTTTTAGATACGGATAACACGGATTTTAATGACTAATGACTAATGACTATTGACTGTTATACTTTTTTTGAAACAAATGAAAAATTCAGTATGTTTGCAATAAAAAAGATATTGTTATGAAAAAATTCTACCTGTTATTCTTGCTTGCATCAATGACATCATGCTTGTTTGCACAGGATCTGAAAACTCCTGATTTTTTTATCGCTCAAATTCCCGCCTATCCTTCCGATCCGAAAACTTACCAACAAAAAATTGACACACTCAAGCTGATTGACCAGGGAATTGAAACTGCGCTGGCTGCCTATGATCAGGCAATGGAAAGCGCCGAAGCCAAAATTGATCCGGCAATAGTGGCTCAGAATTACATGAACAGCATGAGCAGTGTTTCAGCTGTAAAAGGAGCTCAGAATCAGGCTTTCCAAAACAATGCTGATGCAGATACCAACAAGGGCGGCTATGCTACAATTATGAATAATTTTACGAAAACCTACAAATCAAACCAGGCCCTTTATGATGCTGACATGAAGAAAAATGTTCAGCCCATTGACGACTCTTTGCTACTCATGCAGGGGGAACAGGGCAAAGCCGGACAAGAAAAAATGAAACAACTTGCAGTGAGACGAAAAGCTGCATACAGTATTATCATGAACAAATACCTTTTAGGCGGAAATTCAGTTTTTGAAAAACTACTGGACAATTATAAAAATTATATGCTTGGCACTTCCATACCCAAATTTGACCTGCAGGAAAAGGACCAACTGAAAGTTTTTAACCTTACATATGCCCCCCACTCTGTTGCCCTGAAAGAATTACAAAAATATCTCTGGCAATATGAGTACATCCTTCGGAATTTTAAAGATTATGTAGAATAAGTGGGAAGCTTTAAGTTTCCCAAGAATTTTACATTTTGTTGATTTTACATTTTGTTGATTTTTGATTGCTACATCTTTCACATTTCAAATCCAAAAGTCAACTCTAAATGCTTATGTCAAAAATAAAATTCCCCCTTTTTCTTCCCCCCTCTTCCCATCTTCATCTTTTTTACTAATTTTGATTTTTTTCCTGCTGATTGATTTTCTCAAATGAGAGTTGTTATACAAAGGGTTTCCGGAGCATCGGTTGTTGTTGATAATAAAACTACAGGCAGCATCGGCATCGGCCTGCTTATTCTTGCCGGTTTTGAAGATACTGACACAATGGATGACATTGAGTGGTTGAGCAGGAAAATTGTGCAGTTGCGGATATTTAATGATGATCAGGGTTTGATGAATCTTTCGGTTCAGGATGTTGCCGGACAGCTTTTGCTGGTAAGCCAGTTCACGCTGCATGCCAGCACTAAAAAGGGCAACAGACCTTCGTTTATCAAAGCTTCCAAACCTGAAATTGCTATTCCTTTGTACGAAAAATTCAAAAAACAACTGGAGAAAGAAAGCGGAAAGCCTATGCAGACGGGCGTTTTCGGAGCAATGATGAATGTAAGCCTCGTGAATGATGGACCTGTGACCATTGTGATGGATACTAAAAATAAAGAATAAACGTTAGGAGAAAAAGTGCCTAAAGTATGCTAGAGTGACTAGAGTGTACTAAAGTTAAGGGGAATTGGGATAACAACAAAAATGAACAACAAACTACAAATAAAATCTTTTTTGATCATAGCCATCAGTATTATCAGTGTTCTATTAGCTTCAAATTGCTTTTCCCAACCTAAAAATATTATGATAGGCAACCAGAATGATCCGGAAGAAGTTTCTATCTGCATCAATCCAAAAAAACCTAGCCAGCTTGTTGCTGGAGCGAATATCAACAATTACTATTTCTCGAACGACACAGGCAAGACCTGGCGGAGCGGACTTCTCAACAGCAAATATGGTGTTTGGGGAGACCCCTGTGTGGTTGTTGACACCTTTGGTAGTTTTCTTTTTTTCCATCTTTCCAATCCACCGGGTGGTTCGTGGGTTGACAGGACAGTATGTCAAAAGTCCACCGATGGCGGCGTTAGCTGGTCGCAGGGAACCTATAGCGGGCTTAACGGAAAGAAGGTGGAGGATAAGCACTGGGCTTATGTTGACAGGAAAACGAACCATATTTTTGTCACATGGACACAGTTTGACAAATACGAAAGCAAAAACCCAATGGACAGTTCCAACATCATGTTCACAGAATCCTTTGATGATTGCAGAACATGGACTGCTGCCAAAAGGATCAATAAAGTGGCGGGTGGTTGTATGGATAATGATAAAACGGTGGAGGGTGCTGTTCCCGCCGTTGGCCCTGATGGAGAAATCTACGTAGCGTGGGCTGTAAACGAAGGCATTCACTTCAACCGCTCGCTCGACACAGGAAAAACATGGCTGGAAAAGGAGATCTTTGTAAGTGATATGCCGGGAGGATGGGATTATAAAATTTCGGGACTTCAAAGATGCAATGGAATGCCCATCACTGTCTGCGACCTGAGCAACGGACCAAACAAAGGAACCATCTATATCAACTGGTCGGATCAGCGAAAGGGCGCAAAAAACACTGATGTCTGGCTGGCAAAATCAACCGACAAAGGCATGACCTGGTCGAAACCCGTCAGGGTTAACAATGATTCAACAAAAACCCAGCAGTTCCTTTCGTGGATGGCGATAGACCAGACCAACGGTTATCTCTATATTGATTTCTACGACAGGCGCAATTACAGGGATAGTAAGACTGACGTATATCTTGCACAATCGAAAGATGGTGGCAATACTTTCACCAATATCAAAATCAGCCAGAGAAATTTCAAACCCAACGACAAGGTTTTTATGGGCGACTACAACAACATCACTGCCTGTAATAATATCATCAGGCCAATGTGGACGAGCATGGATGAGCATGGAGGTTTAAGTGTGTGGACCGCTTTGATAAGCGTGAAAGATTTTGATAAAGTTGAAAAAAAATAATGAAAAAGAACCGGAAATAATACCCATTGATGAATGAAAGTATCAATAACTAAAATATTCTTCCTTCTGTTGACATCGCTGTCATTGATGATAAGTGAAAAAGCATCCTCGCAATATAAAAATGTATTGATAGGTAACAAAAATGAACCTGAGGAGACCACAATTTGCATCAACACCAAACATCCTAACATAATGATCGCTGCTGCAAATACTGAAAATTATTACTTCTCTTCCGACACCGGCAAATCTTGGAGGGCGGCATCTCTTCATTCCACTTATGGTGTGTGGGGCGACCCCTGTCTTGTGGTTGATTCTTTGGGAAGTTTTTATTATTTCCATCTTTCAAAGTCATCGAATGGCAATGCTTACGATAGGCTGATATGTCAGAAATCCCGCGACAAAGGCATCACCTGGTCGAACGGAACTTATTTCGGACTGGATGATAAGCAGTCGCAGGACAAAGAATTTGCCACAATAGATCCTAAAACAAATTACATCTACGTTCTCTGGACCGAGCAAAAGAAAAAACAAATGCACGAACAGCCGCGAACCATTACGGATATCATGCTTTCCATCTCTAAGGATTTTGGCAAAACATGGTCGAAAGGAATGAAAATAAATGAGAAATCAGGACCCGATTTTGACAACTGGAAAACTGTTATCGGAGGCATGCCCGTGACTGGTCCAAACAGTGAAGTGTATGCTACATGGGTGAGCTATGAAGGAATTTATTTCGACAAATCACTCGACAGTGGCAAGACCTGGATGAACAAAGATAAAATGGTTGCCCCGCTGATGGATCAGTGGGCGATGAACATCTCCGGCATGTACCGTTGTTATATTTTCCCGATCATGGCGGTTGATTGCAGCAGCGGTCCTTACAAAGGTTCAATCTACATTGCATGGGCTGATAAAAAGAAAGGAACTGCCAACGCAAATATCCTTTTTACGAAATCCACTGATCAGGGAGCAACCTGGTCAACGCCCGTAAAGGTAAATAATGATTCAAATGCAAGGCAGCACTATATGCCGTGGATCACCGTGGATCAAACCAACGGCAATATCTATCTCGCATTTTACGACCGCCGGGATCATAAGGATGATAAAACGGATGTCTATATGGCAAAGTCATCTGATGGTGGAAAGACCTTCAGTAATTTCAAAGTCAGCGAACGGTCTTTCACTCCGAAGAGCAGCACATTTATGGGTGACTATCTCGGATTGATTGCTTACAATAACATCATAAGACCGATCTGGACTTCTGTTGATGATCATCAAAACCTGAGCGTGTGGACAGCGATCATCAGCGCTGACAAGATAAAATAAGTGTGCTAAAGTGTACTAAAGTGTCTAGAGTGTCTAGAGTTTGGGAAGCTTTGAACAACAACAAACAACTAACTACTAACAACAAACTACTAACATTTTAAACTTTTCCTTTGATCCAAATCTACTTTCAAAAATATTCGAAATTCATTTTCACCCTTGTGTTTTTTGGTGTTTCGCAATTTATTTATTCGCAGAATATCACAGGGAAGGTTATTGATGCCCAATCAAAGGAGCCGCTTGCGTTTGTGAATATACTGGTAAATCAAAACAACCAGGTTCATCAAACGGATATTGATGGTGTTTTTACTATCAATAATGTTTCAAAAACCGATTCTCTTCAATTCAGTTATGTGGGTTACGAAACCTATAAATACAAAGTAACTGAGAAGACAAACCATATAGTCGTCGGACTGAAAAGAAAAGAAATAAAACTGAATGAAGTTGTCATTTTTCCCGGAGAGAATCCGGCCCATCGCATCATCAAACTCGCTATTGCCAACAAGGATAAGAACAATCCTGAAAAGCTGGGTTCATTTTCATACACCTCCTACAATAAAATGGTCTTCACTGCCAACCTTGATTCATTGAAAAAGGACAGTCTGAAAAAGGATTCTACTTATAAAAAAACAAAGGATTTTTTCGAGAAACAATATTTGTTTTTGATGGAAAGTGTGTATGAACGCAAATTCATGTATCCCGATAAGAACAGCGAAAAGCTTATTGCTTCCAAGATCTCAGGTTTTAAAGATCCCCTGTTTGCAATGCTTGTCACGCAAATGCAATCGTTTTCATTCTACAATGAACTTATTCACATTGGTGATAAAAACTATATCACACCTATAAGTAAAGGAAGTATTGAGAAATATTTTTACCTGATCGAAGATACGCTCTACCAGGGAAAGGACAGTATTTTTGTCATCTCCTACAAGCCGCATAAAAACAGAAATTTCGACGGACTGAAGGGATTGCTTTACATCAATACGAACGGATATGCAGTGCAGAATGTGAAAGCCGAACCTGCCAATCCTGAAGAAGGCGGACTTGAAATAAAGATTCAACAAAAGTACGAGCTTATTGATAACAAACAGTGGTTTCCGGTGCAGCTCAACTCCGATTTCATGTTCAAAAACATTTCGGTCAATAAGGTGAATCTTATTGGTGAAGGTAAGAGTTATCTGCAGAACATCGTACTGAATCCTGTGTTGAAGAAAAGTGATTTTTCAAACATAGAAGTGGAAGCCAATGATGCCAGTGTGACACCACAGGACAATGTGTGGAAAACTTACAGGATTGACAGTTTATCTGAAAAGGATAAACGCACCTATCACATCATTGACAGCATTGGCAAGGCAGCCAACCTTGACAGAACCATGAAGACTTTCGAAACCCTGATGGCGGGAAATATCCCTTACAAATTTATCAACTTTGACCTTGACAGAATTATCAATTTTAATGATTACGAAGGTTTCCGTCTGGGCCTGGGAATTCATACCAATTACAAGCTAAGCAAACGCCTGGTGGCAGGAGGTTATTTTGCCTATGGCTTTAAGGACAAAGCTTACAAATACGGCGGAGATATTGCTTACAACATTTCTTTTGCCCATGACATTAGCGTTGGAGTAGATTATTTCAATGATGTCACTGAAGCGGGTGGAATAAATTTCTATGAAAATGTCAATTTCCTGAGCGATTCGCAGTACAGGGATTTTATGATCATCAGGATGGATAAGACTGAAAAGAAACAAGCATTCTTAAAGTTTTCTGCGTTCAAATATCTGAAAGTTGATGTCACCTTTAGCCAGATAAATAAAGCCGTTACCAACGATTATGGTTATGGAATGAGCAATGGCAATGTCACTGTGTTGTACAATAATTTTAACTTCACGGAGCTTGGTCTTGGTCTTTGCTACAGCTATAAAGAGAAATTTATTAAAACCGCCAACACCAAGATGTCAATGGGGACTAACTATCCCATAATGTATTTCAATTACATCAGGGGTTTCAATAACCTGTTCAATGGAGAATTCAATTACAACAGGTACGAATTCAAGATCAAAAAATCATTTTTCATCAAGAGCCTGGGCACGCCATCATTCCAGTTTCAGGCCGGTTACATTGACGGTGACCTGCCTTATTGCAATTTGTTCAATGGTATTGGAAGCTATCGTCAGTTTACCATCGAAGCGCCAAATAGTTTTTCAACCATGAGGATGAACGAATTTCTTTCAAACCGTTATGCAGCCTTGTTTTTCACGCACAGTTTCGGAAAATTGCTTTTGCGCATGAAGAAGTTTGCTCCCGAATTTGCCATTGCCACCAATGTTTGCATAGGAGATCTGAACAATGCTGACAAGCATTTTAATGTGGATATTCAAACGCTGCGCAAAGGTTTTATTGAATCGGGACTGCAGATAAACAACCTTCTCAGCACCGGATTATATGGCATAGGGGTTGGCGCTTATTATCGCTACGGTTATTACGCTATGCCTACTTTTAAGGAGAATATTGCGTACAAGTTTACGCTGAGATTTTATTTGTAAAACTTGCGTTCCAAAAGATAGAACACTGATCCCGCACGTGCGCATTGGCGTCAAGCTATCGGTAGGAAATTCCGCAAAATAGTCACGGAGTGACGGCATGTTGGTAGTAATAATATGCAGAGGAAAACAAAAGTCACGGAGTGACGACATTATAGGTGTATGAACATAATAAAGGAAATAAAAGTGCCGTAGGTACGGCATTATTATAACAATATAACTTCAAAAAATATTTTCATTTTTTATACTATCGTCACTCCGTGACTTACATTATAGCTTGTCAATTATACTACCAAACTGCCGTCACTCCGTGACTATTGCCCCGAATTATCTATTCTTTGCTTGACGTGTATGCGCACGTGCGGGACTGATGGTTAAGATCTATTAAGATCAATAACCAGTCCAGATCATTTCGTATGTACGGAATCTAAAAAATCAGTGTTCTGTTTTTTTTGTAATTTTGTAATCTAAATTAATATCAAAGAATCATGGAAAGTGTAGTAGTAAATATTGATTCAAAAAAAGAATTGAGATTTTTTCTTGATCTTGTGAAAAAAATGGGATATAAATCACGTTTACTTTCACAGGATGATAAGGAGGACAGCGCTCTTCTTGCCTTAATGAATGAAAGAGAAAATGAAGAAACATTGCCTATTGAAACCACATTAAAGATTTTAAAGAAAATTGAGCGAAAAGTGAGTTGTTACATCCCCCAGTCTTTATAATCTTTGAAATTTTTGATCACCTGTTCAAATTTGCCAAGATATTCCTGAATTTCTGCCAAAGCAGCGGTATGAGGTGTGTATGGCAGGTTGAACATTTGGGTTTGATCCTTTTCTATTTGATCGCATTTTGCAATTAATGTTGAAGTCAGATAATCTCTAAAAATGCCCAATATGTTTGGGAATAAAGCTTTATCTCCAAGCAGGTATTTTTCCATGATCTTTTGATATTCAGTTTTCCTTTCTGTCATCAGTTGATGCATCTTCGCAATTTGTGCAGGAGTCCCCGATCCAATCATGGAATTAATGACGGTGTCAAGTGGGTAAATGTTCGTTTCAAATTCTTTCTCATATTGATCCTGGTATGTAATGAATTCGTAATTCAGCTTGTGCATTGTTTTTGCCACACCTTCCTTAGTTGTATCAATCAATGCGGTTGCTGCCTGCGTCATTGCCATTATTTGTGCAGGAGTCATACTTTGATAATACTTTGCAATTGCAGCCTTATCCATTTTCGATTGGGCTGTTTTTTGCGCATTTTTATAAGCATCTATAGCAGCCTTTAGCTCCAGATCAACCGGTGCAAGCGAATCCAGCTTTTGCTGATAAACTTTGGGAGTGGTTGGATATACAGGCAGCTTGTCAATGAAGTATGCAGGTTGTTTTAACTCCTGGGCAAACAGGCAGGTTGCAAAGATCATCAGGGAGACGGAAAGAGTGAGTTTTTTCATTTTACGATTTTTACAAAAGTACATTATTGAGTTTACTCCGAATAGTAATAAATGCGAAAATTACCACAAAAACACAAAGACACTTCACCCCGTGGGATAGCTCTGTTTTAAAGATACTCATTAAATTTGAAAGATATCCAACGGGGTAAAAAAACACAAAATGCATGTTTTTAATAAAATACAATTTCGTGAAATTTGGTGTTTTCGTGTTTTTGTGGTAAAAAGAACTTATCGGAGTGGGATCATTATTGAAAAGTATCAAAAAGCTAATTAAAGTTAATCTTTCCGTTAAACTGAAAATGGCATTCTGAGTAGGCAATGTACTGTTTCTTTTGTTTGCAATAAACCCAAAGTTTCTATTCATTTTATTAATGACAAAATCAATAAAATTAAGTTGAAAGTAAATTTAATTGAAAATTATTTGCACATTATTAAAAATGATTTTAATTTTGCAGAAAAAATAAAATCATGTCAAAATCATTCCCATTAAATTGTCCGAGTTGCAGCGCAAAGTTAAAAGTGAAAAGTCTTACCTGCAGCCAATGTGGAACAAGTGTTGATGGCTTGTTCGATCTTCCACCATTAGCCAGTCTTTCGGCCGACGACCAGATGTTTGTACTGCACTTCGTAAAGTTCAGCGGCAGCAATAAGGATATGGCAAAACACCTTAATCTGAGCTATCCGACTGTAAGGAATATGCTTGATGATATCATTGAACGTATCAGTATCATTGAAAACACTTACAATAAAACAAAAGAAAAATGAAAACAAATATCTTCAACCCTTACAACCGCATTGCCGGAACAAAAGCTTTCATAGCAGGTTTCACAGGCATAATCCTCAGTGGCTTGCTTTGTTTTTTCAGCCACACTCATTTTGATGGTGTCATTGATGTACATTTCAATGATGCCGGCAGCATCTTTTTATTTCTGCTGGAAGGTTTGATAGCGCTTGGCAGTATAGTACTCATATTTAGTCTTGCCGCACTGATCCTTGTAGGCACAAGATTTCGATTTATTGATATGCTGGGTACAATGTCGCTGGCAAGGCTGCCGATGATCATTGTCCCGTTCTTTGCATTAATCCTTCCACCAGAAAAGGTAACTGATTATTTTCTTTACACTTTTCTGCACCAGGGTGCTCCGGTAACTATTGGCAATTGGGATATTGCAAGTTTTATCATCATGATCTTCATCATGCTTTTTGTACTGGCATGGACAATAACCCTTATGTGGAGTGCTTTCAGAATTTGCACAAATACCAAAGGAGCCAAAACAGTGGTTGCTTTTATTGCCGGGTTGATGATAGCAGAGGCTTTATCAAAAGTTCTCTTTATAACAATTTTAATGCCCGGTTATTTCTCTGAAATTTTTAAGTAAAATTGGTTGACTGAGGAGAAATATTGGTTCATAAAAGACACTCAATTCAAGCGTAACATTGAATTTTGAATACCGCCGTTCCGGATTTGCATCGCATCGGAACGGTATTTGCAATCCGTCTGGGTACTTTGTGCAAATCTCCCACGACAGAATATTTTTGAAAGTATCAAAAAGCGAATTAAAGTTAAACTTTGATAGAAAATAAAATGATAGGCAATAAATTCAAAACTTATTTGTGGGTGGTATAATTTTTTCAGAATCATCTTATAACTTCTAAACTCCCATGCTTCTCCTGTACTTTTCCATCCTCAAATGTTACAGAAATGATGTAATAATAAACCCCCGTCGAAACATACATAACATCGTGCTTTCCATCCCAGCCGCCATTAACATCATCCCATTTAAAAAGCTCTTGTCCGCCGCCGGGACTTATTTGTAATCCGTCCTGTTTTATTATGAGGATTTTTAATCCGATAAAAAAAGATTGTACTTGTTTTCCTTATTGCAATTCATATTAATATCAACTTGTCGCATGGCACATCCTCTTTGGCGTTAAGGACGGGAAGGAACATTACAATGTTTGTCTTTTACAGGCACAATATTCAAAAATAACTGCCCCATTTTGCAATTCTATCGCAAAGGGATTGTCGTTTGATGCTTGTAACTTGATGATATTTAAATGGGGGAAGAAGATAGTAACATAAATTCAGAAGGTATGCTCATGATTTCGGAAGGTATGCACATAGGCAAGGAAGATATGCTAATACCTTCAAAAGGTATTAAGCAACCTTCGGAAGGTAAGCGCGTACGCAAAAAGTTAGGCGCATACGTTCAAAAGGTATTAAGCAACCTTCGGAAGATATGCGCATACGCAAGGAAGATATGCTAATACCTTCAAAAGGTATTAGGCAATCTTCGGAAGGTATGCTTATACGCAAAAAAGATATGCGCATACTCAACGAAGGTATGCGCATACGCAATGAAGATATTGAGCAATCTTCCGAAATCATGGATTACATCGAAATTACTTACCAGTTTTGCCTGCAACCCACTCGGTCCATTCGCCATAAGTATCGTTTGGCAACACCTGGCAATTGCGTTGCCATATATCAATATCTGGTTTTTCACCTGTAATTTCTTTTCTGCCTTTTGTTGTGGCACGCAGAGGTTTTGATGTTAGTCCACCATCATAGCTTAGTTCCCATTCATGCATACCTTTTCCTTCAGCATAAAGAATAGCTGAACCGGGTTCTTTGCCAGGTTTAACACTATTTTTTCGGATGGTGTGAGAAATCTCCTTGCCTACATCAAACCCCGCTCCTGAGCAGATTTTTTCAGCCATAGGTCTGTTCAAATTTTGTGAACAAAAAAAAATCTCTTTCAAATGCAACTAATCTCAATTGCCTTTTGCACTTTTTTCAGTTCATTAAAATGAACTGCAAAAAATGCTGCACTGACATCTATTGCAGTCTTGCTTTAGCAGACTGAAAATAAAATCATCCGCTGCTGCGCTTTAGCATCATTGTTTTTCGGGGTAATGAATCCGAAGGATTCACATGTTTATAGAAGATGAATCCCGGCGAGACATACGACTCTGGAGGAGTCGCACATTCCATGACAAAACATTTTCTATAAACATACAATCCCTTTCGGGATTAAGGAAAACCTGTCAGCGTTTTTTCAACCTGACAGCGTTTTGTGAACAAAAAAAATCTATTCTAAAATGCGACTAAAGTCAATTGCGTTTTTGATCTTTTCAAGTGAATATTAATGTAAAATGTAAAATGCTGCGGCAACATTGAACTTTGAACCTTAAACCCCGTAGGATGCAATCCAACGGGGTAAACTTTAAACCTGTTCTATCTTCTCAATTCAAAATTCTTCCCCAAATAAACCCTGCGCACCTGCTCATCGTTGGCAAGCTCTTCGGAAGATCCTGTTTTCAGTATTTTTCCTTCAAACAAAAGGTAGGCGCGATCGGTGATGTTCAGGGTTTCGTGAACGTTGTGGTCGGTGATGAGGATTCCGATATTTTTTTCTTTCAGTTTTGAAACTATGGCCTGAATATCCTCAACGGCTATGGGGTCAACACCGGCAAAAGGTTCATCAAGCAAAATAAAATGAGGGTCAACGGCAAGGGCGCGGGCTATTTCTGTTCTGCGTCTTTCGCCTCCCGATAGTGTGTTTCCCCTGCTTTTACGGATGTGTTGCAAGCCGAATTCGTCGAGCAACGATTCCATTTTAGCATTTTGCTCTTCCTTTGTAAGCTTTGTAAATTGCAGCACCGTCTTGAGGTTATCCTCCACACTCATTGCCCTGAATACCGATGCTTCCTGCGCCAGGTAACCAATTCCTCTCTTGGCCCTGCGGTACATGGGTTCGTTGGTTATTTCGATGTCATTCAGAAAAACCTTGCCGGAATTGGGCTTGATCAACCCGACGATCATATAAAACGAGGTTGTTTTGCCGGCTCCGTTGGGGCCAAGCAATCCAACAATTTCGCCCTGTTTCAGCTCTATCGAAACATCATCAACAACCATGCGTTGTTTGTACTTTTTGTAAATCCTTTCGGCTTTTAGTATCATATCAAATAGTTTTTATCAGAAGGCAATTTCCATTGTTCCCAGAATATTGAATTTCGAAATGTTGGGATGATTGAGATACGACAACCTCCACACTGCATCAATTGTAAAGACTTTAAAGATGTTTTCCAATCCCACACTAGCTTCGTAATACGGTTTGGTAATGGGATAAAGCCCTGCCGGGAAAACATTATACTGCCTGTTTGCCGTGCTCAGAGAGCCTATCACACCCCTGAACGAAGCAACTTCCCTCCAACGCAACCTGCGCATGAGCGGGATTTTATTCAAAAATAACCCGTCAAAATGATGCGTAAAAAAGAAATTCACATACTTGTCACTCACAAATTCGTAATAATTCATCATGTTGAAAGCTAAAGGATCGAAAATCCATGTCTCATTGCCTTCATGAAGTTTCAGCAATGGATATGGCAAAGTGCCCAAAATCCGGCCACCTTCGACCACATATTTAAACCAGCCAAAAGTACCAACATTAAACCAATGTTCAACTCTTAGTACAAAACGATGATATTCATAGTTGCTGTTGATGAAGTTTTTTATTCCATAATTATATCTGAAATCCAGCATGGGGTATGTTGAACTTACATGACGGCGAACAAATTCACCATAAATAAACTTCTCGTTGTACGCAAAGTGGGTATTCAATCCCACCTCGGTTGTGGTAAGTGATTTTTTTTGTATAACCTCACCGGGGTTACTGCTGTTGAATTCAAATTTGGTCAAACCTATCGGGAAATACTGCCTGTGGTCGAATGTAAACGTGTTTGAAAACCCGGTGAACCATTCATTCTCATAATTTGCTTTGAATTCACGCACCATCGAAAGTTTGTCAAAAGGCGCCCTGCTCAGCAGTGAAGCGAGAATATCGTCGCTGCGGAAAGCATTCACACTTTCGCCCAACTGTTCAATGTCGTACTTGTACAAACCGCCAATCGTTTTACGCGGGTTCTTGTTGAGCATGTACAAAAAGCCGCCGCCATATTTGAAAATATTGTCTTTTGTGCCATAGGCAACATGAGCATCAATCATCACTTTTGTGCTGAATTTGTTGCTTGTCCTGCCGCCCACCCTGAGCCTGATACCTTCGACGGCGTTAAAACTAAACATATTGAAGTAAGGACCTATTTCATAATCACCCGCAACATAGTAACCGGTCATAAAAGTCTTAAGAATGTTCCAGTAAAGTCTGAATATTTTCAGGGTTTTGATGGTATCAACCATTTTGTAAATGGACTTTTCATCTTTCGATAATGAATCATGACGGTTGGCAGCCCAATAGGCTTCACTCTTAACTTCGGCGCTGTCATCAACTTTTATGTTCATAGGCGTTTTGTAAAACTCCTCGCTTTTGGGGGCATTAAAAACATAGTCTCTGTAAGAAGTTGTTTTGGTTCCGTAAAAGCCCATGTTGCTTTTGGATTTATCAATCACATTAAAATCCGCAACCAGTTTGTCCTTGGTAATGATCCAGTTTTTCCCGTCAACATCATCAAATTCCTGCGTAGTTACAAGGTCATTCAGGAAATTGATGTTTGCATCCGAAGCAATGCGCATATCAATTTTTTTGATGGCAAACGAAGTGTCGGCCACCCAGAAATTACCGGTGAATGTAAGCTCTTGCTTTCTGCGGGGTTTGAACATGATCTTATAACACCATTTTTTGTCCATGGTGGCGCTGTCAACCAGGTAATATTTGTAATAGGCAAGACCAAAGTTGGCAATAGGACAAACAAAATTCTTTTCAAAGATCGTGATGTAATTGTTATAGATATTCACATTTTCGTACATGTTGCCCACAAACTGCGCAATACTTTTATTTTTTATTCCTGAAACTTTTGATGCCAGTATCACTTCTTTTTTTGCCTTTGGCGATTTCCTGTAATAGATTTCAGAAATAGTTTCGGTCAGAAAAATAGGCAGATAGGATTTGCCATTCACTGTAGAAGTATCAATATTATTAAAGACAAACGAGAAGGGTTTCAACAGGCCTTTATCTTTGAGTTTTTCGGAAATGTTATTGGCATCAAATTCCACTTTACTGTAAGAGTTGTACTGGTAGGAATCGTAGATTTCGCCGCTGTTGATCTCTTTGTTTGCGATGATTTTCTTTAATAATATTTCAGCGGGATTGGTTGTTGGATGTATCACCACTTCGCTCAGGTTATATTTGTCCTCAGTCATTTCAAAGTCCAGTGTCTGAAATTTGTGCAATACGATCGGCTTGGCCAATGTATTATAACCAAGAAACGCGGCTGTCAGCGAGTCGGCGCCTACCGTAAATTCAAGTGAATATTGACCGTTAAAATCTGTACGTGCACCAATGGCGGTTCCTTTGATGTATATGTTCACAAAAGGAATTACCTCCTTTGTCACTGCATCGGTCACCTTTCCCATGATTTTGGTTTTTTGAGCCTGAGAATTAAGCGTGAAAGATGCCAGGCATAAAAGCAAGACAGAAATAAAAGTAAATTTAATGTAAGCGAATTTCATTCACCTGATTTAGGGGTGCAAAGGTACATAATCTCAACATAAATAAGATTAAGATTTCATGAAGAACTTATTTTTTTAGCTCTTCCCAGAACTCCAATGCCCTGCGTGTGTGCGGAATTACGATGGAGCCTCCGACGATATTTGCCACAGCAAAAATCTCCATTAACTCTTCATCTGAAACCTCAAATTCATGACATTTTTGCAAATGGTATTTCACACAATCATCACAGCGCAGCACCATGGAAGCCACAAGACCCAGCATTTCTTTGGTTTTAGATGGCAATGCGCCATCCTGATAAGTATTGGTGTCGAGATTGTAAAACCGCTTTATTACAAGGTTATCGGTTTCAAGGATCTTATCATTCATTTTTTGCCTGTAGGCATTGAATTCTTCAACAATTTTGCTCATAAATTAAATTGTCAATTGTCATTAGTCATTGGTCATTAGTCATTGGGTCATTTGCTGCGCGTCATTAATTGTCATTGGCGGATTAAATCTTAAATCAAAAATCTCAAATCTCAAATCTTTTTTGGTCAAAAGTCAATAGAATAGAGACCTGGCGCATGACTTCTGTTCGTATTATTTTAAAAATTGCTTTGCAACGTTCAGGTTGTTTTTAGCAAGTGTAAAAGTCGAATCAATTTTAAGGGCTTTTTCGCAATATTCAGCTGCTTCTTTCCAATTGCCCAGTTCATTATTGGCTGAACAGATATTGTTACATGCTGCAATGTTTTTGCTGTTATAACCCAATACTTTTTTAAAGGAAGCTATTGCCTGCGCAAATTTCTTTGCAGAGTAATAAATATTTCCAAGGCTCATGTAGTTCTTTTCATTGGGAGAAGTTTTTGCCAACGTTTCTGCATCTGCAATCTGCTTATCCTGTCCTGCCTGTCCATCGGTTGACACCTTCAAATTAGCAGTGGCAAGTTCATTACCGGGTTTAATTTCAAGCGCCATTTTTCCTGCGATAATTGCCTTATCCCACATTCCTAAATTATTGTAGGCAGAACAAATGTTATTATAAGCTACGAAACTCTTAGGATTATATTCCAATGCTTTTTTTGACGCTTCAACACATTGGACGTAATTATGGACATAAAAATATTGTAGACTTAAATTCACGTAATTTGTTTCATTTGGTGTTGACATAGCAAGTGTAATTGCCTGTTGCAGTTTTGATGTATCAGCGGGGGCGATCATGTCAGCAGTGTCTGCTTTCTTAGCTGCATTGACCTTTTCGATGTTAACAAAATAGACAAGGTAACATAAAGGAAGCACCACAAGAACTGCTATGATCCCGCTTACCAGTTTATTGACTTTTTTAGTCTCCTGTTTTATTGCTGTATTTTTCTTTGTTGTTGCCATGTTTATTAAAATTAATAATTTTACCGGCAAAATTACGCATAATTAAGAAGCGAAAAATATAAGATTATTTTGAGGCTAAGGATATTCTTAATTGCTTATTGATTTAAATAAATAATCTCAAACGAAAAACTAAAATGAAAAAATCTACATCTGAAAAATTTGGTTTCTTCGCACTTTGCTTTATCCTTCTAACAGGATTGATAATTACGTATTCCAATTCGTTCAAAAATCCATATCATTTTGATGATGACCATGCCATTGTAAATAATATCTGGATAAGGAATATCAAAAACATTCCCCGATTTTATAAAGATGGAACCACCACAAGTTCATTGCCGTCAAACCAGTCATACAGGCCAGGGTTAACTACATTAAATACGATAGATTATTTTATCGCATCAAAAGATCCATTTCATATTGGTGAAGATCCTCTATACCCCGGACTCCCCGGACTGAAACCTTTTTATTTCCATCTTTCAATTTTCATCTGTTTAATTTTTCAGGCATTTTTAATGTTCCTGTTGTTTAAAAAACTGCTTGATATCACGATCAAACACAGGTGGAACAAGTATTTTGCATTATTTATTGTTGCCCTTTATTGTTTTCATACGGCCCTTGCCGAAACTGTAAATTATATCATCTCCCGATCCGATGGCTTCTCAACGCTGATGGTGATGCTGGCACTGGTGATTTATGTTTATTACCCCCAAAAGAGGAAATATCATTTTTACATGTTGCCTTACATCTTCGGCTTTCTCGTGAAAGAGCCTGCGCTGATGTTTGGTCCGATCGTGTTTGTTTATCTTGTCCTGTTTGAAAAGCAAACTGATATTACAAAAATGTTCAGCAAAGAAAACTGGAAGAAAGTATGGACTTCATTCGTTTCAGTGATCCATATTCTTATCATCGGGCTTGCGCTTTATCTTTTCGAAGTTCACATGACGCCCAAAACCTGGACACCGGGAAACATTTCGCGCTGGGATTATTTTATCACTCAACCTTTTGTAGTGGTTCAATATTTCATGACTTTTATCTCACCCACACAATTATCAGCCGACACTGACTGGAAAACAATTCCTCAAATCATGTCAACACATCCGGCAATGGCATACAGAATGGTGTTCTTGGGACTGTTGTTTGTGATAGGGATGTTATGGCTTGCTGTTCGTTTGAGCAGAAAAGCTGCATTCCGTCCCATTTCATTCGGGATATTCTGGTTTTTTATTGCCCTTATACCCACATCAAGCTTGTTTCCGCTTTCAGAAGTACTGAACGACCACAGGATCTATTTTCCATACATTGGCCTGGCACTTGCATTTGCAACAACCATTATTTACCTGATCATTCTAAGAGATGAGAAGAAATTTTTATCCTCATTTTTCTTAAAAGTTCTTACAGGTGTTCTTATTGTAGGCATACTTACAGGATATGCTCATGGGACACATCAGCGAAATAAATTATGGAGTTCGGATGAAGACTTATGGCAGGATGTAACTCAAAAAAGCCCTGAAAATGGCAGGGGACTGATGAATTATGGACTCGCCCTGATGCGAAGAGGAGACTATATCAATGCTAAAAATTATTTTGAAAAGGCTTTGAAACTAATACCCGGTTATTCCCTGCTCTATATCAATCTTGGTGTTTTGCACACTGCATTACACGACCCCTCAGAAGCTGAGCGCTATTTTAAGGCAGCTATTTCATTAGGCCAATTTGTTTACCAGGGTTATTACTATTACGGGAATTTCCTATATAGTCAGAAGCGTTTTGATGAAGCAAAGCAAATGCTTAAAAATTCCATCGCTGACAATCCCGCATACACTGAAGCGAGATTTTCTTTAATGGCTCTTTATAACGACAATGAAAATTGGGACGACCTTAAAAATCTTGCTGAAGAAACACTGACTTATCTTCCGGGAGATGCAAGATGTCAGGCATACCTTAATGCTGCTAACAAAAGAGCAACAAAACTAGAAGCTGCTATTGAAACGGCAAAGCTATATCCAAGCAGTGATAATTATCTTAATTTAAGTCTGTATTACTACGAAGCCGGAAATTACAACGAATCAATAAATGCAGCCAAGGAAGCCTTAAAAATAAAACCTGACAATGCGGATGCGTACAACAATATTTGCTCAGGATATAATCAGTTAGGTCTTTATGATAAAGCCGCAGAAGCTTGCAATAAGGCGATTGCAATAAGGCCGGATTTTCAACTTGCAAAAAACAATTTAAAATTGGCGCAAAGTCAGTTGAAGAAATAGAAGTAAGAGAAAAAATTCTTTAGTGTGATGAGTAAGCCCGTAAGAGCATTTCATCAGTTTTTATTTTACCAGTTGTGTCAATTTCTGCATAGCCACATTCACACTTCCTACATTTTCATAGGTCAGCGTTAAACGTTTGTTGCCTTCCTTCATTTTACAGACTCGTGGATTGGCCTGAATATAGTTGAGCACCCGGGTAAATGAATCCGATTGATAATATGCCGACTCTTCATTGGCAATGAAGAATCCTATCATTTTATTTCCTTTTAAAACCAATTTCTCAAAGCCTATATCTCTTGCCATTTTCCGCAAAGTGATCGTATTGATGAGTTCCTGGGTTTGTAAAGGAATAGGGCCAAAGCGGTCTATCATTCGTTCGCGGAATTTTTCAAGTTCATCATCTGTTTCAAGGCTGTCAAGTTCTTTGTAAAGGGATAATCTTTCCGCTATGCTATTTACATATTCATCCGGCAACAGTATCTCAAGATCGGTTTCGATCTGGCATTCCCTCACAAACACTGTGTCAACAGTCTCTTTAAAATATTCTTTGAATTCTGTTTCCTTCAGTTCCCTTACGGCTTCATCAAGAATTTTATGGTACATTTCAAAACCAATGTCGGCAATGAAACCACTTTGTTCAGCGCCCAGCAAGTTACCAGCTCCACGTATATCAAGATCCCGCATAGCGATATGAAAACCGCTGCCGAGATCAGAGAATTCTTCAATGGCAAGCAGGCGTTTCCGCGATTCATCCGAAAGTACGGAAAGTGGTGGTGCCAATAAATAACAAAAGGCTTTCTTGTTAGATCTTCCAACTCGCCCCCGTAACTGGTGCAGATCACTCAATCCATAATTATGAGCTTCGTTGATAATAATAGTATTTGCATTTGGAATATCAAGCCCGGATTCAATGATCGTTGTTGCCACAAGTACGTCATATTGGCCGTCAATAAAATCGAGCATGATATTTTCCAATTGATGTCCGTCCAATTGACCATGTCCAATCCCTATGCGGACATCAGGGCATAAGCGTTGAATAGTACCTGCAACTTCTTTAATGTTTTGAACTCTGTTGTGAACAAAAAATACCTGTCCCCCGCGTGAAACTTCATAACTGATCGCATCGCGTATCACCTCTTCCCTGAAAACATGCAATTCGGTAATGATTGGATAACGATTGGGAGGAGGAGTGTTGATAATTGAAAGATCACGGGCGCCCATCAGTGAAAATTGCAAGGTGCGCGGGATGGGTGTAGCAGTCATTGTCAATGTGTCAACATTTACTTTTAAATGCTTCAATTTTTCTTTCACGCCTACACCAAACTTCTGTTCCTCATCAATGATTAGCAAACCAAGATCCTTAAACTGTACATCTTTGCCTATCAGGCGGTGGGTACCTATGAGGATGTCTAACTTGCCCTCTCTTAAGTCAGAAAGCGCTTTCTTTACTGATTTTGTTGACCTGAAGCGGTTGATATAATCTATAGTACATGGAAATTCTTTCAGTCGTTCACTAAAAGTCTTGTAATGCTGCAAAGCAAGAATGGTTGTAGGTACCAAAACTGCCACCTGTTTACTGTCGGAAACAGCTTTAAATGCTGCACGTATGGCAATCTCGGTTTTCCCAAAACCCACATCACCACAAATCAACCTGTCCATCGGACATTCAGCTTCCATATCTTTTTTAACGTCAGCCGTGCTTTTAACCTGGTCGGGGGTATCTTCGTAAATAAACGAGGCTTCAAGTTCTGTCTGAAGATATGTGTCAGGAGTAAAGGCAAAACCTTCTTCGGCGCGGCGTTTGGCATATAATTTTATCAGGTCTTTTGCAATATCCTTAACCTGTTGTTTTGCTTTTTTCTTAAGAACATTCCATGCATTTGATCCAAGGCGGTTCAACGTAGGTTCCGCCCCGTCTTTACCTACATATTTTGAAATCCTGTGGAGACTGTGGATACTGATATAAAGCAGGTCGTTGTTCTTATAGATAATGCGTATTGTTTCCTGTTCCTTTCCGTTTACCTCTATCTTTTCAAGTCCGTCGAATCTGCCAATACCATGATCAATATGCGTGATGTAATCTCCCTGCTTCAGGTCGTACAACTCCTTCATGGTTATCTTTTCCTTACTGGCAAATTGTTCTTTCAGGCGGAAACGGTGATAACGGTCAAAAATCTGATGGTCGGTATAGACTGCTATTCGCAGATCCTTATCAATAAAACCTTCGTGAAGTGCAAACAGAACGGGCGTGAATTCTATGGTTCCCGTGATCTCGTGGTTTTTCTGAATGTCTTCAAAAATGGTATAGATGCGCTCCACTTGTTTTGAACTTTCAGCAAGAATGAAATTCTTAATTCCTGCCGCACTGTTTTCCTGCAGATTTTTGATGAGCAGGTCAAAGTTTTTATTGAACAAGGGTTGGGGACCAATAGCAAATTCAAGCCGTTCCTGAGCTTCGAAATGAGAATGTCTGCCAAATTCTATTGTTGTAAAATCCAGCAATTGTTTCAGCAAGTCTTCTCCATTAATAAAAAGTTCTGCAGGTTCAAGATGTCTGATCTCAGTGCTTAGCTCGCTGAAAGCAATCTCAGCTTTTTTAAATTCTTTGTCCAACTTCTCCAGCGTAAATGCTGTTTCATCAATCCAGATGATGGTATCTTCTGGCAGTAAGGAAAGCAAACATTCATGTTTTTCAAGAATTGACCTGTCCTGCACATCAGGAAGCAGGCTGATATGATTCAGTTTACTCACCGAAAGTTGTGTCTGTGGATCGAAGGTTCGCAAAGATTCCACTACATTGCCTGAAAATTCTATCCTGTAAGGAAAATCATTTGAAAAAGAATATACATCAACAATGCCTCCACGTAATGTGAACTGACCGGGCTCCACAACAAAATCAACCCGCTCAAAACCATATTCAGAAAGAAACTCCATGATAAAATCAAGGCTTACCTTCTCACCGGTTTTAAGCTTGAAAGTATTCTTTACAAGATATGAATGTGTGACAACTTTTTCGGATAATGCTTCAGGATAAGTGACCACGATCATCTTTCGGCGACCGCCTGACAAACGGTTGAGAACATCTGTGCGCAACAGCACATTGACATTATCAGTCTTTTCAATCTCGTATGCTTTTCTATAAGAAGTGGGATAAAAAATAATCCGTTTTTTCTCCGACGGAAGGTTTTGTTCTTCAAAAATATTCTCCAGATCGTTCAGGAAATATGCAGCCGATTCTTTGTCGGGAAGGATAAACATGTGGGCAAAAGGATTCCCTTCAAAAACCGCCGCTCCCACAACTGCACCACTCGATCCTGTAAGACCTTTAAGTCTTATCCGCGCTTTGCTACGGTTTCTGATTATGTCTTTTAATTGCCCTGTCCTTTTATCCTGCCTATAGGCGGCAAGGATATCCTCCACTTTCACGGTGCAAAGGTAGGGAAATTATGAGCTATAAATGTTAAATGGAAATTTGAAAGGTTAATGGTCATTTTCTCAGTAAAACAACGGATATTATAAAAATGAAATAAACATTATCAGGGGGGAATTATACCTCTCCCAATTTCGCCAATGCTTTTTCAGCAGCGTGTTGTTCGGCTTTTTTAATGGAAAAGTCACGCCCGGTGCCCATTGGGACATTGTCTATCATTACTTCAACAATGTATTGTTTGTTAAAGCCTGTTCCGACTTCTTCGACAACTACAAATTCTATTAGCTTTTTTTCTTTTTGCACCAGTTCAATGAGCCTGCTTTTATGGTTCTGGCCTTTTTGTTCCAGTTCGGCAACATCAACATGATATTTGATGATACGGTTGACCATTACCTTTTTGGTATAATTGAATCCTTTATCAAGAAAAATAGCGCCAACCAAAGCTTCAAATGCATCACCATTGATAGAACGGTACATATTATTTGCGGAAGCCTTGACAACTTTATGGATGCCTAATTTTTCAGAGAGCTTGTTGAGGTTGTCCCTGCTCACGATTCGTGAACGCATTTCAGTCAGGAAACCTTCGTCTCTGCCGGGGAATTTTTTAAAAAGAAAATCTGCAACTATAGCGCTCAGGATGGCGTCACCAAGATATTCAAGTCGCTCGTTGTTGATCCTGATGCCTTTTATTTCTTCTGTTGAAGCTGACTTATGGCATAGGGCAAGCTTATAAAGAGTAATGTTTCCGGGGTAATACCCGAAAACATTCTTTATAAAATTAATGAGTTTTTTGTCCTTAGAAAGTAATCCCGTGATAGGAGTTAACAGATTCAAGTCAAACGGGGTTTTTATCCAACGAATTTCTTAAAAATGACAGAAGCGTTGTGGCCTCCAAAACCAAATGTGTTGCTTATCGCCGTATTGACAATTCTTTCCTGAGGCTTGTGAAAAGTAAAGTTGAGCTTATTGTCAAGTTCAGGATCGTCAGTAAAGTGATTGATTGTCGGAGGAACAATATTATTTTGAATTGCCATAATGGAGGCTATTGCTTCAATAGCACCTGCTGCACCAAGCAAATGGCCGGTCATTGATTTGGTAGCACTGATATTTAATTTGTATGCATGCTCTCCAAAAAGCTGTAAGATGGCTTTGGTTTCGGCAATATCTCCAAGAGGAGTTGATGTTCCGTGAACATTGATATAGTCAATATCTTCAGGTTTAATGCCGGCATCTTCAAGGGCATTTTGCATCACCAATATTGCACCAAGTCCTTCAGGATGGGGCGCAGTCATGTGATGAGCATCAGCAGAAAGTCCACCACCTGCAATCTCAGCATAGATTTTAGCGCCTCTTTGCATTGCATGTTCATATTCTTCAAGAATAATAGCACCTCCGCCTTCGCCAAGCACAAAACCATCACGATCTTTGTCAAAAGGCCTTGATGCTGTCTTGGGGTCGTTATTTCTCTGCGATAATGCCTGCATGGCATTGAAACCACCAACTCCCGGAGGGGAACATGCAGCTTCAGATCCACCTGCTACAATCATGATCGCTTTTCCAAGACGGATATAATTAAATGCATCAATTATTGAATTACTAGAGGATGCACAAGCAGATGTTGTAGTAAAATTAGGGCCATGAAATCCATATTTAATTGAAATATGACCTGCCGCAATGTCTGCTATCATCTTTGGAATAAAGAAAGGGCTGAATCGCGGAGTTCCATCACCTTTGGCGAAATCAGAAACTTCTTTAAAAAATGTGTCGAGGCCGCCGATACCGGAGCCCCAAATAACACCTACTTTATTGAGATTTATTTTTTCAAGTTCGACTTTCGAATCTTTGACTGCTTCATCAGCACAAACCAATGCATATTGAGCATACAGATCATATTTCCTGACTTCTTTGCGGTCAAAAAAGAGTGAAGAGTCATAGCCCTTTACTTCACAGGCAAATTGTGTTTTGAATTTCGAAGCGTCAAAATGAGTAATAGGAGCAGCACCACTGACTCCATTAAGCAATCCTGTCCAATATTCCTGAACGGTATTGCCTAATGGAGTAATAGCACCTAATCCTGTAACGACTACTCGTTTCAGATCCATAAAGCTAAAGATTTGTTAACCTTTATAATTGTTCTCGATGTAAGTGATAGCTTCTCCAACTGTACTGATTTTTTCAGCCTGATCATCGGGTATAGCAATATTGAATTCTTTTTCAAATTCCATGATCAATTCTACTGTGTCGAGTGAATCTGCACCCAAATCGTTGGTGAAACTAGCTTCAGGTGTGACTTCTTTTTCATCAACACCCAGCTTATCAATAATGATAGCTTTTACTCTTGTTGCAATGTCTGACATTTTATTACTTTTTTGGTTAAACAGGGTGCAAAGAAATGAAAATCTAACTTAACTACCAAAAATTAAAAGTTACTTTTTCATAAATACTACTGTAAATGAATGAATTTAAGAAGTTTAAAATTAGAGTTTATTAATCGATACATCGTTTAAATAAGGGTAAATCAGTCAATTTCTTGAAAAAAAGACGAAGGAAAAAGTCATGTTAATATGCTCTAAAACCGGAGAATATTAATCAGTTATTGATGTGACAAAAAACATTTCCTTTTGGTTTGTTTTACCACTTCTCTATTCTTTTACAATCTTAATATTTTTGGATTGTTTCAGGTCTGAAGTGAAAAGACTCAGGTTATAAACTCCGCTAATGCAATTGCTCAAATCAATTTTATTTTGAAAATCGTAAAACTGCCCTTTTAGAATTAATTTTCCGCTCATATCCGTCAAGGTATAGGTAACGTTGTTTTCCTGCTGTAGTTTAATATTTACTACATCTTTTGTTGGATTTGGATATGCAGTTGCTGTCAGTGTATTGTTTGCTGCCTCGGTAGTTGTTGTAGGGGTGACCAGATTATCAGTTTCTTCATTTTTACCGGTGACAAGGGATTTTAATTCATTTACACCTTCGCTATTGTTGAGAAGAGTCAGATTAAATATTGGAGATGTTGTTTCGCTGACAGCATCCAGAAAAGTCTGTGAATTCACTATGCCAATTTTATTATCCGTTGTCACTATCCAAAGGATGTTATTTGATTTTTTATTACAAAGCAGCGGACATGATTTATTGTATGTGAACAAAGCATTTTTGTTTTTATCAACGATGTAAACATTTTCATATTTAATGGATTTTCCATCTGCATTATTAAGGAAACGGGGCGTGATCGTAAAATCGCGGTTGATAGGGGGCACAGGTCTGTCGCAGTTCCAGTCACCGAAAGAGGTCAATTCGAATGTTCTTAAGGCTTTCATTTCACTTGACAGAACAGTATTGACCAATTCAATCGTTTGCTGCAGTGCATTTGCTGAACTTAACGCAGTCAGCATTTTTAAATTGTTTTGTTTATCTCTTTCTTGTTTTTCCACAACCAACTTACTAATGTTTTGATTATAGACTGAGATTGCTGTAGCATAACTTTTCTCATCAAATACAGGAATTACAGGAATAAAAACGGAAGTATCATTTTTTGACAACATCAAAGAATAATTTCCCACTGTGGCATGTTGATACAGTTTTGCACTTGTCCATTTTACAGTGTATAATTTTGCATCAAATTTTTTGACTGTTTCATCAACCTGAAACAATACATTTTTGTAAACATTCAGTTCTGGCCATTCACTAAGGTCCACATCTAATTTGAAAATGTATTTTGACTTATTTGCCTTTGCAGGTACAACAGGAACTTTTGATGTGGCAGAATTCAAATCTTCAATCCTGATTTCCTCACTGCGGTTTGGTTCATTATTAATTGTTGAGGCAGTATCCCTTTTTAAATTCCTGTTGTTTTGGGTTGCAGTCTTTTGTTTTTCATCCAAAGATGTTATCAGATCTTTTCCTTTATACACCCAGTTTCTTTTTGTCGTATCAAGATAATAAATGTTGTAGTTGCTGTCCTCAGTGGGTGATTTCATATCAACACCAATGGTTTTATCTTTTGCTAGCGAAAGATTTTTGCCATCCTTGCTTGCCAGGAGTTCTATCATTCCTGCGGATTCAAAAGTGTAATGAACACCGTTGGAATCATAATTCATAGGAATTCCTGATTCAAAAAAGTCAACCGGATTTCTGAATTCACGGTATTTTAATTCAACCGGAAATGTAACGGGTTTTCCAAGGCTGTCAACAAAAGCATTGTCGGGAATACGGAGAACGGTCCCGGTTTTTGTGATCAATTGATGTGAGCAGTTGCTCGAAACACTCATCACCTCGTAGGGTACATCAATATTTTTGAATGGTTTTGCAATAAATGGCTTTGTTGAAAGACTATCATTATTGGAATTTGCAGTAGAAGAATTGTTTCCGTGTTTGATAAAATAATACCCAACTAAAGCAATGGTGGCAATAGTTACTCCTGCCACTCCACCTGAAAACCATGAAGCTTTGTAAAATGGTTTTGGAACAGCATGAAAATTTTGCAATACAGTTTGAAAAGAAGGCTTCTTTGCAAGAATTTTCTCATCTGAAATATCGGGCTTATCAATATTGATTTTTATCTTTTTCATGATCTTACATTTTTAATCTTATCCTTTAACTTTTGAACGATTCGGTGAAGTTTCACTTTCACATTGCTTTCTGTCAATCCGGTGATCTCTGAAATTGCCTGGCCTGATCTTTTTTCAAAATAGCGCAGTTCGATAAGTTCCATTTCGCCCATGCTAAGGGTGCTCATAGCATTCTGCAGATTTTGGATCATTTCATTAGCATTTTCATCAATTTCTTCAGCAAACTGATTCAGGTTTTCAGTGTTAGTATTGAATTCCCTGCAGATTATGTTTGACCTGAATTCCCCGGCAATTTCATTCGAAGCAATCCTGTAGAGCCATGATGCAAACGGCACTCCCCTGAATTGATATTTGTTCAGATTGAGCATGGCTTTCAGAAAAACCTGCGAGGTTATATCGGCAGCATTATCTTCCGATTCAACCCGCCTGTAGATGTAACGAAAGAGGCGAACATAATACCTGTCATACAATGGCGAAAAACATGAAATGTCTTTCATTGCAGCCCTGATCTCATATTCTTCGTCAAGGATCTGTTCTCTGGTAAAATGAAATTTCTCTGTTGCAGGATACATCGTCTTTCAGTTTCTAAACATATAACGCAGGATTTGCTAAAAGTTACAGATTAAGGTTAAATTTTTTTCAGGATAAAGGGGGCAAACGCTTTTATCTTACAAATTGAGAATATCAATGATCTGCCCCACCGAGCCTAGCTTCTTGCTTATTCTTTCAACTGTGAAGGTATATTCAGATATTCCTTTGAGTTTATCTTTAGCGTATTTATTTTTGCTTAGTATCCCTATGTCGCCGTTGCGCAATTCGATCACTATTGAAAGCGCTTTGTTTGAAGAAAGATACATCAGCATCGGATCAAGTCCTAATGAGCCGGTGTATCTGCAATAGGTTTTATCATCCTGGTTGATGAGCAGTATTGCCGAAACAGGCAGCAGGTTTTGTTCCTCATCTTTAAAATAGGTATTCACTGCATGCAGGCTCGAATCGCCCACACTAATCCGGGCATAAGTTGAATTCAGATAGTTTTCGCGCTGCATGTAGAGCGTCAAGTTATCTATGGACGCATCGGCATTGGCAAGCGCTTTCTTTTCGTTGGCAATAACGTTGTCATAATATTTCAACCATTCGCTCATGCTTAATTTTTTCTCATCATAGCTGAAATAAAGTTTTTGAAAAGCAGCCCATGTTGACATGATAGACCTTTTGCGGCTTGCATCGTAGATTGTTTTTTCTTTCAAAAGAGTTTTCTGAAACCTGTTTCTGCGCCTGTTCAGCAACGCAAGATAACGGGCGTATCTTTTCGTGTATTGCCTTTGCCACACTTCGGAACTGTTTTTTGTGTCCTGCAAACGCAAGTAGCCTGCAATTTTTTTAAAACCACCGTTGCTTTTTAATTCAATACAAAAAGTTTTGTTTCCCTGATCGTAAGAGATGCGGATGTCGTTCCAGAAAATTGGCTCTTTCTTTAAGAAACCCCATCTCCAATATTTTGCCAAACCTTTTCCCTGCCATTTTTTTACAAAAGTTTTTCTGAATTTTCTTTTCGACAAATGACCTGTGTAAACCCACACCATCCCTTTGAAAGCGTTCAATTCGTAATTGTTTTTGTTGATATACCGTGTGTCTATTCCCGAAAATAATGTGAACCATGTTTCTTTCAGCTTGTTTTTTTTCAGCGACATCGAGAGTGCAGGAAAAACACCATTGGATTGGCGCCTGACCACGCTGATGTAGTTTGTGTCGAGATAACGCTGGTCAAACAGCAGTGAATCGAAAGTGTTTCTGTAAAGGTCATTGTTGAAAAGGCTGGCATAGTAAAGATAGGCAGGCGATAGAATTTTAAACTGATCCTTCTGAATGTTGAAAGTCCCGTATTGAACAGTATCCGCACGTGGCGAAGTGACACCGGTCAATTGTGTGTTTTTTGCAATCGCTGCAGTGTCGTTTGGGGTGATATCTTTTGGGGTATTGTCAGTGTCGGTGAGGGAATCATTGGTGTTTTCGGTGATCTGGGCATTGGGAAACAACTTCGCCAGTTTACTTTTGTCCTCGGTCGTCAAACCCTTATCCATGTTGAGATAGCGGATGTTCAAACTTTTTAATTTTCCCAGTGCGCTCAGCGGGCTGATGATGATGTTGCCTGAAATGTCGAGGTTTTCGAGGTTTTTCATCTGTGCAATTTCGTCGGGCAGGTCGGTAAGCCAGTTGTTGCTCAGGTCAAGCACTTCAATTTGCTTTAAAGAGCTGATGTTTTCGGGCAGGTCGGTGATCTGGTTGATGGGCAGGGCAAGTTTTTGGAGTTTGGGCAATTTCGAAACCTGCTTCACCAGTTGTTCGGTGTCGAACTCGTCGTTGTCAGTAATGATGAGCGATTGCAGGAATTTTAGTTTCTGAATTTCCCTCGGGCAGCTTTTCATCCCGCAGTCGTTGATGGATAAAGTTTTCAGATCATTCACAGCCGCAAGCTGGTTGAAAAGCTTTGCAAAGTCAATGTCGGTGCACGAAGTAATGTAAAGCCTCTGCAGGTTTTTCAGCGCCGAAATTTTTTCGGAAAGGAATTTGTTTTTGCTGTTGCTTATTGATAAAACTTCGAGATTCCTGAACTTTGAGATGTTTTCGTAGAACAACGAATCGTTGTTTTCATCGCAATCGAGCGACAGATAAAAAACCTTTTCGGGATTTTTGAGTGCATCGTTGATGTCGCTGTAAACAGTGTCCTGTTGCTGCGCTTTTGATTGGTTTATCAAAAGCAGAAACAGAAAAAACAACCCGGGTTTAATGAATCGCATGGAAGCAGTGTTTGGTATATAATGGGATTTTCAGCCGAAAGTTACAACATGATAAAATTTTAGTTGATAGAAGTTGCTAAGGTAAACATTCTTTTAAAATTGAATCTCTATAGAACAGTAATAATTTAAAAAATGTGGAAAGATGCAATTTTGAATTGGAATTTGATTTTTGGAAGCATAAAATTTGATTAAAAAAGGAAAACATTTTGAGGGCTGAATTTGGATTTCATATGGCCCATTTTGATTAGGATTGATTGATTTTGGAAATTGGGAAAGTTTGAAAGAAAATTGGATTGGAGAAAATTGAAAAGTTTTTTTTATTTTTGAAAAGAAAATTTCCCCCGAATCCCCCGGCTGAAGTCGGGGGAAATTGATATTGTTTCCGGAAAATTTATCAATTACAATTGACTTTAGTCAATTGAAAAAAGGGAGAAAAAAAAGAAAAAGAAATAATTTTAAAACGTCAATTCTATTTTTCAATAACCTCTATAAACCCCTGATTCCAACACCCCATTTACCAACTATCATTTTTTATGAAAATATCTTTTAAAATTTTTGTATGGACAATGTGCATCGCACTTTTTTCATGCACATCCAGCACCCAAAAAACAGCCGGCATTGATGCTTCGCCCTTCCGCCTGTTTTTGAAAAAATTCAGACCGTTGCAACTGCCGCTATCATTGCGCCTGGGCGAACTGGAATATAAATCGCTTCCGCAACTTGATGCAAAAAGCGCCGACACTTTGTTCATCAAAAACAAAGATGGTATGGGCATTTTCTATGGAATGTTGCCCGACACCACCCACTATTTCGGGCTTGTGGTGCTGCTGCCCGGCGGCACCGACTGCTACCCGGTTTTGAAAACTTTTGATAAATCAGGAAAGCTGATAAGCGACGAAAGATTGATTGACCGCGGCTGTGGCGTGGCTCCCGGGCTTGATTACTGTTCATCAACAGGAGTGATAAAAAGTGATCTTTCAATTTACTGTGCCGATACAATAAAAATGGGCAAAGTTGACAGCACCTTTAAAGAAATTGAAGGCACAGTGGAATATTATTGCTCGTACATTGAAGGAAAAATAAACAGGGATGGGAAAATTATTTTATCGCCGGAGAAAAGAAAAAATCTCTGAAGTCAATAGTCATTAGTCATTGGTCAATTGATGCATGACTACTGGCTTTAGTTTCTTAAAAATAACAATTATTAACTGTTTGTCGCAGCTTGCGAGATTAACTATTACCCCGAATTCCAATTTTTATTTACATTTGCTGCTTAATATTTAATAATAAAACTATGACAGAAAAAGTACAGAAATTGCTCAGAGATTCCAAAACTGCCAGGTGGATTGCCTTATTGATTGTTGCTATTACCATGTTTGCAGGGTATTATTTAACTGACGTTTTATCGCCCCTTCAACGTATGCTCGAAAGAGATTTGAAATGGGACGGCGAAGGTTACGGCTTTTACCAGGGTTCATACAGTTTGTTCAATGTCTTCTTTTTCTTCCTGGTTTTCGGAGGTATCATCCTCGATAAAATGGGGATCAGGTTCACCGGTATTGTTTCTGGTGCTGTAATGGTTGTGGGCGCCGGGATAAAATATTGGGCCGTATCAACACATGCCCTTGATGGTATGACATGGCACATTTTGTTCTGGACATTTCCTGCTCAGGTGTGGATCGCTTCACTGGGATTTGCAATTTTCGGTGTGGGCTGCGAAGTTTCGGGGATCACTGTTTCAAAGATCATTGTCAAATGGTTTAAAGGTCATGAAATGGCGCTTGCAATGGGTCTTCAGTTGGCTATTGCACGTTTGGGAACAGCGCTTGCATTGTCAAGTTCAGTGTGGGTGGCTTCATCATTCGGGCACGTTTCTGCACCGGTTTTGATTGGTTTGATATTACTCTGCGTTGGCCTGCTTACTTATTTTGTGTACTGTGTCCAGGATAAAAAACTTGATAAATCTCTTGCAGCTTATAATCTCCAGGAATCAATAGAGGACACCGAAGAAGAGTTTCGCATGAAAGATCTTTGGGCTATTTTGAAAAACAAAGGCTGGTGGTATATTGCAATCCTTTGCGTGTTGTTTTATTCAGCAGTTTTTCCATTCCTGAAATATGCGACCAATTTAATGATCAACAAATTTGGTGTTGATGAGTATTATGCAGGACTTATTCCGTCGCTGTTGCCCTTCGGAAATATTCTTCTCACTCCTTTTTTCGGAAGCTTGTACGACCGCAAAGGAAAAGGAGCAACAATTATGATTATTGGTTCAGTACTGCTGATTCTTGTTCATTTTCTTTTTGCAGTGCCGATCTTCAACAGTTATTTCTTTGCAATATTCCTCATCATTGTTTTGGGTATTGGGTTTTCGCTGGTTCCTTCAGCCATGTGGCCATCGGTTCCAAAAATTATTCCTGAAAAACAATTGGGAACAGCTTATGCTTTGATCTTTTGGGTACAGAATATCGGACTCTGGGGAGTGCCTCTGCTCATCGGCTGGGTGCTTGACAAATATTGCGTGACCGGAACATCCATAACTGCCGCAGGACAGAAAGTCACAGAATATAATTACACACTTCCAATGATCATTTTCATGGGATTTGGTGTGACTGCCTTACTCTTTGCTTTCCTTCTGAAGATCGAAGACAAAAAGAAAGGTTACGGACTGGAATTGCCGAACATCAAGAAATAAGAAAATAGTAGTTTCTGGAAAATCTCTGGCAATCCAAAACAGATTGCCAGAGATTCAATAATTCATTTTAATAAATGCCGAATCGTAGTGCATGCATAGTTTGTGCTCTGCGATTGGCGGAAGTGCTGATTTAAATTTGAATTTTTTACTATGGATAATAATAAAAATCTTTATGAAAATGCCGTCAGCGACCTGCTGAAGCCTATTTATCCAAACAGACTTTTTAAAATCTGGATGGCTTTTCTTATAGTGGCTTTGGGAGTTTGTGTTTATGCCTACACCATTCAGTTAAGGGATGGACTTGGAGTAACAGGCATGCGCGATTATGTTTCGTGGGGAATGTACATTGCCAACTTTGTTTTCTTTGTAGCAACAAGTCTTGTTGGCATGCTCATCAGTGCAGTACTGGGATTGACCGGAGCCAAATGGTCGGCGCCAATTGCACGTATTGCCGAAATTATTGCACTTGCTTTTGCTGCTGTGGCAGGGCTGGTCATTATTGTGGATATGGGACGTCCTGATCGATTGCTTTATGTTTTCACACATGGAAGGGTTCAGTCGCCCATCATCTGGGATGTCACCGTTGTTACAACTTATGTTGTGATCAGCGCATTGTTGCTTTATATTCCATTGATCCCCGATCTTAAAATCTGTAGTGAACGATTGGATAAAGCTCCAAAGTTTCAACGCAGGATCTTTAAAATTTTATCTCTTGGCTGGACAGGTTCTGATGAACAAATTTCATTGATAAAAAAGTGTACACGTGTATTAGCTATTTTGATTATTCCTGTCGCACTAGGAATACACACGGTGACCTCGTGGCTCTTTGCAGTAACTGTGAGACCGGGCTGGGACAGTACTATCTTCGGACCGTATTTTGTAACCGGAGCTTTTGTTTCGGGATGTTCAGCGGTTATCATTGCGATGTATTTTTTTAGAAAAAACTACAAGTTGAAAGACTATATCACCGATATGCATTTTGATAAAATGGGCAAATTGCTTGTCCTGCTTTCACTGGTGTATTTATATTTCAACATCAATGAATTTCTTGTTCCATGGTACAAACTCAAAAAGTTTGATGCTGTTCATTTGCAGGAAATGTTCTATGGCCGCTATGCAATCCTGTTTTGGGGAACTCAACTTTTAGGTCTTATTCTTCCTATCATTCTTTTATTGTTCCGCAAAATGCGCCGACCCTCCCCTGCCCTTGTAATATCATTATTTGTTATTGCCGGAGCCTGGCTTAAGCGTTATCTAATTGTAGTGCCTACAATGGAGCATCCTTTCCTTCCAATTCAAAATGTTCCTGAAAATTTTAAATTTTATTCGCCTACACTGATTGAAACAACAATAACAGCGGGTACAATTATTCTTACTTTATTAATCATAACGATCCTGTCAAAATTTTTGCCCATTATCCCCATTTGGGAAACAAAACATAACCAAAACGAGAGTAAGGAGGATTAATTTTCTTTATAATCATTCAGAGATTTCTGTTTATTGATCTCTTTATTTTAAAAACTTTCATCGGCATTTTGTATTTTTAAAATTAAAATGTTGAGTCTGCTCCGAAAAGTAATAAAGCACAAAAATGCCGCTAAGACCCTAAGACATCAAGATACGCAAAGCATTGAAAAGCAAGTTTGTTTTTTTTGCGAAACTTCGAGTCTTTGAGACTTTGTGGCAAGAAAAAGACTTATCGGATTGGACTCAATGTTGGATAGTTAATTTAAAATTTAATTGTCAAGTCGCTAAATTCCTATATCATTCATTATTATTGTAAATTTGCTTAGAAGGAGTATCTTTGCACCTCGAAAAATTCTTGATAAATTTAATGAAAGAAAAAGAAAGATGAAAAAGATTCAAATGGTAGATCTGAAGAGTCAGTATGTAAAAATTAAAGAAGAAATTGACAATGCAATTTTAGACGTTATTGATTCAACGGCCTTTATTAATGGGCCGGAAGTAAAAAATTTCCAGAATGATCTGGAAAAGTACCTGAACATAAAACATGTGATCCCCTGTGCCAATGGCACCGATGCATTGCAGGTTTCGATGATGGCGCTTGGACTTAAACCGGGTGATGAAGTTATCGCACCTTCGTTTACATTTGTTGCAACTGCCGAGGTTATCGCATTGCTTGGACTTACACCAGTGCTTGTTGATGTTGATGCCAACACTTTTAACATAGACCCAAAAGCAATTGAAAAAGCCATTACTCCTAAGACAAAAGCAATAATCCCTGTTCATCTTTTCGGACAATGTGCCGATATGGATGCCATCATGGCTATTGCAGACAAACACAATTTGTTTGTAATTGAAGATACCTGCCAGGCCATTGGCGCTGATTTCATTTCAAAAGACGGGAAAAAGAAAAAAGCCGGAACAATAGGTCATATAGGATGCACATCGTTTTTCCCTTCAAAAAATCTTGGTTGTTATGGTGATGGTGGAGCTATTTTCACCAACGATGATAAACTTGATGATAAGATCAGGATTATTGTTAACCATGGCATGGCCGTTCGCTATTATCATGATTCAATTGGAGTCAATTCAAGACTCGACAGCATACAGGCAGCAATTCTCAAGGTTAAGCTTAAAAGGCTTGATGAATATGCAGCAGCAAGAAATAATGCAGCCCGCTACTATGACAACGCTTTCAAAGGAAATGCAAAATTGAAAACACCTTCACACTTTGAAAAGTCAACACATGTTTTTCATCAATACACATTGGTTACAAATGGCTTCGACAGAAATAAACTCATTGAACATTTGCAGGAAAAAGGGATTCCGGCAATGATCTATTATCCTGTTCCCATGCATTTACAAAAAGCATATCTGGACCCGCGTTACAAACAAGGCGATTTCCCGGTGACAGAGGCATTATCAAATTCTGTAATTTCCCTACCTATGCATACTGAGCTTGACGAAGAACAGTTGAAGCATATTACTTCTTCAATACTGGAATTTATTAATTAAAAAAGTCACTGCATTGCATCTTAAAATATCATTATCATAGTATCTTTTAAAATTGCAATCACTAACTTTTAATTAAACATAAAAATGACAAATGGAAAAAGACTTTTTCGCACATGAGACAGCAATCATTGATGAAGGTTGCAGGATTGGTAAAGGCACTAAGATATGGCACTTCACACATGTTATGTCAAACAGTGTCATTGGAGAAAATTGCAATATTGGTCAGAATGTTGTTATATCACCCGAAGTAATGTTGGGAAATAATGTCAAAGTTCAGAACAATGTTTCCATTTATACCGGTGTTATTTGCCAGGATGATGTTTTCCTTGGTCCTTCAATGGTGTTCACAAATATTATCAACCCGCGCAGTGCTATTATAAGAAAAGAACAATATGCAAAAACACTGGTCAGGAAAGGCGCTTCAATAGGAGCCAATGCCACGATCGTTTGTGGTAATGATATTGGAGAATACGCCTTCATTGGTGCCGGTGCGGTTGTTACAAAAGCTGTTCCTCCTTTTGCATTGGTCGTTGGGAATCCCGCAAAGCAGACAGGATGGATGAGTGAATATGGTCACAGGCTCCATTTTGATAAAAATGGAATCGCTGTTTGCCCTGAAAGCAAAGTACAATATCAGCTAAAAGATAATAAAGTTACCAAACTGACATAAGTATGGAAAAAACAGAAAAAATAAATTTTGCTTTGATAGGAGCTGCAGGTTATATCGCTCCCCGTCACATGAAAGCAATAAAAGAAACCAACAACACTCTTGTTGCAGCCCTCGACAAGCAGGATACAGTGGGATACATGGATAACTTTTTCCCCAATGCTGATTTTTTTCTTGAAACCGAACGTTTCGACAGGCATCTGGATAAGCTGCGCAGACAAGGTGATAAGAAGATAGAATATATCACTGTTTGCTCACCCAATTATCTTCACGATTCCCATATGCGTTTAGCGCTCAGAAATGATGCAAATGTTATTTGTGAAAAACCACTTGTCCTTAACCCATGGAACGTTGAAGCTTTAGGAATAATTGAACAAGAAACAGGCCGGAAGATCAATACCATCCTTCAGCTGCGACTTCACGATTCAATTAAGAAGCTAAAAACAATGATTGATAATGGGCCAAAAGATAAAATTTATGACATCGACCTAACTTATATTACAAGTCGCGGACATTGGTATTACATGTCCTGGAAAGGTGATACTAGCAAATCAGGAGGCATAGCTACCAATATAGGAATTCATTTTTTTGACATGTTAATGTGGATATTTGGTGAAGTTCAGAATAACATAGTTCATTACTATTCTGACAGCAAAGCAGCCGGTTTTCTACAGTTGAAAAATGCACGAATCAGATGGTTCCTGAGTATTGACAGTGAAGATCTGCCTTTGCGTATTAAGCAAACGGGACAAAGAACATTTCGTTCAATTTTAATTGACGGAAATGAAACTGAATTCAGTGATGGGTTTGCAGATCTGCACACGGCAAGCTATAAAGAAATAATTAATGGTAATGGGTTTGGATTGGAGGTTTCCTATCCAACTATTAATACTGTCTATACTATCAGGCATGCCCAACCAATAGGTTTAAAAGGAGATTATCATCCAATATTGAAGGATGTTTTAAAATGAAAGAATAAATTAATAATAATCAAAAAACAATAAAATTTGACAATGAATATTTATAATCAGTTATTAAGAAAAGAGACCAAACTATCGGTCATTGGATTAGGCTATGTTGGTTTGCCCATAGCACTCGAATTTGCTAAAAAAATCTCCGTTGTTGGTTTTGACATCAAAGCAGACCGGGTTGAAATGATGAAGAACAAAATTGATCCAAGTGAAGAATTACCTTCATCTGCATTTGAAGGCTGCGATATTGAATTTTCAGCCAATCTTGACAGTTTAAAAACAGCTACTTTCCATATTGTTGCAGTTCCAACTCCTATTGATGATCATAATCTTCCTGATCTGACACCATTGCTTAGCGCAACACGTACTGTTGGAAAAGTCCTCAAAAAAGGCGATTATGTTGTGTATGAATCCACAGTTTATCCGGGCTGTACAGAAGAAGACTGTATTCCTATTTTAGAAGAATTGTCGGGCTTAAAATTCGTAACAGACTTTAAAGTTGGGTTCTCTCCTGAAAGAATAAACCCGGGTGATAAAGACCATACAATTACTACCATTACTAAAGTAGTATCCGGCTGTGATGATGAATCACTGGACATAGTTGCCAAAGTATATGAACTTGTCGTAACAGCGGGAGTTTATAAAGCCTCATGTATCAAAGTAGCTGAATCTGCAAAGATCATCGAAAACACACAGCGTGACGTAAACATTGCACTTATGAATGAACTTTCCATTATTTTCAACAGGATGGGGATTAATACTTACGAAGTGTTGGCTGCAGCAGGAACAAAATGGAATTTTCTAAAGTTCTACCCGGGATTGGTTGGTGGACATTGTATAGGTGTTGACCCATACTACTTAACTTACAAAGCCAAAGAATTTCGTTATCATCCACAGATCATCAATTCGGGCAGGTTCGTTAACGACACTATGGGATTTTATGTGGCAAAACAAACTGTAAAAAAGATCATAGCAGCCGGAAAAAATGTACTTAATTCAAGAATACTTGTTATGGGTGCAACATTTAAAGAAGATGTTAGCGATATCAGGAACTCAAGAGTTGCCGATATTATTAGCGAACTAAAAACATATAGCATGAAGGTTGATGTGGTTGATCCTTTTGCTTCATCTGCTGAATTAAAACATGAATATGGTTTTGAACTTGTTGAAAAACCTTCAGGTATCTATGATGCAATTATTATTGCTGTCAGTCACAAACCGTATTATAAATTTGATGAACCTTATTTCAAATCAATATCATCAGAAGGTGCAATATTGGTTGATGTCAAAGGTATATACAGAAACCAAATCAAGGATCTTACTTATTGGAGCCTATAGTAATAAATATCTGTCAGAAAAATAAAATGAAAATGAAAGTACTTGTCACAGGTGGCACAGGTTATATAGGATCACACACCGTCGTAGAATTACAAAAGAAAGGTTATGAAGTTGTTATTATTGATAACCTTTCAAATTCTACTAAGGATGTGATCTATTCTATTGAAAAGATTACGGGAGTGCTGCCTGAATTTCATCAATTTGATCTCTGTGATGAAAAACTAACAAAAGATTTTTTTCTAAAAAATAAGGGAATAGCTGGTGTTATTCACTTTGCTGCATTTAAAGCTGTAGGGGAATCAGTTGAACAACCCTCAAAATATTATAAAAACAACCTGGGTTCTCTGATTAACCTCATGAGTTATATGAATGAAACACAAGTGAAAAATCTTGTGTTTTCATCTTCATGCACTGTTTATGGTCAGCCCGATGTTCTTCCCGTAAATGAAAATGCTCCATTCAAAAAAGCTTTCTCTCCTTATGGACACACAAAACAAATTTGTGAAGAGATCATTGAACAAACAGGAAAAATATTTAGATTCAAGACTATCGCATTACGATATTTTAATCCTATTGGAGCGCATGAAAGCGCTTTGATTGGTGAGTTTCCTATAGGTATCCCTAATAACCTTATTCCTTTTATAACCCAAACAGCAATCGGTAAACGAGATTATATTAGAGTATTCGGTAAAGACTATGACACACCGGATGGCACTTGCATCAGAGATTATATCCATGTGGTAGATCTGGCACTTGCACATATTATTGCTTTTGAAAGAATGTTAAACAATAAAACAAAATCATCCTGTGAAGTCTTCAATCTTGGCACAGGTAACGGATTCAGCGTTCTTGAAGTAATTAATACTTTTGAAAAAGTTTCCGGGATTAAACTTAATTATAAAATTGTTGACAGAAGAGCGGGAGATATAGAGAAAGTTTGGGCCAACACACAATTTGCTAATGAAGAATTGGGATGGAATGCAAAAAGAGGCTTAGATGTTATGATGCTCTCAGCATGGAAATGGGAAATGGCTTTAAAAGAAAAAGTCAGAAAGTTATTTAATTAGAAAATTAGTAGTAATTTTAGAAATTAATCTTAGTAAATAGATTGTAATTAGTAAACAAATTAAAATTTTATGAAAACTATTCTTATCACCGGTGGTGCTGGATTCATTGGATCTCATGTTGTCAGATTGTTTGTGAAAAAATACCCAAATTGCAAAATTGTAAATCTTGATAAACTCACTTACGCCGGTAATCTCGCAAACCTGAAAGATATTGAAGATTATGCAAACTATGAGTTTGTCAAAGGAGATATTGTTGATGGAGATTTTATCAATAGTCTGTTTTTAAGATATACTTTTGACGGAGTAATTCACCTTGCGGCCGAATCGCATGTGGATCGCTCAATAGTAAGTCCAATGGATTTCATCATGACCAATATAGTTGGAACCGTAAACCTGCTGAACGCTGCAAAAACAATGTGGAAAGACAATTCAGAAGGGAAGAAATTTTATCACATTTCAACTGATGAAGTTTATGGATCCCTGGGAGAAGAAGGGTTGTTTACGGAAGAAACAGCTTACGATCCGCGAAGTCCTTATTCAGCATCAAAAGCCAGCTCTGATCACATTGTAAGAGCATATTTTCATACTTATAATCTCCCTGTTGTTATCAGCAATTGCTCGAATAACTATGGTGCTAATCAATTTCCTGAAAAGCTCCTTCCTTTATGCATTAATAATATTAAAACCCTTAAACCTCTACCTGTTTATGGGAAGGGAGAAAACATCAGAGACTGGCTTTGGGTGGAAGATCACGCCAAAGCAATTGAATTGATTTTTCATAAAGGCATTATTGGTGAAACCTACAATATTGGCGGTAATAATGAGTGGAAAAATATTGATCTGGTTCGAAGTCTATGTAGAATTATGGATAATAAACTCGGAAGAATTCAGGGTGAATCAGAGAAATTAATTACTTTCGTAACTGATAGGGCCGGACACGATCTGCGTTACGCAATAGATTCATCCAAACTTCAGAGAGAATTGGGATGGGGTCCGTCATTACAGTTTGAAGAAGGTCTTGAAAAAACAGTTGACTGGTATCTCTCAAATGAAGAATGGTTAAATAATGTAACTTCGGGAGCGTATCAAAAATATTATGAAGTTCAGTACGGTAAAAGGTAATGGGTAATTAGTATTTGTTTAGCAAAAAAATCTAACAGTGTTTTTGTGAGTCTTTTTAATAAACTTTTTCATTCAAATAAATTAGAGCAACCTGTTGATATGTCTATGATATCAGCAGACATGCATTCCCATCTCATTCCCGGTATTGATGATGGGTCAAAAAGCATAGAAGAATCTCTTGAGCTGGTTAAAGCACTTTATAATATTGGTTATAGAAAGCTCGTTACAACACCACATATTTATACCGAAATTTTTAAAAACACTCCTGATATTATCCTTCAAGGATTGGAGAAATTAAAAGTAGCTCTGCATGAAGCGAATATTCCGGTAAAAATTGAAGCTGCTGCGGAATACATGTATGACGATACTTTGACAAAAAAATTCAAAGCAGGAGAATTGTTGTCATTTGGAAAAAAATATGTCCTGATTGAGCTGTCATCATTCATCACTCCCGTGAATCTTTTTCAGTTGCTATTTGATATGAAAATTGATGGGTATCTTCCAATTCTGGCGCACCCAGAGAGATATGCTTACTGGCATGATGATTTTGAGAATTATATTAATTTAAAAGACCGTGAAATATTGTTTCAGGTTAACCTTCCTTCACTTTCCGGATATTATTCTCCACAAGTACGGATGATGGCTGAAAAGTTAATTGAAAACAATATGGTGGAATTTGTAGGAACAGACATTCACAACATGGAATATTTCGAACAGATTGAAAAAAGCAGGTACTCCAAATACCTTGAAAAACTGATCAACTCAGGTAATCTTTTGAACCCTACTCTTTGATTTTTTCAAATAGTTTTGTTTATTTTAGTTCCAGGTTGGAGCTGATTTTCTCTTTATAATAAAATCCTTTCGACTTTAATTTTACACTCGTGAATAATTGAATAAAAACCCATTCACTATTATTATAAAATTGTAAAATTGCTTACCTTTTAATAAATAAAATACGGAACAACTTTTGATCTGTGCTCGTTGAAAATATTGGGGGTTCTTAGACTCGTTTACTAAAAAAATTCATGGATTTGCGGCTATGAAATTAGCTCTACAAATCCATGAATTGCTTTGTTTATTGAAGTGTGCTGCTTTCAATAAATCAGCGGTACAATTCAACTTTAAGGCTTACCTGTTTTTCAGAGGATTATTTAGTTTTCTTTATAATAAAATCAACTCTTCTGTTTACACTGTAGATGTCTGGTGACAACGGATATTTATCTCCTTTACCAATAACATTTAATCTTTTTTCACTAATACCATAAGATTTGATAAGATCATTCTTTACTGCTTGTGCTCTTCTTAAACTAAGAACATCGTTGTAAGCTGTATTACCAGTCTTGTCAGCATATCCAACAATATCAAAAATCAATGTTGGATCTTCATTCAACATCTTTGCAGCTTCAGCAACTTTTTCTTCATTCAGAGGATCAATATAGGTAAGGTTAACTGCAAAGAAAATTGAGAACTGTGGTTTCATTATAGTAGTAATAGTTGTTGATCCCGGAACTGTTGTTCCCTGAATATTAATCTGTGTGTTGTCACCATGATTTACGCTATTTTGAATAACATTATGATCATTATTGGTTTCAACCAATGTGGGGTTCACAGAAGAATTAACTTTACTGCTTAATGAATCTATTCTTTTATTTATAGATGCGAAGAATGGTGAAAGGTCACGCGCCTGTGGAGCGGGTTTTGAATGATCATTGATTTTGTTGTTTAATGAATCAATAGATTTATTGATAGAAGCAAAAATTGGAGCAAGATCATCAGTCTTTGTTACCGGATTCATATGATTCTTGTTGCTAAGTGAATCTATTCTTTTGTTGACAGAAGCAAAGAGAACAGAAAGATCCTTAGCTTGTGGTGTCGGTAATTGTTTCTTGAGATTTTCATTAAGTGAATCAATTTTTTTGTTCATAGCAGCAAATTGAGGAGCAAGATCATCGGTTTTCATATTGTTACCTGAAGTATTTGCTGTGTTGGGTACAGTCACACCAGTAGAATTATTTGAAGGTACATTGTTTCCGTTAACCTTGTTATTCTGATCATCATTATGAACATTAATTGCCAACTGAGGCTGGTTAATATGATCATTAAGTTTTTTGGTTAAATCAGCAACTTTATCATCTATTCCATTAAGTTTGTTTTTGAGTGAATCAATCTTTTTATCATTAGCAATAAAGAGTGGGGTATTCTTACTGCTCTCCATTTCTCTTAATGTAGTCCATTCAAGTGAATTCTCATTCCTACCAATCTTGTAAGTGAATTGAAATGATGTATAGCCATATTTATCTCTTGCTGATAAACTCCTGACATGGTCATCCAATTTATCAGAGTTTACATTTACAAGCTGACATTCTAGTCCGATATCAAAATGTTTATTGATTTTATACTTAAATCCTAAACCAATCGGAATACAAACCTCTGTAGTCCTTTTGTGCTCTTGACCAGGAGCGTTATACCCTTGACTATGAATAAGGGCGTCGGTTGAGATATTCCATCTTTTAACTTTGAAATCAATCCAGCTATATCCAAGCAAACCATAAACATTGATTTTATGATTAGGAATATAAGGGAAGAATAAATTGCCAAAATTAATAATGCCATTCACTCCATATTCATTGAAAACGGTAATGAAATATTCATTCTGCCTTGTCTTTATTCCTTCCAGTGTTCCTGTTTGAAATTGTGCCTGCAAAGCAAACGCAGGAGAGAAATGCTTTGTGACCGATAGTCCTCCTCCCCATTTGCGTTCCGAGAAGTTTTGTTTGATACTGTGATAATGTTTCTTTACGTAATGTTTAGACATTGGAAAAAAATCGAACTGGCGAAGGTCACCATAAAATAACATAGACCCTCCGCTTACCGTAGCAGACCAAGTGTTGTATTTGGTACTTTGGCTATAAGTAACCGAAGTAAAAGCAAAAAATAAAATACAAAATGGAGTAAAAATTTTCAATAATTTCATGATTCAAAGTTTAAATTAAGCCTATTTTCCCAATGCAAAAATAATAAAAAATCTTAAAAAAGCGACTTTTTTTGGCACTTTTTTATTATCCGCTCAGAAATAGGCAAATTTATGAATTCTTAAGTCATTTTAAAACAACCTGTTGCAGAATTATTAAAAATATATTAGGTCGGTGAAATTTTGTTTTTATATATTTGCGTCATCAAAAATTGAAAAATAAACCAAAAACCAAACTATAATCCGAAACAATTATGAGAAGTATCAGTTTTAAATTTATAGCTGCAATGATTATTGTAGCTGCTGTTTTGACAGGTTGCGATCTGAAAAAAATGGTGAAAAAATACAGTACCGTTTCGTACACGGTAACACCACAAGTTCTCGAAACTAATGGTGGTAAAATTGCAGTGAAAATCAAAGGAACAATACCTGCAAAATATTTTGGCAAAAAAGCAACTGTTGAATTTGCTCCGGTTCTTACTTATGCCAATGGTTCCACAAAATTAAAATCAATCACTCTGCAGGGCGAAAAAATTAAAGGTACAACAGGTACTACTATTAAGAAAAAAGCAGGCGGTTCTTTTTCGTATGACGATGTTATTACCTACACACCTGACATGAACAAATCTGTTCTGAATGTCAATCCTAAAGTAACTATTGGAAAAAAGACCAAAAATCTCGGTGAGAAAAAACTTGCTGATGGCGTTATCTACACATCTGAGAGAATAGAAAAAGAAGGCGACATTGTTCTTGCTCCTGATGGATATGTAAAGGAAACCATCATTTCGAAAGAAGCTGAAATATATTTTGCAAAAGCTATGTCAGATCTCAATCTAAAAGGAATGGCATTAAATAAAGATGAGGCTAACATTGCAAAATTAAAAGGTCTTGCTGACTACCTTAAGAAAGATTGGAAAATAAAGAATATTGACATCAGCGGCTGGGCTTCTCCGGAAGGCGAAGAAACTTACAATGCCGGATTATCTGACAAACGTTCAAAGACTGCGCAGACTTACATTAAAGATGAGATCAAGGATCTTGCTACTGAAAAAGCAAAAGCTTCGAAAGAAAAATTTGACCAAAAGAAATTCGATGCAAGTTTACCAACTTTTAGTTTAAGTGCCAAAGGCGAAGACTGGGACGGCTTTACCAAGGTTATTGGTAATTCAACCATCAAAGAAAAAAGCAAGATCTTAAATGTTGTGAATTCAGAAACTGACAAAACAAAAAGAGAAAAAACCATCAATGATATGATCGTGATTTATCCGGAAATTGAAGATGCAATCCTTCCCACACTCAGAAGATCTGTGATCACAATTGATTTTTATGAACCAAAGAAAACTGATGAGCAAATGGCTAAGTTAGCAACAACAATGCCGGATTCACTGAAGAAAGAAGAATTACTTTATGCTGCTACACTCACTGAAGACCTTGCCACAAAACTGAAAATTTATGAATCAGCAACCAAAGTTTATTCTAATGAATGGAAAGGTTACAACAATGCAGGGTATGTTTGCCTGAAACTTGGAAAAATTGATGAAGCTATTACATACCTTGAAAAAGCAAACACACTTATGCCAAACAATGGTACTATCATCAACAACCTTGGTGTTGCTTCAATGTGGAAAAAAGATTATGACAAAGCAAAATCATATTTCACCACCGCACAAGGACTGGGAATGACCGAAGGTTATAACCTCGGACCTTGCTTTATTAAAGTTGGCGATTATCCCGGAGCTATCACTTCTTATTCCGGCAGAACATGCACACACAACATTGCTCTTGCACAATTATTGTCAGGTAACTCATCCGCTGCTGCTACAACGCTGCAGTGCACTACCGCCAAAACTGCTGCAGTTTATTATTTACTTGCAATTGTTGGAGCACGTTCAGGAAGCACAGCTCTGATTTATGAAAATCTGCCTAAAGCCATTGCTGCTGATGCATCATACAGAGACCAGGCCAGAGATGACAGAGAATTTTTGAAATACAACACAAGCGCTGAATTTCTTAATGCAATCAAATAAGAAAATCAACACCACAAAAAAAAGCTGCACGTTTTTCGTGCAGCTTTTTTTATGACCTTTTTTTCTGAAAATTCAATCAGGGAATTTTATAACGACACACGGGTTATCCCATAATCGTATTCGCCATTAATAATGAATTCGCTGATCTCTTTGTAGTCTTTTTCATTATTGACGAAATCAATATTGTTGGTATCAATGATAAGGGTGCGCATATTGTGCTGCGATTTGATGAATGTTAAATATCCTTCCTGCAGTTTGGCAAGATAATCAGGATCCATGTTTTGCTCGTACGAACGAGCTCTTTTAATTATGTTCCTTTTCAGGTTCTCTATATTCACATAAAGATAAACAAGCAAGTCAGGTTTGGGCAGTGTTGTGTTGATGATACTAAACAATTTTGTGAACAGTGCATATTCATCTCCCTGCAGTGTCTTCTGGGCAAAAATGATGGTCTTATTGATAATATAGTCAGAAATCGTGAAACTCCTGAAAAGATCCTGTCTTGACAATTCATCTTTCAACTGATTGTAGCGTGATGCAAGAAAAGAAAGTTCCAGCGGAAATGCATACTGGTCGGGGTTTTCATAAAACTTGGGAAGAAAAGGATTATCGGCAAACTGCTCAAGGATCAACTTGGCATTAAACTGCTCTGATATTTTTGTGGCCAGTGTTGTTTTGCCGGCCCCAATATTCCCTTCGATGGCAATATAATTATATTTCATTTCAGTTGAGGATTATGCTTTCAAACGAAGGCTCACCCAGCATTTCCACATCACTTTCATCAGGACATTCTTTAAGCAATTCTGAAATACTTTTCCCATCAACCGGGTGAATAAAATCGCCTGCTATTTCTTTGAGCGGAACCAACACAAACTTTCTGTTCTTTGCGTGGGGATGAGGTATTGTGAGATTTTCTTCTTTTATGATAAGGTCATCATAGAAGATAATATCAATGTCTATTTCGCGTGCTACCCATTGCTTCGACTGCCTTTTCCTGCCGATTGACATTTCAATTTTCAGGATCTCGGCAATGAGTTCAAAAGGATTTAGTTCTGTTTCGAGAGATAAAGCCATGTTGAAGAAATTTCTTTCATCCGAAAAACCCCAGGGTTCTGTTTCGTAAATGGCAGAATGCTTTTTCAATCTCCCTGTTTTCTTAAGGAGTTTAACAGCCTGGCGAAGGTTGTCCTCCTTATTGCCAAGGTTCGTACCGAGCAGAAGATATGCAATACTCATTTTGATAAAACTGATGCGCCAAAATTACTATAAGTTTGATACGAAATAAATTTTCGCGAAAATTTATTTCTCTTTTTTAATTCTCTCTTATCCCAATAAACCTATCAAATTGCTTATCAACGTTTCTTTAGGGAAAAAATTTGGATGTTAAAGAAAAAACTTTAATAAAATTGATAGCATAAGGATGTCCTTCGACATTCACAATAACTGTTTAACCCCAATGCTGTTGATGAAAGAATTTTTATTTTGTTGAAAAAACATGCAACATAGAATGTTTGAATTTTCTCTACTTTTACAATCAATTATTCTTTTTAATACATGGCAAAATACGGGAAAACATATTGGGGCGAGCAGTTTCTTAATGCCCTTGCAAACATTGACTTTAGCAACAGACTTCCTCGAGGCAGAAGTTATGCATCAAACGGCTCGGTAAAGGATATTCAATTCGATAAAAACAAAATTTACGCAAAGGTTAAAGGCAGTCAGCCCCGTCCTTACAACATCCAAATTGTGATTCCAGCATTTGGTGAGAAACAAAAAAACGATTTGCTAAATGCCATTCAGGGCAATTCATCTATACTTGCTGCTTTGCTCAATCGTCAATTGCCTGCTGAATTGCTCGAGATTGCAAACAGTAGTGGAATAGAAATTTTTCCAAAGCAGTGGAAAGATTTCGGTATGGATTGTTCCTGTCCGGACTGGGCAGTACCCTGCAAACATCTTGCTGCTGTGATTTATCTCATTGCAAATGAAATTGACCTGAATCCCTTCAAAGTATTGGAATTGCACGGGCTTGATGTACTTAAAGAACTTGCAAAAAGCGGTCTTCAACTGGAAGATGATGTACAGGAGAAAATTGAAACACTCGATGATAGTTTTACACCGGACCCACCATTACCAAAGGGAAAAATAAACATCCAGGAACTTGACGAACTTGATTTTTCAATGATTTCAAAATACGAAGACAAGTTTTTAAATCTTCTTTCGCCCAATCCTCCGTTTTATGAAAAAGATTTTAAAGGTGAATTACTGGCACATTTTCGTTATGTTATAAAAAATATTAACCGGCACAACTTCGGCAAATGGGATATTTCCCCCAACTATGATCTGAATTCATGCATCTCGGCATCGATGATTTCCTTACATAGCGGGGATAACTTTCTGGTTGAACTTACTTTTGAAAATGCAGTGAAACGTATTTCGCTTCCCGTGCTTTTCAATCATTTTTCCGATACAGAAAAATTCAGTTTATTACAGGCTTCCGACGAGATAAAACTATTGTATCATTTCTTTCTGTTTGCAAAAAAGCTTTTAGAGCAGGGTGCAATAATTCCACAACTGATCAAATTCGACAGGAATTTTAAGGTTCGTTGGATACCTATTTTGCAGGACAGTTCAGCCAAATTACAGTTAGCTATTTTGAACAGTTACTATACTATACTCCCGATCATCTATGAAGAAAATAAAAACAGTATTTCATATTTTTCAGACACTGAAAATTTCGCGTTTTACCTGACATCTGTATTTACAACAGAGATGATTCGGGATATACTCCTTCAGAATAAAAAAGTGATACGGAATGGTCTTATTACTGATTTGTTTTTTGGAGAAGATGTTCATTCCGATGCAAAAAACAAAGAAATACTTAATGCGGTTCAGCTATGGCTAAATAAAATTCATGTTCACAAAAGGGCTTATGTTCCTATACTTGAAGTCCGGGAAAACTATCCTGAATTCAATGTAGCTTTAAGCGTCAGAGAAAACAAAAAAGATAAGCTTACTGCACCTGTTTCATTTCACCTGTTTAAAAAGAATAACAAGAAAAAAATTATTCAGGTTACAAAAGATTTGCAGCAATTGCAGGAAAATTTTCCCGACTTCAGAAAGATCATCAACAGTAATGAAGAACAAATACTGCAGTATGATTCTTATAAATTTGCAGAATTCCTGTTTCAGATAATTCCGGTTCTTCAACTTTTAGGTGTCGAATTTCTATTACCCAAATCTTTAAAATACATTGTAAAACCTGCTGTTTCGCTAAAAGCAAAAACTTCAGGAACGAAAGATATTAAGTCGTACCTTGATTTGATGACTGTACTAAGCTTTGAATGGCAAGTGGCAGTAGGCAATGAACTAATGGACGAGAAGGAATTTCTTCAACTGGTAAAAGGGATGAGTGGAATCGTTAAAATAAAAGATCAGTTCATTCATGTCACACAGGAAGAATTGGATAAATTATTAAAACACCTGCAAAGCCCTGCTCCTATCGGCAAACAACAGATGTTACAGATTTTATTTGCCAATGAATACAATGGTTCTAAAATTGAAATCACTGATGAGTTATCAAAAATTTTAAATCATTTCAACTCTGTACAGACAGTTCCTTTACCGGATGGTATGATTGCTCAGTTACGCCCCTACCAGCTGCGCGGTTATGAATGGTTGTATAAGAATAGCAGAATTGGATTTGGCAGCATACTGGCAGATGATATGGGACTTGGAAAGACATTGCAAACACTCGCAATACTTCTGAAGTTTAAAGAAGATAAACTACTCAAAAAAGAAAAGGCTTTAATCATCATGCCCACCACTCTTCTTACCAACTGGAGTAAGGAAATTGAAAAGTTCACTCCTTCGCTGACCTACATTATTTATCATGGTAACAAAAGGAATATTGATGAATTCAGCAATCAGGATGTCCTGCTCACTTCTTATGGAATAGCCCGCTCGGATGCTGAAATTCTTAATAAGAAGAAATGGCATGTTGTGATAATTGATGAAGCACAGAATATAAAAAATCACAATACTGATCAAACCAAAGCAGTGAAATCAATCTCATCGAATATCAAAATAGCTTTGAGCGGAACACCTGTTGAAAACAGGCTAAGCGAATACTGGAGTATCTTTGATTTTTCAAATAAAGGATACCTCGGGGGAATAAAGCATTTTAATGATGAATATGCAAAACCTATAGCGATTGAGAGAAGTCATAAACAACTGGAGGTGTTTAAAAAGATCACCTCACCTTTTATCATGCGAAGAATGAAAACAGATAAAACTATCATCAGTGATCTGCCTGATAAAATTGAAAACAATCAATACACTTCACTTACCAAACAACAGGCTGCACTTTATGAAAGTACTGTAAATAATGCCTTGAAATCTATTGAAGAAAGTGAAGGGATACAACGAAAAGGCATGGTGCTGAAAATGCTTACTGCTCTGAAACAAATAGGTAATCATCCTTATCAATACTTAAAGAACGGACCAGATTCACCTGAACTTTCAGGCAAAATTTCCATGCTTTTTGAACTTCTCAATTCAATAATTGAAAACAACGAAAAAACGTTGATTTTTACACAATACAAGGAAATGGGAGATTTGCTTCAATCGCTGATAAGGGACGAATTTAAAACTGGGCCTTTATTTCTGCATGGTTCACTTTCCCGCAAACAAAGGGCTGACCTGATCGAAGACTTTCAGACAAAACCTTACCGCAGGATTTTTATTCTTTCACTTAAAGCGGGCGGAACAGGACTAAATCTAACACAGGCTCAAAATGTAATTCACTATGACCTCTGGTGGAACCCGGCGGTAGAAACACAAGCCACAGATAGGGTTTACAGGATAGGACAGAAAAACAAGGTTATGGTATATCGCCTGATTAACAAAGGAACCATGGAGGAACGGATAGACGAAATGCTCAGAGATAAAAAAGAACTCGCCGACCTAACAGTAAGCAGCGGCGAAAAATGGCTTGGTGAATTAAATAATCAGGAATTAAAAGAACTGGTGAGATTGACGGAGAGCTAATGATAAGTTGCATTGTAACTCTCAAACAAGCGTATGGAAATTTATCTTTGGTGTTGTTTTTCATTACAATTCTCCATAGTTGTTTGGAGAATTGTAAAATTCGAATGAATGACTATTAATGACGCGCTGCAAATGACACAATGACTTTTAACTAATGACAATCATTGACACGAAGTAAATGACTAATGACATTTTAAAATAATGTTGAAATTTTTTTTGTTTTTGTAAAATCATTATCTTTGCACTGCCAGTCCGTAAGCTCGTTATTTTATCCTTGCATGGATTTTGCGGCCATTAAGGTCCGCTTGCGTCATTGAACGCTTGTGCCATAGAGCACCTTGAGACATCGGACTGGTTTTTTTATTGGAGTTTTGGGAATTTGATTTTTATTGTATCTTTGAAGTGGAAATAAATTTGTTTTCCGGTAAGACCAAATGAGCAATAATAATTCCATACTACCCTTCTCAAATGAACTTCCCAGTTATTTTGCTGACAGGTTAGGGACTTACTATACTTCGTTGGTAAACCAGGAACATAAAAAGGAAAACGGGCAATTTTTTACTCCTGTTGAAATTGCTCAATTGATGGGTTCTTTTGTCGCTTTCAATAAAGAATCAGTTCGCATACTTGACCCCGGCATTGGAACGGCAATACTTTCCTGCGCTTTGATAGAACATCTGGCAGGTGATAAAAATATTCTCAAAAAAATTGAACTTGTAATTTACGAAACCGATAAAGAAATCATTCCGCTGCTACAAAAGTCGGTTGAGTATTTAAAAGAATGGCTACAGGCAAAAAATATCAGTCTTAATTACTCCATAAATACAAATGATTTTGTTCTTGAAAATGCTCATTGCCTAAGCGACAACGTGAATTTATTTTCCGTTACGATTGAACCTTTCGATATTATTATTTCCAATCCACCGTATTTTAAACTTCCTATTGATGATAAAAGGGTGCAAGCAGCCAAAGCGGTTGTTAACGGGCATCCCAATATCTATTCACTTTTCATGGCAATATCCGCACGTCTGTTGAAGGACAACGGGCAACTTGTTTTCATTACACCCCGCTCTTATGCGTCGGGCGGCTATTTCAAGGTGTTTCGGGAATATTTCTTTAAAATTTTTGAGATTGACAAAGTGCATTTGTTTGTTTCGCGCAAAGACACTCTTAACCGCGACAAAGTTTTGCAGGAAACCGTTATCATTAAAGGAACGCGCAAACAAAAAACAAATCCCGCCCACCAGGTTTTTGTTTCATCATCGCAGGGATTAAAGGATATTAAAACACCCGAAATTAAAGCCTTTCAATTAAAACAACTGATTGATTTAACTTCCAACGAAAAAATTCTTTTTCTGCCTACCAATGATTTTGAAGAATCCATCATCAATATTTTTAAAAACTGGTCTGAATCGCCATCAGGCAGCACGCTGAATACTTATAATATTCAAATCTCAACAGGACCCGTTGTCGCTTTCCGTGCAAGAAATTTCATACAGGATACGTTTGAAAACGGCACTGTGTTTCTTGCTCCTTTGTTTTGGTTGCATAACGTAAAACAAATGACGCTTGAATGGCCTGTGACCAAGCCCGACAAAGGGCAATATATACGAATACAGGATGAATCAAAATCGTTGCTGATACCGAATAAAAATTATGTGTTGCTGCGTCGCTTTAGCAGCAAAGACGATAAAAACCGATTGGTTGCGGCTCCTTATTTCTCAAATTTTATTCAGTCCGACTATATCGGCGTTGAGAATAAAGTGAATTACATTTACCGTCCCAAAGGACATTTGGACCGTGATGAAATTGTGGGGCTGTGCGCTTTGCTGAACAGTACTTTGTTTGATTACTTTTTCAGAATTTTCAATGGCAATGTAAATGTAAGCGCCACCGAGCTTAGGGAAATGCCATTGCCGCCTCTGGAAACAATTAAAAAAATCGGCAACAGCATTATCCTTTCAAATGATTTCACGGTTGAAAATACAAATAAAATGGTGATAGAAGAATTTAATCTTAAAGCGAGCCTTTATGAGTAAAATAGACGATGCAAAAAAAATACTGAAAGAATTAGGCTTGCCCGTATCGCAGCAAAATGAAATCTCAGCCTATACTTTACTTGCGCTGTGTGGAATTAAACCGGGAATAAGCTGGCATAAAACAACACGAACAAGCCTGAAAGTAACCAAAGGCATCATGGCATTTGTTACCGAAGTGTATCAAAAAGAATATGCGCCCAACACGCGCGAAACCTTTCGCCGACAGGTGTTGCATCAGTTTGTGCAGGCACGAATTGCAGATTATAATCCCGACAATCCCAAACTTCCCGTAAACAGCCCCAATGCTCATTACGCACTTACTCAGGCTGCGTATGAGGCAATAAAGACTTTTGGCACCAAAGAATGGAACAAAGCCGTTGAAAAATTCATAGCTGAGGAAGGCGATTTATCAAAAAAATACAGGAAAGAACGCAAGCAAAATCTTATTCCTGTAAAGCTAAGCAATGGAAAAGTTTTAAAACTTTCAGCCGGTAAACACAACGAAGTGCAGGCTGCAATAGTGCATGAATTTGCCCCTCGCTTTGCCAAAAGCAGCGAAGTGATTTACCTTGGAGATACCGCCAATAAAGACTTGTACGTTGATAAAAAAGTTCTGAAAGAATTAGGCATACCAATAAACGAGCATAGCAAAATGCCTGATGTGGTTATTTACGACCGTGGAAAAAACTGGCTATTCCTTATAGAAGCAGTAACATCACATGGACCGGTGTCACCGAAAAGAGTAATTGAACTGGAAGAGTTTTTGAAAAATTGTAAGGTTGGTAAGATTTACATTTCAGCATTTCCAGATGACAAAGAGTTTAAAAAACATTTTTCCAATATTGCAATGGAAACTGAGGTTTGGATTGTTGATAAACCTGATCACATGTTTCATTGTAATGGAGATAGGTTTTTGGGGCCGAGGTGAGAGTAATAATTTTGAAAGGGCATTACGGTTTAACACAAAAAGAAATAAACCTTGCTCACAGTATTTGGAAAAAACTTTCGGGAAGACGGTTGAATAGGGGGAAATAGAATGAAATAACATTTCCTTTATCAAAGGTTGGGAATTAAATAAATATTTGTAGAATAATAACGTTTTAGGTAGTTCAGAAAATTCGTAATACAATATTAATTGTATTTTTGAGGTCGCAAAATGCGACCTCAAAAAAAGCAACAATGACCATTGACCAACAATGACTGATTTAAACAAAACATCCGGTCGCTCATTATTTGAAGACATCAGATTGCTTATTGAGCAGTCAAGAGCGAATATTGCAATCTCTGTAAATGCTGAAATTACTATGGTTTACTGGAAAATCGGACAGCGTATTAAAACTGAGGTGCTGAATAATAAGCGTGCCGGTTATGGTGAAGAAATCATTATCAACCTATCAACAAATTTGACATCTCATTATGGAAAAGGTTGGAGTGATAAGCAAATAAGGCATTGTCTTCGTTTTGCAGAGATTTTCCCTGATGAAAAGATTGTCTACGCAGTGCGTAGACAATTGAGTTGGACACATCTCCGAAACATCATATACATTGAAGATGAACTAAAAAGAATGTTTTATATCGAGATGTGCAAGATCGAAAAGTGGAGCACCCGAATATTGCAGGAAAGAATTAATTCAATGTTATACGAACGGACAGCTATAAGCAAAAAGCCCGAAGAAACCATCAGGAAGGAACTTGAACTCAGGGCAAACGCATCTAAATTAACAAGAGGGTGGTGATAAAAACAGTACACGACGTGTTCTATAAGCTGATAAAATTGTTTTTTTT
>Ga0118677_10000602_pt1 | contig 78755 bp, 65 predicted proteins | sample AliMusrvi5mmetaG_FD_86154 | JGI IMG/M metagenome (GOLD analysis project Ga0118677, IMG submission 86154)
ATCCATCAGAGGATCCACCTCGATTGCTCGAAGTCTCTTCCTGAACAACGGCTGTTCATGCTCCTGGCGTTCAACGCTCTCCTGTTTATCCCCAGTGGGGAGGGAGGCATCCATAGCATCTTGATCCGCAATCCATGGTTCGCGTATCACTGGATGCCGGATCGAGTCCGGCCTGACAACCGCTCTCAGTCAGCCGAAATGCCTCTCAACCGAGACGCGCCAACTGGTCCTTGAGCTTGGCCAGAGTCGCAACAAAGTCAGCCACGCGCTTGCGCTCCTGTTCGATCACGGCGGGCGGCGCCTTGGCGACGAAGGCCTCGTTGCCGAGTTTGCCGTTGGCTTTGACGATCTCGCCTTCGAGGCGCGCGGTTTCCTTGCCCAGGCGAATCTTTTCAGCTGCAACGTCGATTTCCATGTGCAGGCAGATGCGCGCCTCGCCCACGACCGCCACGGGCGCTGCCTGGGCTGCCGCAGCCCAGCTGGCCTCGTCGTCGAAGATGCGAACTTCATTGAGCTTGGCCAGTGCCTGCAGCACCGCTGCCGATCGTTTCAGGAAGGCGGCCTCGCCGGCCTCGGTGGCGATCACGAACAGCGGCAAGCGGGTGGCCGGTGAGACGTTCATCTCGCCGCGCAGATTGCGGCAGGCATCGACCAGCAGCTTGAGCTTGTCGACCTGCGCCACGGCGTCAAGGTCGATGCGCTCGGGCTGGCTGATGGGGTAGGCGGCGATCGACACCGACTCGCCAGCGCGTCCGGCCACCGGCGCCACCTTCTGCCAGAGTTCCTCGGTCACGAACGGGATCACCGGATGCGCCAGGCGCAGGATGGTTTCCAGCGTGCGGATCAGCGTGCGACGCGTGGCGCGCTTTTGCGCCTCGTCGCCGCCCTGGATCTGGACCTTGGCGATCTCGAGGTACCAGTCGCAGAACTGGTTCCAGACAAAGTCGTAAATCGTGCCGGCGACGTTGTCCAGGCGGTATTCCTCGAAGCCTTTGGCCACCTCGGCTTCGATCTGCTGCAGCAGCGAGACGATCCAGCGGTCGGCGGTGCTGAAGTTCAGGTAGCCGCCCGCGCATTCCTGCGCCGCGTGCTCGCTCAGGCCGCAATCCTGGCCCTCGCAGTTCATCAGCACGAAGCGGCTGGCGTTCCAGAGCTTGTTGCAGAAATTGCGGTAGCCCTCGCAGCGCTTGGCGTCGAAGTTGATGTTGCGCCCGAGCGAGGCAAGCGAGGCAAAGGTGAAGCGCAGCGCATCGGCGCCGAAGGCCGGGATGCCGGCGGGGAATTCCTTCTCGGTGTTCTTGCGCACCTGCGGCGCGGTCTCCGGTTTGCGCAGGCCTTCCGAGCGCTTGACGAGCAGCTCGGGCAGGTCGATGCCGTCGATCAGGTCGACCGGGTCGAGCACGTTGCCCTCGGACTTGCTCATCTTCTTGCCCTGCGCATCGCGCACCAGGCCGTGGATGTAGACATGCCTGAACGGCACGCGACCCGTGAAGTGCGTCGTCATCATGATCATCCGGGCGACCCAGAAGAAGATGATGTCGTAGCCTGTCACCAGGACGCTGCTGGGGAGGTAAAGGTCGTAGTCATTCAGGCCTTTGTTGTCGGCCCCGCGCTGGGCCAAGCCGGGACCGGTCTTGCCCAGAGGCGCTTCGCTTGCCAAGTCGCTGCGTCCGGCCCCGGCTTGTCCCAGCGCTGCGTCGGTGGGGCCCACATTCGGCCATCCCATGGTGCTGAAGGGGACCAGGGCCGATGAGTACCAGGTGTCTAAGACATCCTCGTCGCGCCGCAGCGCTTTGCCGGCGGCCTGAGCCTGCGCGTCGGCCTCGTTGCGGGCCACGTAGACCTTGCCGTCTTCGTCGTACCAGGCGGGGATCTGATGGCCCCACCAGAGCTGGCGACTGATGCACCAGTCCTGGATGTTGTTCATCCACTGGTTGTAGGTGTTGACCCAGTTCTCCGGCACGAAGCGGACTTCGCCCGACTGGACGGCGTCGATGGCCTTTTGCGCAATCGACTTGCCTGTGGGGTCGGACGGGCTGACTTCGCGCATCGCCACGAACCACTGGTCGGTGAGCATGGGTTCGATGATCTGATTGGTGCGGGCGCAGCGCGGCACCATCAGCTTGTGCTTCTTGACCTCGACCAGCACTTGCAGCGCTTCGAGGTCCTTGACGATCTGCTTGCGCGCGACAAAGCGGTCCATGCCCTGGTAGGCGGCTGGCGCCTGCTCGTTGATCTTCGCGTCGAGTGTCAGCACGCCGATCATGGGCAGCTTGTGGCGCTGGCCCACCGCGTAGTCGTTGAGGTCGTGCGCCGGTGTCACCTTGACCACGCCGGTCCCGAAGGCGCGGTCAACGTAGTCGTCGGCAATGATTGGGATGGTGCGCTGGCACAGCGGCAGGTTGACCTCTTGCCCGATCAGGTGCTGGTAACGCTCGTCCTCGGGGTGCACCATCAGCGCCACGTCGCCGAGCATGGTTTCCGGGCGCGTCGTGGCCACCGTGAGGCCGGCCAGGCCGTCGCGCGATCCGCCGACGAAGGGGTAGAGGATGTGCCAGAGAAAACCGTCTTCCTCTTCGCTTTCCACTTCGAGGTCGCTCACGGCGCTTTGCAGGATCGGGTCCCAGTTGACCAGGCGCTTGCCGCGGTAGATCAGGCCTTGTTCATAGAGTCGGACAAAGGTTTCGGTCACCGTCCTGGACAGCTTGTCGTCCATCGTGAAGTACTCGCGGCTCCAGTCCACGCTGTCGCCCATGCGGCGCATCTGTGTCGTGATGGTGTTGCCCGATTTCTCCTTCCACTCCCAGACCTTGGAGACAAAATTCTTGCGGCCGAGTTCGTGGCGGCTGATGTTTTGCGCCTGCAACTGGCGCTCGACCACGATCTGCGTGGCGATGCCGGCGTGGTCCGTGCCCGGGATCCAGGCCGTGTTGGCGCCGCTCATGCGGTGGTAGCGCGTCAGCGAGTCCATGATGGTCTGGTTGAAGGCGTGCCCCATGTGCAGCGTGCCGGTCACGTTGGGTGGCGGCAACTGGATGGCGAAAGACGGCGCGCCGACTTTGGGCGCCTTCGTCCCGCGGTAACCCGCCTGCGCGTAGCCGCGGCGCTCCCACTCGGGGCCCCATTGCGCCTCAATGGCGGCAGGCTCAAAGGATTTGGAAAGGCTGTTGAGGCCGGGTTGTTGGACAGCGTCGGTCATGGCGGAGGGGGTAAATGACGAACGGCACCCGCAGGTGCCGTTCCATACAAAGGTGGAATCTGGTCCGATTTTACCGGGCCGCCAGTGGCGCCGGCTGCGCCGTCACGCGATAGGTGTGCGGATCAGGTAATCAAAGGCGCTCAGGGCGGCCTTGGCGCCCTCGCCGGTGGCGATGATGATCTGCTTGTAGGGCACGGTCGTCACGTCGCCGGCCGCGAAAACGCCGGGCAGCGAGGTCTGACCCCTGGCGTCGACCACGATCTCGCCGTGCTTGCTCAGTTCCAGCGTGCCCTTGAGCCACTCGGTGTTGGGCACGAGGCCGATCTGAACGAACACGCCTTCGAGCGCGAGGTGCTGGCTCTGGCCGGTGGCGCGCTCGGTGTAGCGCAGGCCGTTGACCTTGCCGTTCGCGCCCGTGATCTCGGTCGTCTGGGCATTGCTGAGGATCGTGACGTTGGGCAGACTCTTGAGCTTCTTCACCAGCACCGCGTCGGCGCGCAGTTGCGGCAGGAACTCCAGCAGCGTGACGTGGGCGACTACGCCGGCCAGGTCGATGGCCGCTTCGACGCCAGAGTTGCCGCCGCCGATCACTGCCACCTGCTTGCCCTTGAACAGCGGGCCGTCGCAGTGCGGGCAGTAGGCCACGCCGTGGTTTTTGTATTCCTGCTCGCCCGGCACATTGACGTTGCGCCAGCGTGCGCCGGTGCTGAGGATGACGCTGCGCGATTTCAGCGTGGCGCCATTGGCCAGTTGCACTTCGATCAGGCCGCCGGGGGTGGCGGCCGCAATCAGCTTGTCGGCGCGCTGCAGGTTCATGACGTCGACGTCGTAGGCCTTTACGTGCGCCTCGAGACCGGCGACAAATTTGGGGCCGTCGGTTTCGGGCACCGAGATGTAGTTCTCGATGGCCAGCGTGTCGTTGACCTGGCCGCCGAAGCGCTCGGCGGCAATGCCGGTGCGGATGCCCTTGCGTGCCGCATACACAGCGGCCGCTGCGCCGGCCGGGCCGCCGCCGACGATCAGCACGTCGTAAGGTGCCTTGGCCGAAAGTTTGGCGGCGTCGCGCGCGGCGGTGCCGGTGTCGAGCTTGGCCAGGATCTCGGCCACATCCATGCGGCCCGAACCGAAGTGCGCGCCGTTCAAATAGACGCTGGGCACGGCCATGATCTGGCGCTCATCCACTTCGGCCTGGAACAGGCCGCCGTCGATGACCACCGTCTTGATGCGCGGGTTCAGCACCGCCATCAGGCTCAGTGCCTGCACCACGTCCGGGCAGTTGTGGCAGGTCAGGGACATATAGACCTCAAAATTGAAGTCGCCGTCCAGGGCCTTGATTTGTTCGATGACGTCCGCTTCCACCTTGGGCGGGTGGCCGCCGGTCCACAGGAGGGCCAGCACGAGGGACGTGAATTCATGGCCGAGCGGAATCGCGGCAAAGCGCAGACTCATCTCGGTGCCGCTGCGGCGCAGACTGAAGGACGGCTTGCGGCTGTCCGTGCCGTCGGTGCGCAGCGTGATCTTGTCGGACAGCCCGGCAATGGTTTGCAGCAGGCTCCCCATCTCGCGGGAACTGTCCGAGTCGTCCAGGGATGCCACCATCTCAAACGGCTGCGTCACCCGTTCCAGATAAGCCTGGAGCTGGGTCTTGAGGTCGTCGTCCAACATGGCGTGCATTCCTTTTTCGAGTTGAGATTCAGATCTTGCCGACGAGGTCGAGCGAAGGCTTCAGGGTGGCGGCGCCGGCGGTCCACTTGGCGGGGCAGACTTCACCCGGGTGGCTGGCAACGTACTGGGCTGCCTTGACCTTGCGCATCAGTTCCTTGGCGTCGCGGCCGATGCCGTTGTCATGGATCTCGCACAGCTTGATCTGACCTTCGGGGTTGATCACGAAGGTGCCGCGCAGGGCCAGGCCGGCTTCTTCGATCATCACGTCGAAGTTGCGCGTCAGCGTGCCGGTCGGGTCGCCGATCATCACGTAGTTGACCTTCTTGATGGCTGCCGAGGTGTCGTGCCAGGCCTTGTGGGCGAAATGGGTGTCGGTGGACACGCTGTAGACCTCGACGCCCATCTTCTGGAATTCGGCGTAGTTGTCGGCCATGTCTTCGAGCTCGGTCGGGCAGACGAAGGTGAAGTCAGCCGGGTAGAACATGACGACCGACCACTTGCCCTTGAGGCTGTCCTGGTTGACGGGAACGAACTTGCCGGCGTGGAAGGCGGTGGCGCTGAAAGGCTTGATTTCGGTGTTGATCAAAGACATGGAAGACTCCTGTGGACGGTTGAAAAAGGTCTCGGTGTTGAGCCGATGGAAGAAGTTTAGTTGAAAGCTATCGAGTTTGTGATTTATTAAACTAAAGCTATTCATAGGCAATCCCTATGCGGCGCTTGCCTCCCACCCCCAAGCAATGTCCTGCATACTCGCAGTTTCACGGCATTGGTTTGAAACCCGCTGCGACGTGCCGCAGTGGTCTTGGGTTGGATCATGATAGGCATGGCGCTGCGACCCGACAATCCGTTTGTGCTGACTGTTTGATATCGCTTGCTTTTTTCATCATGTTGTTTTTGCTTTCCCCCGCCAAATCGCTCGACTTCGACCCGCCGGCACCCGAAGTCGCGCACACCAAACCGCTATTCGTCCCGCAGTCGGCCGAACTGATCGACTTGCTGCGGCAAAAGTCGCCGCAGCAGATCGCGACGCTGATGAGCCTGAGCGACGCCCTCGCGCAGCAGAACGTGGCACGCTATGAAGCCTGGCGCCCCCGCTTCACCGCGCACAATTCCAAGCAGGCCGTGCTGGCCTTCAACGGCGATGTCTACCAGGGACTGGATGCCAAGCACCTTGCGGCGCCTGAGCTGGCCTGGCTGCAGGACCATGTATGCATCCTGAGCGGGCTTTACGGCGTGCTGCGACCGCTCGACTGGATGCAGCCGTACCGGCTGGAGATGGGCACGCCGCTGGAGAACGCGCGCGGGCGCAACCTATACCAGTTTTGGGGCAGCCGGATTTCCGAGTACCTGAACCAGCGTCTGCGCGCCGAGGTGACGCCGCTGGTGGTGAACCTGGCTTCGCAGGAATACTTCAAGGCGGTGGACGGCAAGGCCGTCAAGGCGCGCGTCATCGAGTGCGTGTTCCAGGAATACCGCGCCGGCAAGTACACGATCAACAGCTTTTACGCCAAGCGCGCGCGCGGCCTGATGGCGCGGCATGCGGCAACGCAGCGCGTCACCATGCCTGAACAGATCAAGGACTTCGACGCCGAGGGCTACGCTTTTGACGCTGCCGCGTCAGGCCTGGATCGTTTCGTATTTCGCCGTAAACAGCCATGAATCTTCCCGAGAATTCCCGGCTTGGCAAGGCGGCCAGCTACATCGACCAGTACGATGCCGCGCTTCTGTTCCCCATCCCGCGTGCCGTCAAGCGCGCCGAGATCGGCATCGCCGGCGCGCCGCCTTTTCTCGGCGCCGACATGTGGAGCGCGTTTGAGCTGAGCTGGCTCAACCTGCGCGGCAAGCCGCAGGTGGCGCTGGCGCATTTCACCGTGCCGTGCGAGACCCCCAACATCATCGAGAGCAAGTCCTTCAAGCTTTACCTCAACAGCTTCAACAACACGCGCTTTGACGACGTCGGCGCCGTGCGCGAGCGGCTGCGCCGCGACCTGAGCGAAGCAGTCTGGCGCACCGGCGCACCAGACCTGGCTGCCAGCGTGCCTTCGATCGGCGTGCGCATCCTGTTGCCGGACCTGTTCGACCGTGAACCGGTGCATGAACTCGACGGACTGAGCCTGGACCGGCTCGATGTGCAGTGCGACCGCTACACGCCGGCGCCCGAACTGCTCAAGGTGGAGGAGGGCGAAGCGCCGGTCAGCGAGGTGCTGGTGAGCAACCTGCTTAAGAGCAATTGCCTGGTGACCGGGCAGCCCGACTGGGGCAGCGTGCAGATCAGCTACACCGGCACGCCCATCGTGCAGGAAAGCCTGCTCCAGTACCTGGTGAGCTTTCGCAACCACAACGAATTTCACGAGCAGTGCGTCGAGCGCATCTTCATGGACATCTGGACGCGCTGCAAGCCCGTGCGCCTGGCGGTCTATGCACGCTACACGCGCCGCGGCGGCCTCGACATCAACCCGTTTCGCAGCAGCTACGCGCAGGGCTTGCCGCCCAACATCCGCACCGCGCGCCAGTAGACAAAAGCATGGATTGCGGGTCGTGGCCCGCCATGACGACTATGGCAGCAGCCGAGCCGCCTCGCGCGCCACGACCAGGCCTTCATCGGTCGGAATCACCCACACCTGCACGCTGGATTCGGCGCTGTGGATGGCCACTTCCTGATCGCCGGCTGCCTGCTCGTTGAGCTGCGGATCGATCACGACCCCGAGCCAGGCCAGGCGTTCGCAGATCTGGGCGCGCATGGCGCTGTCATGCTCGCCGATGCCGCCGCTGAAGCTCAGCACGTCGAGCCCGCCCATGCAGGCCACCATGCCACCGGACTCGCGCACCGCGCGGTGCGTGAACAGCTCGATGGCGCGCTGTGCCGCGGGGCTGCCGTCGGCGCGCAGCGTGCGCATGTCGGCCGAGATGCCGGAGACGCCGAGCAGGCCGCTTTGCTTGTAGAGCAGGGTCTGCAGCCGCGCATGGTCCCAACCCTGTTCCATCAGGTACAGCATGACGCCGATATCGAGCGTGCCGCTGCGCGTGCCCATGACGAGGCCGTCGAGCGTGGAGAAACCCATGGTGGTGGCGCAGCTGCGCCCTTCGCGCGCCGCGCACAGGCTTGCGCCATTGCCCAGATGCGCCATCAGGACCCGCCCGTTGGCGCGGGCGCTGCGCTCCTGCAGCGCGCTCATCACATACTGGTAGGACAGGCCATGAAAACCGTAGCGCCGCACGCCAAGATCGGTCAGTGCCTGCGGCAGCGCAAAGCTATAGTCGGCCTCGGCCAGCGTGGCGTGAAAGGCGGTGTCGAAGCAGGCCACCTGCGGCGTTGTCGGGAAGGCCTTTTGAAAGGCGCGGATGCCCTTGAGATTTTGCGGCTGGTGCAGCGGGGCCAGGGAATTGAGCGCGGTTAGCTGTTCCAGCACGGTGTCCGTGACGCGCACGCTGGCGCTGAACTTGCGCCCGCCGTGCACGACGCGGTGCGCGATGGCTTCCAGTGTGGTGGCGGCGCGGATGCCGGCCAGCAGTTCGCCCAGGCTTTGCAGAGCCTGTTCGAATGGATCACCGGTGGTCGCGGGCAACTGGCGGCTTCGCTTCTGGTCGTCGAAGGTCCAGCCGAGCACGGCGGCGCCGCCGGGCTCCAGGCCTTCAACGTTGCCGTTGAGCACGCTGCGCTGGACCTCGCCGTCATGCAGCGGATGAAGAGAAAATTTCAGGCTCGAAGAGCCGGCATTGACGGCAAGAATGGCCATGCTGGGTTCCGGTTAATTGGGTTGAAAGAAGGCGCGCGGCAACCGGACGCCTGGAGCCCTGGTGATTGCATCGAGGCCGGGCTTGTCGATCAGCGTGGTGTTCGATGCGGAATTCATGGGGTTTTGCGTACGGCCTTGAAGCCTGTGGTGAGCACAGACCCAAGTATCTACGGGAAAACCCTAGGATCCATTGAGGATCAGCGATCTTTTTTGACGCAGGTCACGAACCCAGATCGCGAAAACCTTGCAGCGCCTGCAGCGGTGCAAACTCGCCCGCCCGCTTGCCCTTGAGCGCCATCACGGCCTCGAGCACATGCTTGTTGCTCCAGATTGCGCCCTGCAGCCAGCCCATCTGCCTGAGCGCATCGTCCACCGCATGATCGCGCGCATAGTGGATCGCCTGCTTGGTGCCCCAGATCGCCACCGGCGGCTTGGCCGCGATCTCGCGCGCGCATTGCAGGGCGCCCGCGAGCAGGGCCTCGGGTGTGTCGAAGACCTCGTTGACCAGGCCGCAGGCCTGTGCCTTGGCCGCGCCCATGCGCCGTCCGGTGTAGGCCAGTTCCTTCACCAGCGCCAGCGGGATCAGCTTGGGCAGGCGTTGCAGCGTGCCGACATCGGCCACCATGCCGATGTTGATTTCCTGGATGCAGAAGAAGGCATCCTCCGTGGCGTAGCGAATGCAGCAGGCGCTGACCATGTCGACGGCGCCCCCAATGCAACCGCCCTGGATCGCGGCGATGACGGGCATGCGCAGGGTCTCCAGCTTCGTGAAGGTGGCCTGCATGTCGGTCAGCAGATCGAACATCGCGGCGCGTCCTTCCGGGCTCTGGTCATCCATCCGGATGGCGCCGGCAAATGTTTCGAGCGCCATGCCGGCGCTGAAGTGCTTGCCCGTGCTGCTGATCACCAGCACGCGCGCCGGAGCCTCCTTGTGCAAGCGGGTCAGTACCTCATCGAGCTCGCGCCAGAAGGTCGGGTGCATGGTGTTGAAGGCATCGGGCTGATTCAGCACCAGGTGCGCGATGTGTTGATCGATGGTCAGTGAAAAACAGTGCATGGTCAATCTCCTTGAGTCTGGTGCGAGGCTGATCGCTTGCCAATCAACGCGCGGAATTCTGCGGCCGGCATCGGGTGGCCAAAATAGTAGCCTTGGAAGGCGTCGCAGCCGATGTCGGCCAGGAACGCGTGCTGGGCTGCGGTTTCCACGCCTTCGGCGATGACCTTGAGCCCCAGGCTGTGGCCCAGTGCCACGATGGCGCGGGCGATCGCCGGATCGGTGTCGTTGTTCAACACGTCCTTCACAAACGACTGGTCCATCTTGAGCTGGTCGAGCGGCAGGCGTTTCAGATGGGACAGCGAGGAGTAGCCGGTGCCGAAGTCATCGAGCTCGAAGCGCACCCCGAGCGCCCGGATGGCATTCATCTTGCCAACCAGATCGGTCATCTTGCCCGAGAGCATGCTTTCGGTCACCTCGAGCTTGAACAATTTCGGGTTGGCGCCGCTCGTGGCCAGTGCGGACGTGATGGCCGCCACAAAGTCGGCGTTCGCAAACTGCAGCGTGTTGACGTTGATGGCCATGGCGCACAGCACGTCGCCGACGTGTCTGGACCACTCCACGAGCTGGGCGCAGGCGCTCTCCAGGACCCACTGGCTCAGGACCAGAACGAGCCCGGATTCTTCGGCCAGCGAGATGAAGCTGGCCGGCGCCAGCAGACCCTGGCGCGGGTGGTTCCAGCGCAGCAGCGCTTCCGCGCCGATCGGCTGTCCGGCCTTGTCCACCTGCAGCTGGTAATGCAGCACGAATTCGTGGCGCAGCAAGGCCTGGCGCATGTCCTGCTCGAGCTCGGCACGCGCGGCCACGGCGGCCTGCATGGCGGGGTCGTAGAAACGGGCCTGGTTGCGCCCGGCATTCTTGGCCTGGTACATGGCGGCGTCGGCGCTCTTGAGCAGCATTTCGGCGTCGCCCTGTTCATCGGTGAAGACCACGATGCCCAGGCTGGCGGTTCCGCTGTGGATCTGTTCCTGCAAATGGTAGGGTTGCGCCAGCGCCGTCAGGATCTTCTCGGCGATCACCTTGGCCTGATTGGCGGCCTCGGCGCCGTTGCTGCTGAGCGCGCCCAGCAGCAGCACGAACTCATCGCCACCCATGCGGGCGACGCTGTCGCCCTCGCGCAGGCAGCTCTTGAGCCGTTCACTCACCTGCTGCAGCAGCAGGTCGCCCATGTCGTGGCCCAGACGGTCGTTGACCAGCTTGAAATGGTCCAGGTCCATGAACATGAGGGCGCCATGCAGTCCGTTGCGGCTGCTCGCCAGCATGACCTGGTGCAGGCGGTCCAGCAGCAGGCGCCGGTTCGGCAGGCCGGTCAACGGGTCGTAATAGGCCAGACGGTAGATCTCTTCGGCGTTGCGGCGGTGCTCGGTGATGTCGCTCAGCAGCAGCATCACGAGGGGCACGCCAGTGACACTGCGTGTGGTGCTGACGATCAGATGCGCCCAGAACGCGGGATGGCCCGGCGGCGCGACGCGCAGCTCGCAGGACTGCGGCCCGCCGCCATCCCTGAGCATCTGACAGAGTTGCGCGAAGCGCGCCTGATCTTCCTGGCCGATGAAGTGCGCAAACGGTTTGGCCAGCAACGCGCGATGATCGCGTCCCAGCAGTCGGGCCGCGATCAGGTTGGCGTCTTCTATCAATCCGCTCGCGTCGAGCATGAAATAGCCGACCGGCGCAATGTTGCGCAAGTCCGGAACTTGGCTGGCAGCCGCGTCAGCCGTGCCGGCCTGCGCAAGGTCTGCCTGGTTCATGAAGCGCTTCCCTGAAGCGCGCGTTCCATCGTCGTGAAGGCGTAGACCGCGCCGGCCGCGTCGCGTAGGACGCCGACGACGATCGACACCGCCAGGACCTGCCCCTGGCGCGTCAGACGCTGCGCGCGCGCCGCCTCGAAGTCCTGACCCTGTGCCAGTCGCGCCAGCGCGGCCAGCGCGCCTTCACGCTGCGCCTGCGGGATGCGATCGAGCACGTTGAGCTTGAGCGCCTCGGCTTCGCTCCAGCCATAGAGCCGCTGCGCGCCCGGATTCCAGGCCAGCGTGCGCCCCTGCAGGTCGTGCGCCGTGATGGCGTCCTGCGCGTCGTGTGCGACGCGGCCGAGCGCGGCCAGTTCGCCAGCCTGGCGCAGGGCATCGCGATGGCGCACCGCATCGGTGGCGTCGACAAAGGAGATCACCGCACCCTCGATCACGTTGTCCAGTGTGCGGTAGGGGCGGATGCGCAGGTCGAACCATTTGCCCTGTTTCGTCTCCACCAGGACTTCCTTTGGTGCCAGCGTGCTGAGTACCGCCTTCACATCGTCGACCATGCTGTCGTAAGCCTTGAGATTGGACACGATGTGGCCGACCGGTCGCCCGACGTCGCTCATGATCAGGTTCAGGATCTCCGACGCCGTTGGCGTGAAGCGCAGGATGTGCAGCTGGTGGTCGACAAAGACCGTGGCGATGCCGGTGCCCGCCAGCAGGTTGTTCATGTCGTTGTTGAGGCGGGACAAATCGAGGACCTTGGTCTGCAGTTCGTTGTTGACGGTGGCCAGTTCCTCGTTGACCGACTGCAGCTCTTCCTTGGAGGTCTCCAGCTCCTCGTTGGTCGACTGCAACTCTTCGTTGACCGATTGCATTTCCTCGTTGGAGGACTTGAGCTCCTCGTTGGAGCTCTCGAGTTCCTCATGCGTGCTCTGGATGTATTCGTCCTTGGCCCGCAATTCCTCTTTCAGCGAAGCGATCTGCGCCGCGGCGCTGGCCTCGTCGCCGCTGGCCGGCGCTGCGGGTGTGGCTGCGGGCAGCTCGACTTCCGGCGCCGGCGCTTCCTCGATGATCAGCAGAAATAACGGGGTCTGTGGCTTGTCGGGCGATTCCAAGGCCGGTGTGGTGGGCACCGGGCGCACGGTCAGATTGACCAGCACCGCGTCGTTGTTGGTTCGCACGCGCAGGCCCGGCACATGCACCGGGGTGCGCGTCACGACCGCCTTGTGCAGTGCCGTGCTGACCGACGAGCGCAGCCCGTCGCGCGCCATCTTCAGCACGTTGTTGACGCTGGCCTCGCCCGGCACCAGTTCCAGGTATATGCCGAAGCGTCCGTGCAGATAGAGAATGTCGCCATGCTCGTTGACCAGCGCGCCGGTCGGTGCGATCTGCTGCAACAGCGCCTGCTCGGTCAGTTCACGCAAGGGCAGCCGGGCCGTGGTCGCCAGTTTGCCCGCCGTGCGCGTGGCGCCGGCCAGTGCGGTGATGGGCGGCAGGAAGGAAAAGCGTTCCGATGTCGTGCGCTGCATGCCCTGAAAATCCTGTTTGCGTTGGTAGAACTTGGTCTTGCGGTCCAGCACCGCGAACAGATCGCCAAAGTCTCCCACGCCCTCCGAAGTGCCAAGGAAAAGGACGCCACCGGGCTTGAGCGCGTAGTAAAAGAGCGGAATGAGCTTTCGTTGCAGCTCGCTGCCGAGGTAGATCAGCAGGTTGCGGCAGCTCAGCAGGTCCAGGCGGGAGAACGGCGGGTCCTTGATCACATCCTGTTCGGAAAAAACCAGCATGTCGCGAATGAGCTTGTGGACGCGGTAGGCGCTGGCGTTGGGCTCGGGGGTGAAGAAGCGCGCCAGACGCTCGGGCGAGATGTCGGCCGCGATGCTGACCGGATAGAGCCCGGCACGTGCCGTGGCGATGGCCAGGTTGTCGATGTCGGTGGCGAAGACCTGCACGGTGTAGCTTTGCTTGAGCGTCTCGATGCGTTCCTGCATCAGGATGGCGATCGAATACGCCTCCTCGCCGGTCGAGCAGCCCGCCACCCAGACCCGCAGCACGCCGCCGGCCGGCTTGTCGGCGAACAGCTTGGGCAGTATCTGATGCTCGAGCACGGCGAAGGCCTCGGGGTCGCGAAAGAAGTTGGTGACGCCTATCAGCAGGTCGCGAAACAGCGAATCCACTTCAGCCGACGTTTGCTGCAGGTACTTGACGTAGCTCTCCAGCGACTCGATCTGGTGCACGGCCATCCGGCGCTCGATGCGGCGATGGATGGTGCTGGGTTTGTACAGCGAAAAATCGTGGCTCGTCTGCGCCCGCAGCAGCACGAAGATGCGCTTGAGCGCGTTATCGGTCTGCGGCGCCATGATGCCGCTCAGGCGCGGCAGCTTGCCGAAGGCATGCGCGACGTAGGCGATCAGCTGGGCCGGCATTTCGATCGGCGGCAGCTCGAAATCGACCAGGCTGGTGGCCAGCGCGCTGCGCGGCATGCCGTCGAACTCGGTCGTATCCGGACGCTGCACCATCACCATGCCGGCTTCGCCCTTGATGGCGCGCACGCCCAGGGTGCCGTCGCTGCCGGTGCCCGAGAGCACGATGCCGATGGCGCGCTCGCGCTGGTCCTGCGCCAGCGAGCGGAAGAAGTAGTCGATCGGCAGGCGCTGCCCGCGCGGCGCTGACGGCTCGAGCAATTGCAGGTGGCCGTTCAGAAACGCCATGTCGCGGTTCGGCGGAATGATATAGGTGCAATTGACCTTGACCTCCATGCCGTCTTCCACCTCGAACACCTTCATGCGCGTGTAGCGCTGGATCAGGTCGCTGAGAATGCTCTTGTGGTCTGGCGCCAGGTGCTGCACCAGCACGAAGGCCATGCCCGGATCGACATCCTTGGGCATGCCGGAGAAGAAGGCTTCGAAGGCAGCCAGACCGCCGGCCGAGGCGCCGATGCCGACGATCGGGAAGGCAGCGGCGGCGGTCTCCGCTGCCGGTGTCAGCGCAAGCGCCGTGCCGCTGACGGTTTCGGGCGCGGTTTTGGGTTTTGTCGGTTTGCCAGCGCTCATGATGGGTTGCCTCTAATACGGCCCATTCTGGCACGTTGTGAGGCAGGCAATTTGTGATGATTCGCAAACAGCGACGGCCGGTGCGACCTTGCCGCGCCGGCAGCGCCGTGACGGATCGTCACGCGGCGCGTGCCAGTTCGGGGGGTTCGGTGCCGAGCAGCTTGCGGCGCTCTTCGTCGGCCGTCGCGGCTGAGGCCTCGCGCACATGGCCGTAGCCGCGGATCTTTTGCGGCAAGGCTGCCAGCGCAATGGTCGTATCCAGCGAGCGCGCGTGCGGCGCGGCCAGCAGGGCCGCGAGATCCTGTTCATACCGGGCCAGCAGGCGCGCGTCGAGCCGGCGCTCGGCGTTGTTGCGAAACGGATCGAGCCAGCTGCCGCGCAGGCCGCGCAGCGCGGCCATGACTTTGAAGGCGCGCATGATCCAGGGGCCGAGCTCGCGCTTTTTCACTTTGCCGCTGACCGGGTCGGCCTTGCCGAAAGGCCAGGCGCCGAGGTGAAAGTGCAGCGTGTAATCGCCTTCGAAGGTGGCTTCGAGTTGCTGGCGGAAGGCGTCCGAGCTGTACAGGCGCGCCACCTCCCATTCATTCTTGCTCGCCAGCAGCTTGAAGTAGCTCAGTGCAACGGCCTTGCTCAGACGGTCGCCCGCGCCGAGTTGCTGGTCAAGCCTGACAAACTTTTCCAGCATGGCGTGGTAGCGCGCGGCGTAGGCAGCGTCCTGGTAGTCGGTCAGGAAGCTTTCGTGGCGCTGCATCAGCTCGGAGACGGTTTCGCTGCTGCGCGGCACGAACCGGATCACCGTGGCCGGTGCTGCGGCCTTTTGCACTGCTGCCAGATCGGTGGCGGCGCGCCGGCCCCAGAGGAAGGCATTGCGGTTGAACTCAATCTGCACGCCGTTGAGTTCGATCGCCTTGTTCAGCGCCTCCAGCGAGACCGGAATCCAGCCCTTTTGCCAGGCGGCGCCGAGCATGAACATGTTGGCAGCGACGCTGTCGCCCATCAGGGCGCGCGCCATCTCGATGCCGTTGGCGGCAAAGAACTGATCGCCGCAGACCGCCTCGATGCTGCCGAGCATGGCGGCGGCGTCGACGCTCCAGTCGGCGTTGCGCGCGAAGTCGGCGGTGGGAATCACGTCGGTGCAGACCACGGTGCGCGTGTGCCCGGCGCGCATGCGCGACAGCGCCTCGTCGCCGGCGGTGACGATCAGGTCGCATCCGATCACGGTATCGGCCTGGCCGGGCGCAATGCGGGTTGCGTGCAACTGGGTTGCATTCGGGGCGATGTGCACATGCGAGAGCACGGCGCCGTATTTTTGCGACAGGCCGGTGACGTCGAGGATGGAGCAGGCCAGGCCGTCGATGTGCGCCGCCATGCCGAGCAACTGGCCGATCGTGACGACGCCGGTGCCGCCGATGCCGCCGACGAGCACGCTGATGCTTTGCACCGGGCGCTCGATCAGCGGCAGCGCCGGCGTCGGCAATGCCTGCGTTGTCGCCGGCGCCAATTGCGGTGGTTTGCGTAGCGCGCCGCCGTGCACGGTGACGAAGCTCGGGCAAAAGCCCTCGGTGCAGGTGAAGTCCTTGTTGCAGCTGTTTTGGTTGATCCGGCGCTTGCGGCCCAGTGGTGTCTCCAGCGGTTCGATCGAGAGGCAGTTCGACGCGGTGCTGCAGTCGCCGCAGCCTTCGCAGACGGCGGCGTTGATGAAGCTGCGCTTGGCCGGGTCCGCCCACTTGCCGCGCTTGCGCAGGCGCCGGCGCTCCGTGGCGCAGGGCTGTTCGTAGAGCAGCACGGTCACGGCCTTGACGGTGCGCAGGTAGGTCTGCACCGCTTCCAGATCGTCGCGGTGGTGCACCTTGACCTCGGGCGGCAGGCCGGCGCCGGCGTACTTCTCAGGTTCGTCGCTGACCAGCGCGATCTCGCGCACGCCCTCGGCCAGCAGTTCGCGGATCGTCTGCGGCACGGTCAGCTCGCCGTCGACCGGCTGACCGCCGGTCATCGAGACAAAGCCGTTGACCAGCAGCTTGTAGGTCATCGGCACTTTGGCTGCGACGGCTTGGCGGATGGCGAGAAAGCCGGAGTGGAAATAGGTGCCGTCGCCCATGTTGGCGAAGACATGCGCCTCGTCCGTGAACGGCTGCTGGCCAAGCCACATCGCGCCTTCACCGCCCATGTGCGAGACAGTGCCGGTGGTCTTCGGGTTCTGCAACATGGCAATGGTGTGGCAGCCGATGCCGGCCAGCGCGCGCGAGCCCGCGATCACCTTGGTGGATCGGTTGTGCGGGCAGCCCGAGCAGAAACTGGGGCTGCGCTGCGGCGCGCTCGGGGCCTTCGGCCCGAGCAGCGTGATCGGCCGCAGCCCGCAACCCGGGTTCAGCATCAGGATGACGTCGAGCAAGACCTTGGCCACGATCGCTGGCGAGATCTCGGCGTTGTTCGGGAACACGCGCGTGCCGCGCTCCAGGCCGTAGGTCGGCGCGCCGACCGCCTTGCCGATCACCTTGGGATGCTTGGCCAGCTTCAGGTCGTACAGGATGGACTTGATCTGCTCCTCGAGCAGCGGGCGCTTTTCTTCGACCACGAGGATGGCGTCGACGTCCTGCGCCAGGGCGCGCACGAACTCGGGGTCAAGCGGCCAGATCATTCCGACCTTGGCGATGCGGATGCCCAGCTCCTGCAATTTGGCGTCGGTCCAGCCCAGTTCCAGCGCGGCTTGGCGCACGTCCTGGTAGGCCTTGCCGGCCGACACGATGGCCAGCCTCGGCGCGGTTGCGTCGTGCGTGATCACATTGAGGTGATTGGCGCGGGCATAGGCCGCGGCGGCGTAGATCTTGTGGTTGTAGAGACGGTCTTCGGCGAGCAGCGGCATGTCGACCGGACGGATGCTCAGGCTCGGCGCGCCCAGCGGGTTGGCAGCGGGCAGGGAGGGCACTTCGGGCAGCACGATGGCGGGTGAATCGGGCGCAACGTAGATCGTGCCGCCGCCTTCGACCACGTCGGTCACCACCTTCATGCCGACCCAGCAGCCGGAAAAGCGCGACATGGCGATGCCGTGCAGGCCGAAGTCGAGCAGCTCCTGCGTGTTGGACGGGTACAGCACCGGCATGCCGGCCGCGATGAAGATCTGGTCCGAGAAATTGGTGATGGTGGAGGACTTGGCGCCGTGGTCGTCGCCGGCCAGCGCCAGCACGCCGCCCAGGGCGCTGGTGCCCGCGCTGTTGGCGTGGCGCAATACGTCGCCGCTGCGGTCCACGCCCGGGCCCTTGCCGTACCAGATGCCGAACACGCCGTCGACGCGCGCGCCCGCGAAACTGCCGACATGCTGCGCGCCCCAGATGGCCGTGGCGGCGAGGTCTTCGTTGACCGCTGCGCGGAAGAAGACGCGGTTTTCCTTGAGGATCTTTTCCGCCTGCCACAGGTCCATGTCGTAGCGCCCGAGCGGCGAACCACGGTAACCCGAGACGTAGCCGCCGGTGTTCTTGCCCTGCGCTTCGTCGCGCAGGCGCTGCTGGATCGGCAGGCGCACCAGCGCCTGGGTGCCGGCCATGAAGACCCAGCCTTGTTTGACGCGGTACTTGTCGTCAAGCGCCACGTCGGGGCGAACCAAATCAACGGAAGTAGTCATGTGTGTCCTCTGCTTGTCGCAAGCGTTTGCCGATTGTGCCGCTGCGTGCGTATTTGCGCTGTCGCTTAGTGTACGGGCGCGCCCGGGCGGCGCCGGCTTCAGAACAGCTGGTCCGACAAGACCGTCGCGGGCTCGGCCTGCTGCGCGCCCTCGTCGGCGCCGATCCTGGACAGCGAGCCCACGCGCACGCCGAGCAGGCGCAGGCGCTGGTGCAGCGGCACGCGCTTGAGGCACAGACCGGCCGCGTGGCGTATCGCCTGCGCGTCGCTGGTGCACGCCGCCAGTGTCAGGTCGCGCGTGACGCATTTGAAATCGTCATAGCGCAGCTTGATGCCGATGGTCTTGCCGACGTAGCCCTTGCGCTGCAAGTCGTCGGCCACCTGCTCGCACAACCGCGTGAAGATCGCGCCGAGCTCGGCCTTGTCGCGCACGGCATGCAGATCGCGCTCGAAGGTGGTCTCGCGGCTGATCGATACCGGCTCGCTTTCGGTTACGACGGGACGGTTGTCGCGTCCGTGCGCGGCCTCATGCATCCAGGCGCCGGTCTTTTGGCCAAAATGGTCGATCAGCCAGCCAAGCTCCTGTTGCGCCAACTCGCCGATCGTGTTGATGCCCAGCCGACGTAGTTTGTCGTCGGCCTTTGGTCCGATGCCGTTGATCTTGCGGCAGGCCAGCGGCCAGATTTTCTCCTGCAGGTCCTCCTCGAAGACGATGGAGATGCCCTTGGGTTTGTTGAACTCGCTGGCCATCTTGGCCAGCAGCTTGTTCGGTGCCACGCCGACCGAGCAGGTCAGGCCGGTCTGGTCGAAGATGCTCTTCTGGATCAGGCGCGCCAGCACGCGCCCGCCTTCGCGCTGGCCGCCCGGCACGTCGGTGAAGTCGATGTAGACCTCGTCGACGCCCCGGTCTTCCATCAGCGGCGCGATCTCGGTGACGATGGCCTTGAAGGCGCGCGAGTAACGGCGGATTTCGGGAAAGTCCACCGGCAGCAGGATGGCCTGCGGGCACAGGCGCGCCGCCTTCATCAGGCCCATGGCCGATCCGATGCCGAACTGGCGCGCGGCGTAGGTCGCGGTGGTGATGACGCCGCGCCCGACGTAGTCCTTCAGGCGTGGAAATTCGTCCAGCGGGATGCGCTGCAGGGCGCGTGCCTGCTGCTCCGGATCGATGACCGCGTCGACCGCGCGCCGACCGCCGCCGATCACCACCTGCAGGCCCTTGAGTTGGGGGTAGCGCAGCAGCTCGACGGAGGCGTAGAACGCGTCCATGTCCAAGTGGGCGATGCGGCGTATCTTTTCGGCCATGGCGCAAGCATAGCTTGCGCACTGTGTGAGCGGCTCCTGCGTCAGGTCAAAGTAAGCTCGTGTCAAAATCGCTATGCTGCGCTGCAGCAGTTACTAATTCGACGGGAATCCGCATGGACAAGCACTTTCTGACGCCTCTTTTTTCTCCCGGTTCGATCGTGGTCTTTGCCGGCGAGGCTGACAAGCCGGAGTCGCAGACGCTCCAGGCCCAGGCCTTGCACCAGGCGCTGCGGGCGCAACGCTTCACCGGGACACTGACCTTTCTCGACATCCACGCCAGCGGCACGCTGGCCGATCTGGCAGAAGCGCAGGCGGACCTGGCGCTGATCGCGCTGCCGCCGGCCGAAGTCGCTGCGGCGCTGCAACTGGCCGGGCGCATCAAATGCCGTGCCGCGCTCGTGATCTCGAGCGGCATCGATGCCACGCAGGCGGCCGAACTGCATCAGATCGCACGGCGCGACGGCATCCATCTGCTGGGCCCGAACTGCCTGGGCTTCCAGCGTCCCTTGCTCAACCTCAACGCCAGTGTGGCCGGACCGCTGGCGGCGCCGGGGCCGCTGGCGCTGATCTCGCAGTCGGGCGCGCTGACGGCCTCGATCCTGGACTGGGCGCAGAAGAACGCGGTCGGCTTCTCGACCGTCGTCTCGCTCGGACCGAATACCGCCGTCGACATGGCGCAGGTGCTTGATTTCCTGGCTGCCGATCCTTACACCCACAGCATCGTCGTCTACCTCGAAGGCATCAGCAACGCGCGGCGCTTCATGAGCGCGCTGCGCGCCGCGGCCAACGCCAAGCCGGTGGTCGTGCTCAAGGGCGGGCGCAAGCTCGAAGGCAACCGCGCCGCGCTGACGCACTCGGGCACGATCGTCGGCAGCGACGATGTCTTCGACGCCGCGCTGCGCCGCGCTGGCGCCGTGCGCGTGCGCTCCTTCGTTGCCCTGTTCTCGGCTGCCAAATGCTTGTCTTCGCGCTACCGGGCGGTAGGACGGCGCCTGGCGATCGTCACTAATGGCGGCGGGCCCGGCGTGCTGGCCGCCGACTGGATCAGCGAAATCAACCTGCAACTGGGCTGCCTGACCGAGGAGCAGGCCGCCGGGCTCAAGACCCAACTGCCGCCGCTGGCGTCGCTGTGCGACCTGATGGATATCTCGGAGGAGGCCGGTCCCGAGCACTTCAAGGCCGCGATCGAGGCGGCCGGCAAGGCGCGTCAGATCGATGGCGTGCTCGCGATCTATTCGCCCAAGATCGGCACCGACAGCACCAGCATTGCCAACGCGCTGGTGGAGTCGAACAAGCAGCTCGGCAAGCCCATGTTCACCTGCCTGATGGGCGACGCCACCGTGGGTGACGCGCGGCGCAGTCTCAACGACGCGGCGATCCCGACCTTTCGCACCCCCGAGGCGGCGGTGGGCGCCTTCGGCAACATCGCCTCCTACTACCGCAACCAGCAGTTGTTGCAGCAGACGCCGCCGCCGATGTCCGACCTGTCCAAGCCCGACGTCGAGGGCGCGCGCATGCTGGTGGAAAGCGTGCTGGCGGAACGGCGCAAGGTGCTGACCGAGATGGAATCGAAGGCGCTGCTGGCGGCATTTCACATCCCGGTGACCAAGACCATCCTGGCGCACAACGTCAACGAAGCCATCATGATCGCTTCGCAACTGGGTTTCCCGGTGGCGCTCAAGATCGACTCGCCGGACATCACCCACAAGTCAGACGTCATGGGCGTGGCGCTCAACGTGGTCAATGCGGTCGGCGTGCGCGACACCTTCCTCGAGATGACGCAGCGCGTGGCGCGGTTGCTGCCCGAGGCCCGCATCAACGGCGTCACGGTGCAGAACATGTCAAGCCAGAAGCGCGGCCGCGAGATCTACATCGGGCTGGTCACAGACGACCCGTTCGGCCCGGTGATTGCATTCGGGGCCGGCGGCACCATGATCGAACTGATGAACGACCGCGCCATGGAGTTGCCGCCGCTCAACCAGTTCCTGGCACGCCGCCTGATCGAGCGCTCCCGCGTCGCCGAGACGCTGGGCGAGTGGCGCGGCGCGGCGCCGGTCAACATGGAGGCGCTCGAGCAGGTGCTGCTGCGGGTGTCGGAGATGGTGTGCGAACTGCCGCAGCTGCGCGAGATGGACATAAATCCGATCATCGTCGACGACAGCGGCGCCGTGGCCGTGGACGCGCGCATCGTGGTCGAGAATGCTGCGCCGTCCGCGCGCAACTACAGCCACCTGGCGATCCTGCCCTATCCGGCGCAGTACGCGCAGGTCTGGCCCTTGCGCGGCGGTGGCGAGTACACGGTGCGGCCGGTGCATCCGGATGACGCCAGCATGCTGCAGGAATTCGTGCGCAATCTCTCGCCCGAGAGCCGCTACTTCCGGTTTGTCTCGAGCATGCAGGAATTGCCGGCCACCATGCTGGCGCGCTTCACGCTGATCGACTACGACCGCGAGATGGCGCTGATCGCCGTGCAGCGCGAGCGCACCGTCGGTGCCGACGGCGAGATCATCGAGACCTCGCGCATGCTCGGCGTGTCGCGCTACATCACGAATCCGGACCGCACCACCTGCGAGTTCTCGCTGGTGGTCGCGGACGACCTCAAGGGCAAGGGCCTGGGCTCGCGCCTGATGCTCTCGATCATGGAGTTCGCCCGTGAAAAGGGCCTGTCCGAGATCGAAGGACTGGTGCTGGCCAACAACCCGACCATGCTGCGCCTGATGAAGAGCCTGGGCTTTCACATCAAGCCGTTCCCGGAGGATGCGGACTTCAAGCTGGTGACGCAGGCGCTGTAGTTCTCTTGCGCGGCCGAATCGGCATGCGGCGACGAACCCCGGACTTGTCGTTGCGGGCACCGACCCGCAATCCATGTCGCGCTTGGTTGTCATCCCGGATCAGGTTCGGCATGACCGGCGCAATGGTGTGAAAATCGCGATGAAAATCCCATGAAATCAAACCAGACACCCATCCCCCGCGTGCGCATCCAGGTCGAGGATTTCGATCCGGGCGCTGAAGTGGCCGCGCTGCGCGCGCAGGACACCCGCGTCGGCGCGGTCTGCAGTTTCATTGGCACCGTCCGCGAAAGCACGGCGGGTGTCGCGGGCAGCATCAGCAGTATGGAACTCGAGCACTACCCCGGCATGACCGAGAGGGCGATCGAGGCCATGATCGACGAGGCGCAGCAGCGCTTTGACATCTATGGCGCACGGGTCATCCACCGTGTCGGCCTGCTGCAGCCGCTCGATCAGATCGTGCTGGTGGTGGTGACGTCGGCGCACCGCGGCATGAGTTTCCAGGCCTGCGAGTTCCTGATGGACTACCTCAAGACGCAGGCGCCGTTCTGGAAAAAGGAAACGACGCCACAGGGCGCGCGCTGGGTCGATGCCCGGGTCAGCGACGACGCAGCGCTCTCGCGCTGGGGAATTGCCGCGACCAACGCCTGAGGCCCCGGCCGGCGCGGTGGCCGCTCAGTTCAGGTACTTCGGCGGCTCCGCCGCCGCCAGCGCATCGACGACGGTGGCCTCGGGTGTTTCCTGTCCCGGGGCCAGCATGATGCCCCACTCGGCAGCCTTGAGCGCCTGTTCAAGCAAATGCATGAAGCCGTGCAACAGCGCGGGCTCGAGCATCACTTCGATCCGGCGATTGGCCGGGGTGCCCGGCGCATTCTCCTCAAAAGCCAGGCGCATGGCGCCGCTGTCCTGCGGCGTGATGTGCACGGTTGTGGCAAGCAGCGGCTCGCTGCCGATCGGCAGCACGGCGGCCCCATTGTCGAATGGCGTCTGAAAATCGGCCTGTTGCAGCACTTCCTGCTTTCTGAACTGTGTCAGGGCCCGGTCGTCCGCGCCGTCGTGGCTCGCCAGCTGCGGCAGCGCCGCGCCGGGCAGCGCCGATGCCTGGACCATGTGCGGGAACAGTCTGCAGATCATTCTGCGCGTCAGCCAGAGCCTGAGCTCCTCGCCGGAGTGCGTATTCAGGCGGACCAGAAGCCGGTCCTGCTCCACCTGATAACTGACCTGCAGTTGGTGAATGTTCATGGCTTGATTTTAGTCATACCGCCGTTCTTTCGCCGGCCTTGAAATGCTCAGGTGCAGCCCAAGCTGTAGGCCAACCAAGGGGATTGCCATGCGTATCGACAAACTCACCACCAAATTTCAGGAAGCTCTGGGCGATGCCCAGACACTGGCCTTGGGCCAGGACAACGCCTATATCGAGCCGGCCCATGTGCTGGTCGCCATGCTGCGCCAGCAGGATGGCCCGACGGCCTTGCTGCAGCGCGCCGGCGTCAACGTTCCGGGCTTGCTGGCCGGCGCCGAGGCAGCCATCAAGCGCCTGCCCGAGGTGCAGGGACAGGAGCAGGTCCAGATCGGGCGCGAGATGGTCAGCCTGTTGCAGGCCGCTGAGAAGGAATCGATCAAGCGCGGCGACCAGTTCGTTGCCAGCGAGCTCTTCCTGCTGGCCCTGACCGACAGCAAGCAGGACATCGGCAAGCTGGTGCGCGAGCACGGCCTGACGCGCAAGTCGCTTGAAGCCGCCATCGACGCCGTGCGCGGCGGCCAGAATGTGGACAGCGCCGATGCCGAGGACCAGCGCGAATCGCTCAAGAAGTACTGCCTGGACCTGACCGAGCGCGCGCGCCAGGGCAAGCTCGACCCGGTGATCGGGCGCGATGATGAAATCCGCCGCGCCATCCAGGTGCTGCAGCGCCGCACCAAGAACAACCCGGTGCTGATCGGCGAGCCCGGCGTCGGCAAGACCGCCATCGTCGAAGGCCTGGCCCAGCGCATCGTCGCCGGCGAGGTGCCCGATTCGCTCAAGGGCAAGCGCGTGTTGTCGCTCGACATGGCCTCGCTGCTGGCCGGCGCCAAATTCCGCGGCGAATTCGAGGAGCGCCTGAAGAACGTGCTCAAGGACCTGGCCAAGGACGAAGGCCAGACCATCGTCTTCATTGACGAGCTGCACACCATGGTCGGCGCCGGCAAGGCTGAAGGCGCCATGGATGCGGGCAACATGCTCAAGCCGGCGCTGGCGCGCGGCGAACTGCATTGCGTCGGCGCCACCACGCTCGATGAATACCGCAAGTACATCGAGAAGGACGCGGCGCTCGAGCGCCGTTTCCAGAAGATCCTGGTCGGCGAGCCTTCGGTCGAGGCGACGATTGCCATCCTGCGCGGATTGCAGGCGCGCTACGAAGCGCACCACGGCGTGCAGATCACGGACCCGGCCATTGTTGCCGCCGCCGAACTGAGCCACCGCTACATCACGGACCGCTTCCTGCCGGACAAGGCGATCGACCTGATCGACGAGGCGGCATCGAAGATCAAGATCGAGCTCGACTCCAAACCCGAGGTCATGGACAAGCTCGACCGCCGCCTGATCCAGTTGCAGATCGAGCGCGAAGCGGTGCGCCGCGAAAAGGACGAGGCCTCGAAGAAGCGCTTCGGCCTGATCGAGGAAGAGATCGGCAAGCTGCAGAAAGAGATTGCCGATCTGGACGAAATCTGGAAGGCCGAGAAGGCGCAGGCCCAAGGCTCCAAGACCATCATGCAGGAGATCGAGAAAGTCGATTTCGAGATCAAGGAACTCACGCGCAAGGGCGACTTCAACCGCGCCGGCGAACTGCAGTACGGCAAGTTGCCCGGCCTGCAAAAGCAGCTCAAGGATGCCCAGACCAAGGAGGCCGGCAAGGCCAAGAACGCCAAGGACGGCGGGCGCCCGCAGTTGCTGCGAACCATGGTCGGCGCCGAGGAAATTGCCGAGGTGGTGAGCCGCGCGACCGGCATTCCGGTCTCCAAGATGATGCAGGGCGAGCGCGACAAGCTGCTGCAGATGGAAGACAAGCTGCACCAGCGCGTGGTCGGGCAGGACGAGGCGATCAGCGCGGTGGCCAGCGCCATCCGGCGTTCACGCGCAGGCCTGTCCGATCCGAACCGCCCGACCGGCTCCTTCCTTTTCCTGGGCCCCACCGGTGTTGGCAAGACCGAGCTGTGCAAGGCGCTGGCCGGTTTTCTGTTTGACTCGGAAGACCATCTGGTGCGCATCGACATGAGCGAGTTCATGGAGAAGCATTCGGTGGCGCGCCTGATCGGTGCGCCGCCCGGCTACGTTGGCTACGAGGAGGGCGGTTATCTGACCGAAGCCGTGCGCCGCAAGCCCTATAGCGTGCTGCTGCTCGACGAGGTCGAGAAGGCGCATCCGGACGTCTTCAACGTGCTGCTGCAGGTGCTCGACGATGGCCGCCTGACCGATGGCCAGGGCCGCACCGTGGACTTCAAGAACACTGTGATCGTGATGACCAGCAACATCGGCTCGCACATGATCCAGAGCATGGTCGGGCAGGACAGCGAGGACATCAAGGAAGCCGTGACAGCCGAGCTCAAGAACCACTTCCGCCCCGAGTTCCTGAACCGCATCGACGAGACCGTGGTTTTCCATGCGTTGGATGCTTCGCACATCGCCAAGATCGCCGCGATCCAGATCCAGGTGCTGCAGGCGCGCCTGGCGAAGCTGGACCTGACGCTCGAAGTGTCGCCGGCCGCGCTGGCCGAGCTGGCCAAGGTCGGCTTCGACCCGGTGTTCGGTGCGCGACCCTTGAAGCGCGCAATCCAGCAGCGCATCGAGAACCCGCTGTCGAAGCTGCTACTCGAAGGCAAGTTCGCGCCGAAGGATGTGATTCCGGTTGACGTCGATCCGATTCGAGCGCCGGGGCAGTTCAGCTTCGAGCGCGTCGTGCACTGAGTTTCGACGCGCTGCGGGCAGGCCGGGTCGCGCCCCGGCGGGTGAGGTGCTTTTCTTTGCTTGTCCAAAGAAAAGTACCCAAAAGAAAAGACAGCCGACGTCAGGGCCGCTACGCGGTTCCTTGCGCTGCTCGCGTCAGGTGGGGTCTGGCTAAACTCGCTTCGCTCGGACAACGCCAGCCCTGATCCACCGGCCGCTGCGCTGCTCAGCCCTGCCTCAACGGCGGTGAAGCCAAACATCCCAAACATCCGAAAACCGCTGCAGCGCATGCGTTGCGGGCTTCCCCGCCGTTATGAGGAGGAGAGTAGCGCAGAGTCAGGCGGATCAGGGGCGCAGATGTTTGAGCCCGAAGGGCGAGTTTCTGCGCACCCCGCCCGAATCGAGCAACGCAGCGTACGGGCGCAGATCCCGACGAGCTATTCAGTCAGTCAGTTCTGCAACCGGAACACAAGAGCAGAACAGGTTCCGGTCACCCCACACATTGTCAACACGACCGACCGGCGGCCAGTACTTGACGTCCTTGAGCGTGGCCAGCGGGAAGCCGCCGACCTCGCGTGAATAGGGGCGGTCCCAGGCTTCGCCGAGCAGGGAGGCCGCGGTGTGCGGCGCGTGCTTGAGCGGGTTGTTGTCCTGCGGCCAGACGCCTTGCTCGACCTTGGCGATCTCGCCGCGGATGGCGATCATGGCGTCGATGAAGCGGTCGAGCTCTTCCAGCGTTTCGCTCTCGGTCGGCTCGACCATCAGCGTGCCGGGGACCGGGAAGCTCAGCGTCGGCGCGTGAAAGCCGTAGTCCATCAGGCGCTTGGCCACGTCCTCGGCCGAGACGCCGTGCACGCCGCCGCTGCTTTCCTTGAGCGGGCGCAGGTCCAGGATGCATTCGTGCGCGACGTGGCCGTTGGCGCTGGCGTACAGCGTCGGGTAGTGATCCTTCAGGCGCGTGCTGATGTAGTTGGCGGCCAGGATCGCCACTTCGGTGGCAGCCTGCAGGCCGTCCGGGCCCATCATGCGGCAGTACATCCAGCTGATCGGCAGCACGGCTGCATTGCCCAGCGGCGCCGCTGAGACTGCGCCGATGCCTTTGAGTCCACCGGTTGCATGGCCGGGAAGGTAGGGCACGAGGTCGGCCACCACGCAGACCGGTCCGACGCCAGGGCCGCCACCGCCGTGCGGGATGCAGAAGGTCTTGTGCAGGTTCAGGTGGCTCACATCGCCGCCGAATTCACCGGGCGCCGCGACGCCGACCAGCGCGTTCATGTTGGCGCCGTCGACATAGACCCGCCCGCCATGCGCGTGCACCAGCGCGCACAATTCCTTGACGCTGGTTTCGAACACGCCGTGCGTGCTCGGGTAGGTGATCATCACCGCCGCCAGGTTGGCGCTGTGCTGCTCGCATTTGGCCTTGAGGTCGGCCAGGTCCACATTGCCCTGCGCGTCGCAGGCCGTCACGACCACGCTCAGGCCCGCCATGTGCGCGCTGGCCGGATTGGTGCCATGCGCGCTCGACGGGATCAGGCAGATGTTGCGGTGGCCCTGGCCGTGCGCCGCGTGGTAGGCGCGGATCGTCAGCAGGCCGGCATATTCGCCTTGCGAGCCGGCGTTGGGCTGCAGGCTGATGCCGGCGTAACCCGTGGCCTGGCACAGCCAGGCGCGCAGCTGTTCGTCGAGTTCCTGGTAACCCAGACTTTGCTCCTGCGGCGCAAACGGGTGCAGGGCGGCGAACTCGAGCCAGGTGATGGGCATCATCTCACTGGTGGCGTTGAGCTTCATGGTGCAGCTGCCCAGCGGGATCATGCTGCGGTCCAGCGCCAGGTCCTTGTCGCTCAGGCGCCGGATGTAGCGCAGCATGCCGGTCTCGGAGTGGTAGGTGTTGAACACCGGGTGCGTCAGGTAGGCGCTGCTGCGCTGCAGGGCGGCTGGCAGCAGCGACGCGACGCCGTTCTCGAACGCGGCGACGCGCGGCGCTGTTTGACCGGCTTGGGCAAAAAAGCTCCAGAGCTGTTCGACGTCCGCGCGTGTCGTCGTCTCGTCGAGCGAGACGCCGAGGCAGTCATCGGACACCAGACGCAGGTTGACGCGTGCCGCGCGCGCCTTGACCGCAATGGCCGCCGTCGCCGCTGCGGTCCTGATCGTCAGCGTGTCGAAGGCGCTGGTGTTGAGCAACTGGCAGCCCAACTCCTGCAGGCCGCGCGCCAGGATGGCGGTCAGCGTGGCCACGCGCTGCGCGATGCGCGAGAGGCCCTGCGGGCCGTGGTAGACCGCGTACATGCTGGCGATGACGGCGGGCAGGACCTGCGCCGTGCAGATGTTGGAGGTAGCCTTCTCGCGCCGGATGTGCTGCTCGCGCGTCTGCAGCGCCAGGCGGTAGGCTGGGTTGCCGTGCGTGTCGACGCTGACGCCGACTAGGCGGCCCGGCATCGAGCGCTTGAAATCGTCGCGGCAGGCCATGTAGGCGGCGTGCGGGCCGCCGTTGCCCATGGGCATGCCGAAGCGCTGCGTGTTGCCGATTGCGATGTCGGCGCCGAGTTCGCCCGGCGGCGTGAGCACGGTCAGCGCCAACAGGTCGGCTGCCATGATGACGACAGCGCCGCGCGCCTTGACGGCGGCGATCAGCGCGCGGTCGTCGCGCACGACACCGCTGACGCCAGGGTACTGAAGCAGCACGGCAAAGCAGTCCTGCGCTGCCATGTCGGCCGCGGCGCAGGTCTGCACCGTGATGCCGATCGGTTGCGCGCGTGTCTGCAACACCTCCAGCGTCTGCGGCAGCACCTCGCTGTCGACCAGCAGGGTGGTCGACTTCGACTTGCCCACGCGCAGCGCCAGCGTCATGGCCTCGGCCGCGGAGGTGGCTTCGTCGAGCATGGAGGCGTTGGCCATCGGCATGCCGGTGAGGTCGGTGATCATGGTCTGGAAGTTCACCAGCGCCTCCATGCGGCCCTGGCTGATCTCGGCCTGATACGGCGTGTAGGCGGTGTACCAGGCGGGGTTTTCCAGGATGTTGCGCAGGATCACGCCGGGCGTGTGCGTGTCGTAATAGCCCTGGCCGATGTAGCTGCGGAATATCTGGTTCTTCGACGCAATCGCCTTGAGCTCGGCCAGCGCGGCCGCTTCCGTCACGGCAGCCGGAATGGCCATCGCCGTGCTGCGCGCAATCGAGCGCGGCACGATGCCGGTGATCAGCTCGCGCCGCGAGCTTGCGCCCACGACCTTGAGCATCATGGCCTCTTCGGCCGCATCGACGCCGATGTGGCGGGCGATGAATTCACGGGCGTTCTCGAGCTCGCCCAAGGGTTTGGCGGATTGCATCAACATGAAGATGTCCTGATTTATGCGTTGGCGGAGTACGTGGTGTAGCTGGTCTCGTCCATCAGGGCGTCGAGTTCGGCCGGGTTGGCGAGCTTGACCTTGAAGAACCAGCCGGCGCCGAGCGGATCGGAGTTGGCCAGCGACGGGTCGGCGCGCAGCGCCTCGTTGACTTCCGTGATCTCGCCGCTCACGGGCATGTAGACGTCGGCGGCGGCCTTGACCGATTCGACGACACCGGCGATGTCCTTGGCGGCAAAGGTCTTGCCGACTTCGGGCAGGTCGACAAACACGACATCGCCGAGCGCGTCCTGCGCGTGGTGGGTGATGCCGACGGTGGCGCTGGCGCCTTCGACCTTGAGCCATTCGTGATCGGGGGTGTACTTGATGGACATGGAATTCTCCGGAATAAATGAAGTTGTTGAAATCGAAAATCAGCCGCGGTAGTAGCGTGTCGGCACGAAGGGCATGGCCACCACTTCCATCGGCACCGGCTTGCCGCGAACGATGGCGTTGATGCGCGTGCCCAGCGCGGTAAACGCGGGCGGCACATAGCCCATGGCAACGGGCTTGTCGATGGTGGGGCCGAGCAGGCCGCTGGTGACTTCACCGATGCGCTGGCCCGACAGGTCCTGCAGTTCGGTGTGCTCGCGCACCGGCACGCGCTCCAGCGCCATCAGGCCGACGCGCTTGCGCGGCACGGCAGCGCCCGCCGCGAGTTGCGCCAGAATCTTGGCAGCACCGGGGAAGCCGCCGGCACGGGCGCCGTCGGCGCGCCGCACCTTCTGCATGGCCCAGCCGAGCGCGGCCTCGACCGGCGTCGTGCTGTTGTCGATGTCGTTGCCGTACAGCGGCAGACCGGCTTCCAGGCGCAGCGAGTTGCGCGCGCCCAGGCCGATCGGTTTGACTTCGGGCTGCGCCAGCAGCACCTTGGCCAGCGCCTGCGCTTGCGATTCATGCACCGAGATCTCGAAGCCGTCTTCGCCGGTGTAGCCGCTGCGCGTCAGGAACACCTCGATGCGCTGTGCGCCGGCCTGCACCGTGAAGTTGCCGCCAGTCATGAAGACGAGCTTTTCCACGCCTGGCGCCAGGCGCGACAAGGCATTGACGGCCTGCGGCCCCTGCAGCGCGAGCAGCGCGCGCTCGGGCATCGGGATGACCTGGCAGCGTGTGCCGATCTTGGCCTGGATGTGGGCGATGTCGCCGACCTTGCAGGCGCCATTCACGATGACGAAGATGTCGCTCTCACGCTTGAAGAACATCAGGTCGTCGATGATGCCGCCGTCATCGTTGAGCAGCAGGCCGTAGCGCTGCTTACCCACGGGCAGGTCGATCACGTCGACCGGGATCAGGCTCTCGAACGCGGCTGCGGCATCCGGCCCAACCAGGCGCAACTGGCCCATGTGCGAGACGTCGAACAGGCCCGCAGCATTGCGGGTGTGGTGGTGCTCGGCCATCAGGCCGGCCGGGTATTGCACCGGCATCGAGTAGCCGGCAAAGGGAACCATGCGCGCACCGAGTTCGATGTGCAGGTCGTTGAGCGGTGTGAGCAAGAGACTGTCGGGCGGGGTGGCCATGGGCGAACTCCAACAAGGGGCAAGTCAATATCCATGGCCGAAACCATGGGCTGCCCCCGCTGTCCGCTTTACCTGAGAGATTCGCCTGCGTTGCAGGGTTGCTCCTTCGGTGGATCAAGGGCTGCGTTGCGCGCGGCCTTGGCCTCTCTCCAGTGGGGAAACGCCTGGCGCTGCTGTACGCCGCCAGGGTCTGTCAGTCCTTTTGCCTGAGCGTTCAAACCGCTGCAATCAGCCGTTCTGCGCCTTCGGCGGCCACCTCAGGGGTGGCTCTCTCCTGACGGTGTCGATTCTACCCGCTTACATCCCGGCGTAATTCGGTCCGCCGCCGCCCTCTGGCGTGACCCAGACGATGTTTTGCGTAGGGTCCTTGATGTCGCAGGTCTTGCAGTGCACGCAGTTGGCCGCGTTGATCTGCAGTTGGTCGTTGTTGTCGGCGTCCTTGATGAACTCGTAGACGCCGGCGGGGCAGTAGCGCGCCTCGGGACCTGCGTATTTCGCGAGGTTGATCGACACCGGCACGCTCGCATCCCTGAGCGTCAGGTGCGCCGGCTGATTCTCTTCATGGTTGACGTTGCTGATGAAGACGCTCGAGAGGCGGTCGAATGTCAGCTTGCCGTCGGGTTTCGGGTACTCGATCGGTTCGCACTCTGCAGCCGGCTTCAGGTAGGCGTAGTCGGGCTTGTCACGGTGGATCGTCCACGGCATGTTGCCGCCCAGGCCGAACTGCTCGAAGCCGTTCATCACGGTGCCGATGCGCAGGCCGTACTTGAACCAGGCCTTGAAGTTGCGCGACTTGTTGAGCTCGGTGTAGACCCAGCTGGCCTCAAAGGCTTCCGGATAGGCGCTGAGTTCGTCATGCGCGCGTCCGGCGGTCACCGCATCGTAGGCGGCCTCGGCCGCCAGCATGCCGGTCTTGATCGCGGTGTGCGTGCCCTTGATGCGGCTCACGTTGAGGAAGCCCGCTTCGCAGCCGATCAGCGCGCCGCCCGGGAACACGGTCTTCGGCAGCGACATCAGGCCGCCGGCCGTGATGGCGCGCGCGCCGTAGGCCAGGCGCTTGGCCGGCTTGAGGCCCTTGTCCTCGCCTTCGAGGTAGTAGCGGATATTGGGATGCGTCTTCCAGCGCTGGAATTCCTCGAACGGGCTCAGATAGGCGTTGCTGTAGTTCAGGCCGGTGATGAAACCCAGGGCGATCTTGTTGTCTTCCATGTGGTACAGGAAGGAGCCGCCATAGGTGCTGTTGTCCATCGGCCAGCCCGCGGTGTGCACCACCAGGCCCGGCTCGTGCCGCGCCGGATCGACTTCCCACAGTTCCTTGATGCCGATGCCGTAGCTTTGCGGGTCGCAGCCTTCGTCAAGCTTGTATTTTTCGATGAGCTGGCGGCCCAGGTGGCCGCGCGAGCCTTCTGCAAAGATCGTGTACTTGGCCAGCAGCTCCATGCCGATCTGGAAGGCCTCGCCCGGTTCGCCTTCCTTGTTGATGCCCATGTTGCCGGTGGCCACGCCCTTGACCGAGCCGTTCTCGTTATAGAGCACTTCCGCCGCGGGAAAGCCGGGGAAGATCTCCACGCCCAGGCTCTCCGCCTGGGTTGCGAGCCAGCGTGTCAGCGCACCCAGGCTGATGATGTAGTTGCCATGGTTCTGGCTGCACTTGGGCAGCATGAAGTTGGGCGTGCGATAAGCCTTGGTCTCGCTCAGGAACATCATCGCTTCATCGGTGACCGGCTGATTGAGCGGTGCGCCCATGGCCTTCCAGTTGGGGAACAGTTCGTTGAGCGAGATCGGGTCGAGCACCGCGCCCGACAGGATGTGGGCGCCGGGCTCCGATCCCTTTTCCAGCACGACGACGGAAACGTCCGTGCCTTTCTCGGCGGCCAGCTGCTTGAGCCGGATCGCGGTGGACAGACCGGCAGGGCCGCCGCCGACGACGACCACGTCGTACTCCATTGCTTCTCGGGGGCCGAACTGGGACAGAATTTCCTCGTTTGTCATGGGTTTTCTCGCTTGATAATGGGAGCCTGGTTCCGAAGGGGACCGCGACCGGGGATTGTCGAACGCGTGACTGATTTTATGCGTTGAATTGACATAATCCCGTGGTCGATCTTTCAATTCATGGAGACTCTCGTAATGGCTTACAGCATTGATCTTTCCGGCCGGGTGGCCTTTGTCACCGGTGCTTCCAGTGGTTTGGGCGCGCAGTTCGCCAAGACCCTGTCCCGCGCCGGTGCCGCTGTGGTGCTGGCGAGTCGCCGTGTCGAGCGGCTCAAGGATTTGCGCGCTGAAATTGACGGCGAGGGCGGTGACGCGCACGTCATCGAACTCGATGTGACCGACATCGACTCCATCAAGTCCGCCGTCGCGCACGCCGAGACGGAAGTCGGCTCGATCGACATCCTGGTCAACAACTCGGGGGTCAGCACGACGCAGCGCATCCAGGACGTCGCCGAGGAAGATTACGACTTCATCTTCGATACCAATGTCAAGGGCGCCTTCTTCGTGGCGCAGGAAGTCGGCAAGCGCATGCTGGCGCGCGCGCAAGGGTCGGCGCCCGGCACCTACACCGGCGGGCGCATCGTCAACATTGCCTCCATGGGCGGCCTGCGCGTGCTGCCGCAGATCGGCGTCTATTGCATGAGCAAGTCGGCGGTGGTGCACATGACCAAGGCGATGGCAGCCGAGTGGGGTCGCTTCGGCATCAACGTCAACGCCATCTGTCCGGGCTATATCGACACCGAGATCAACCACCACCACTGGCAGACCGAACAGGGCCGCAAGCTGGTGCAGATGCTGCCGCGCCGGCGCCTGGGACAACCGGCAGATCTTGATGCCGTGCTGGTGATGCTGTGTTCCGACGAGAGCCGTTTCATCAATGGTGCCGTGATCGCGGCGGACGACGGTTTCGGCGTCTGAGTGCGTAAGGGGATCGCCGCGGGGCTCGCGGCCGGCGCGCTCTGGGGCCTGGTGTTTGTGGCGCCGCGCATGACGGCGGGCTTGTCGTCGGTCGATCTGACGGCCGGGCGCTTCGTCAGCTATGGCGCGATCTCGGCGCTCATGATGGGGCTGCGCACCCGGCCGCTGCCGACGCCGGCGCAAGCCGTTTTCGCGCTCGGCATGAGCGTGCTGGGCTTCACCGGCTACTACCTGCTGATCGTGCTGGCCGTGCACGACATCGGCACGGCATTGCCGACGCTGATCATCGGCACCATTCCACTGTGGCTGATGCTGCTGGCCAAGCCGCACGGCCTGCGCTGGCTGGCGCTGGCCCCGGGATTGACCCTGACCGCGGCGGGCCTGCTGTTGATGATGGACATCACGCACGCCGCGTCCGTCGCGAACGCGAGCGCCTTCTACTGGCGCGGCATCGGCCTGGCGCTGCTGGCGATGCTGAGTTGGACGGTGTTTGCCTTGCTCAATTCAGCCTGGCTCAAACGCCACCCGGAAGTCGACGCCACGGATTGGGCCAACTGGCTCGGTCTGGCCACCGGTGTCGGCGCGCTGGCCTTGTGGCTGGCGGCGGGAAGCGACGCCAGTGTGCTGTTGCGCGTGGACCGGGGCTGGCGCGTGGCGCTGGTTTGCGTTGCCACCGGCATCGGTTCGGCCTGGGGCGCGACCATTTTGTGGAACGTCGCCAGTCAGCGCCTGAGCGCCAGCCTGTGCGGCCAGTTGATCGTGAGCGAGACGCTGTTCGCGCTGCTTTATTCCTTTGCCTGGGACGGCGTCTGGCCCGGCGCAATGCAGGCCGCCGCCGCCGTGCTGTTCACGCTCGGCATCATGGCTTCGATCCGGGCACATCAATGAAGCGGTGGACACAAGGCAACCGCTATCGCGGCAAGGTGCGGCGCTGGGTTGGCGCATCGGGCTCGCTCAGTGCGCGTCTGGCGGCGGCCGGCTCCACGTTCAGCGTGCAGGTGCTCAACCAGGGCCGGCAAAGCCTGTACCCGGACGAGGCGCGCGCGCTGGGCCTGGCCGGGCTCGGAGCCGGCTATGTGCGCGAGGTGATCCTGCGTGTGGACGGTGCGGCCGTGGTTTTCGCGCGCAGCGCCACGCGGCAGCCGCAGTCGCTCGGTCCGTGGCGCTCGCTGCGCGGGCTCGGCACCAGGCCGCTCGCCGACGTGCTGTTCCGGCGCGCCGGCATTGCGCGCCGGCCGCTGCAATTCGCCGGCCTCACGCCGGTCGATCCGCTGCACAAGCATGTGGCCCGGCGCTGGCAGCAGGCGGCGGGCGAAGCGCTGGCCGTTCGGGCCCTGCCGGCGCGGCGCTCGGTGTTTGTGCGCCGCGGCGCGCCGCTGCTGGTGATGGAAGTGTTTTCGGCGCCGCACGCGCCCTGGTGCTGGCCGACGCCGCGCCGCGCCCTGAATCTGTCAAACGTCTTGTTTTGAGGAACAACATGAAGATCGAGATCCCCGAAAAGAAGAAACTGGTCTACGAGATGATCATCCCGATCCGCTGGGGCGACATGGATGCGATGAACCACCTCAACAACGGAAGCTATTTCCGCTATCTCGAGACCTGCCGCATCGACTGGATGTGTTCACTCGGTTTTCAACCCGACCCGCGCGGCGAAGGCATGGTCATCGTCAACGCCCTCTGCAATTTCTACCGGCAGCTCGAATACCCGGGTGATGTGCTGATGAAGATGTACGTCAGCGACCCGGGCCGCACGACGTTCGAGACTTGGGGCACGATGGAGCGCGCCGAGAACCCCGGCCTGATCCACGCCGCCGGCGGCGCGACCACCATGTGGATCGATTATTCGAAACAGAAATCCAGCGACTTGCCGGACTGGCTGCGCGCCCTGGTGAGCTGAGCTATTTCACCTTCGGCACGCGCCCCATCAGGTAGAACTCGGGGTTGGGCAGCATGTTGCTGAAGGATGCCATGCGGTTGGACAGGCCGAAGAAGGCCGTGATCGCGGCGATGTCCCAGGCGTCCTCGTCGCTGAAGCCGTGCGCCTGCAGCGCGGCAAAGTCTTCGTCGCCGATCTCGTCGGACTTCAGGCAGACCTTGAGTGCGAAGTCGAGCATGGCGCGCTGGCGCGGCGTGATGTCGGCCTTGCGGTGGTTCACGGCCACCTGATCGGCGACCAGTGGCTTCTTCTCGTAGATGCGCAGGATGGCACCGTGCGCGATCACGCAGTACAGGCATTTGTTGGCGGCGCTGGTCGTGGTGACGATCATCTCGCGGTCGCCCTTGGACAGGCCCGAGTCTTCCTTGAGCATCAGGGCGTCGTGGTAGGCAAAGAAGGCGCGCCATTCGGCGGGCCGGCGCGCCAGCGCCAGAAAAACGTTGGGCACAAAGCCCGATTTGGCCTGCACTTCGAGGATTTTGGTGCGGATGTCGTCGGGCAGGTCCTTGAGTTCCGGAAGCGGGTAGCGGGCCATGGTGACTTATATGGATGCCTCCCGGGTAGCAAGAAGAATTTGTGTCGTGTTGCGAAGAAGTCGGCTGCTCACTTATATCCGGCCTTGATTGCGTGGTCCGCCTGATTTCCCAGACTCGCCCGCTGGCCCCGATGCATATCCGCTGACAAGCGCCTCATCTCCTGGATCGGACTGTTTATGTCCTTGCCACCATGCAGGTTTAGCTCGCCCCGGTCTGACCTGTTTCACATCACTTCACTCTTTACTGCCTCACTACCCTACAAAGACTGACCATATCCTTTCAAAGGTTGGTTGATAAAGTGGCTTTTTGTTTGTCATGCCGCAAGCGGTCTGACGCTCTTGAAGCCCCGTTGGTAATCTTGATCTTTGGCCGTTACGGCCCAAATTGTTCGTGCCATCTTGGCCGCCTGCGCCACGATTACTACGCTGGCTGGTCTGCGCGCCTTGATTTGCTCCAGCCACGGGCCGCGCTCTTTGGCATGGGCCAGGACACTTCGGGCTCCGTGAATAAGCAGGGTGCGCATGTAGGTGTCACCGCGCTTGGAGATGCCCCCCAGGCGGACTTTGCCGCCTGTACCTGTTTGCTTGGGCACCAATCCCAGCCAGGCGCAGAATTCACGCCCGGACTTGAAGGCGCTGGCCTCACCCATGGTGGCTATTGCCGCCGTGGCCGTGAGCAAGCCCACTCCGGGGATTTGGGCGATGCGCTGCATTTGCGGGTCTGCCTTGAGTTGCAGTCCCAGGCGTTTCTCAATGGCGAGCATGTCCTCGCTCATGGCCTTGATGCGTGCGACTTGTTCGCGCAGGCTGTCTCTGAGCATTTGTGGCAGTTGCACTGCGAGCTCTTCCAATGTCTGCTCAATGTCTTTGAACAAAGCTTTTTGCCCTTGGACAAAAGTGACACCGAATTCGTACAGCAACCCGCGCAAAGCATTGGTCTGCATGGTGCGCATCTTCATCAGGAGCTCGCGTTGGCGGTGCAGGGTGAGCGTGGCTTGCTGCGCTGCGGTCTTGATACCGACAAACTTAACGCCCGGCTGCTGCACCGCCAGCCAGATGGCTCGGGCGTCCGTCGCATCGGTCTTGTTGCCACTCACAAAGGGGCGAACAATCTTGGCGTGCAATAGCCGCACGCTGTGGCCTTGGGCGCTGAGCTCGCGGGCCCAGTGGTGTGCTCCGCCACAGGCCTCGATCGCAATCAGGCAAGGCTGTTTATTGGCAAAGTGCTCCAGAACCTTGGCACGTTTGATCTGCACGTTGACGATTTCACCCGTGCCCATATCCACCGTGTGCAGTTGAAACACGTGTTTGGCGATGTCCAGCCCAATGACTTGCATGCCATTTACGGTGCCGATGATTTGTCCTGCGCTCATTCCTGTATTACGATTCATGGCGGATCCTCTATGGTGTTTGTGAAAACTGCTGTTTATCACGCCTGGGCACTTTGATGCCGTATCCATCAGAGGATCCACCTCGATTGCTCGAAGTCTCGCTTCCTGATAGACGGCTGTTCATGCTCTTGGCGTTCAGCGGTCTCAATTCCTTGCCCGTGGGCAGGGAGGCATCCATAGCATCTGCTGATTGTTCGTATTTGCCATTATGCTGTGCCATTCTGAAAGCACGATCAAGCGACAATCCCCAACATGAACTCACAATTTGACAAAGGCCTGGCGCGGCGCAAGCAGGTCATGGGCGAAGATTTCGTGGCCAATGCCTTCGGCAAGGCCACCGATTTCACGCTGCCGATGCAGCACTACATCACGAAGAACGCCTGGGGCGATGTCTGGCAGCGCGAGGGGCTCGATCTGAAGACGCGCAGCCTGATCACGGTGGCCATGCTGACCGCGCTGGGCAAGCAGCACGAGCTCAAGGGCCATGTGCGCGGTGCGCTGAACAATGGCGCCAGCGTCGCTGAAATTCAGGAAGTGCTGCTGCATGCCAGCATCTATTGCGGCGTGCCGTCGGCGGTCGAGGCCTTTCGTTCGGCGGCGGAAGTCGTCGACGGCCCCGGCAAAGCATGATGGAAGCGCTGTTCGTATCGACCGGCGTCGTCGCGCTGGCCGAGATCGGCGACAAGACACAGTTGCTCGCCTTCATCCTGGCGGCGCGTTTCAAGAAGCCGGTTCCCATCATTGCCGGCATCCTGTGCGCGACGCTCGTCAATCACGGCCTGGCCGGCGCGCTCGGCGCCTGGATCACCTCGGTCGTGAGCCCCGAGGTCATGCGCTGGGTGCTGGGCCTGTCGTTCATCGCGATGGCGGCCTGGACGCTGATCCCCGACAAGATCGAGGAAGAGGAAACGCAGGTGGCAAAACACATGGGCGTCTTCGGCGCCACGCTGATCACGTTCTTCCTCGCCGAGATGGGCGACAAGACCCAGATCGCCACGGTGGCACTCGCAGCCCACTACGGCAACCCGCTGCTCGTGGTGCTGGGGACAACGCTGGGCATGCTGCTGGCCGATGTGCCCGCTGTGTTCGTCGGCAACCGCTTTGCCGCGAAGATTCCCATGAAACTGGTGCACTCCATCGCCGCCGGCATCTTTGCGCTGATGGGCGTGCTGACGCTGTTCAAGGTCGAGAAACTGTTTCAGTAGAAGCGACCGGCCGTCAACCCGTCACGCCAGACGCCATCCCGGGCCCCGGTTGTCATGCCGGACTCGATCCGGCATCCACACGACGCGAGCCATGGATTGCGGATCAGGTCCGCAATGACATGCCGGCCTTACCCCGCCATTAGCCGCTGCACCAGATCGCCCGTGTTGGAGGCCTTGTACTTTTGCATCAGGCGGGCGCGGTAGATCTCGACCGTGCGGTGGCTGATGGCCAGAGACTTGCCGATCTCCTTGCTGGTCAGGCCGTCCATCAGGTGCGCCGCCACCTCGCGCTCACGCGCCGTCAGTTCAGCCCGCACGGCGCGGCGCGAACTGAGGTCCTCGAAGGTCCAGATGCCGGCCTCGTGCGGCGCGCTCTGGTTGAAGGCGCGCCCGGTCACATGGCACCAGAAGGTCTCGCCGCTGGCGCGCTTCATGATGCGGTCGTCGGCATAGGTGCCGTTGCGGTTGAGGATGGGCGCGATGCGCGTCCCCGTGCGCTCGAACTCGATCGCGCTCGGGTACAGCACCTTGAATGACTGCCCCACGAGCAGCTCGCGCGAGGCGCCGAACATCTCGCACAGGCGACGGTTGCAGTCGATAATGGCGCGGTTGCTCGACAGCGCGAGGCCGACCGGTGCCAGTTCAAAGGCCAGGCGGTAGTTGATATCCATGGTGCGCGGGCTTAGGGTTTCTACGTTACGAAGAACTACGTACGGGGCTAGGTAGTATCGTACGGCAACGACACTTTTTTAAAGGAGATAGCACAGTGAACAAGATCTACCCAAGCGCGGCCAAGGCGCTGGAAGGCATTGTCCGTGACGGCCAGTTGCTGGCCGTCGGCGGCTTTGGCCTGTGTGGCATTCCGGAAGCCCTGATCGACGCCTTGTGCGCCAGCGGCGTCAAGGACCTGACCGTCATCTCCAACAACGCCGGTGTCGACGGCTTCGGCCTGGGCAAGCTGCTCGACACGCGCCAGATCACCAAGATGATCTCGAGCTACGTCGGCGAGAACAAGGAGTTCGAGCGCCAGTTCCTCTCGGGCGAACTCAAGCTCGAATTCACGCCGCAGGGCACGCTGGCGGAAAAGCTGCGCGCGGGCGGTGCCGGCATTCCGGCGTTCTATGTGCGCACGGGCGTTGGCACGTTGATCGCCGAAGGCAAGGAAACGCGCGAGTTCGACGGCCATCAGTACATCCTGGAGCACGCGCTGGTGCCCGAGGTCTCGCTGGTCAAGGCCTGGAAGGCCGACAAGAGCGGCAACCTGATCTTCCGGCGCACGGCGCGCAATTTCAACCCGGCGGTCGCCATGGCCGGCAAGCTTACGGTGGTCGAGGTCGAGGAGATCGTCGAGACCGGCAGCTTCGATCCCGACGCCGTGCACCTGCCCGGCATTTACGTGCACCGCATCGTGCTCAATGCGCATCCCGAGAAGCGCATTGAACAGCGCACCGTTACCTCGAAAGGAGTCTGATCATGGCATGGACACGCGACCAAATGGCGGCCAAAGCGGCTGAAGAATTGCAGGACGGTTTCTATGTCAACCTCGGCATCGGCTTGCCCACGCTGGTGGCGAACTTCGTTGCCCCGGACAAGGAAGTCTGGCTGCAAAGCGAGAACGGCATGCTCGGCATCGGCCCGTTTCCGACCGAGGACGAAGTCGACGCCGACCTGATCAATGCCGGCAAGCAGACCGTCACGACGATTCCCGGCTCCAGCATTTTTGGCAGCCACGAGAGCTTCGCCATGATCCGCGGCGGCAAGGTCAACCTGAGCATCCTGGGTGCCATGCAGGTGAGCGAAAAAGGTGATCTGGCCAACTGGATGATTCCGGGCAAGATGGTCAAGGGCATGGGCGGCGCGATGGACCTGGTGGGCGGCGTCAAGCGCGTGCTGGTCCTGATGGAACATGTGGCCAAGAAGAAGGATGGCACGATCGACCTGAAGATCCTGCCCAAATGCACGCTGCCGCTGACCGGCGTTGGCGTCGTCAACCGCATCATCACCGACCTGGCCGTGATGGACGTGACGCCGCAAGGCCTCAAGCTGGTCGAGATGGCGCCGGGCGTAACGCGCGAGGAATTGCAGTCCATGACCGGCGCGACGCTGCACTGAACGCCGCGCCCCGAGACTTGTTGCCACTGGCTGAGCTGGCACTGGGCGCCTTCGAGCGCATGGTGGCGGCCACGCCGGGCTTTCGCACGCGTCCCGGCCAGCAGGCCATGGCGCAGCAGATCGCCAGCGCCCTGTCGGGCGTGACGCTCGGTGAACAGGCCGAGCCGAGCCAGACCCTCTGCGTGATCCAAGCCGGTACCGGCGTCGGCAAGTCCGCTGCCTATCTTTCCACCGGCGTCGCGCTGGCGCTCGCGCTCAAGACCCGGCTCGTGATCTCCACCGCCACGGTGGCGCTGCAGGACCAGCTGATGACCAAGGACCTGCCGGCGCTGGCGGCGGTGCTCGACACACCGCTGGTCTACGCGCTGGCCAAGGGGCGCGGCCGCTACGTCTGTCAGTTCAAGCTCGAACGCCTGGCCGGCGACCCGACAGCGGCGCTGGAGGATTTGTTCGAGAGCGAGGAGGAGCGCGCGCCGGCGCGCGCCGCCTTCGGCAATGCAGCGCCGGCAGGAGATCCGCGGGAGCGCCGCATCAAGCTCTACGCCACGCTCACGCTGGCACTGGCCGATGGCAGCTGGGACGGCGACCGCGACAGGCTCGCCCAGCAGCCCGAGCCGGCAGACTGGTCGGCCGTGGCTGCCGAGCGCCACACCTGCACGGCGCGCCACTGTCCGTCTTACCGTCAGTGCAGCTACTACACGGCGCGCAGCCAGTTGGCGCAGGCCAACGTGATCGTCGCGAATCACGATCTGGTGCTGGCCTCCATCGGCATGAAGACGCTGCCGGAACTTGACAACTGCCTGCTCGTGTTCGACGAGGGCCATCACCTGCCGGCGGTGGCGCTGGGCCAGTTCGCCAGCAGCATGGACCTGAGCCACCTGCGCTGGCTCGACAAATTGCCGCGCACCCTGCAGCAGGTCAGCGAAAAGATCCAGGTCGCGCTGGCGCAGGACGTTGCCACGCTCGCGCAGCAGCTCAATGCTGCGCTGCAGGACCTCGCGCGCATGGTGATGGACCTGCTCGCCCTGGCCAGCACGGGCTACGATGCGCAGCATCGTTTTCCGAACGGCGTGCTGCCGCAGGCCTGGCACGAACCGCTGGGGCTGATCCAGGGCCATGCGGCGGGCCTGTCGAAGGTGCTGGAGGCGCTCGGCGCCGAGCTCAAGCGCATCGCGCGCGACGACCCTTCGCAAGCCGCGAGTTGCTCGCTGCAGTACGCGCGGCTCGGGCAACTGGCGCCGCGCCTGCGCAGCGTGCTGGAAACCAGTGGCCTGCTGCTGGAAGATGGCGCGCAGCCGCTGGCCAAGTGGCTCAAGTCCGACACCGCCTCAGGCCTCGTGAACCTGAGCGCGCACGCGTGTCCCATCGTGCCGGGCGACCTGTTGCGCCAGTCCCTTTGGCGTCAGGTGCGCGGCGCGGTGGTCACCTCGGCCACGCTGACGAGTTGCGGCAGCTTCGACTTCTTCCTGCAGGAGGCCGGCCTGAGCGACAACCCCGCGGTGAGCACGCTGGCCGTCGACAGCCCCTTCGATTACCGCGAACAGGGCCGCCTGATCGTGGTCGAGACCGCGGCCGACCCGAAGGACGTCGACGCCTATACGCGGGAGATGCTGGCCGAGTTGCTCGATGACCTGCGCCAGGTGCAGCGCGGCGCGCTGGTGCTGTTCACTTCACGCGCGCAGATGAACGCGGCACTGGCCGCGCTCGATGGCGCGCTGCAGGCCAGCGTGCTGGTGCAGGGGCGCATGGCGCGCGCCCGCCTGATCGCGGCGCACCAGGCCCGCGTCGAGGCGAGCCTGCCCTCGGTGATTTTCGGGCTGCAGTCATTCGGCGAGGGGCTGGACCTGCCCGGACTTTTGTGCGAGACCGTCTTCATCGCGAAGCTGCCGTTTGCAGCGCCGTCCGATCCGGTGCAGGAGGCGCGCGCCGAATGGCTCAGGACCTTGGGGCGTGATTCGTTCACGGAACTGGTGGTGCCGGCCACCGGCATGCGCCTGCTGCAGTGGACCGGGCGCGCGATCCGGCACGAGGACGATCAGGCGCGCGTGATCTGCTATGACCGGCGCCTGCTGCGCACAGCCTATGGCCGGCGCATGCTGCAGGGCCTTCCGTCCTATGCGCTGTCACGCCGCGTCGGCGGCGTGGAACTGCCGCTGTGAGCGCGCCCGCTGCAGCGCCGGATGGCTCGGCAGGAATCGATCACAATGGTGGTCAACAAGGAGTTCGATCGTGGGGCAGGTGATTCTGGGGATATTGAGCTTGATCATGCGCGGCGTGTTCCTGCTGGCAGCGGCGATATTCTTCGCCAGCCTGATGGTGGTTGCGCTACTGGTGCTGGTGCTCTGGCTTCTGCGCGCACTGTGGGCGCGATTGACGGGTAACCCGATCAGCCCCTGGACCTTCGCGTTCCATCGGCACTCGGCTTGGCAGCGTTTTTATCCCCGAGCCAGATCGGATCCGTCTGCGCCGCGTGCGGATGGCGATGTGATCGACGTCGAGATCAAGGACGTTTCGGAGATCAAGGAGATCAAGGAAATCAAGGCAAGGGAGTAGACCGATCCGAGCGCGACGCCCTGCGGGGCCGGGCCTTGCAACCCGTGCGCGAAGGGCCCGAGAAGAAAACGCGACGAAGGCATGCGTGCAACGAATGACGCCTGACTCTGCGAGAATGGCAACATGATCCTGAGCATGCCCACCTTGATGGCGGCGATTGTCCTGACCAGTACCGTATTGGCGCTCTCGATCGCCGCGGTCGCGTATCGGCGCAGCCGCGCATTATGGATCTGGGCCCTGGCGCTGACGGCGCACACACTGGCCTTTATCGTGACTGCCATGCGTGCGCAGTTCGGTGACTTTTGGACGATCACCATCGGCAACACGCTGCTGGCGACCACGTTCGCGCTGTTTGCCGCAGGCCTGCTTGAATTTCAGCAGCGCCGTCGGCCGCGCTGGCTGACCTGGGAGCCGGTTCCCGTCGTGGTGATGGGTTCCATGGTCTGGCTCGATCATTCGGGGGCGCGCTCGATCATCACCAGCACCGTCTTGATCCTGCAGTGTCTGTTCATTCTGCTCGCCCTGATCGGACAGCGGCGGCAAGTCGCCGGACGCGGGCAGTACCTGTTGATGGTTGGCTTTTCCCTGCTTGTCATGGTGATCGGCTACCGGGTTGTCGAGGCCGTCAGTGGGCGCATCGAGGTCCTCAGTTCGCAGGTCACGGGGCCGATCCAGACGGCGACCCTGCTGGCATCGATCGTGACGCTCATGCTGCTCGCCGCAGGCATGACCTTGATGAACCAGGAACGTGCCGAGCATGAACTTGCCGAGAACCGCAAGGTTCTCAAGGAGCGCAATCTGGCGCTGCAGGAATACGCGGCCGAATTGGAAACGGCCAATCAGAAATTGGCGGAGTTGTCGATCACCGATGGCCTGACCGGACTGGCGAACCGTCGGCGTTTTGACGAGGCGCTGGCGCTTGAAAGCGCGCGCGCCCAGCGCACCGGGCAACCTCTGGCGATCCTGATGATCGATATCGACCGGTTCAAGAGTTACAACGATCACCACGGCCATCAGGCCGGCGATGTTTGTCTGACCCGGGTTGCGCGCGTCTTGCAGAGCAGCGCGAGACGGCCGGGCGATCTGGTCGCCCGGTATGGCGGCGAGGAGTTCACCGTGATCACCGCCGACACTGATGCGGACAAGGCGGCCGGGTTGGCGCAGGCCCTCTGCAGTGCCGTGGCGGCATTGGACATAGCGCACGATCACTCGATGCACGGCAAGATCACGGTCAGCATTGGCTTTGCGGCGGCCGTGCCCGACCAGGACAACGGCGGCACGGCCTTGTTGAGAAGGGCCGATGCGGCGCTTTACGAAGCGAAGGAGGCCGGACGCAACCGGGTCGCAGCGGGTTAAGGCGCGCCCGGCAGTGTCGCCTGCTGTTGGCTCAACGCATGCGCACTGCGGGCGTAAACCATGGTGACGTGCTTGTCCGGCAAACGAACAAGCAACCAGCCCTCCAGACGACGGCGCTCGGCGTTTGCGATCGGTCGCTTCGAATCGACGGTAATCAGCAGGCCCTCGGTCTTGCTGTCTCTGCCCGAGGGCAGTCGTGCGATGCTGATGTCTCGCAGGTTGGCGTCCTGCGCAAGGATCTCGGCGATGAGTTGGGGAAACTTCGCTTCCGTATCCCGGATCCGGTCCAACTCATCGTGCATTGCGCGATTGGCGAGCAGGGTTTGTTCGAGCTGTTGCTGTTGACTCTGCGCGCGCTGCGGGTCGGTTCGCGCTTTTGTTGCGGCGGCCGCCTTGCCGGTTGAAGCAAGATGCAGGTCCAGCTTGGTGTCGTCGAGCTTGAACTGCTGCATGGCATCCTTCAGGACTTTCTCGGACTCCGCCCGCGTGTTGGTCCCGATCACCGAAAGTGAGATCACACGGGCCTTGGCGTCGATCTCCTGTCCAGTCACGATCAGTGACGTTTGCGCTGCCGTCACCGCCTTGACGAAGCGCTGCGCCTCGTTGGTGAAGACCTGCTGCTCCACGAGCTGCGCCGCGAGAAAAATGCTGGGCACGAGTGTGACGGTCACGACGCTTCCCATGATGATGCTGCCGCGCCGGCGCGCCCGGGCATCAGCGAATGCATGTTGCGGCAGGCGAAGCAGCCGTGTGACCGACAGCGTTGCGAGCCCGATGAACACGCCGTTGATGGCAAACAGGTAGAAGGCACCGAGCACGAACGAGAGTTGCCAGGTGGCGATGCCGTAACCAACGGTGCACAGAGGGGGCATCAAGGCGGTGGCGATCGCAACGCCGGGAATGGTGGTCGACTTCTCCTTGCGTGTGAGGCCGATCATGCCGGCAGCCCCACCGAAAAAGGCGATCAGGACATCCCAGATCGTCGGTGAGGTTCGTGCGAGCAATTCGGACTGCGCGTCCTGCAATGGCGTCATGGCAAAGTACAGCGTGGAGGTCAGCAGGCTGATGACAGTGAAGATCGCGAGATTGCGCAGCGCGCTTCGGATCAGCGCGAAGTCGCTGATGCCGGCGCCATAGCCGGCTCCGATGATCGGGCCCATCAGTGGTGATATGAGCATGGCGCCGATGATGGTTGCCGTGGAGTTCACGTTCAGACCGACCGATGCGATCATGATGGCAAACATCAGGACCCATAGATTGGTGCCGCTGACCTGCACGCCGGATCGGATGTTGGCGTCGATCACGTCGTGCGGCGCCTGATCGCGGCGCAGGCCAAAGAGCTTTCGAAGAGGATGGAGCACTTGCGTTTGCATGTCTACCCGCCAAAAACGAGGGCATCAGGGATTTCAAACTGCTCGTCGCTGCCCACGGCGACCGTGGTGTTGTCCCCTTGTCGGGTGGCGCGCAGTGCATCGGGTGCGTCCGAGGACACGAGCTTGCCTTTGATGAACAAGAGTTGCCGGATGCGAAGGTAGCCGGCATGCGCCCTCTCAATCCGCACAGTCGCTGTGCCGTCGAATGCCCGGCGAATCACCTTGGCGTCGCAGGTCTGATCAGCGCCGGCGTCACCGAATTTGCAGGGCACGCGCGCCGTGGCATGGTATGGCGTGCCTGGCACCAGGGCATCCTGTTGTGCAGGGATGGCGAGGAGGGCAGGCCCGTGCAATCGCGCCTGCAAGTTGTAGCGACTGACCTCGTTGCGCCGCGCCGCCGCGCGCATCAGGTAGACGCGCGCAAGGTAGATGCCATCCACGGGTGCAACAGCTTCGAAGTGCGATCCGGAAACGCTGCCCACGAACATCGCCGCATCGGCGCCCGGGGCGCTCAGGTTGAAGTAGTTTTGCCGGTTGCTGGCGTCAAGCTGGATGGCGAGTGTCTGGCCGGCGCGGGCCGTGATCGGATGGTCGACAAAGGCGTGCCCCTGGATGCGGCCTTCGAACCGCATCCGGGCTGCGGTCGGCGCCGTGCAAGCGGACTCCGCCAGGAAGCGCGCCTGCACCCAGACGGCCGCTCCGTTGTAGTCGATCTTGCACCAGCGGGGTTTGGCACGCGCGCGCGCCTGCCTTTGTGCCGCCGACAGCGTCGTGAACTCTTCGAGGCTCAACCCGCCCTGGCAACCGAGATTGCGCAGGCATTGCATGCTGGCCGGAATGGAAACGGTTGTGCCCGCCTCGATCCCGGGCGCTGAATAGGCCTTCAGGTATGCGCCCTTCGGGATGCCTTGGACCTTGAAGAAATCAGGCCCATCCGCTGTGGCCGACGCGCCGCCGTGCAGTGCGAAGCACAGACAAACCGCATAGGCGAGGCGCCGCCTCAGACGCGTGCTGAATCCGTTTTGACTGATCAAGCCAGAATGCATCGATTCCTTGTGCCGTTCCTGCGAAGGTGAACGCAGTCTCGCAGGAAATGGTATCTCAACCCGCGAGCGCGCCAGACCCGCGCCGGCTTCATCGGTGCGCCGAACCTCAGGCCATCTTTTCGAGTGCGGCCTCGTCCACGACATCGCTGGAGAAGAGTTCGATCGCCGTTCTGGCGACCTGGGTCGTGTCGAAGTAGGCATAGGCGCCGACGCCGACCGCGCCGATCAGGGGCACGAGGCGTGCCGCGCCCTTGCCGACGATGCCTTGCGCCACCCTGATCCCGAGCGCCTGCGCGAGCGACTGCAGCAAGGCCAGCGACGCGCGCCGGATCATGACGCGCTCGCCGACACGCACCACGACATCGCGGAACAACTGGGCAGCCAGGTGCCGGAACAGGCAGTACAGCATGTGCTCGCGGTTCAGCGATGCGGTCTTTCCATAGGCCGCGGCGATATCCGACACCATCTGCGCCTGCAGTCGCCACACCGCGACCAGTTCGGGCAGCACCGTCAGCCAGCCCAGCACGCCGGGCGGCAAGGCCAGCGAGGCGGCCATCAGGCTGGCCTGCCGGGCGGCGCTGCGACCGATCGCCCGCGCGCGTACCAGGGGTTGCGTCATTTCGTGCTCGGCGGACGCCGGCACCTGCAGCACGAGGTTGAGGATCGCGTCGCCCACCTTGCGGCGCAGGGCATCGGGTGGCACGGGCAGTGCGATGGCGTGGTCGGACATGGTGCCCAAGGGTAGCAGTTTCGCGCCAGGTCTGTCGGCGGCCGCTGTCCGGCCAGCGTCGGGGCTTGTCCGTCAAGCCCGGTTGTGGCAGATCAAGCTTGATACATATGACAGGCCCCGCTGCCGCGAAGCGCGCGTGACAATTCGGCTGTGACCTGTCGCACGTCCATCATGTCCGCCCTGTCCCGCACCCTGAGCGTTATTCTGCTGGCCTTGCTGTGCCAGATTGCCGCCGCGCAGGATCTCCCGACCCGATTCGATCCGCAGCGCGATGCTGCCAGGGATGTGATGACGGCCCAGGCTCTGGCCAAGGCGAGCGGCAAGCGCGTGCTGGTCGACATCGGCGGGGAGTGGTGCCGGTGGTGCCGCATGCTGGACCGGCTGATCGCATCACAACCGACGATCAAGGCCTTTGTCGACGGCCACTATGTGTGGGTCAAGGTCAGCTATTCACCGGAAAACAAGAATGCCGCGCTGCTGTCGCGCTGGCCCAAGGCGCGCGGCTACCCCTACCTGGTGGTGTTCGATGGCGACGGGCGCATGCTGCACGCGCAGGGCGTGCAAGGCCTCGAAATCGAGATGGAACGGGAAGCCGACGAGGATTACGATCCGGTCCCGGTCATGGCATTCTTCAAGCGCCATGCCATTCCCGCAAGCGGTGCGGCAGCACCGGTTTCAGCGAGGTAGCGGCATCCCTTTCAGCGCGTCAGCCGGATCAACTCGGCCTTGCGCTTGCCCTGCGGCAGCAGGTGCTTGAGCAGCAGCCGGTAGCTGTCGAGGTCGAACGCCAGCGCGCGGCGGGTCTCCAACGCGGCTTCGAGCTCGGCTTCGTCGTGCACCGTGGCCAGATAGCACCACTGGTCAAAGACGTGGATGTCGGTGCGGCCAGTCTCGGCGTCGTGTTCGCGCAAGCCGACGGCGCCGGCATGCGGCCAGACCTGCAGCCGATGTTCGGCCAGCGCCATCTGCAGCCGCAGGTAGTGCCGCTGCTGGCTTTCCTCGCCGCAGTAGACGCCCTTGCAGCGCCCGACCTGATGTGCAAAGCAGCGGCCCTTGCCCGACTCCAGTCCGAGCGCCTGCGGGCACAGGGCTTGCTGCTCGGCGAGCTCGCGCAGGCTCGTGAGCGCCTGCGCCCTGGAGCGGTAGACGCCGTACAAGCGGTCGAATTCCCGCGGCTGCAACTCTTCGCCGCGCACCAGCGTCAGCAGCGGGCGCGCCGCCGAGTCGGCGTTCAGGCGCCAGGCGCACAGGCTGCCTTCGCGGCGCAACTGGCGGTTGTGCAGCGGCTGGCGCTCCTTCATGAGCCGCGCTTCGAGCAACAGGGCGCCGATTTCTCCGGCGGTTTCTATCCATTCGACGCGCCGGATCTCCTGCGCGATGCGCATCTCGCGCGCGACCTTGCCGGCGGCCTGGAAGTGCGCCATCACGCGGCTGCGCAGGTTGACGCTCTTGCCGATGTACAGGGGCACCTGACCCTCGCCATGAAACAGGTAGACGCCGCAGGACTGAGGAATGTCCTGGATCGGGGTTGTCAACTGGGGCGGCAGGGATGAGCTGCCCTGCAGCAGCGTGGCCGCCTGACCTTTGATGTGCTGGGCGCCCAGCTCCCGCGTTGCGCTGGCAAGCCAGGCCAGCACGACATCGACGTCGCCCATGGCACGGTGGCGCGCGCTGCTGGCCAGGCCATGGCGCTGCATGATGGCGTCCAGGCCGTGGCTGCGGTGCTGCGGGTAGAGCAGGCGCGACAGGCGCACCGTGCACAGCGTCTTGACGCGCAGCGGCATCTCGAGCCGGGCAAACTCACTCAGCAGAAAACCGTGGTCGAAACGCGCGTTGTGCGCCACCAGCACAGCGCCATCGAGCAGATCGAGCAGCTGCTGTGCCACCTCGGCGAAGGCGGGCGCTTCGCGCACCATCTGGTTGCTGATGCCCGTCAGGTTCTGGATGAAATACGAAATCGGCGTGTCCGGATTGACCAGCGTGCTCCAGCGCGCGACCTCCTGTCCGTTCTCGATGCGCACGGCCGCGATCTCGGTGACGCGGTCCTGCGCCGGACTGCCGCCGGTGGTCTCGAGATCGAGCACGACAAAGGAGGGCAGCATCCCTAGCAAAACATGAGTGCCAGCCAGGCCGGGTCGTCCATGACGTTGATCAGCAGGTAGGCGCCGATGCGGTACAGCCAGAACTGGAGAAGCTCCATGCTGCCGCTCGACCCGTCAAACGATGTCGATGGCATGAAAGCCGAATTGGCCGCTACGGCGGTCGCTGAAATAGCGCTCCAGCGTTTCCTTGACGGTGCGAAAGGCAATCTCGTCCCAGGGGATCTCTTCCTCAGCGAACAGCTTCGCCTCGATCGTCTCGTAGCCGGGCGCAAAGGTGTCGCTCAGCAGCCGTGCCCGGTAAAACATGTGGACCTGGCCGACGCGTGCAACATTGAGCAGAGAGAAGAATCCTTCCAGCTCGAACTGCGCGCCGGCTTCCTCGACCGTCTCGCGCGCCGCGCCCTCGGCTGCGGTCTCGTTGAGTTCCATGAAGCCGGCCGGCAGCGTCCACTTGCCCCAGCGCGGCTCGATGTTGCGCTTGCACAGCAGGATGCGCTCGCCCCAGTGCGGCACGGTGCCGACCACGATCAGCGGATTCTCGTAGTGAACCGTGCGGCAGGCCGGGCAGACGGCGCGCTCCTTGGTGTCACCGTCGTCCGGAATCTGGTAGACCACGGCGCTGCCGCAGTCTTTGCAATGTTTGATCGGGGGGCGCAGCATGGGGCCAGTGTAGTGCGAGTCGGCCGGGCCTTACTCGACGGTCAGGCGGATAGATTCGAGCCCTGCGATGGCGCCGGTCAGGGTGTCGCCCGGCACAACCGCCGCCACGCCTTCGGGCGTGCCGGTGTAGATCAGGTCGCCCGGCTGCAGTTCCCAGGCGGCCGACAGGTGCTCGATGACTTCGGCGATGTTCCAGATCAGCTTAGCAACCGTGCTGCGCTGGCGATCCGTGCCGTTGACCTGCAGCGAGATCTCGGCGCTGTCGATGGCGCCCGCGCTGGCGGCCGGGGTGATGACGCCGATCGGCGCCGAGTGGTCGAAACCCTTGCCGATCGACCAGGGGCGGCCCTGTTTCTTCATCTCGTTTTGCAGGTCGCGCCGCGTCATGTCCAGGCCGACGGCGTAGCCGAAGATGTGCTTGTGCGCATCGGCCGCCGCGATGTTCTTGCCGCCGGTGCCGATGGCGACCACCAGTTCGATCTCGTGGTGCAGGTTCTTCGTCAGGCTGGGGTAAGGCAGTCTGGCGGACTCGCCGGCGTTGACCACGACCACCGCGTCAGCGGGTTTCATGAAGAAGAACGGCGCCTCGCGTCCGGTGAAGCCCATCTCCTTGGCGTGTTCCTCGTAGTTGCGGCCGACGCAGTAGATGCGGTGCACCGGAAAACGCGCGGGGCTGCCCAGCACGGGGACGGAGACGGTCGGGGCGGGATTGAAGACGTAACTCATGGGGATCTTTCGGTAGGCCTTGTTGATCAGGCGGATTTGACGACGAGTTCGAAGTGCTCGACCACCGGCGGCCCCGCAAAGAACGGGCCGACGATGGCGCGCCACTCGCTGAAGGCCGGCGACTCGCGAAAACCCACGGTGTGGTCTTCGAGCGTATCCCAGAATATCTGCAGCACGTAGCGCTGCGGGCTTTCGATGCCGCGGTTGACCTTGTAGCCTTGAAAGCCCTTGGCCTTGGGGATGACGGTTTGCAGGCCGCGCGCGATGGCCGCTTCAAAGGCGGCGTTCTGACCGGGCTGGATGCGGATGTCGGCGAGTTCGAGAATCATGAAAGCTTCCTGTCGGGCGTGGGAATGGACTGGCGACCGAGTTTAACTGCGTGTCCGGCGTGGGGTATGCTGGGCCCCATGCAAACAGAAAACTTCATCCCCGGAAAAGATGCGTCGCTCGAATCGACCATCAACACCCTTCAGACCCGGCTGCAGGCGCTTGGCTTTCACATTGAGGAGCGCAGCTGGCTCAATCCCGTGGATGGCATCTGGTCGGTCCATATCCGCGACCGCGACTGCCCGCTGCTGTTTACCAACGGCAAGGGCGCGACGCGACTGGCCTGCCTGGCCAGCGCGCTGGGCGAGTTCTTCGAGCGCCTGTCGAACAACTATTTCTGGACGCATTACTACCTGGGACCGGTCGTGGCCGACCGGCACCACGTGCATTACCCGCAGGAGCGCTGGTTCGAGCCGAACGAGGACGGCAGCTGGCCGGTCGATCTGCTCAACCCCGGGCTGCACAAGTTCTACAACCCCGAAGGCAGCGTCGATGCCGAGAGCCTGGTCGAGTTCAACTCGGGCAATGTCGAGCGCGGCATCTGCGCCCTGCCTTACGTGCGCCAGCGCGATGGCGTTGTCACCTGGTTCCCGGTCAACATCATCGGCAACCTTTACATGAGCAACGGCATGTCGGCCGGCAACACGCCGGCCGAGGCGCGCACGCAGGCGCTGTCCGAGATCTTCGAGCGCCACATCAAGTTCCGCGTCATCGCCGAAGGCATCTGCCTGCCCGATGTGCCCGAGGCCGTGATCGCGCGTTTCCCGCGCATCGCGGCCGGCATCAAGGCCTTGCGCGCAGCGGGCTTCGGCATCCTCGTGAAGGACGCGTCGCTGGGCGGCCAGTACCCGGTGATGAACGTCACCCTGCTGCACCCGGAGGATCAGGGCTGCTTTGCCAGCTTCGGCGCCCATCCGCGCTTCGAGATCGCGCTGGAACGCGCGCTGACCGAACTGCTGCAGGGTCGCGCACTGGACGCGTTGGCGGGCTTTCCGGTGCCGAGCTTCTACCTCGAAGAGGTGTCGAGCTCGCCCAACCTCGAAATTCACTTTGTCGACTCCAGCGGCGTCATCCACTGGAAGTTTCTCGGCGACCTGCCGGACTATCCGTTTTGCGACTGGAACTTCAGCACCAGCACGGCCGAGGACTGCGCCTGGGCGATCGACCGCATCCACCGCGACGGGCGCGAGATCTACATCGCCGACTTCACGCATCTGGGCGTCTACGCCTGCCGCATCCTGGTGCCGGGCATGTCGGAGATCTACCCCGTGGATGATCTGGAATTCGAGAACAACAGCGTCGGCAACGATATCCGTGAAGCGATCCTGAATCTGAGCGACCTTGACGATGAGGAATGCACCGATCTGCTGGCCACGCTCAACGAATCGTCGCTGGCCGACCAGCGCCCGGTGGCGGCGGTGATCGGGCTGGCGGCGGATGCCGGCTCATTCTGGGCGGACCTGCGCATCGGTGAACTCAAGACCCTGCTGGCGCTCGCGATCGGCGACGAGGCGGCGACGCTCGAAGGCTGCGACTGGATCCGGCACTTTGACCAGATCAACCCGCAGCGCAGGCGTGTCTACGCCTGCATCGAGAGCCTGATCAACCTGGCCGACATGGGCGGCACCGGCCCTTACCTCGACGCCTTGCGCGCGCTGTACGGCGCCGGTGCCGTGGCGCAGGCGCACGCGCTGATCATGCAGACCGATCGCTTCATGGGGCTGTCGGCGCCGGGCCTGATGCTCGAAGGCTGCGAGATGCACCGCAAGCTGCTGGCCGCCTACGACAAGGTACACGCGCGCGCCGCCTGAAGCGGGCCGGGGATCAGCGCGGCGAGCCATGAGCCTCCTGAAAAGGATCTTGCGCCGGATTTTCTTCCTGCTGTTCGCAGCGCTGCTGCTGTTCGAGGAATGGGGCTGGGAGCCGCTGGCCCGGCTCTTCGCGCGGCTGGCGCGCCTGCCGCTGTGGGCGCGCATCGAGCGCAGCATCACGGGCCTGTCGCCGATCGGCGCGCTGCTGGTCTTCGGTGTGCCGGTGCTGACCCTGTTCCCGGTGAAACTGCTCGCGCTCTACCTGTTCGGCCGCGGCCAGACCACATTCGGGCTGGTGCTGCTGCTCGGCGCCAAAGTCGCGGGGACGGCCGTGCTGGCGCGACTGTTCCAACTGACGCAACCGGCGCTGATGCGTTTGGCCTGGTTTGCCCTCTGGTATCCGCGCTGGAAAGCCTGGAAGGACGCCATCCTGGCCGAGGTGCACAACTCCGTTGTCTGGCGCTCCGCGCAGGATCTCAAACGCAGGACCAAGGCTTGGTGGGTGCAGTGGCGGCCTTGATCCGCCGCCGGTCATTGGTGGTGGTGGCCCGCCATGAAACGAATGGCAAAATGAAACCATGACCGATGATCTGATTCCCCAATGGAGCGCGCCGGTGCGGGTGCGTGCGCTGTGCACAACACGCGGCGGGGGTGTTTCGCAAGCCCCGTACGATTCGTTCAACCTCGGTGAGCATGTCGGGGACGCGCCGCAGGCCGTGGCCGCCAATCGTGAGACGCTGGTGCGGTCCATGGCGGCGCGCCCGGTCTTTCTGTCGCAGGTGCATGGAACGCAGGTCATGATCCTGTCGGCCGACCGCGGACAGGGCATGGCGGCCGATGCCAGCCTGACCACGCTCTCCGGCTTGGCCTGCACGATCATGGTGGCCGACTGCCTGCCTGTGCTGTTCACCAACCTGCGCGGCAGCGTCGTGGCGGCGGCGCACGCCGGCTGGCGCGGGCTGGCCGGGTTGGACGGGCAGGGCGTGCTGGAGCAGACGCTGAGCGCGCTCGCGGCAGCCGGCGCCGCTTCGGACATCATGGCCTGGCTTGGCCCCTGCATCGGGCCGCAGGCCTTCGAGGTCGGAGACGAGGTGCGCGCGGCTTTCACGGCGCACGATGCGGCGGCACAGGCCTTGTTCAAGCCGTTGTCTGGCGGCAAATGGCTGGCCGATCTGGCGGGGCTGGCACGGCGCCGGCTGCGCGCGGCCGGCGTACAGCAGCTGTACGGCAACGATGGCAGCCAGCCGTGGTGCACGGTCGGCAATCCGCAGCGCTACTTCTCGCATCGGCGCGACCGTGTGAGCGGCCGCATGGCAGCCTGCATCTGGCTCGTCTGAAGCCGGTTGCCGGAAAAATCGGCGTTTGCGATACCTGTCAGCATTTCGAAGGCCAAGACCTGAGATACTTGGCTCTTCACGCATGACCAAACGAAGGCAGGAGCAAGCATGACACCGGATACACCTGAATTTTGGGCGCAGTCGGCGCAGCAGTTTCAGCAGTCCCTGAGCGACGGCTGGAGCAAGGCCTTCGAAGCCTTCCAGAACATGGACATGGGCGCCATCGCACCGAGACTTGGCGCCGCCGCCAGCGCGCCTGAAATCCATTTTGCGCCAGAGAAGCTGCAGGCGTTGCAACAGCAGTACCTGGAAGAAGCGGCCAAGCTCTGGACACAAGGCTTTCAGGGCAAGCCGCCAGTGGCCGACAAGCGCTTTGCCGCGCAGGCCTGGAGCGAGAACCCGGTTGCCGCTTTCTCTGCCGCCGCCTACCTGCTCAACACCCGCACGCTGATGGGCTTGGCCGACGCGGTGCAGACCGACGCCAAGACGCGCGCGCGCATCCGTTTTGCGGTTGAACAGCTCACGGCAGCAGCTGCGCCGAGCAATTTCATGGTCTTCAATGCCGACGCGCAGAAGAAGGCCATCGAGACCAAGGGCGAGAGCGTTGCCCGGGGTTTGACCAATCTGATCCACGACATGCGCCAAGGCCATGTGTCGATGACCGACGAGAGCATTTTCGAAGTCGGCAAGAACGTCGCCACCACCGAGGGCGCCGTGGTCTTCGAGAACGAACTGTTCCAGCTGATCGAATACAAGCCGCTGACGGCCAAGGTCTACGAGAAGCCGTTCCTGCTGGTTCCGCCGTGTATCAACAAGTTCTACATCCTGGATCTGCAGCCCGAGAATTCGCTGATCCGCTACGCGGTGTCGCAGGGCCAGCGCACCTTTGTCATCAGCTGGCGCAACCCGGATGCCTCGCTGGCAAACAAGACCTGGGACAACTACGTCGAAGATGCCGTGATCAAGGCGATCGCCGTCACGCAGGAGATCAGCGGCGCCAAGAGCATCAACACGCTGGGCTTTTGCGTCGGCGGCACGCTGCTGGGCTGCGCCCTGGCGGTGCTGGCGGCGCGCGGTGAAAAGCCGGCGTCGAGCGCCACCTTCCTGACGTCGTTCCTCGACTTCAGCGACACCGGCGTGCTCGACGTCTTCATCGATGAGTCGTTCGTCAATTACCGCGAAAAGGAAATGGGCAAGGGCGGCCTGATGAAAGGCAACGACCTGGCCAGCACCTTCAGCTTTCTGCGCCCGAATGACCTGGTGTGGAACTACGTGGTCGGCAACTACCTCAAGGGCGAGACGCCGCCGGCGTTCGACCTGCTGTACTGGAACAGCGACTGCACCAATCTGCCGGGCCCGTTCTACGCCTGGTACCTGCGCAATACCTACCTGGAGAACCGGCTGGTCAAGCCCGGCACGGCGACCGTCTGCGGCGTCAAGATCGATCTGCGCACGCTCGACATGCCGGTCTACATCTACGGTTCGCGCGAAGACCACATCGTGCCGATCGGCGGAGCCTACGCCTCGACCCGGGCCCTGACCGGCAAGCGCCGTTTTGTGATGGGCGCATCCGGCCATATCGCCGGAGTCATCAATCCGCCCTCGGCCAAGAAGCGCAGCCACTGGACGCGCGAAGACGGCAATTTTCCCAAGACCCACGCAGAATGGCTGGCCGGCGCCACCGAGCATCCCGGCAGCTGGTGGACCGACTGGTCGACCTGGCTCAAGAGCCATGCCGGCAAGCAGGTCGCCGCGCCCAAGACCTACGGCAAGGGCAAATACAAGTCGATCGAGCCGGCCCCGGGCCGTTACGTGAAGGTCAAGGCCTGATTTTTTTAGTCAATTTTTTACCGTCCTGGAGAGAAGAAATGGAAGATATCGTCATCGTTTCAGCCGCCCGCACCGCGGTCGGCAAGTTCGGCGGCACGCTGGCCAAGACGCCGGCCACCGAGCTCGGCGCCGCTGTCATCAAGGCGCTGCTGGCGCGCACCGGACTGGGCACGGACCAGATCGGTGAAGTGATCATGGGCCAGGTGCTGGCTGCCGGCGTCGGCCAGAACCCGGCGCGCCAGTCGCTGATCAAGAGCGGCCTGGCGAAGGAAACCCCGGCGCTGACCATCAATGCCGTGTGCGGTTCCGGCCTGAAGGCCGTGATGCTGGCAGCGCAGGCGGTGGCGTGGGGTGACAGCGAGATCGTGATCGCCGGCGGCCAGGAGAACATGAGCGCCTCGCCGCACGTGCTGCTCGGTTCACGCGACGGCCAGCGCATGGGTGACTGGAAGATGATCGACTCGATGATCGTGGACGGCCTGTGGGACGTTTACAACCAGTACCACATGGGCATCACGGCCGAGAACGTGGCCAAGCAGTACGGCATCACGCGCGAGATGCAGGACGCGCTGGCCCTGGCGAGCCAGCAAAAGGCGGTGGCCGCGCAGGACGCGGGCAAGTTCAAGGACGAGATCGTGCCTTTCAGCATCGCGCAGAAGAAGGGCGACCCCATCGTCTTTGCCGCCGACGAGTTCATCAACCGCAAGTCGAACGCCGAAGCGCTGGCCGGCCTGCGACCGGCATTCGACAAGGCCGGTGGCGTCACCGCCGGCAACGCGTCGGGCATCAACGACGGCGCCGCCGCCGTGATGGTCATGACGGCGAAGAAGGCCGCCGCGCTCGGACTCACGCCGATGGGGCGCATCGCCAGCTTTGCCACCAGCGGTCTGGACCCGGCGCTGATGGGCATGGGCCCGGTGCCGGCCTCACAAAAGGCGCTCGCGCGCGCCGGCTGGAAGGCAGCCGACCTGGACCTACTCGAAATCAACGAAGCGTTTGCCGCCCAGGCCTGCGCTGTGAACCAGCAAATGGGCTGGGACACCTCCAAGGTCAATGTCAACGGGGGCGCGATTGCGATCGGGCATCCGATCGGCGCGTCCGGCTGCCGCATTCTGGTCACCCTGCTGCACGAGATGCAGCGGCGCAATGCGAAGAAGGGCATTGCCTCGCTGTGCATCGGCGGCGGCATGGGCGTGGCGCTGACGATCGAGCGCTAACGACTGCACTGGTGTTTTCCTCAATGACGGCAGTGCCATGAACCGATATAGTGGACTGCGTTACCGCGCCTCTCAACATCAATAAACCGGAGTAAGAAAATGAGTCAAAAAGTAGCGTATGTCACAGGCGGTATGGGTGGCATCGGAACCGCCATCTGCCAGCGCCTGTCCAAGGAAGGATTCACGGTCATCGCCGGCTGCGGCCCGACCCGCGACCATGCCAAGTGGCTGGCCGAGCAAAAGGCGCTGGGGTACACGTTCTATGCATCCGTCGGCAATGTCGGCGACTGGAATTCCACGGTGCAGGCGTTCACTGAAGCCAAGGCCGCGCACGGTGCGATCGATGTGCTGGTGAACAACGCCGGCATCACGCGCGACCGCATGTTCGTGAAGATGACCCGCGAGGACTGGGATGCCGTGATCGAGACCAACCTGAACTCCATGTTCAACGTCACCAAGCAGGTGATTGCCGACATGGTGGACAAGGGCTGGGGGCGGATCATCAACATCTCGTCGGTCAACGGTGCCAAGGGCCAGGCCGGCCAGACCAATTACTCGGCAGCCAAGGCCGGCATGCACGGCTTCACGATGGCGCTGGCGCAGGAACTCGCGACCAAGGGCGTGACCGTCAACACGGTCAGCCCGGGCTACATCGGCACCGACATGGTCAAGGCGATCCGACAGGACGTGCTCGACAAGATCGTGGCCACGGTGCCCGTCAAGCGCCTGGGCGAGCCCAGCGAGATCGCATCGATCATCGCCTGGATCGCGTCCGACGAAGGCGGCTACTCGACCGGTGCCGATTTCTCGGTCAACGGCGGCCTGCACATGGGCTGAGGCCGGTTTGCGGCACGTACGAAGCCCGCGTTTGCGGGCTTTTTTGTTTGGGCCGGGAGGGTGGCCCGGGCTGTGCCGATGCCAATCTAGCGCGCTGCAACCAGATTAATCCGGCCGGCAAAAGCGTAGCCTCGGGTGTTCGTGAACTTGATCAATGACTCCTCGCCGAGCTTTGACCGCAGCCGGCTGATCATCACCTTGAGTGCGCGCGGGTCGTATGTGCCGGGTTGCTTGCCGATTGCGAGCATCAGGTCGTCACGGCCGCACGTGAAATTCGGGCTTTGCGCGAAGGTTTGGAGCAGCAGCGTCTCCGTGAAGTTCAGTTTCACGGTATTGCCGCCTGGCGAGGTGATCTGCATGTCGATCGCATCGAGAACCCAGGCCGGCGCGGATGGCACCTTGGCCTGGGGCAGCCTGCGCGCAATTGACTTGATGGCCGCTTCGAGTTCATCCGGTGCGGCCGGCTTCACCAGGTAAATGTCTGCGCCTTCCCGCATGCCCTCCACGCGCTCTTCGACGGCGCTGCGCCCGGACAGCATGACGATGCCCAGATCGGGGTGGCTGTTGCGCAGCCGCCGCGCAATCGACAGGCCGTCCTCGCCCGGCAGCCCCAGGTCCAGCACCAGCACGCGCCAAGGGCAACCATTTTTCATCGCCGCATCGAACCCGGCGCCGTCGCTGAATGCGCTTGGCTTCATGCCGCATCTCGACAGGTTGTACATCAAGAGATTGCGCAAAGTCTCGTCGTCTTCGATGATGGCAACGGGGATATTTTTCATATCTGACTTCCTACTACAGAGGTGAGATCTGCATGCTCGGTCGCTGGATGACGTTGGATGTTCTGGTACAAGCACCTAATGTAATCAAATGTAATGTTCCGCGCTTGTCGATCTTCGCATCCAATGGAAATAGGCCGGACGGATGGGCGCCGCTCCTGGGCTTTTCCGGGAATCCGCCTCCCAGCGTTTCGCTTGAATGGCTTGACTTTCCATGATGCGTTCAGGATAGCCCCCGAAAGAGGGCACCCCATGCGATTTGTCAATTGGAGCCAAAGCGAGCCCGCCCGCGACCGATCGCCATTCAGCGTTTCCGGTACTCAGGCATCAGTCAAACGACAGGCCGGGCTCGGGGCCAGGCTCTGGCAACCCCCGCCACCGTCAGGCCGTGGCGGCTTCGAGCTGGGTGGACAGCGTCAGCCACTGCTCTTCGAGGCTTTGCAGTTCGTCGTTGACCACCTTGAGCCGCATGCCGAGTTCGGCGAAGTCGGCTGGCGGTGGTGCGGCGCACAGGTGCGCCTCCAGTGCGCCGCCTTCGCCCTGCAGCGTGGCCATGCGCGCCTCGATGTCTTCGAGCTGGCGCTTGAGCGTGCCGCGCGCGGCCGGCTTGGCCTTGGCGGGTATGGCGGCCTGCGCCTGGGCCTTGCGCTCGGCCTTGGCGCTGGCACTGCTGGCCTCCTTGATCGCTTCGCGCTGGCGCTTGGCTTCGTCGAGCAGGTAGCGCTGGTAGTCGTCGAGGTCGCCGTCGAACGGCGAGACGCCGCCGCGCGAGACCATCCAGAATTCGTCGCAGACTGCGCGCAGCAGGGCGCGGTCATGGCTGACCAGCATCACCGTGCCTTCGAACTCGTTGAGCGCCATGGACAGCGCCTCGCGCGTGGCCAGGTCCAGGTGGTTGGTCGGCTCATCGAGCAGCAGCAGGTTGGGGCGCTGCCAGACGATCATGCACAGCACCAGGCGCGCCTTCTCGCCGCCGCTCATGCTGCCCACGGCCTGCTTGACCATGTCGCCGCCGAAATTGAAGGTGCCCAAAAAGCTGCGCAGGTCCTGCTCGCGCGTCGCCTGGCCGGCGATCCTGCCGGCGGCCGTCAGATCTTTCGCGAGCCGGATCATGTGCTCCAGCGGCGTGTCGGTCGGGCGCAGCACGTCGAGCTCCTGCTGGGCGAAGTAGCCGATGTTCAGCCCCTTGCCTTCGGTCATCTCGCCGCCGATCGGCTGCAGCGCGCGCGCCACGGTCTTGACCAGTGTCGATTTGCCCTGGCCGTTGGCGCCCAGGATGCCGATGCGCTGGCCCGCCAGCACCGAGCGGCTGACGTTGTTGACGATAACCGTCGGTGGCGTGCCCGGCGGACTGCCTTCGGGCGGCGGGTAGCCGAAGCTCACGCCCTGCATCGACAGCATCGGATTGGGCAGATTGGCCGGTTCCTTGAACTCGAAGGTGAAATCCGCATCGGCCAGCAGCGGCGCGATCTTCTCCATGCGGTCGAGAGCCTTGACGCGGCTTTGCGCCTGCTTGGCCTTGCTCGCCTTTGCCTTGAAGCGCGCGATGAACTTCTGCAGGTGGGCAATTTTGTCCTGCTGCTTGGAGAAGGCGTTTTGCTGCAGTTCCATCTGCTCGGCACGCAGGTCCTCGAACTTGCTGTAGTTGCCGCCGTAGCGCACAAGCTTGGACGCGTCGATGTGCAGCGTGACATTGGTCACCGCGTCGAGAAACTCGCGGTCGTGGCTGATCACGATCATCGTGCCTTCGTATTTCTTGAGCCATGTTTCCAGCCAGACCAGCGCGTCGAGGTCCAAGTGATTGGTCGGCTCGTCAAGCAGCAGCAGGTCCGACGGGCACATCAGCGCGCGCGCCAGTTGCAGCCGCATGCGCCAGCCGCCGGAGAAACTATTGACCGGATTGGTGAGCTCGGTGGTCTTGAAGCCCAGCCCCAGGATCAGCGCCTGGGCGCGCGCCGGCGCGTCGTGCGAGCCGGCGTCGTGCAGCGCCATGTAGGCGTGCGCCATGCGGTCGTAGTCGTCTGTCGCCTCGGCGGCCGTGACCTCCTGCTGCGCTGCCAGCAGCGTGGTGTCGCCTTCGACCACGAAGTCGGTGGCGCTCTGCTCGGTCTCGGGCATGTCCTGCGCCACCTGGCCCATGCGCCACTGCGCCGGGATGCTGTATTCGCCGCCGTCCTCGTGCAGCGTGCCGTTGAAGAGCGCGAACAGCGAAGACTTGCCGGCCCCGTTGCGCCCGACTAGGCCCACTTTTTCACCCGGATTGAGGGTGACGGTGGCGCCGTCGAGCAGCACCTTGACGCCGCGGCGCAGGGTGACATTTTTAAGAGTAATCAAGGGAATCGATCAGGTTGGGTTGGTGTTTGTTCTGGGTGCCAGCAGCGCATCAAGCGTCAGCAGCAGCACCTGGTCTTCGCCGGCGCTGGTCTCCAGCCAGACGGCTTCGAGAGCGGGGAAGGCGGCCTCGAAGTGCTCGCGTTCATTGCCGATCTCGAGCACCAGCACGGCTTGTTCGCGCATGTGCTGCGGCGCGGCGCGCAGCAGGCTGCGGATGAAATCCATGCCGTCGCTGCCGCCGGCGAGCGCCAGCGCGGGCTCGGCCCGGTACTCCGGTGGCAGGGTGGCCATGCTCAGCGCGTTGACGTAGGGCGGGTTGCACAGGATCAGGTCGTATGGACCCTGCACGCCGGCCATACCGTCGGATTCGAACAGGCGGATGCGTTGTTGCAGGGTGTGCTTGTCGACGTTGATGCGGGCCACGGCCAGCGCGTCGGCCGAGATGTCGCAGGCGTCGATGCGCACGTCCGGGTAGGCCAGCGCTGCCAGCACCGCCAGACTGCCGTTGCCGGTGCACAGGTCAAGCACATCGCGCGTCGCCGCGCTGAGCCAGGGATCGATCGCGCCGTCCACCAGCAGTTCGGCGATCAGGGAACGCGGCACGATGGCGCGCTCGTCGACATAAAAGGCGTGGCCCTGCAGCCAGGCTTCGCGCGTCAGGTAGGCGGCCGGCTTGCGCGTCTCGATCCGTCGCGCCAGCAGGGCCGCTACCTGCGCCCGCTGTGCGTCCGTGGCTTGCTGGCCGGCGACCGGGCCAGCGTCGTCGAGCGCGCTGTCGAGCGGCAGGCCGAGTTGCCACAGCACCAGCCAGGCCGCCTCGTCGAAGGCGTTGTCCGTGCCGTGGCCGAACGCGACGCCCGCTTCGGTGAGCTGCGCGGCGCCGGCTTCAATCAGTTCGAGAACGGTCATGCGGCGCTTTGCGTGTGGAGGTTTTCCAGTATGCCGCGGTAGATGTTCTTCAGCGGCGCGATGTCGCTCAGTTCCACGTACTCGTCGATCTTGTGGATGCTGGCGTTGGGCGGGCCGAGCTCGATCACCTGCGGGCAGATGCTGGCGATGAAGCGCCCGTCGCTGGTGCCGCCAGTGGTGGAGAGTTCGGTCTCGATGCCGGTCGCGCTGCAGATAGCGTCGGCAACGGCCTGCACCAGCGTGCCGGGCGTCGTGAGAAAATGGCGACCGCCGAGCACCCAGGTCAGGTCGAAGTCAAGCGCATGGCGCTGCAGCACCGCCTGCAGGCGGGCCTGCAGCGCCTCCGGGGCGGACTCGGTGCAGAAGCGGAAGTTGAAATCCACCACCACGCTGCCGGGGATCACGTTGCTGGCGCCGGTGCCGCCATGGATGTTGCTGACCTGCCAAGAGGTCGGCGGGAAGAAGGCGTTGCCCTTGTCCCATTCGATGGTGGTCAGCTCCGCCAGCGCCGGCGCGAGCAGGTGGATCGGGTTCTTCGCGAGCCGCGGATAGGCGATGTGGCCTTGCACACCCTTGACGGTCAGGCGCCCGCTGAGCGTGCCGCGCCGGCCGTTCTTGATCATGTCGCCGCTGCGCGAGCGCGCAGTCGGCTCGCCGACGATGCAGTAGTCGAGCTTCTCACCGCGCGCCTGCAGCGCCTGACAGACGACGACCGTGCCGTCGTTGGCCGGGCCTTCCTCGTCGCTGGTCAGCAGCAGCGCAATGGCGAGCGCCGGCTCCGGGTTTGCGGCCAGAAATTCTTCCAATGCCACGATGAAGGCGGCGATCGAGGTCTTCATGTCGCTGGCGCCGCGCCCATACAGGCGACCGTCGCGCAGCGTTGGTGTGAACGGGTCGCTTTGCCACTGGTCGAGCGGGCCGGTCGGCACGACGTCGGTATGGCCGGCAAACACCAGCAGTGGGGCATCCTCGCGGGTCGCAGGCCGCTTGGCCCACAGGTTGGTGACGCGAAAGTCATCCGGCCCGCTGACGATGGTTTCGCAGACGAAGCCCAGCGGCTGCAGACGTTCGATGATGAGCGCCTGGCACAGCGCGTCGTCGGGGGTCAGGGAAGGGCGCTCAATCAGTTGTCGGGCCAGTTCCAGGGTGCGGGTCATCGGCATGGTGCGGTCAATGGTTCACGTCAAGCGTGATTTCGGTGAACGACGGGTGGTCGTCCGGGTCTTCCAGCGGCGCGGGCTTGGTACGCGCATTGAAATCGTTTTGCAGGCGCCACAACAGATTGGTCGGCGAGTCGGAATTGGCGAGGCCTTCCTGGCGTTCGATCGTGCCATCGGTGATCATGCGGGCGATGTCCTGCTCGAAGGTCTGGCTGCCCTCGGCCATGGACTTCTCCATGGCTTCCTTCAAACCGGAAAAGTCGCCTTTTTCAATCAGTTCGGCGATCAGCTTGGTGTTGAGCAGAACCTCCACAGCAGGAACGCGCGCGCCCGTTTTGGTGCGCAGCAGCCGCTGCGACACGACGGCGCGCATCGCGGCGGCGAGGTCGCCGAGCATGGTCGGGCGCACCTCGACCGGGTAGAAGCTCAGGATGCGGTTCAGGGCCTGATAGCTGTTGTTCGCGTGCATGGTCGCCAGGCAAAGGTGGCCGGACTGCGCGTAGGCCAGCGCCGCCGACATGCCCTGGCGGTCGCGGATCTCGCCGATCTGGATCACGTCGGGCGCCTGGCGCAGGGCATTCTTCAGGGCCACCTCGGCCGAATCGGTGTCGACGCCGACCTCGCGCTGATTGACCACCGAGCGCTTGTTCTTGAACAGGAACTCGATCGGCTCCTCGATCGTCAGGATGTGGCCCGACACATTCTCGTTGCGGTGGTTGAGCATGGAGGCCAGCGTCGTGCTCTTGCCGGTTCCGGTGGCGCCCACCATGAGCAGCAGGCCGCGCTTTTCCATCACCAGTTCGCTCAGGATCGCTGGCACGCCCAGCGAGTCCAGTGTCGGGATCTCGCTCGATATGAAGCGGATGACGGCGGCCAGCGAGCCGCGCTGGCGCATCGCGCTGATGCGAAAGCGGCCAACCCCGGGCAGGCCCCAGGCCATGTTCAGCTCGTTGGTCCGTTCCAGTTCCTCGATCCGCTCGCGCGGCAGGATCTCGCTGAGCAACTGGCGCGGCGCTTCGGGCTGCAGTATCTGGCTGTTGATCGGGATGCACACGCCGTTGATCCGGATCAGCACCGGTGACTGGGCCGACATGTAGACGTCAGAGGCCTTCTTCTCGGCCATCAGGCGAAGAATGCGTTCCATCGTTCCCGAGTTTTCGTTGTCTGCCATGGTGCGCCCCAGTTGATGTTGGCTCGTGCGGGATTTTGCTGTCAGTCGCGCAGCAGGTCGTTCAGGCTGGTCTTGGCCCGGGTCTGGGCATCGACGCGCTTGACGATGATCGCCGCGTACAGGCTGTACTTGCCGTTGTTCTTGGGCAGCGTGCCGCTGATGACCACGGAGCCGCTCGGAATGCGGCCGTAGCTCACACTGTCGCTGGCACGGTCGTAGATCGGCGTGCTCTGGCCGAGATAGACGCCCATCGAGATGACGGAGTTTTCCTCGATGATCACGCCCTCGACCACTTCCGAGCGCGCGCCGATGAAGCAGTTGTCCTCGATGATCGTGGGGCCGGCCTGCATCGGTTCCAGCACGCCGCCGATGCCGACGCCGCCGCTCAAGTGGACGTTCTTGCCGATCTGCGCGCATGAGCCCACGGTGGCCCAGGTGTCGACCATCGTGCCTTCATCGACATAGGCGCCGATGTTGACGTAGGACGGCATCAGGACCACGCCCTTGCCGATGAAACTGCCGCGGCGCGCAACGGCCGGCGGCACGACGCGCACGCCGGTGGCGCGCATCGCCTCTTCGCTCAGGCCGGCAAACTTGGTCGGCACCTTGTCGTAGAAGCCGAGGTCGCCGGCGCTCATGATGGCGTTGTCCTTCAGGCGAAAGCTCAGCAGCACCGCCTTCTTGATCCATTGGTGCGTGCTCCAGCGGCCCACCGCCTCGCGCGTGGCGACGCGCAGCTTGCCCGAGTTGAGCTGGCTGATCACGTGTTCGACGGCGTCGCTGACCTCTTTCGGCGCCGACTTGACGGAGATGTTAGCGCGGTCTTCCCAGGCGGCGTCGATGATGGTTTGCAGTTGTTGGGTCATGGCTTTCTTCTTGGTCGGTTGAGGACAGGATTTAAGGTCTGCCGCGCAGGGGTTCAGGTTCCGGATTTGACAAATTGGACAATGCGCTCGGCGGCTTCGACGCATTCGGCGGTTTCGGCCACCAGGGCCATCCGGATCCGCTGCGCGCCCGGGTTGACGCCTTGCCCGTCACGGGCCAGGAATGTACCGGGTAAAACGGTCACATTGTAAAGAGCGAACAATTCTCGTGCGAATTCGGTGTCATTGCCCCGGACCTTGGCCCACAGGTAAAAGCCGGCGTCCGGCAACGCCACTTCGAGCACCTCCTGCAGCAGCGGTGTGACCTGCGCAAACTTGCTGCGGTACAGGGCCCGGTTCTCGATCACATGCTGCTCGTCGCCCCAGGCTGCGACGCTGGCGGCCTGCACTGCCGGGCTCATGGCGCTGCCGTGGTAGGTGCGGTAGAGCAGGAACTGCTGCATGATGGCGGCGTCACCGGCACAGAAACCGCTGCGCATGCCCGGCACATTGCTGCGCTTGGACAGGCTCGTCAGCGACACCAGTCTGCGGAAATCGCCGCGGCCCAGGCGCGCTGCCGCTTCCATGCCGCCCAGCGGCGGCTCGTCGCGGAAGTAGATCTCGCTGTAGCACTCGTCGGAAGCGATGACGAAACCGTAGCGGTCGCTCAGCGCAAACAGCTTTTCCCACTCGGCCAGCGGCATCACGGCGCCGGTCGGGTTGCCGGGCGAGCAGGTGATCAGCAGCTGCGTGCGTTCCCAGATCGAGGCGGGCACCGAGTCCCAGTCCTGCGCGAAATTGCGCGCCGCGTCGGTCGGCACGAAATACGGTTCGGCGCCGGCCAGCAGGGCTGCGCCCTCGTAGATCTGGTAGAACGGATTGGGGCAGACGACCACCGGCGGCAGTACCGCTGCGCGGCCTGCAGGCGCCGGGTCGATGAGGGTCTGCGTCAGAGCAAACAGGGCCTCGCGCGAGCCGTTGACCGGCAGCACCTGCGTGGCGGGGTTGACGTCCAGCCCGTAGCGCCGCTTGAGCCAGTCGGTGCAGGCCTGGCGCAACCGCGGTTCACCGACGGTGGCAGGGTAGGAGGCCAGACCGCTCGGATTGGCCATCACCGATTCCATCATGGCTGCGCGGATGAAGGCGGGTGTGGCGTGCTTGGGCTCGCCCATGCCAAGGCTGATGGGGCGCAGGGCGGGGTTGGGGCTGACGTCGGCAAAAAGTTGGCGCAGTCGCTCGAAGGGATAAGGCTGGAGCCGGGATAGCAGTGGATTCATGGTCTGCGATTATCCCGCGTGAGCGGCCGACCCCGCTCACGCCCGCGCCGGCTTGCGCGCGCCAGTGTCTATTTCTTCTGCCGTTTGCGCGCGGCCGATGATTTCTTGGCCGGCCTTGCCGTCCTGGTTGGCTTGGCGGCCGCTGGCGCCGCTTCGGCCTCGGGCGCATCGCCGATGATCGATTTGACCGGGCAAATTTTGAACACCGGGCATTTCTTGCAGCCGACAGCAATGGCGATGGGGCAGATTTTCATGTGGTTTCCTGATCAGGCGCCGGCAACGGCGATACCCTTGAATTCGCCGGTGGCGATGCGCTTTTGCCATTCGGCCGGGCCCGTGATGTGGGCGCTGGTGCCGCCGGCATCGACCGCTACCGTGACCGGCATGTCGACCACGTCGAATTCATAAATGGCCTCCATGCCCAGATCGGCAAAGCCCACCACCTTGGCGGTCTTGATCGCCTTGGAAACCAGGTAGGCGGCGCCGCCGACGGCCATCAGGTAAGCGCTCTTGTGCTTCTTGATGGCTTCGATGGCGACCGGTCCGCGCTCGGCCTTGCCGATCATGGAGATCAGGCCGGTCTTGGCCAGCATCATCTCGGTGAAGCCGTCCATGCGCGTGGCGGTGGTCGGGCCTGCGGGTCCGACGGCTTCGCCCTTGATCGGGTCAACCGGGCCGACATAGTAGATCACGCGGTTGGTGAAGTCGACCGGCAGCTTCTCGCCCTTGGCCAGCATGTCCTGGATGCGCTTGTGCGCGGCGTCGCGCCCGGTGAGCATCTTACCGTTGAGCAGTAGCGTGTCACCCGGCTTCCAGCTTGCGACTTCTTCCTTGGTCAACTTGTCGAGATCGACCTTCTTGCTCTTGACGTAGTCGGGCGTCCACTGCACGTCGGGCCAGAGGTCGAGCGAGGGCGGCGTCAGGTAGACCGGGCCGCTGCCGTCCATCACGAAGTGGGCGTGGCGCGTGGCGGCGCAGTTCGGGATCATGGCGACCGGCTTGCCGGCGGCATGGGTCGGGTACATCTTGATCTTGATGTCGAGCACGGTGGTCAACCCGCCCAGGCCCTGCGCGCCGATGCCCAGCGCGTTGACCTTGTCGAGCAGTTCCAGGCGCAGGGCCTCGACTTTGCTCAGAGTCTGGCCGGCGGCCGCCTTGGCCTGCAAATCGTGCATGTCGAGGTCTTCCATCAGGCTTTGCTTGGCCATCAGAACGGCTTTCTCGGCAGTGCCGCCGATGCCGATACCGAGCATGCCGGGCGGGCACCAGCCCGCGCCCATGGTCGGCACGGTTTTGAGCACCCAGTCCACCACGCTGTCGCCGGGGTTGAGCATCACCATCTTGCTCTTGTTCTCGCTGCCGCCGCCCTTGGCCGCGACGGTGACTTCCACGGTGTTGCCGGGCACGATTTCGGTGAAGATCACGGCCGGCGTGTTGTCCTTGGTGTTCTTGCGATCGAACTGCGGATCGGCCACGACGCTGGCGCGCAGCGTGTTCTCGGGGTGGTTGTAGGCGCGGCGCACACCTTCGTTGATGGCGTCGTCCAGGCTGCCGGTGAATTCGCCCCAGCGCACGTCCATGCCGACTTTGAGGAACACGTTGACGATGCCGGTGTCCTGGCAGATCGGACGGTGCCCGGTGGCGCTCATCTTGCTGTTGGTCAGGATCTGCGCAATCGCGTCCTTCGCGGCGGCGCTCTGTTCACGCTCGTAGGCGCGCGCCAGATGCGCAATGTAGTCGGCCGGATGGTAGTAGCTGATGTACTGTAAAGCTGCTGCTACGCTCTCAATTAAATCAGCTTGCTTAATGATTGTCATTGTAAGTCCTTGATATTAAACAGAAAAAATTGCAGAAATATAAAATTGTGACAAGGGTGAAACAGTGTGACAGTAGCTGTCACAATTTTGTCGCACATTGCGGCATCTGCTAAAAAAGTTGCGGCAGCACGCTCCACCTAGGCTCGCTTTTCGACTTGCCACAACTTTAACGTAATTGCGTACAGCCACTCTGACAGTCCATATCGTTTTTCGTTGCAATCATGATGACGCTCAAAAAATTCCTCATTATTTGCAACGATGGCGCCACGATCCGTTTCTCGTCGTCCTCTCTCGGTCAACCAACGCCATCAAACATACGGTTTGATTGTTGTCCCGACTGTTGACCGATGCAACTGCGCCAGCTTGTCTCGTGATTGCCGCATCTTCAACTGCTCTGCGCTCGTGTCGGCTTGCACTTTCATCTGTTTCGCTCTGTCCTTCGCTGCCTTGGCGTTTGCCTTCAAGCGATCCACTCGCTTCTCGGCGGCATTGCCGTTTTTAATCTCGTCCAGTCTCATTATCAAGCCCCCAAATATGTATTTATCGGGGACTTGGGGGCTTAGTCATCGCACCAGCACAGGCACGCCAATGACATTGCCGCGACCGTATTGGGCTTCAAGCAGCGACTTGGCTGCGATGGTGTTTGCTGCATCGATGTGCGCCCAAACAACCATCTTGCCGTGGCCCGATGGTGACGAAACTTGGACACGGGCTTGGTAGGTGTTCACCGCAGCACCGCTTATTTCTTCTTCTTGCCAAAGCCAGCACGCAATGCGCCGCTGACCTGTTCCATCTGCGTGTCCAGTTCACCAGCTTGCACTGCGTCCTTGACGACTCCAAGCGTGGTGATGAGTTCTGCCATATCGGAAATTTCGATGGCATTGGAGGTTTTTGTTATGCAGAGGTTTTTGGCACCATAACGAAGTGCCAAGGCCAACTTGCCGTTTGGCGCAGTAAACCACCATTGCTTCACGCGCTTGGACACCTCGACCTGTGTGCGCTCGCCGGTTTCAGCATCTGCAACAAACTTCACGCGTTTGACTGCGTAGATTTCACCAGCGGTCTGCGCTTTTGCCATAGCGATCTGCTCGACCAAATGCGCGGTCAGCTTGTTGCGACGCAAGACGGTCGGAGATTTTTGACCTGCTGCAACACTCACGAGTTTCAATTTTGCCAAAGCACTCATCTCATTTCCTTCAATTTAGTTAGTGGAAATGCAAGTTTGTTTTCAGGCTGTGAAATGGACAACCGGAATCCGTGGCGATCACGAAAAAACTTGTGATCGTGAGAAAAGCGCCACGGTCGCAGTGCCGAATCAGCCTGATTCCGGTTGTCCAGACTGAATATTGAACATAACGTGCGCTATCAAACAAGGAGCAAACATGGCGCTATTCAAGTTGGGGGCAATCGTTGCAACACCGGGGGCTTTACAGTTTTGTGAAGAACACAGCATTGACCCACTCGCTTTGATTGGTCGGCATGTTGGCGGTGATTTTGGGGATTTGGATGCCGGTGATGTCGCTGCAAATGTGCATGGCATCAAGCATGATCTGCGTGTTTTCAGCTCGTACCAGTTCAAACAGGGCAAGGTCTGGATCATTACCGAGGCAGATCGCAGTTCAACCTGTTTGTTGCTGCCGGACGAATACTGAACTTTGCGGCAATTTGCATCGAAACGTCGAGGCCGTTAAAAAAACTGCGTGGCTACCTACCCCTTACCCACTACAAAATAGTGGCCTCCGCGTTTCGATGGCGCAATATGGGGAAACGGCATGATCGATGTAGCTTGGGTCCGGTACGAACCATTTCGCTGTGCGCCAGTTATAAAGCCCCCGAAGCTTTGCAGCAAGCGGGGGCTTTTTGGCACTCGATTCCGTCTATGCCAAGCGCATTCGTGGTCAGTACGCCTTGCAAATATAGCAACCGCGCCGATTTAGACGGCGCAGTTGCATGTTGCTGGCGCTGTAAAGCGTGCGCGGCTACTTACAGCTTTTTGCGGGAAGCGTAGAGCGACTTTTTGTACTGCTTGATTGCAGCAAAGTAATCGCGTCTGCGCCAGCCTAAATTGTGCAGCGTACTGGTGACTGCATGATGTACGCTACATGACGCAGTTTGAAGGTGCGTGTTGCGATAAACATTGCGTACGTGCTTGATGACGACAAGCAAAGGTGCACGATTAGTGCAAGTCAAATAGTTGATTTTTTCCATTTTTATTCCCTGAATTGCCTACGGCCGAAAAGCACTGTTGCAAACATACTTGCAGAGCGCTTTTTTAGCTCGCAGACTGACTAAGACGGGTTGCAAAGTCAGGCTTTCAGTGTGGCAGTTTCCCCTCTGAAAATCAAATTTGTGGACCGCGCAGCTATGCGAAAAACGTGCAAAAACGGAAGGTCAATTGAAATAGTTTTTAGGACACACTCTTTTCGACTTGTTCCCAGGATTGCGCGTTTTTTGAGTGCCGCAAATTGCGTAATAAATGATGAATTTTGGAAGGTTGGAAGCTAGTCAAGGGGGAGGTAGCCATATCGCGGGTCAGCATCGATAGCACCGAATGGTTGGTCGGTGACAACTTGGTCTGAGTTGATGGCGGATGGGGCCGCAGTTGGACACCGCAGCATGCCCGTCTATGATGTTGCCCCCGAAAAACGTACTCCATAGCTGATGGTCAAATTCAGACATTGGAGATTACGAAATGAGCAAACGCAAAGACGGTCAACAGCGGGGCAAATACACCCTGGAATTCAAGCTAGAGGCGGTGCGCCTGGTCAAGGGTGGGCAAGCCGTGCCAGTGACCGCCAAGATATTGGGTGTTCCGACACAGACCCTTGGCAACTGGGTTCGCCTCAGTGGTAAAGGCGAACTCAAGGGCGCAGGCGACAAGCCTGTAAGTCCAGAACAAATGGAACTGGCCCGATTGCGGGCTGAGTTAGCCAGGGTAAAGATGGAGCGTGACATCTTAAAAAAAGCGACGGCGTATTTCGCGCGGGAATCGCTGTGAAGTACGCCTGGATATCGAAACACAAAAAGGTATGGCCCGTGACCCTGGCCTGTGAGATGCTGGAGGTCAGCACCAGCGGCTATTTTGAACACTGGCGCCGCAAAGACACCGCCAAACCCAGTCAGCCAGGGGTGAACAAACGCATCAGCGACGAAGCCCTGCTGGTACACATCAAGGCGATCCACGCCGAAGTGAAGCAGGAATACGGTTGGCCAAAAATGTGGAAAGAACTGGTGGCCAGAGGTATCCGGGTCGGCAAAGAACGTGTCAGAAAGCTGATGCAGCGTCACGGCATCAAGGCCAGAGGCAAGAGGAAATTTGTCGTCACCACAGACAGCAAGCACAACCTGCCTATTGCGCCAAACCTGCTCAATCGCGACTTCACGCCCGAGGCACCCAACCAGGCGTGGACCAGTGACATTACCTACATCGCCACCGATGAGGGCTGGCTGTATTTGACAGGCGTGATCGACCTGTTTAGCCGTCAGGTGGTGGGCTGGAGTATGAGGGACAACATGCAGACCAACGCGGTGACCGATGCACTGCGTATGGCGTGGTTCAGACGCCGTCCAGAGCCTGGGCTGATCTTTCACTCAGACCGTGGCAGCCAGTATTGCAGCCATGAGTTTCAAGATGAGCTCAAACGCTTTGCGATGAAATCATCCATGAGCCGCAAGGGCAACTGCTGGGACAACGCACCCACCGAGAGTCTGTGGGGTCGCCTGAAGGTTGGCAGACTGTACGGCAGAAGATTTGCTAGTCGACGCGAGGCCATGGACGAAGTCATTGATTGGCTCAATTTCTACAACCACAAAAGATTGCACTCGACGTTAGGCTATGTCAGCCCGATGACGTTTGAGCAACGTTGGATAGCGGCCCAGCAGCAAGACAGGAAGTCCGCATAATGGTGGCTTAAGGAGTACGGAAAACAGGGGCAACATCACTATCACTTAATTTAAGCGATAGCCCGGGTGCAGATTGGCTTAGTGGCAGGCACCAACAGCACTCCCGCTCCTTGCACCTGGCAATTTTTGCCGTTTTTCGCACAATCCCAGCACGCGCTTTGCGCCCCGCCCAGCACTCAATGCAGCTGGCAGCCAGTTTGCGCCGCTTGTAGGGGCGTTTTGACGTACTGCTGACGCAGGAAAAGGACCAAAAACGGCGTGCAGCTGCCGGGATAATTTCCTGTCGCGTTCGTGATCTACCGCCATTACCAAGAACTCAGGTAAATAGCTATGAGGGACTAAAAAATGGAAGAAGTACGATTTGGGACAGCACTGCAAGACGCATACCGGGAGTTGGCACGCCGCTATGGTCCGTATCTGACGACCGCCGCCACATTGACGCTCAAGAAGCACGCACGCATTCGGGTGCGCCGCTTTGAAAACGACAGCAGCGACATTTACGAGTTTGACCAGCATTTGACCGATCAGACCATTCGCAGCACTGCACTCCGATTCGAAGCACGACTTACACATTACCTCTACGGCAATCAATCGAAGCACAAGAACAAGAAGCACTGGGCCAAGCCTTTGCTACTTGTTGCCATCGAAGGCCGCAACACACACAAACGCCCCCACTTTCACATTGCCGTCGGCAATGTCCCTGTAGAGAAACTGGCCAGCATAGACACACTCATTGCACAGGCTTGGCATGACTGCGATTTTGGCCACGACGAAGTCCGCGTAGAGCCGCTAACCAACAGTTTTGGTTGGTTGGACTACATGACGAAGGAAGTGGGCTACACAGACAACGACGCGTTCGCCGTCGAACACACTTGCATCCCCGAGATCATTCAACAAGGCATCTGTACAGAAGGTCGTTTGCTTAGAGCTTGATCGGACAATTTGAGATGGTAGACGGGACGAGGCTGCAACCGCTTTAATTCTCTCCCTATGACTTTTACATTCGGAACGATGACAGACTGAGAACAGAACCGGAAGGGTTGCAGCAAAGCATAGGAAACGGCACCGCACACGATAGGCTCTGCGAGAAGTTGGTGACTGGACTTGTGTTGGTGACCGACAACAATGGACACAATCCAGCCATCTGGTTTCCAGAACTGCCTATCCGAGACCCGACATTCAGATTGGCGTTTTGATCGCATTTGGACGCCAAAGTGTCGCTGTTGCCGAAGGCGTTTGAACCAGGCGGATGCGCTTCCAAACTATGTGCCGAACAGTTCCATCATTTCATCTTCGCTGAAAACCCGTGATCGCGTGTGAAAGGCCTTGCCTTCTGGTCCTTCCAGCGAAAAAGTGCCGCCCTGCCCGTCGATCACATCAATGATCAACTGCGTGTGTTTCCAATATTCGTACTGTGCTCGGCCGATGTAGAACGGACTGCCGCCGATATCGCCCAGGTAGACGTCGCCCGCGCCTACGGTGATTTCACCGGGCAAATAACAATTGGCCGCACTGTTGTCGCAGCAACCGCCAGACTGGTGAAACATCAGGTCTGGGCCGTACTTGGTCTTTAGAAAAGCGACCAACTCCAAGGCCGCAGGCGTGGCAACTACTTTATCAACCATGTCTGGCTCCAGGAAAAAAGGGGCAGTTGCCTGCCCCTTCGATTGCACGCATCCTTCAGGATCAGAAGAAACCAAGCTTGCTTTCGCTGTAGCTTACCAAGAGGTTCTTGGTTTGCTGGTAGTGGTCAAGCATGACCTTGTGCGTCTCACGGCCAATGCCCGATTCCTTGTAGCCGCCAAAGGCAGCGTGCGCCGGGTAGGCGTGGTAGCAGTTGGTCCAGACGCGACCGGCCTTGATGGCGCGGCCCATGCGATAGGCGACGTTGCCGTTGCGGCTCCAGACGCCGGCGCCCAGGCCGTACAGCGTGTCGTTGGCAATCGCCAGCGCGTCGGCCTCATCCTTGAAGGTCGTCACCGCCAACACCGGGCCGAATATTTCTTCCTGGAAAATGCGCATCTTGTTGTGTCCCTTGAACAGCGTCGGCTGCACGTAGTAGCCACCGGCCAGATCACCGCTCTGATGCGATTGCGCGCCGCCGATCAGCACCTGTGCGCCTTCCTGCTTGCCGAGCTCCAGATAGGACAGGATCTTCGTCAACTGCTCTTTGGACGCTTGCGCACCGATCATGGTGTTGCCGTCCAGCGGGTTGCCTTGCACGATGGCGGCGACGCGCTTCAAGACACGTTCCATAAACTTGTCGTAAATCGATTCCTGGATCAGCGCGCGTGACGGGCAGGTGCAGACTTCGCCCTGGTTGAAGGCAAACAGCACCAGACCTTCGATTGCCTTGTCCAGAAAGCCATCGTCCTTGTCCATGATGTCGGCAAAGAAGATGTTGGGCGATTTGCCACCGAGTTCCAGCGTTGCCGGGATCAGGTTGTTGGCCGCGGCTTGCGCAATGACGCGTCCCGTGCTGGTGGAGCCGGTGAACGCGATCTTGGCGATGCGCTTGCTGGTGGCCAGCGGCAGGCCGGCTTCACGACCATAGCCATTGACGATGTTGAGCACACCCGGCGGCAGCAGGTCGGCGATCAGTTCGGCCAGGATCAGGATGCTGATCGGTGTCGATTCGGCCGGCTTCAACACCACGCAGTTGCCTGCGCCGATCGCCGGCGCCAACTTCCAGGCCGCCATCAGAATCGGGAAGTTCCAGGGGATGATCTGCCCGACCACGCCGAGCGGCTCCTGGATGTGATAAGCCACCGTGTTCTCGTCGATGTTGCTCAGCGCGCCTTCCTGCGCTCGCACGCAACCGGAGAAGTAACGGAAGTGGTCCACCGTGAGCGGGATATCGGCCGCCATGGTTTCGCGGATTGGCTTGCCGTTGTCCACCGTTTCAGCGTAGGCCAGCAGTTCCAGATTGGCTTCGATGCGGTCGGCAATTTTCAGCAGCACATTGGCGCGGCTGGCGGCATCGGTTTTGCCCCAGGCATCGGCCGCAGCGTGGGCAGCGTCGAGTGCGAGTTCAACGTCCTCGGCTGTGGAGCGGGCGGCCTGTGTGTAGACCTTACCGCTGATCGGGGTGATGACATCAAAGTACTGGCCTTTCACTGGCGCTACAAACTTGCCGCCGATGAAGTTGTTGTACTGCGCCTTGTAGGCAATCTTGGCGCCAGCGGCGCCGGGTGCTGCATAGAGCATGGTGTCTCCTCGTTATGGTCGAATGATTGAAATAAATCCCTTGCGGGCCCTGTTACCTATCAAGACCCATGCCAAGCAGCAGCACGCCGCGCCAGGCATTGATTTCATTGAGGTTTCTTATTGGCATCGGCGTTCCGTGCCGCTTTGTCGAGCCACGCGGACGATCCAAAGCGCGACAGCTGTCACAAAACGTGACACATCCGATGCCGTTCCTCTATGCATGGCCGTACATATCGTCAGGTATCCATGCCTTTAGTACGATCCATACGGTTTTGATCATTGAGAACGGACTCGAAGTCTGTCCAGGAGACAACTTGCAAACACCCCAGCATGCCGTGGCGATTCGCCAGGCGCGTCAACACCTTCTGAAATTTGGCTCCGTCCCGCGCAGTGGCCTGGACGAACGGCTTGCACGATCCTGGAGTCGCAGTCTGGCTGCCGGTTTGCTGCCGGACGGGCGCCTGCACGGCACCGAACACAGCAGCGGTGCGGAACTTGGCCAGACCCTGATGCGCAACCATGCGCTGCTGGCGCACTCGCGTCCCGTGATGGAATACCTGTTTGAACAAGTGCGCCATGGCCAGAACGTGGTGGTACTGGCCGATGAGCGTGGCACGCTGATGCACACGCTGGGCGACGCGGTCTTCCTGGACAAGGCGCAGCGGGTTGCCTTGTCCTGCGGTGCCTCGTGGCATGAAGCCCATAGAGGAACCAACGCCATTGGCACGGCGCTGGCCGAAGGCAGTAGCGTTGAAATCCATGGTGCCGAACATTTTCTGGAGCGCAACAATTTCCTGACCTGCGCCGCCGCGCCCATCATGTCAGCCAACGGCAGACTGCTGGGCATTCTTGACATCTCCGGGGATCAGCACAACGGACACCCCCACACACTGGGTCTGGTCAATACGGCGGCCCTGATGATCGAAAACCGGCTGATGACAACCGCCTGCGGCCGCGGCATTCGATTGCACCTGCACGCGCAGGCAGAGGGTATCGGCACGGTGGCAGAAGGCATTGTTGCCGTGTCCGATGACGGCTGGATCGTGGGGGCCAACCGGGCTGCCATGGCGTTTTTTCAGCTGAGCCCTGGCCATCTGGGCAAGACCCAGTTCAACAGCATTGCTGACGTGCGCGTGGAAGATCTACTCTCGCGTTGCCTGCACAAACCGGGTCAGGCAAAGCAGCTGCGTTTGCGCAATGGCGGCACCCTGTTCGCAATCGTCTACGGCCAGGATGTCGATTCATCGTCGACGGTGATCCCGCAGCCGGCACTGACCGAGCGCGACAAGGCCGATGCCCTTTCCTGTCTGGATACGGGAGACCTGCGCTGGCGCAGTGCCGCAGACAAAGCGCGCCGTGTACTTGACAAGCCGATACCGGTGCTGGTCCAGGGCGAGTCTGGTGTTGGCAAGGAGTACTTTGCCCGCGCGATGCACGATTCAAGTTCGCGCTGCAGCGGGCCGTTTGTCGCCATCAACTGCGGCGCCATTCCGGAGAATCTGATTGAAGCCGAGTTGTTCGGCTATGCGCCGGGCGCCTTCACCGGGGCCAGAAAAGAGGGAAGTCTTGGCCGACTGCGTGAGGCCAATGGCGGCACGCTGTTCCTGGATGAAATCGGCGACATGCCACTCACGATGCAGACCCGCTTGCTGCGTGTGCTGCAGGAACGCTGCGTTACGCCGCTGGGCGGTGGCCGCAGCATTGAAGTCGACTTCGCCCTGGTCTGCGCCACGCATCGCAATTTGCGTGCAGAAACCGAAAACGGCCGCTTTCGCAGCGACCTGTACTACCGCATCAACGGACTGACGGTTCAACTGCCGCCGCTGCGCGAACGAACTGATTTCAAGGCCTTGACACAGCGCCTTCTGAGCGGACTGAACCCCGATCGCGAAATTCAAATTACGGCCCAAGTGCTGGAAAAAATGGCATTGCATTCGTGGCCCGGCAACTTGCGTCAATTGGCCAACGTGCTGCGAACCTCCAGTGCCATGCTGGATACCGATCAGCAGTTCATTGAATGGGGTCACCTGCCCGACGATATTGCGCAGGACTTGACGCAGACCGAGGCACCGATGGTGAAAGACACGGCAGCGCAAAATCTCGAGGCCCTTGCGATGACGGCCATGCACCAGGCGCTGGCGTCGAGCAAGGGCAATGTTTCGCAAGCAGCGCGCCAGCTCGGGATCAGTCGGCAAACCATGTACCGAAAACTTTCAACCCGGCCGGTGTCCACCTAGGCGAGCCTTAACTCTACAGTTGAACTAAACCGCTATGCGGTGGTAGGTCCTCACAGGCCACCATCGCGTTTTTGTTTGCTGTGGTGCTTGCGCACACGGGCATAGAGGTGAAGCCTTGGAGGTGGGGAATTTCC
>Ga0118677_10000603_pt1 | contig 78751 bp, 62 predicted proteins | sample AliMusrvi5mmetaG_FD_86154 | JGI IMG/M metagenome (GOLD analysis project Ga0118677, IMG submission 86154)
GGTATTATCAAGAATATTGTGAAGGTGAATACACCGCCGAATTTTTAAGGAAACGTTCCCTTTTCGTATGGTTGGAGGCCCAGCGGCAGGGGTTGCTATAGGTGGTCAATCTAGTTGTATTGGGTGTTTGACTTGAAAATGGGTGTTAATGGGCGTATTATTGGTTTATGCTTCAAACCGACACACTTAAAATTACCCCGAAGATCCTGAACCTGATTGCTCAGATCGACGAGTTCAAAGGCGCTTGGCGTGCTTTGGGCACGCTTGCCCCTGATCGACTCTCAGCCCTGCGCCGAGTGGCAACCATCGAGAGCATCGGATCATCGATCCGCATCGAGGGAAGGAAACTGTCAGATCGGGAGGTGGAGCGCCTGCTTTCCAATCTGGTGATCAACTCTTTCGAAACGCGTGACGAGCAGGAAGTTGCCGGTTATGCTGAGCTGATGGATTTGGTGTTCGACTCATGGCCGAACTGGTGACTTGGGTGAAGGATGAACGTTAGCAAGCGCAACTGCACCCGCTGCTGATCATCGCTATCTTCGTGGTGGTCTTTCTCGGAATCCATCTGTTCCAGGATGGCAACGGTCGGCTCAGTCGTGTGCTGAACACCTTGCTGTTACTTCAGGCGGAGTATACCTACGTACCGTATAGTTCATTGGAAAGTGTCATAGAACTCAACAAGGAAGCCTACTATCTGGCTCTGCGCCATACTCAGGGTACGATCTTTACCGATGCGCCGAACTGGCAGCCGTGGTTGCTTTTTTTCCTGCATTCGCTATCCGACCAGGTACACCGTCTTGAGAAAAAGGTAGCGCGTGAGAAGATCATTTTAGCCTCCTTGCCGGAACTCTCACTACACATCGTCGAGTTTGCCCGAGAACATGGGCGCATAACAATAGGAGATGCTATCAAGTTGACTGGCGGCAGCCGCAACACCCTGAAGGGACACTTCCGAAACCTGGTCGAACGCGGTCATCTTATCCAGCACGGCAGTGGACGTGGTGTATGGTACGAACTGGGGTAGCTTCAGGAAAGGTTAATTTGACCAACTTTTAACGACAAAGCGTTGTTACGGCTGATACGTTGAGTATCCCGATTCTGTTTTTTCCCCGCCAATAGTTACATTTTAATGACGACCACAAGCGCGACCAGAAGTTTAAGGTTATCCACGAACGGCACCTCGAACCTGTGCTTGCGACACTCGACAATTCTGAGGTGACCCTCTACAGAAAATATTGTTGCATGGAACGCTATTTCTTTGCATGTTACATGTAACAAGAAAAATAGCGAATTACCCCAATTAACAAGGATGAACATGGGCGGAGTTCTTGAACGGGTGCATAAGTACAGGGCGAAATTACGCGCGGAGGGAATGCGGCCGATACAGATATGGGTCCCCGATACACGTCGCTCCGGTTTTGCAGAGGAGTGTAGACGGCAGTCTCTGCTGGTCAAACATGATCCGCATGAAAAGGAAATACTTAAGTTTCTTGATGAAGCTGCGGACCGCGAGGGTTGGGAAGCATGAAGAGAGGTGATCTGGTTACCATTGCACTACAGGGTGATTATGGTAAGCCTCGCCCTGCCGTTGTCGTCCAGTCTGATTTTTTTTCTGAACACCCCTCGCTGACCATCCTGCCGGTAACGAGTGAATTGCGGTCAATCCCGTTATTCAGGATTATGATTGAGCCGACAGAGGGTAACAATCTAAAAAAAAGATCACAGGTCATGGTTGACAAGGTTCAGACCATCCCGCGTGAAAAAATTGGACCGACTTTCGGAAAACTTGATGATGCCTCGATGCTAACCGTTAACCGGGCGCTCGCAGTGTGGCTTGGATTCGCATAAGCAACCCTAATCTTAGTCCATTCATACCGAATAACTGTTGTAGATATGATGTGTTTGAGATAAATAACTCTACATAATCTTTATTATGGGTTCGCCTCAGAAAACGGCATTTGAATGTACGCCAACTTGAGAAATCATAATTTCCGCTAAAGAATAGCCTCCGCCGCCAGCAACTCCGCTTCGCTCCACTGCCTGCTGCTCCAGCGCTTTGCAGCGGCATGGGAGCATGGTGCAAGAGCAAGGCAAGCAGGCAAGCTGAGTGGCGCGAAAGCGGGGGGGCCGCCTAACGACAAGTTGAGCCGTGAGTGAAGCGAAGCTCTGCTGGAACGTTAAGTTAGGTTTGATGAAGAACCATGTACGTCAACAATACGATTGCGCAAGCCACAGTCACTCCGAATGGGAACCAGAGAGCATTATCTTCAAAATGAGTGACCCGATCTTGCTCCTCAATCTTTCGAATGGGTTCAAAAGGCTCGGAATACAACAGATTCTGATTCAGGTAGAACGACTCCCGGATTTGCAAACAAGCCCGCGTCTGCACCAACCAGGAACGGAACGTAAGAAAGGAAACCACGTAGAGCAGAAGTAAAAGAATCTGGGCGAGGAGAAGCACGTTTCTTAATTCCTGATGACCAACGAAGAATACTGCTAAGCCAACAAGTCCAGGGACGACATAATATGTGAGTCTAAAGACAGCTTCCTGTTTCTCCCTAATCTCAATCCTGTCCTGTGCCATCAAGGCGTTAACAATGGATAGCCTGTCGCTAACGCCGAGTGAGCAACGTTTAGATATTTCCCCTTCCGTCGGCTGGTTCATGTAGTGCCTCCCATTTATTCGTGTGAGATACGAGGTGGCCTAACCCATCATTCCAGCGGACTGCCTACGGCAGCCGCTGGAATGATGGGTTAGGCCGCGCGCGCTCAAGAAACTCAACTACCCAGCTTGCTCACTGCATCGAGTGCAGGCCGAACATGTTGCCCTCAGGATCAATGCCCAGCGCGATGAAGCCGTATTGGCCTATGGACATTTTCTCCTTCTGTATTTGACCGCCTGCTTTTGACGCCTTGGCAGCTTCAACCGCGCAATCTTTGCAGCTGAAGTAGACCAATACGCTATTGGCTCCCGAGGAAAACCCTGGCATCTTGACTAACGCCCCAGATGCCCCGGATCCCTCGGCGCTCATTGGGAATGCCCACATCTCGATTCCCGGGCTTTCGAGCTTCGACAGCTTCACACCAAAAACAGCCTCGTAGAACGCTTTCGCACGAGACATATCTTCAACGTAGATTTCAAACCAGCCAACAGGATTGTTCATCGCGCTTCCTTTCACGTGCATTGTTCAATTGCGAGGCCTAACAATAATTAGATTGATCCGCCTAAATTGGGCATTTTTGTACTGCAACCCACATATAGTTCACTATACTCAAACTTTGAGCACACTTCCGGCATCGAAATATGCCAGCCCTGCAACGGATTACCGTGCAAAGCTCCATGAAGAACGTCAGTACAACGCCCCCGCAAAAGTGGAGTACCGCCTTTGCTCCTGAACGCCCTGCGGAACTACAAAAACGTTTATCCTTACGAGCGGGCTTAGGCCATGCGTTGGCGAATGCTTTGCTTTTATGTTATCAATTGTTGTATTATCGAAGAGAACATTCAACGCCGTCAGTAACCAATTTACAAAGCGCCTGTTCAAATGAAAAGAAAAACAGGATATAATCCAAAGCGTCGTTTCGATACTGATACTGGTTCAACGTTGCTTGATCAAATTGCCCGAGCATTCGTTACGGTGGAAACCCGGAACATAAACGCAATCCCGGCGACTTTGGGTTAACACCACCAGCACAACCAAGGCCGGATAAATCACTCTGTGATGATCTTGGAATCTTTTCAAAAGTCGAAGCAGAACGATTGTTACAAGAGGGAGCAAAAAAAGGGATGGTCAGTCAAGCACGTCGCGAAGGTTTTCCGCAGAATATCTGGGCGGTCACTTCGGATGGCTCTCCGGTTGAGGCTCAACTTGAAAACGCCAGTTCAGGAGTTTATCATGGATACCCGATGCCCGATACCGATCCTTTCGCCAGGCAAGTTCTTTTGAAATGGAGGCGCGTCAATGAGTAACACATTTGCTATTGATTTTGAATGGCTTGAGCGCTTCACGCCTGATGAAGCAGAGCGTGTTACCTTTGCAGACATCAAAATAACCGTTGGAGGGGTGGTCATTACGGAACTTGAAGATGTCAATGCCAAGACCATCCGACCTGCCGCACGTCTCTCGGCTTATGCAATGGCGTTGTGGTTGCTTGGGAATTGGTGGCGCATTGTGCGTGAGCCAGAACGTGGATTATCAGAATCCTGGGAGATGAGTCATCGGCTTGGCGCTATCGGTCAAAGATTTCTCTGGCCCGACTTGAGCTTCAACAGTGATGGATCGGCACTGCTGGTCAGGATGAATGCGACACCTCCGTCCAGCCGTCAAATGGTGCGGTATCTGAATGGAGTGTGCGAGGTTGTTTCGTTGGCTGCCTTTGAAGCCACTGTCCTCTCTTTTGTCGATGCAGTTATTGGCCGGCTGCATTCCATGAGCTGCAAGACGAGCCTTCTGCAAGATCTCCGGGAGAATATTGTTGAAGAGCGCAGTAACCCTTTATCAGTGCAGTGGTGAGAGATGGAGGCATTATTGGGTTATGACCCCGATGAGGCGTCTGAAGAGCTTATGGCTGCGCTGCTTGCTCAAGGCGAACTATCAGGATACGACGCAGTGGCGGAGGTGCTGGCTCAAAGCACAACAGATTCACCAGAAATTATTGATGCACTTTTCAGGAACGTTCAGGGCCATACCGAGCGAATGTTCGTGCCCAATACCGAAGCATTGAGAACAGAGACTGCCTGCATAGATTATTCTCTGTTGCCATGGGAAAGAGCGGCTGTCGCTGCCCGCGCAGCAAAAAAGTATTGGGCGCTGCCGGATGGTCCTGTGAGCAACAAGCAGTTGATAGACCTCTTTTCACTCTCAAGCGATATTTTCACCAACAATCATAGGGCAAAAAGCCCCATAACGGTTGGGTTTCGCAATGGAGTACCGGATCGACTTGATGTCTGCCTCAATACCTCATATCCCACCAATCACCGATTTGCTCTTTTGCGTCTGGTGGGTGATCGGCTTTATTCTCCGGATACCGACAAGTTCCTGCCGGTTACCACCGTTAAAACAGCCCGGCAGAAGTTTCAGCGAGCTTACGCCCAAGAGTTTCTCTGTCCTTCCGATGCGCTGAAAGATTTTGTTGGTGAAGACTTCGGAGAAGAAAAGCTGGATGAAGCGGCACACTACTTCAACGTTTCAACAAGGCTGATAGAGACGACATTGGTGAACAAAGGCTTTATATGATAGAGGTAGTCTGTTCGATTGAGTCCAGCTTGATGCAAAACAGTTCACATTTCGGTCGATCATACTCTTCTATTAAAGGAAAATATTACAATAAATATACCAAGATTAACTGGCGTTTTACAACCGAAAAAGCAAGAATCAAGCTGTTACGCCTTTATCCGGCAATTGAGGTGTGACATGACACTATCGTCATCAGGTAAATGATCAGTCGCGCCCCCAGCGGGCGCGTGGATTGAAACCTTTTTTTTATAGGGCTTCACAATCACCACACTTCATCGCGCATGAACTTGATCTCGGACAAGGAGCAAGAGGCATTGTCTTCGACCCGAAAGCGAGAAACGTCAGCAAGTTTGAGTGGGAGAGGCTCTAACTCAAGAAGGGGGCAACTGTTGACCGAGTGTATTTTTGTCTGAAAATATTTTTTTCGTGTTTGGATATCGTTAACAATCGTATATTAAACATATAAGCATGTTGCTTTGTAGCATGGATCAAACATTTTCTTTTGCAGCCCCTGCGGGAATGTTTTCATAACCTTCAGGTCGCTGAAAAACAAACATTTACAGTTTCAATTTCAAAACGGAGGTAGTAATGCAAAGCAACCAGACCTTTGCTGATCTCTTCAGGGCCAGGGGAGTAAGCCGCAGGGACTTTCTCAAGTTTTGTTCGCTTACTTCGGTTTATCTTGGTCTTGCCCCCTCGATGGTGCCAAGTATTATTCAGGCGATGGAGAAAAAGCCTCGAACTCCCGTTATATGGATTCACGGCCTTGAGTGTACCTGCTGCTCCGAGTCTTTTATTCGCTCTTCCCATCCCACTATTGAAGATCTGCTCTTCAACATGATTTCTCTTGATTATGATGATGTACTGAGCGCTGCTGCGGGCCATCAGTTAGAAGATGCGCGCCGCAAAATCATGAAAGAGTACAAGGGGAAATACATTCTTGCCGTTGAAGGAAATGCCTCCACAAAAGATGATGGTGTCTACTGTATGGTTGGTGGCGATTCATTTCTGAATACCCTGAAAGAGACTGCTGCGGATGCGGCCGCCATTATTGCCTGGGGCACCTGTGCTTCATTTGGCTGTGTGCAGAATGCCGATCCGAACCCGACTGGCGCAGCACCGATTTCTGATATTATCAAGGACAAGCCCATTGTCAAGGTGCCGGGCTGTCCAGCGATTTCAGAAGTTATGACTGGTGTTATTACCCATTTTCACACCTTCGGTACCCTTCCTGAACTTGATCGTCTCGGTCGTCCAAAAGCATTCTACAAGACGAGGATTCACGATAAATGCTATCGGCGCGCCTTCTTTGATGCGGGTATGTTTGTCAGAAGTTTTGATGATGATGCGACAAGAAAGGGGTGGTGTCTCTATAAGATGGGGTGCAAGGGGCCGACGACCTATAATGCCTGTTCAAAGATCCAGTGGAACGGTGGAACGAGCTTCCCTATTGGTTCCGGTCATCCTTGTATCGGCTGCTCTGAGCCTCATTTTTGGGATAGGGGTCCATTCTACAGCAGACTTGCTGAAGTTCCGTTCCTTGGCAGTGACAGCAATGCAGACAAGATTGGCATAGTAGCTGTTGGCGCTGCTGCCGCCGGTGCTGCCGCTCATGCGGCGGTGACCGCAGCAAAGAAAGCGAAATCAGACAAGCTTGATAATGATAAAGCATAACCAGGGAGTAAGCTCATGGCAAAAAAAATAGTTGTTGATCCGATTCCTCGTATAGAGGGGCACTTGAGAATAGAGGCGAAGCTGAACGACAGCAATGTGATTGAGGAGGCTTACTCCAGCGGTACGATGTGGCGCGGTATAGAGGTGATCCTCAAGGGGCGCGATCCTAGGGATGCTTGGGCATTTGCCGAGCGTATCTGCGGTGTGTGTACCACGGTGCATGCTCTTGCTTCGGTACGGTGCGTCGAGGATGCTCTTGGAATTGATATTCCGACCAATGCCCGAATTATCCGAAACCTGATGAATGCGACGCAGGTGACTCAGGATCATCTTGTGCACTTTTACCATCTGCATGCTCTTGACTGGGTCGATGTGGTCAGTGCCCTGAAGGCCGATCCGAAACAGACTTCGGTTATTGCACAGAGCATCTCTTCATGGCCGAAATCGTCGGTGGGCTACTTCAAGGATTTGCAGCAGCGCCTTGTCGGCTTTGTCGAAAGCGGTCAGCTTGGTATTTTCTCCAACGGTTACTGGGGTCATCCGGCCTACAAGCTTCCTCCTGAAGTGAATCTGATTGCGGTGGCGCACTATCTTGAGGCGCTTGATTTCCAGAAGGAGATTGTCAAGATCCATACTATTTTTGGCGGCAAGAACCCTCATCCCAACTATCTGGTTGGCGGCATGGCCTGTGCCATAGATCCCAACAGCGATACGGCGATCAATATTGAGCGTCTCTCTATGATCAAGAAAATCATTGACGATACGACCACGTTTATCGACCAGGTCTACATTCCCGACTTGATCGCTATTGCGGGATACTACAAGGGTTGGCTGCATGGCGGCGGTCTTGGCAACTATCTCAGCTATGGTGATTTCCCTGAGACCACTCTCGCTGATTTCAAGACTCTGCTCTGGCCGAGGGGCGCTATTCTCAACAAGGATCTCACCACCGTCATCGACGTTGATCCAAGGGATGCCTCGCAGGTGACTGAAGAGGTGAGCCACAGTTGGTATACCTATTCGGGCGGGGATGGCAAAGGACTTCATCCGTGGAAGGGTGAGACTACTCCGCGTTATACCGGCCCCAAGCCTCCGTTCGAGCATCTTGATACCGACAAGAAGTACAGTTGGCTGAAGACGCCCCGCTGGAAAAACCATCCAATGGAGGTGGGTCCGCTTGCCCGTGTGCTGGTTGCCTACGCCAAGGGTGATCCGATGATCAAGGATACCGTTGGTCTTGTGTTGTCGAAGCTTCAGGTTGGTACTGAGGCTCTTTTCTCGACCCTTGGCCGTACTGCGGCTCGCGGTATCGAGTGCAAGCAGACGGCAGGCTTCATGCGCCATTATTATGATCAACTGATTGCCAATATCAAGACCGGTGATTACCGTACCTTCAACAGCGATCGGTGGGAGCCTTCATCCTGGCCTGAAGAGTGCAAGGGGTTTGGTTATACTGAGGCTCCGCGCGGTTCGCTTGGTCACTGGATTCATATCAGCGACAAAAAGATCAAGGAGTACCAGATTGTGGTGCCCTCCACCTGGAACGCTTCTCCAAGGGATGCCAATGGCAATTCAGGAGCTTACGAGTCGGCGCTGAAAGGGACGCCCATGATCAATCCTGAACAGCCGCTTGAAATTCTCAGAACGGTGCACTCCTTTGATCCGTGTCTTGCCTGTGCCTCTCATCTGTTCGATATGAACGGCAAGGAGATCACCTCGGTCAAAATCGTTTAAACGGAGCTTGTCATGGGGAGATTAATTGAAGAAATCTATGTCTGGAGATTGCCTGTCAGGTATTATCACTGGATCAATGCCCTGTGCACGGTCGTTCTTTTTGTAACCGGCCTCTATATTGCAGCTCCTGTGCTGAACCCTCCGCTTGGTGAGGCGGTCTGGTACAAAGGGCTTGCGTGGTGGCGCTATCTGCACTTTGCCTCTGCCTTTATTTTTATCGCCAACTTTCTTTTCCGCTTGTATTGGGCCCTCTTCGGAGGCGACCGTTATGCGCGATTCGGCGGTTTTAGACCTTGGTCACCGTCGTGGTGGGGAAAACCTTTTCTGGAACAGGTTGAGTCCTATCTGTTTATTCGTTCGGAAGAGCCTAACTATGTTGGTCACAACCCTGTTGCCGCGCTGGCACACTTTATTTTTATTTTCTGTGGCTCAAGCTTTATGATTTTTACGGGTCTTGCCATGTACGGTGAAAATAATCCCGGAGGGTTCGGTGACGCATGGTTTGGATGGCTGATACCGCTTTTTGGCGGCAGTTATACACTTCATTTCGCCCACCACCTGATGGCCTGGATTTTTCCGATCTACGTGATCATGCACCTTTATGCGGTCTTCCGTCATGATGTTGTTGATCGTACCAGTGTTACCTCTTCGATTATTACCGGCTACAAGCATAAGGTCGAGGAAGAGCCTGTATGAACTCACCGTTGATCAATGTTATCGGGCTTGGCAATTTGCTCTATGGTGATGAGGGGTTTGGTGTTGCAGCTCTCAACAGTTTCAGGGATTCATCAGATTTCCCTGAAACTGTGCGCTGTATTGACGGCGGAACACAGGGAATCTACCTGCTTGATTACCTTGAATCGTGCGATGCTGTCATTGTTTTTGACGCCCTGATCCCTCTCGACTATGACCGCCGTGTGTATGTCTATCGGAATGAAGAGCTTCCTGCCTTTATTCACCGCAAGATGTCTTCCCACCAGATGGGACTCAGCGAAATGCTCGGCATCGCCAGACTGCACGGTAAAATGCCGAAGGAGATTGTCCTCATCGGTGTCCCTCCCAAAGCACTTGAACTCAATGTCGGGCTGAGTCCTGAACTCTCGCTCTTGCTTCCCGAAGCCGTAGAGGAGGCCCGGGCAATTGTGGAGGGGTGGCTTGCCTCACCGGCGGTTAAGGCTTGATCAGACGCAGGAATTCGTTTCTTGTGGACTGTGAAGTGATGAATTGCCCCGACATTGCGGAGGTTGTGGTGACTGAATTGAGTTTTTCAACCCCCCGCATCACCATGCAGAGATGCTTTGCCTCAATGACGACTCCGACACCTTTCGGGTTCAGCACATTCTGGATGGCGTCGCGGATCTGCTGGGTGAGCCGCTCCTGCACCTGAAGACGGCGGGCAAAGACCTCCACCACCCGTGCAAGTTTTGACAGACCCACGATCTTCCCGTCGGGAATGTAGGCAACATGTGCTTTTCCGAAAAAGGGGAGTATATGGTGTTCGCACATGGAAAAGAGGTCGATATCCCGCACCACCACCATTTCATCATAAGCTTCGGTAAAGACTGCGTTTTTGAGCAGCTCCTCAGGATTCTGACTGTAGCCTCTTGTCAGAAAGCGAAGCGAGCGGGCAACCCGTTCGGGCGTTTTCAGGAGCCCTTCGCGGTGCGGGTCTTCACCAAGTCCTTCCAGCATGGCATAGACTGTCTCTGAAAGCCTGTCTGTGGTCAGAGGATCTGTTTCAGGAACAACTGAACAGCACTCGTCATCATTACAACAGGAGCCTTGGCCGGATGGCTGAGGAGGGTTACTCTCCGAAATAGCTGACGGAATTTTTTCCTGTTTCATAGATTTTGACTTCATGGAGAGAGATCTCTCGGTTATTGATGTTGTGGAGTCGTTGTTCAAGGATGTCCCATATCAGCACGGCCAGCACTTCGGTTGTGGGTACGCACTCCTGCAAATCCGGCACGTCATGGTTCAGGTTCTTGTGGTCGAACCTCTCCATAATCTCCTCTTTCAGGATGTTTTTCAGCTCTTTCAGGTCGAACAGGAAGCCAGTATTGGGGTCAACAATGCCGCAGATCGTAATTTCAAGCAGGTAATTATGCCCATGCCCGTTTTTATTGCTGCATTTGCCGTAAATCGCAAGATTTTCCTCCTCCGTGCAGAGCGGATTGAAGAGACGGTGAGCAGCATTGAACTCGATTTTTCTTGAAACGTAGACTTTTCTTGGCTTCTGTAAAAGATCATTCATGATGGGCTGTTTTTCAGCTCTGGAATGGTAATTGTCTCAAGGTGCCGGGCGATATCAATCATACGGGCCTGATGGTGCATGAGTTCATACTGGATGAACTTTTCGGCCTGGTATTTTTTCATTTTTTCGAGAATCCTGGCCATCATCACGACGTCAAGATGGTGAGAAACCTCGCTGAAATATTCAAGCGGCAGGTCATTGGCGTATCCGGTGGCCTGGTCAACTCCCATTTTAATGCAGACTCCTGCGGCAATCCTGGGGCGGATGTGCTCGACCATGAGCGGAATAACCATGAAATTCGGAATGAATTTGACGATCATGCTGATGGCATTGTAGAGATCATCAATTCCTTCCGTGTTATGGCTGACAAGGTTTTTTGCCCAAGAGACCACTTCCAGCTTCTGGTGAGGCTGTAACTGTTGCAGGGCTTCAGGCACAGGCATAGGGCTTAGTGCCAATAACTCATTCAATTCACTCATCGCTCTTGCATCTTAATGGATATTGGGTAGGCTGTGTTTGCAGGGTATCCTGCATTCTGGTTGTGCTTCTCTATAGTTTATCAAAAAAAAGGAGAATAGAAAACAGTAAGGCATTAAAGGCGTACAATCATTATGACTGCAAAACGGAAACCAATAGCTATATTCTCCTTTTTTGCAGGGTCATGAACATATAATGTAAGGAATGGTGAACAGGTATGGTGCTTTTAACGGTTGAAGGGTTACAGAAAAAATATGGGCTGAAGCATCTGTTTGAGGATGTTTCGTTTGGTATAGATGATCGTGACAAGATAGGTATTATCGGGGCGAACGGGAGCGGCAAGAGTACGCTGCTGAAAATTCTTGCTGGAGTCGAAACTCCCGACAAAGGGAAGGTGATGGTGGCCAATCAGAAGCGGATTGCCTATTTGCCGCAGGATTCACCCTATAATCCTGACGATACCGTTCTGCAAGCAATCCTGAAGTCAAGCGACAAGGTGATGGATCTCATCTATGAGTATGAGGTGGTCTGCAAGGAGCTTGAAACGAAGCACAGCGATGATCCGTCGTTACTGGAGCGGATGAGCAGGCTTGCGCATGAGCTTGATGTGACTGGTGCCTGGGAGCTTGAGTCCAATGCCAAAACGGTGCTTGGCAAACTTGGCCTCTACGATTTGACGGCAATCATGGGGACGCTCTCCGGTGGTCAGCGCAAGCGGGTCGCGCTCGCACATGCTCTTGTGGTGCCGAGTGACGGACTGATTCTTGATGAGCCGACCAACCATCTTGATGCCGACAGTGTTGAGTGGCTTGAGCAGTATATTCGGCGCTATCAGGGCGCGGTGCTTCTCATTACCCATGACCGATATTTTCTTGACCGTGTGGCGACGCGGATGATTGAGATGGATGGCCGTACAGCAGTCACCTATACCGGTGGCTACTCAAGCTACTTGCAGCAGAAGGCTGAACAGGAGGAGCAGGCGGTACGGGATGACCGCAAGCGTCAGGCTCTTGTCCGCCAGGAGCTTGACTGGATGAGGGGTGGCTGCAAGGCACGAACCACCAAACAGAAAGCACGTATGCTTCGGGCAGAGAGTCTGGTCTATGCGCCGAAAAAGGAGAAGGCGAAGGAGCTTGATATCGGATTGGGCGCGGGCCGTCTGGGCGATAAAATCATTGAGTTTCACAAGGTATCAAAGTCTTACGGCGACAAGGTGCTGCTTCGCGACTTTGAATATCATCTGCAGAAGGGAGATCGCATCGGTATTATCGGGCCGAATGGTTCGGGAAAAACCACCCTGTTTGAGATGATTACCGAGCGCGTCAAGCCTGACAGTGGCCACATTGATATGGGCAAGACCGTGAAGATTGGCTACTACGATCAGCAGAGTCGTGGTCTTGACGATGACAAGCGGGTGATTGAGTGCATCCAGGCGGAGGCTGAACAGATCAAGACAAAGGACGGTTCTGTTGTCTCTGCGTCCAAAATGCTTGAGCGCTTTCTTTTTGCGCCTTCCACCCAGTACAGTTATGTTCGCACCCTCTCCGGCGGTGAGCGGCGCCGCCTCTATCTGTTACGGCAGCTTATCGGTTCGCCCAATGTGCTTCTGCTTGATGAGCCGACCAACGATCTTGATATTCCGACGTTGCGAGTGCTTGAGGATTATCTTGACACCTATGAAGGTTGTCTTATGGTGGTGAGCCACGACCGCTATTTTCTTGACCGTACGGTTGAGTATATTTTTGCCTTTGAGGAAAATGGTACCATTCGTCGCTATCCCGGTAACTACACGCTCTATCTTGAACTGAAGGCGTCGGAGGGAAAGGGGGAGCAGAAACCGGTGAAAAAAGTGGTCGAAGCGCCGAAACCTGCAGCGCTGGCTTTGCCTAAGCCGAGCAAGCTCTCCAGCAAGGAGAAACGTGAACTTGAGCAGCTTGAGCGCTCAATTCAGGTGGCAGAGAGCCGCCAGTCGGAAATAGCGGCGCAACTTGCCTCCGCTGGAGCTGATTTTGCCTTGCAGCAGAAGCTTGGCGCCGAGCTTCTGGGGCTCCAGCAGCAGCTCGAAAAAGAGATGGCCCGATGGAGTGCACTTGCTGAGCAGGCGTAATCGTTAAAAACTTGAATATCATGAGTGTTACAGCATCCATGATCATCAAAAATCTTGAAGTGCTCTCCAATCCCGAGGCGGCGCTCTTTGCCCAGAGATTTTTCAAGACCGGCCCCGGAGAGTATGCTGAAGGTGACCTTTTTCGGGGTATTCGGGTGCCGGTGCTGAGAAAAATGGTTCCGTCGCTTGATGGCACACCATTGCCGGAGGTTATCCGGCTGCTGGAGTCCGCGTTTCACGAGGATCGCCTGCTTGCCCTCCTGCTGCTAATGCGTCGTTTTGCGAAGGGCAATGATGCTGTCCGTCAGCACATCCATGAGATCTATCTGTCACATACCCGCTTTATCAACAACTGGGATCTTGTTGATATTTCAGCGCAGTATCTTGTTGGCGCATTTTTGCGTTCGCGTGACAGATCTTTGTTGTACCAGCTTGCTGCTTCAAAAAGTTTATGGGAGCGACGGATAGTGATTACCGCAACTTTTCATTTTATCCGGAAAGGTGAGTTTGAGGATACCCTTGCTCTTGCAGAGCTTTTGCTGGATGACCCACAGGAGCTGCTCCACAAGGCGACAGGCTGGATGCTCCGCGAGGTCGGCAAGCGTGACCTGCCAACCCTCGAATCATTCCTGCAGCGCCATTACCCCCGGATGCCAAGGGTGATGCTCCGCTATGCCATTGAACGTCTTCCTGAAGAGAGGAGGTTGCTTTATCTCAAGGGGCTGGTTACTACTCGGAGAGGGTGATCGCGCGGATTTTCTCCAGCGCAAGCTGCATATCTTCAGGTAATGGTGCGGTGAAAGAGAGCGTCTCCCGGCTTGTCGGCTGCTGAAACGAAAGGGTTTCGGCGTGCAGTGCCTGGCGCGGCAGCAGCTCCAGCAGGTTTTTGACGAAGCCTTCGCTTTTGCTGAAGGGGAGGGTGCGCAGTGAGGCGCCTCCGTAAGTGTCGTCTCCAAGAATTTGGTGACCAAGGTGCTGCAGGTGTGCCCTGATCTGGTGGGTTCGTCCGGTATGAAGCGTCAGCGAAAGCAGGGAAAACCAGTGGAGGTTTTCGGTGATGATGTAGTCGGTGATGGCGGTTTTCCCGTCTTTTCCTTCAAAAGGGAAGTTTGTCATTACCTTCCGGTCTCTTTTCGAGCGTCCGATATTGGTCATTATGGTGCCTGACGGTGGGTCGGGCACGCTCCAGACAATGGCCTTGTATATTTTTATAACTTTGCGATCGGCAAACTGGCGTGCAAGACGGTGGAGAGCTACCGGGTTTTTTGCGACAATGATCAGCCCGGAGGTGTTTTTATCGAGCCGGTGCACAATGCCGGGGCGCAGTTCCGACTTGTCGAGTTCCTCGGCATCCTTGCCGATATGGTGCAGAATGGCGTTGGCCAGCGTGCCTGTCCAGTTGCCGAATGCCGGGTGGACGACCATGCCTGGCTTTTTGTTGATCACCATCAGATCATCATCTTCATACATGATGTCAATCGGAATATCTTCAGGGGCCAGTTCCGGTGCGGGTGGTCGGAGAAAGGTCATCTGAATAACATCGCAGGACTTGATGCGGTAGTTCGATTTGACGGTTTTGTCATTGACCAGCACCCGACCCTCCTCGATTGCCTCCTGAACCTTGTTGCGTGTGGCGTTTTCCACCTGTCGCGTCAGGTATTGGTCGATGCGCATCGGTGTTTGCACCCGGCTTACCTGCAGAGTGAGTTTTTTTGGTTCCAGAGGAGTCTCTTCCACCGGTTCCGATTCGTTTTGTATCAACTGATTTTGCATTTTCCGAAACTTGAACACAACCGCCAGATTACTTGCGGAGTCAGTATAACAAAACCATCCCATATCTGCTATGCTTTCCAACCTGCTGTTCCCCGAAAGATATTTTCTGCAAGCAGGATATTGGCTGTCAGAAAATGCTCTGCTTGAGTTACTTTTTGAAAACCATTTTCTATTGTCTTTCTAAAAGCATAAATTCAGTGTCAAATATTTAAACTCCTATAAAAACAGTAAACCTTTTTCGGTGAATAAGTTCATAGTTCACGGTGTGAAGGTATCAACTAAATGATCAATTATGACTCAGACTGAAACGGCTGCAAAAAAAACTGCACCAAAAAAAACAGTTGTGGCAAAGGCGAAGGCTGGTTCTGATGTGACGACAGCCTCGGAACCAATAAAAGCAGTAAAGCCTGCTGCAAAAAAGAAATCCGGTCAGGCGTTTCCTTTTACAGCAATTGTCGGTCAGGAGGAAATGAAGCTCAGTCTGATTCTCAATATCATTGATCCGAGAATCGGAGGTGTGCTGGTTATGGGTCACAGAGGTACAGGAAAAAGTACCACGGTCAGGGCGCTTGCCGAAGTGCTTCCTCTTATTGAAAGGGTTGAGGGCGATACCTACAATCGTACTATCGACCAATATATTGAAGGTGAAGAGGCCAAAAAGGGTCGGAAGGCCATTGATTCCGCTTCCCTGAGAACCGAGAAAATTCCTGTTCCGGTTGTTGATCTTCCTCTTGGCGCTACTGAAGACCGTGTTTGCGGTACCATTGATATTGAACAGGCCCTCACCAGCGGTGTAAAAGCGTTTGAGCCGGGGCTTCTTGCCCAGGCGAACCGTGGATTCCTCTATATTGACGAGGTTAACTTGCTTGACGATCACTTGGTGGATGTTCTGCTTGATGTGGCAGCAAGTGGCCTGAATGTGGTTGAACGTGAAGGAATCAGTATCCGCCACCCTGCCCGTTTTGTGCTTGTCGGTTCCGGTAACCCGGAGGAGGGTGAGCTTCGTCCTCAGCTTCTTGACCGTTTCGGTCTGCATGCCCGCATCATCACGATTCTTGACGTTGCAAAACGAGTTGATATTGTCAAACGCCGTCGTGAGTTTGATGAAGATCCGGATGCTTTCATGAAAAAGTACAACCGCGAACAGCAAAAGCTGCAGAAAAAGATTCAGACCGCTAAAGATCTGCTGCCAGCCGTGACCATGGATGACAGTGTGCTTACCGATATTGCCAAGCTCTGTATGAATCTTGGTATTGACGGTCACCGTGGTGAGCTCACGATTACCCGTACTGCTTTTGCCCATGCCGCTTTCCTTGGTGAGACCGTAGTGACCATGAAGCATGTCAAGGAGATTGCAGGCCTCTGTCTGCGTCACCGTCTGCGCAAGGATCCTCTTGAAACCCTTGATGCCGGTGAGAAAATTGATCGTGAACTTGCTAAAGTCCTTGGAGAAGCGGAAGCCGTATAATGATAGCATTTACCGATATTGTAGGGATGGATCTGGCCAAGCAGGCGCTGATGCTGCTGGCCGTTGATTCTGAACTTGGCGGAGTTGTTATCCCTTCGGCTGTAGGGTCGGGGAAATCAACCCTTGCCAGGGCGTTTGCCGATATTCTTCCCCCAAGCACTCCTTTTGTGGAATTGCCCCTGAACGTGACCGAAGATCGTTTGATCGGTGGTGTTGATCTTGAGGCAACTCTTGCTACCGGCGTTCGTGTGGTGCAGCATGGCGTGCTTTCAAAGGCACATGGCGGAGTGCTCTATGTCGATTCCATCAGTCTTCTCGACAGCTCGGCGGTATCGCACATCATGGATGCCATTTCGCGCGGCGAGGTTCTTGTCGAGCGTGAGGGGCTCAGTGAGGTGCATCCGGCAAAGTTCATGCTTGTGGGCACGTATGATCCCACCGATGGAGAGGTTCGTATGGGGCTGCTCGATCGGATAGGCATTATTGTCCCGTTTACCGCCCAGAACGATTACCGGGCACGCAAGAAAATTGTTAACATCGTTCTCGGAACGAGAGATGAAGAGGATACCCGTGATGAGCTGAATATGCTTGCCGGTTTTATCAAGGCAGCCAGGGAGCAATTGCCGCACGTTTCGATTACTGACGAGCAGATTAGAGCGCTGATTCAGACTGCCATAAGTCTTGGGGTCGAGGGAAATCGTGTTGATATCTTTACCGTTCGTGCGGCAATTGCTTCAGCAGCACTTGCTCAGCGCAGTGATGTTGAGGAGGAGGATATGAAGCAGGCTATCAAGCTGGTGCTTATTCCCCGTGCGACCCGTATGCCTGAGAGGGAAGCCGAGTCGAATGAAGCGCCTCCTCAGGAGGAGCCGCCGCAGCAGGACGAGCCTGAGTCTGAGGATGAGGAGGCGCCGTCGGACACGCCTGATGCCGAAGCGGAGGAGGAGCAGAAGGAGACTCCCGACATGATTGAAGAGCTGATGATGGATGCTATTACGATGGAGCTCCCTGACAATATTCTCAATATATCGCTGGCTTCGAAGAAAAAGACGACTACGGGCAGCCGTGGTGAAGCGCTTAACTTCAAGCGTGGCCGTTTTGTGAGGGCCCAGCCAGGCGAAATGCGCAGCGGAAAAGTTGCGCTTATTCCTACGTTGATTTCCGCAGCACCGTGGCAGGAGACTCGCCGTCGCGACAGCAAGATGGCAGGCAGGCCAAAAACCGCGTTGCTCATCACCAAAGATGATGTAAAAATCAAGCGCTTCCGCGACAAGTCGGGCACGCTCTTTATTTTTATGGTTGATGCCTCGGGTTCCATGGCGCTGAACCGTATGCGCCAGGCAAAGGGCGCTGTTGCCAGTCTTTTGCAGAATGCCTATGTGCATCGCGACCAGGTTGCCTTGATTTCGTTCCGTGGCAAGCAGGCGCAGGTGCTTCTTCCGCCCTCACAGAGTGTTGACCGTGCAAAACGGGAGCTTGATGTGCTGCCGACCGGTGGTGGCACGCCTCTTGCATCTGCGCTCTATCTTGGCTGGGAGACGGCCAAACAAGCTCGCACAAAAGGAATTACGCAGGTGATGTTTGTGCTGATTACTGATGGACGTGGCAATATCGGCCTTCAGGCAACCTTTGACCCGACGGCGGAAAAGGCTTCAAAGGAGGATCTTGAAAAGGAGGTTGAGGCACTGTCACTCTCGATCCAGGCCGATGGTGTGGCCGCTATCGTTATCGATACCCAAATGAACTATCTTTCAAGGGGTGAGGCTCCCAAACTCGCCCAGAAGCTTGGAGGACGTTATTTTTATCTGCCGAATGCAAAAGCCGAACAGATTGTTGAAGCAGCAATGAGCTTTTGATACCCAAAGACCTTTCCGATGAGTGAATCGGAAAGGTCTTTTTCGGAATTAATCCGCTTCTTTTATACATTTGAGGTATAGTATCCTGTAACTGTGATAAAGGTGATACATCTCAATGCATACCTACTCCCTCTATTATGTCTGATCTCCGCAAGATTGTTGCTATTGTCGGTCTTGAGCAGTACAACGCTGGCCTTTGGAAAAAAATCAAAGGGCTTCTTTCCGGCGAAGCCGAACTGACTCAGTTGAGTGATATTGATTTGGAAAAAAAGAATCCTGAAGCAGCAAAAGCAATTCAGGAGGCTGATTGTGTGTTTATGAGCATGATCAACTTCAAAGAGCAGATCGACTGGTTTAAACAGCAGCTTGATCTGGCATCCAACGAGAAGACTATCTTTATTTTTGAGTCTATGCCTGAAGCCATGGCACTGACCAAAGTAGGAAATTATTCTGTTGGCGACGGCAAGGCTGGCATGCCCGATATGGTCAAAAAAGTGGCGAAAATGCTGGTGAAGGGGCGCGATGAGGATGCTCTCTACGGCTATATGAAGCTCATGAAAATCATGCGCACCATTTTGCCTCTGGTGCCCAAAAAGGCCAAAGATTTCAAGAACTGGCTGATGGTTTACTCCTACTGGATGCAGCCGACGGCGGACAATATCGCCAACATGTTCCGGCTGATTCTTCGCGAATACTTTGATGAGCAGATTATTGTCGGGGCAATTGTTGATGTTCCGAACATGGGGCTCTACCATCCGGATGCTCCGGCATATTTCACCGATGTCAAGAGCTATAAAAACTGGATGAAAAAGCGGGGGATAAATTTCGACAAGGGTCAGAAAATCGGGCTTTTGTTTTTCCGCAAACATCTGTTGCAGGAAAAGACCTATATCGACAATACCATTCGTGTGCTTGAAAAGCAGGGTATTCATATTTTTCCCTCTTTTGTGATGGGGGTTGAAGGCCATGTGCTGGTGCGTGACTGGCTGGCAAAGGAGAATATCGATCTTCTGGTCAATATGATGGGTTTCGGTCTTGTGGGTGGCCCTGCGGGATCGACCAAGCCGGGAACGGCCGCTGATGCGCGTCACGAGATTATGACAAAACTCGATGTTCCCTACATTGTTGCGCAGCCTCTCTTGACCCAGGAGTTTGAATCATGGAAAGAGCTCGGTGTCTCTCCGATGCAGATTACCTTTACCTATGCTATTCCGGAAATGGATGGCGCAATCTGTCCGGTGATTCTTGGCGCTCTGCAGGATGGCAAGATTGAGACGGTTCACGAGCGTATCGAGCGGCTTGCACTTCTGGTCAAGCAGTGGCTCCGGCTCCGTGCGACTGCCAACCGTGACAAGAAGGTGGCCTTTATTGTTTATGATTATCCTCCAGGACTGGGCAAGAAGGCCAGCGCCGCGCTCCTTGATGTTCCCAGAACTCTTTTTGCCGCGCTGCAGAGACTGAAAAAAGAGGGCTACAATGTTGGTCAACTGCCTGAATCTGCTGATGCACTCTTTCATGTACTTGACTTGGCAACCGATCATCAGATCAAGCAGAACCAGCCTGATGCACTGAAAGTCAGTTACGATACCTTCAGGGAGCTGACCTCTTCAAGAGAACGTGAGCGCATTGATGAACGGTGGCAGAAATTTCCCGGAGAAATTGTTCCGATTGGAGATCATGATGTTTTTATCGGCGGTATACAATTCGGCAATATCTTTATCGGGGTTCAGCCGCGCATCGGGGTGCAGGGCGATCCCATGCGCTTGTTGTTCGACAAGTCAAATACGCCGCACCACCAGTACATTGCCTTTTACCGCTGGATAAGTCGGCAGTTTCAGGCTCATGCCATGGTGCATGTGGGTATGCACGGCTCTGTTGAGTGGATGCCGGGACTTCAGACGGGTCTTACCGGCGACTGCTGGCCTGATGCTCTTCTTGGCGAGGTGCCGCATATCTATATCTATCCGGTGAATAACCCCAGTGAGTCTACCATTGCCAAACGGCGCGGTCTTGCCACCATGGTTTCCCATGTGGTGCCTCCGCTTTCACGCGCCGGGCTTTACAAGGAGCTGCCCGCGTTGAAAGAGCTGCTGGTCGATTTCCGTGAAAGAAATTTTTCTGCTTCTGCTTCTGCCTCCGGTGATGGGCAGGTGGATGGTTCCGGCTTTGAAGAGGCTATTATGCAGAAAGCTGAGCTGCTTAATCTGACTGATGATTGCCCTCGTCGTGAGAGTGAAGGATTCGGTGATTATGTCAGTAGGCTGTATATGTATGTCAGCGAACTTGAAAACCGTCTTATTTCCAATTCGCTTCATGTGTTCGGTGAGGCGAGCCCACTCGAAGCCCAGATTATCACGGTTACTGAAACCCTTAAAAATCGTGAGGAGGAAACCAGAACGCTGCCCTCTCTTCTGATGACCGCATCGGGAAAGAATGGACATTTTAGCAGCTATGAGGAGGTGGCCAGCCGCTCGAGAAAGGGCGATGAGGATGCCATCCGACTGCGTGAGTGGATCGATACGGCATGTCGGGAGTTTGTTCAGCAGTCAGTGTTTGACCGGAAGGGTGCCATGGCTGCTTTTTCTTCGATAACAGGAGGTTCCAGACTTCCTGCCGACTATATGCCTTTTATTGAGCAGTTGATCAGGGAGGGATCGCAGCTTCTCTTTGCGCTCCGCGATAATACAGGAGAGATGGATGCGCTCCTCAAGGTGCTTGACGGGCGTTATATCTCCTCAGGGCCGGGTGGTGACTTGGTGCGTGACGGTGTCAATGTGCTTCCTTCGGGCCGGAATATTCACTCGATTGATCCGTGGCGAATTCCGTCAGTGCTGGCGTTCAAGCGTGGTTCGCTTATTGCGGACAGCATTGTTAAAAAGCATCTTGAGGAGAATGACGGGCAATATCCTGAAACGATTGCCCAGGTGCTCTGGGGCCTCGATACCATTAAAACCAAGGGTGAGGCTGTTGCGGTGGTAATCAGGCTGCTCGGTGCGGAACCATCCTATGACGCTTTCGGTAAAATCAGCCACTACAGTCTGGTGCCGCTTGAAAAGCTGCGTCGTCCGCGTATTGATGTGCTTATGCAGCTCAGCCCTATTTTCCGGGATGCTTTTGGTCTTCTCATGGATCAGCTTGACCGGCTTGTCAAGGAGGCTGCCAGGGCCAATGAACCGGTTGAGATGAACTATGTCAAAAAACATGTTGATGATGCGCTTGCCTCCGGGATGGAGTTCGAGAGTGCCACTTCTCGCCAGTTTACCCAAGCGCCGGGAGCTTACGGCACCTATGTCGATGATATGATTGAGGATTCAGCATGGGAATCTGAAAACGATCTTGATGATCTCTTTATCCGCCGCAACAGCAGTGCCTACGGGGGAGGACGAAAAGGGGAGAATGAGTCAGCGATTCTGCAGAAAATGCTTGGTTCGGTTGACAGGGTTGTGCATCAGGTCGACTCCACCGAGTTTGGTATTTCCGATATTGACCACTATTTCTCCTCGTCAGGGTCACTTCAGCTTGCCGCACGCCGCAGGAACACGAAGGGCGGCGATATCAAGCTCAACTACGTTGAATCGTTTACCTCCGATATCAAGGTGGACGACGCCGAAAAATCGCTCCGCATTGAGTACCGCTCAAAACTGCTTAATCCAAAGTGGTTTGAAGGGATGCTTAAACATGGCTATAGCGGCGCTGGCGAAATCAGCAATCGCGTCACCTATATGCTTGGCTGGGATGCGGTCACCAAGAGTGTTGACGACTGGGTCTACAAAAAAACAGCCGAGACTTATGCGCTTGACCCGGTAATGAAGGAGCGGCTTGCAACCCTGAACCCGCAGGCCATCAAGAACATTGTTGGCCGAATGCTCGAAGCGCACGGTCGTGGTATGTGGAAAGCTGACCAGAGTATGATTGATGAGTTGCAGGAGATCTACGCCGATCTTGAAGACAGGCTTGAGGGGCTGAACGACGACAAATAGCCTTATGTTGCGGGACTTATAGCTTTTATCACTCAATAAGTCCCGTTCTCTTTTTACATGGTCGTCGAATAATTCGGAGCCTCTTTGGTGATCTTGACATCATGAGGATGGCTCTCCCTGAGACCTGCCGAGGTTATCCGCACAAACCGGGTGTTGGTTTTCAGCTCTTCAATGCAGGTGACTCCGCAGTAGCCCATAGAGGATTTCAGCCCACCGATTAACTGGTAGACCACTTCGTCGAGCGAACCTTTCGCCGGAATCTGTCCTTCAATTCCTTCGGGCACATATTTTTTCGACTCGCTTGACGAATCCTGGAAATAGCGGTCACTGCTTCCCTCCGGTTCAGACATGGCGCCAAGAGATCCCATGCCCCGATAGGTTTTGAATTTTCGTCCTTCATAGAGAATTATTTCACCAGGACTCTCATCAGTTCCGGCGAAAATGCTTCCGATCATGACCGAGTCTGCGCCTGCAGCCAGAGCTTTGGCAATATCGCCGCTGTATTTGACGCCTCCATCAGCAATAATTGGTGTTTTGGTTTTTGCCGCCTCCTCTGCGCAGTTCATGATGGCGGTTAACTGGGGCATTCCTACTCCGGCAACAATTCGGGTGGTACAGATACTGCCAGGACCGATACCAACTTTTACGCAGTCAGCGCCAGCTTCGACAAGATCTCTGACTGCTTCAGGTGTGGCGACATTACCTGCGATGACCTGCAGGTCGGGATAGAGGCGCTTGATGCTTTTAACCATGTCAAGAACGGCCTTGCTGTGACCGTGAGCCGTATCGACCGCAACGACATCAACTCCAGCATCAACCAGAGCGCGTACCCTTTCAAGCGTATTTGCGCTGATGCCGACGGCTGCGCCGACTCTCAGGTGTCCCTGAATGTCCTTGCAGGAATTAGGGAACTGTTTTCGTCTTTGAATATCCTTGAAGGTAATCAGACCTTTAAGGTTTCCGTTAGTATCAGTAATGAGCAGTTTTTCGATCCTGTTGGCAAGCAGGATCTCTTCGGCATGTTGAAGATCAACATCCTCACGTGCGGTAATGAGGTTTTTGCTGGTCATGATATGTGCTATTTTCGCGTCAGGTTCCGGCTTGATGCGAAGATCCCTGTTTGTGACAATCCCTTTGAGCTTCATATTCTGGTCGCCCTCATGTTCTGGCCGCCCGATAACAGGGATACCGGAAATGGAGTGACGCTGCATCAGATCAAGCGCATCCTGCATCGTGGCATCCTCATAAAGGGTAAACGGATTGCGAATGATCCCGCTCTCATATCGCTTGACCTTTGCTACTTCGCGGGCCTGCTCTTCGATGGTCAGGTTTTTGTGGATAATACCGATGCCCCCGGCGCGAGCAAGTGCAATAGCAAGTCCTGATTCCGTCACGGTATCCATTGCTGCGCTTACTAATGGTATTTTCAGCATAATGGTTTTGGTGAGCCGACTTTCGGTGGTCGTCTCCTTTGGCAGGACACTTGAATATGAAGGAATAAGAAGTACATCGTCAAACGTCAGTGCTTCATAGAGAATCTTCGTCATGGGTAGAGCAGAATTAATGGATGGGGTGCAAAATCAATTTCGCCAATTTACAAAATGTGATCGTAGAATGACAATATTAATCATGGTTACCATCGATCAAATAGAAAATATGTCGAAAATAGAGGGTAAAATATAATCTTGAAAGGCTCTTCGGTAACAGAATGCTTGTGAAACTCTAAAATAGAATGTAAATTACAAGCCTTTTATTATTACGGAGAGGTCGCATAGTTGGTCTAGTGCGCTCGCCTGGAAAGCGGGTAGGGTGTTACAGCCCTCGAGGGTTCGAATCCCTCCCTCTCCGCCAGGAAAATTGCTTTCGAAATCTTTTTTTCTGGCTTTTTCAGAAGGATTCACTATCTTTTGCACCTGTTCTTTTTGATACACTTGGAGGATTAGTCTAATTGGTAAGGCAGCAGTCTTGAAAACTGCCGGGCTCACGCCCTTGGGGGTTCGAGTCCCTCATCCTCCGCCAGACCATCAGGAGAGGTGGCCGAGCGGCTGAAGGCAACGGTTTGCTAAACCGTCATAGTTCTTATAGGGCTATCGAGGGTTCGAATCCCTCCCTCTCCGCCAAGTAGCCAAAATTATTTTATAAAAGATTTGGCTGCCAAGAAGCCCGCAGCATGCGGGCTTCTGTGTTTGTAATATCCGATAAAGAATCGTAGTACCCCCTCACTAACAGGATTCAAGGTTCATTGAAAACGTATAGAATCTGTAAAGGCGACTGGATTATCCAGTTCAACAGAGAATGATTTATTGGTTGTTCATGTTATAGTAGTCAGGCATTGCATGATAAAACCAAATACCGTTATGAGCCTGACAGAAACCGCAGAAAAAGCTATTGCCGCTTACGGTGGGCGCACGATTTGGCAAAACGCAAAAACTTTGGAAACGGAAATAAGCGCTTACGGTCTGGCGTTTACCCTGAAAAGACGCCCGGTTTTCCACCATGCAAAAATGGTTTTGGATATCCACAGACCATTTTCCGCATTGACCCCAATTGGTCTCAGCAAGGGTATCACTGGAATTCTTGACGGTCTTGATGTTCGTCTCGAAAATGAAAACGGTCAGCTTCTTTCTGAGCGCAGAAATGCGCGGGATTATTTTACAATAGGAAGAAGGTTATTCTATTGGGATGACCTCGATATGTCTTACTTCGCCAATTATGCTTCTTGGAATTATTTTACCCTGCCAGCACTGTTGATGCGTGAGGATATTGAATGGAGGGAACTCGAACCGGGTTGGCTGGAGGCGCGGTTTCCCGACAAGATTCCTACCCACAGCAAAGTGCATCGATTCAGGTTTGACCGCGAAACTGGCCGTCTGATTCAGCACGATTATACTGCCGATATTATTAGCCCGCTTGCATCTGCCTCCAATGTTGTTCTGCAGCATGCCCAAAACAGTTCAGGACTTGTGTACCCTTCGATAAGGCGTGTAACTCCGAAGGGACCAAAAGGCAAACCGCTCGGTGGCCCGGTATTAATTCACCTTGACATTCACGATTTCAGACTGATGAACAAGTAGACGCGTCTGTGCATAACTGTCAACAAGTGTGTTGTACTTTTACCGATCCCGGAAGAATTGACATCAATAAAAAAGCCGACAACCATTAACAGGTTAAACCGGCTTTTTTACTATCGAAACAAAGGTGTTTCCCAATCAGAATGCACTGAACAGCACAAGCGATGTTTTCTGGTCTCCTACGTCTGGTGTTGGTCTTATGAAATCGGCACCATAAGAATAGAAGCTGTGGTTCACTTGAAGAAGGACATTTTTGGCAATATTATAGGTCGCGGCAAGTGTCACTGCATTTTCACCATCACTGCCGCCACTTCCAGAATTGGCTATTCTGTAGGCAAGTCCAAGACCAAGCTTTGACGGGACAACTCCCATATCGGCGGCAATGGTAAAGGCAGTCTTGTTGGCCGCAGTCTCTTTATTAAAGTCGTTGGGTGTGGCGCCCTCTTCAGTTTTCGCGGCACTGCCATAAGCGACATAAACACCAAGAGGATAGTTGCCGACCTTTCCCTGCGCCTGGCCATCAACTGCCCATGCATCAGCCTTGTGAGTTTTTGGGTTCTCTGGGGTGTCTGGAAAGTCGATACCTGAGGTGCCTTTCCAGAGCTGGAATCCGGCAGCAAGCTCAAAGTTTCCCACTTTTTCAGGAGTAACAACGCCCCTTACATAGCTCATGAATTTGTGTGGCGTTGCGTTTGCAAGGTCATCTTTATTATTAGTAATGTATGGTGTGTAGCTTAAATAACCATACTTGTGATGGAAGACAAGGGCGACACCCGTTGTGCCCTTGTTATCCTCATTCGCTCCTTGAACAAGATATTGTTGTGCGGAAGTCTCTGCTGCATTTTCAAAGGGTCGGGAAAACTCCACCGCGCCGGTGTTCAAGAGTTCATAGCCGTAAGCTGGCCCTTGAGTATCGGTGAAAAACGGAATGGCGCTGAGGATAAAGTCATTCTGGGGGAAAACAAAAGGCATCTTGAAGCCCGCCAAGAGAGCCTTGTCTCTGCCCAGACTTATATCAGCTTGATATCCGATGTTTTTTGCAACCCTCCCGGCAAGAAAAAGGCTCGCTTCATCAGGCATATTAAACTCGCCTCCGTTTGTTCCATCTGTTGATGAACCATTGGTTTTCACATACCTGAGTTTGGTGACCACTGCCGCATTAAGTGTTACGGGAAGAGAGAGGGAGTTATCTTCAATAGTCTCCTGTTTGCCTGTTTGCGTATATCCGTTTGCCTTGAACGACCGACCGTAGGCATTGAGTAACGGATATCTCTGGAAATGGCAGGCTGCACACGACTGTCCAGTCTGCCGGGAAAATGCAGGTGTTGCAGATGCCTGCGGTACCGAACATAATAGAAGAGGAGCAAATGCTCCAATAGAAATCAAAAAAGCACGCATTTTGATCGATGGCATGATAAGAGTTCCGTTTTATGAGTGAAAAAAATGTGTTAAATCATCATACTCATCTTACTCCAATAAGTATTGATGAAATACTACGGCTTCTTTTCTTAAAGAACCCTTAAATTAAGGTTTAACTTCACTTAAAAATTTAGTCATAATTTAAGGGCTTCAACCTTTGATGGCTAAATTTCGGGCAGTTTTACTGCGGGAAATTGAAACAAGATTAATGCGTAAGGCACTGATCTACCATATAAGCCACTGTGTTGGCGCTTTCTGCCACCGTCAGGGTTGCCAGTCCTCCCTTTGAAGGCATATTATTGAAGCCCTGAATAGTATGTTGTATAAGCACCTCCATCCCTTTGGCAATTCTGGGTTTCCATGCTGTAATATCGCAAAATACAGGAGCTTCCATAACCCCGTTGTTATGGCAGTCTGCGCATACCCGTTCGTAAATCTGTTTTCCCTGAACCAGGTTATACTTTGCTCGAAGCTCTGCACTTGCAATCTCTGGAGCAGCATTGACAAGTTGCGGAGTCGAACAAAAGAAGGCAACAACCAGAGAACATACCTTAACAGACGGTTGCATAATTTTTTTAGGTTATGTGGTTTATATTCAGGCTCTATTACCGGGTTTTTGGGTGGTGCCGATAAAGTGCATTGCGTCCGTGTAAACGATTGTAAAATCATACGTAGCCTATATTGTAATAAATTTTACTGAGAGCCGCAAAATTTCTTCCTGATTTTATGCGTCAAAAGCTGGAGCCGCTTCAAATGCAAGAGTTACTCTATCAGACAAGGTGTTTTATTGTCTTAAAAAGTTATTCAGTCAAAAATGGTTAAATTACCATCTCATCTCTATACTTTTTGATGTTGAAATGATCAGGTCGCAGCCAAATAATGACAAACACGGGATATAATTTATTATGGGTATCCTGATGCCTGCTGTTTTTTTCGGGCATGGAAGCCCGATGAATTCTCTTCAGACAAACATCTATACTGAAAGCTGGCGTCGGTTCGGGCAAAGCATACCGCGCCCGAAAGCCATACTTGCTCTCTCGGCACACTGGTATATTCAAGGTAGTGCGGTGACGGGAGTTACTTTTCCTGAAACTATTCATGATTTTGGAGGATTTCCCCGACAACTCTACGAGGTAACTTATCCGGCTCCGGGAAGTCCGGAACTTGCACGGCAGATTCAGAAGCTTCTCACGCCTCTTGAGGTGAGCTTTGATGAGCATCGTGGTTTGGATCATGGAACTTGGTCTGTCCTTTGTCATGTTTTTCCTGATGCTGATATTCCTGTCGTACAGCTTAGTATCGATGAGAGCAGGAATGCTGCATTTCATTATGAAACCGGCCGACTTCTTCAGCCGCTTCGGGATGAAGGAGTCCTGATTATCGGAAGTGGTAATGTTGTCCATAATTTGCATACCTATGCATGGGGACGCGAGAAGGCGGAGCCCTTCGACTGGGCGGTTCGATTCGAAGAAGAGGCAAAGCGACTTATACTCGAAGGCAAGGATATTCAGCTTGTCGATTACAGGATGATGGGTGATGATGCCCGGCTTTCTGTTCCGACACCCGATCACTTTTTACCATTGCTTTATATACTGGGTTTACGAAGAGAAAACGATAGGGTCAGCTTCCCTGTTTTGGGGATTGAGGGTGGATCGCTTTCCATGCTCTCCGTTTGTCTTGGCTGAGTTGACAAGGGATTATGGATGATATTGTATAGACAGTATAATCTTTAATAATAAGAGCGTTATGAAGCATTATGAGATTGCCGTTATTGTCGGAAGCTTGAGAAAGGATTCATTGAATCGCCAATTAGCCAATGCGCAGGTTAAACTTGGCCCTCCAGACTTCACTTTCAGACAGGTGCAGATAGGCGATTTGCCGCTGTACAATCAGGATGACGATACAAACCTGGCTGAATCTGTCAAAAGGCTGAAAATCGAAATCAAGACGGCCTTGGGGCTCTTGTTTTTTACACCTGAATACAACCGCTCAGTTCCCGGAGTACTCAAGAACGCCATTGATCATGCTTCGCGTCCCTATGGAGAAAGTGTCTGGGTCGGCAAGCCTGCCGGGATTATAGGTGTTTCACCCGGGGCCGCTGGCACAGCCATGGCGCAACAGCATTTACGCAACATTCTTGCATTTCTGGATGTGCCGACGCTTGGCCAGCCTGAAACGTTTATTCAGCTAAAGGATGGATTGTTTGATGAGGATGGTAACATCGGTTCTGGAAGCAAACAATTTATGCAGAAGTGGATGAATCGTTATGTTGCATGGGTAAAACAGTATACCCCTTGCGACTGATGCAAACCATGCGATCTTGGCATGATGAAGAAGATTTTCAAACCAGAAGAGGAAATCTTATGTCCGATGTTACTTTACCCTGTTATTGTGAATCTGACGTTTCGCTTGCTGCCAGAACGTATTACGGAATTGGCGGTACTGCCCGTTTTCTTGCTTTTCCAGCCTCTCTTTCAGAGTTCTCCAATCTTTTGATCTGGAATCGTACTTACCGTTTTCCGCTTGCGCTTATGGGGAGTGGGAGCAATATTCTTTTTTCTGATCATGAGTTTCCCGGTATTGTCATTTCTTTGGAAAGGATGCAGCGTCTTTTCTGGCTTTCAGATGATGAACTTTTCTGTGAGGCTGGTGTGGACAATACCCTGATTGCTGAAGAGCTTTTTTCTGCTGGCAAGGGAGGGGGGGAGTGGCTTTATCGTCTTCCGGGTCAGATCGGGGCGACGGTAAGAATGAATGCGCGATGTTTTGGGGGGGAGGTTTCGGAAATTACGGATGGTATTCTGACGCTTTCGTTTGATGGCCGGTTGCTATGGAAGAGGCCTGATGAAGTTTTTCATGGTTACAAGCGTACTTCATTGATGGATAATCCGGAAATTGTGGTTGCTGTTGTCTTGCGTTTTCCCGAAAGTCGCCCTGCCGAAAAGATCAGGAGTTTGATGCTTGGTTATGAAGAGGAACGTTCAAAAAAGCACCATTTCGATTTTCCAAGTTGCGGTTCAACCTTCAAGAACAACTATGCTGCAGGCCGGTCGAGTGGTCTTATTTTTGAGAAACTTGGCTTCAAGGGGCAGTCGGAAGGTGGCGCCACGGTCAGTGAGTATCATGCCAATTTTATCTATAACAAAGGAGGGGCAAAGGCTGAGGATGTGCTCAGGCTTGTTGCACGGATGAGGGCTGCGGCTTTAGAACAGGCCGGAGCTGAACTCGATCTTGAAGTGCAGTGCGTAGGATTGTTTGATGCTGAACTTCTTGCTTCGTGTGGTGTAGGGTTTGAAGCTGATCATCGGGAGTCTTCACAGGGATGGGTCGGACTTTTGTGGTCGCCAACGCAAAAGGAAAATACTTTTCAGAAACCTCTTTTTCCTCGTATCCTCATGCAGGGTCCATTGGCAGATTATTTTGGTTTCGACAGGGAGTTTCCTGCGGGTGTTTTTGTGGAGGTTGAGCAGTTGTGTTCGTTGGAGGATGCGGCGGCAGCTCCTGAAGCACCTTTTCTTCGCTGGATAACCCGCAGCAATGATCCGTTACTGTTTTCTTTGAAAGCACCTGCTCCAGCCGGGTTTACTGACGAATTATGGCAGTATAGTGTTTCGGAACTGTTTATTGCCGGAGCTCTGGGTAGCGGCTATCTTGAGTTTGAAATGACTCCTGAGGGTCACTGGGTTGCGCTTTGTTTTGATGCCCAAAGAATAAGGGCAAAAGGTTTTGAGGTTCTTTCCGCTGAACCATGGAACAGAGAGGTCTCAGTGGTGCAGGAGGAGAAGTGTTTCGGTATGGAGTTCTGCTGGCATCTGCTCCAGCCATTCATGGGCGAAGGGCAGGTTATTGCCTTGCAGTGCGCTGCCTCATCCGGCAGGGGAGAGTTTGGATTATTTCCCTGGTGGCAGATGCCCTCTTCATCGGCCGATTTTCATCAGCCTGATCAGTTTTTCCGGATTTCTCTTCTATGATTTTTACTGAATATGAAAAACGCCATTAAACCTGAAGGATTTTCGGGTCTTTCAGAGGCGGAAGCCGCAGAACGACTGCTTTCAGAAGGATACAATGAGCTGCCCGCTGCGGGGCAACGAGGTATTTTTTCTTTAGCGTTTGGTGTTATCCGCGAACCCATGTTTCTGTTGCTGGTTGCCTGTGGAGCGGTCTATCTGGTGCTTGGCGATATCCAGGAGGCGTTGATGCTTCTCGGGTTTGTCTTCTTTGTTATGGGTCTGACCCTCTACGAGGAGCGAAAAACGGAGAATGCTCTGGATGCGTTGCGGGATCTTTCAAGTCCGCGAGCCCAGGTTGTCAGGGATGGCAAAGAACGGCGTATTGCGGGGCGTGAGGTGGTGCGTGATGATATTCTTGTTGTCAATGAGGGTGATCGTGTTCCTGCGGATGCACGGCTGCTTTCATGCCTGAACCTTTCGGTTGATGAATCTTTATTGACAGGGGAATCGGTTCCGGTCAGAAAATCAGATGATGCCGGGGAGGAAAAAAAGGTTAGTCCTGGTGGCGATGATCTTCCTTTCATCTATTCGGGGACAATGGTGGTTCAGGGTCAGGGTATTGCACAGGTTATCGCAACCGGCATAAAGACCGAAATCGGGAAAATCGGCGTTGTATTGCAGAGTGTCAAGCCTGAAGAGACGCTGTTGCAGAAAGAGACTGATCGATGGGTGCGTACCCTGGCTGTTTTTGGATTGTCGTTGTGTTTTCTGGTGATTATTTATTACAGCCTCACCCGTGGCGACTGGCTTAATGGATTGCTTGCCGGTGTTACTCTTGCTATGGCAACACTCCCTGAAGAGCTGCCTGTTGTCCTGACCATTTTTCTTGCCATGGGAGCCTGGCGCATTGCAAGAAAACAGGTTCTTACCCGTCGTATGCCGGCCATCGAAACACTGGGTTCTTCAACGGTGCTTTGTGTGGACAAGACCGGTACGCTTACCATGAATCGCATGACAGTCAGCAAGCTCTTTGCAGGCGGAGAGCTTCTTGATGTTGATACTGTTTCACATAACTCCATGCCGGAAGAATTTCATGAACTTCTGGAATTCAGCATTCTGGCAGGTCAGCTTGATCCTTTTGACCCGATGGAAAAAGCCATCAAAAAGACTGGAGATGATTATCTGACAGAGACGGAACATTTGCACAAGGACTGGGAGCTGGTTCATGAATACGCCTTGTCAAAAGAGCTGCTCTCACTTTCCCGTGTCTGGAAATCGGCGGAAAAGGAACATTATACTATTGCAGCCAAAGGTGCTCCTGAAGCAATTATCGAACTCTGTCATTTTGATGAACCTGCGAGAGCAGAACTTTTTACTCATGTCGCTGAAATGGCTGATTGTGGGTTGCGGGTATTGGGCGTGGCAAGGGCATTTTTTCAGGAACCGGTGTTACCAAATGCACAGGGAGACTTTGTTTTCGAATTTCTTGGTTTAATAGGCCTTTCTGACCCGGTGCGTCCGACTGTTCCTTCAGCCATTGCGGAATGTTATAGCGCTGGAGTTCGAGTGGTGATGATCACCGGTGATTTTCCTGGTACGGCATGCAATATTGCCCGGCAGACAGGGCTGAAAAAAGCTGATGTGTGTCTTACTGGTCCGGAACTGCAGTATATGAAGGACCGTGAACTGCAGGAGAAGATCAATGATGTAAATATTTTTGCGAGGGTTGTACCGGAGCAGAAATTGCGACTGGTTAATGCGTTCAAGGCTAACGGGGAAATTGTCGCCATGACAGGTGACGGGGTGAATGATGCACCTGCGCTGAAAGCGGCCAACATTGGCATTGCTATGGGCGGACGTGGAACGGATGTTGCCCGTGAGTCGGCGTCCCTGGTCTTGCTTGATGATGATTTTTCCTCAATTGTGCAGGCCATCAGGCTGGGTCGAAGAATTTTTGATAATATCAGAAAAGCCATTGCCTATATTTTTGCGATCCATGTCCCCATTGCAGGGATGTCGCTCTTTCCGGTGCTTTTTCAATGGCCGCTGCTCCTGCTGCCGGCGCATATCGCATTTTTACAACTCATCATTGATCCTGCTTGCTCAATCGTCTTTGAAGCTGAGGGAGAAGAAGCTGATGTTATGAATCGTCCCCCCCGGAACTCCAGGGAGCCTTTATTTTCTAGAAAGACTGTTCTGCTCAGCCTGATGCAGGGAGTTATTGTGCTTATTGTTATTATGAGTGTTTTCTGGTTTGCCCGTTCAAGAGGAGCTGACGCGCATGAACTTCGCGCAATGACCTTTACGACGCTGATGATTTCCAATCTTGGTTTGATTCTGACTAACCGCTCCTGGAGCCGTAAGTCGGCAGGAACTATGCGCTCTTCCAATACAGCATTGTTCCCGGTGATCGCCGGAGCCATACTCTTTTTGGGAGTTGTGCTGTATGTTCCTTTTTTTGTTCATCTTTTCAGGTTTTCATCATTGCATCTCCCTGATGTTCTGCTTTGTCTCTCTGCAGGGCTCGGAAGTGTTCTCTGGTTTGAAGGGTTAAAGTGGCTTGGAGCGTACGGACTCTGGAACAACAGCAGAAACTGACTTTAATCGGCAATGCGTGCCTTCAGAAGGAGTGGCAGGTGATCAGAATACCCTCCTTTATATTTCCTTTTTTCGTATGTCGCATAAGGCTTTTTCCCCGATTCGTCCAGCAGCCGGGAAAAGGCGAAGCAGCGGAATGCGTTGTCTGGTGCAAAGAATCCTTTGTTATCAAGCATGCCTGCGCTGAGGAGGATCTGGTCGATCTGCTGCCAGTGGTTGTTGTAGAAGTAGCTGCCGATTCCCTTGTAACCGCTCCAGCAATTGTAGAGAAGGGTGTTGCTGTGTGCCTTGACGTTTGCTGTATCGAAGGACGAACCAAGAACCTGTTTTATTGAGCGGTCGTCTGGTTCATCGTTGAAGTCGCCCATGACAATAATATCTGCTTTCGGGTTGCCGACAAGCAGGCTGTCAACAATGTGTCGGGTGACCTTTGCGGCGGCAAGTCGTTTTGGTTCGCTCCAGCCGGTATCGAAAGCGCGTGATGGCCAGTGGTTCAGAATAACGTGAAACGGGTGCCCGGCAGCGGAAAACCCGGCGACAATGATTTTTCTTGTCTGCCGGGCAAGAGGAACAGAGTAAGCTTTCGATACTGTTGGGCGGAGCGTTTGCGGATTGTAGCCAAGGCCGATATCGATGCCCCTCGGGTCTGATGACTCAAAATAAATGCTTTTGTACCTGACCTCTTGAATCCCGGAAAGCGTTTCATCAAAGACTTTGCGGTTCTCCACTTCCGCAAACGCTAAAATGTCGGGATATTTCCGGTAGTCAGGGTGCGCCGCTACTGCCGTGAGAAGGTGGCGGATTCGCATCTCTTTGAGAAGAAGTTTTTTTTCTGTCCACTGCAGTTTTCCTTCCGGGGTGAAGTCGTCATCGTCAGTTAACGGGTCATTCTGTGGATCAAAAAGATTTTCAACGTTCCACCACAGGAAAAGTACGCTTTTTCCCGGTTTTTGATTCCCGGCGGCAGGATGGAAGATCAAGGATGCCGAGCTGAGGAGGAGAAAAAAGTAACAGAGTATTTTTCGCATAACCTCTTTCTATGTAATTTTTTTTCTTTACCATAATGATTATGTAACTTAATCGGGATTTTGCTGCTATCAATATTTTTTATTATCAAACGATCCGGAAAGCATTATGACCCACAAGAGTGATGTCAAAGAACGGGCGAAAGATATCCTCGATGAAACCCTTGACAGGGAGGCGGTTATTGTGTTGGCAAGGATTTCCGAAGAGATGCAGTTGCTTATTCTGGCACATCCGGAACCGGAAGCCGATAAGGTTAAAGAGATTGTAACCGGTTATTTCCTTGAGAACGGGAGATCGGAACAGTTCATAGATGACTGGATCAAAACCTCTGAAGAGTACAGTCGTACCAGGGGGCTGAGTGAACAGGATCAACCGAAAGCCATGTTGTCTGATCTTGGTGTGTTCAGATTTATGAACTTTTTGAAGGACAAGGGGCTCACTGACGATCAGATTACTATTGTGCTTACCGGAGCGGTTCAGCAGGCGGCTTCTGATCAGTCGGCGTGAGAGTTGATAATTTATAAGAATATAAAGGGTTATCGGTTGCGATAGCCACTCAAATATAAAAACGTTCACTATGACAAAAACGACACAGCTCTACGAAGGTAAGGCTAAAAAAGTTTTCTTGACGGATGACAGCAACCTGGTGATACAGGAGTTCAAGGACGATGCAACGGCGTTCAATAACAAGAAAAAGGGAACGATTGCTGAAAAAGGTATTGTGAACAATGCTATATCCTGCAAACTTTTTGCCATGCTTGAGGAGAACGGGATACGTACTCATCTGGTTGAAAAGCTTTCTGATCGTGAGATGCTTTGCTGGCGTCTCGATATTATTAAGGTTGAGGTTGTGGTACGCAATATTGCGGCTGGTTCGCTGGTGAAGCGGTATGGGTTTGCAGAAGGAACCGTGCTTGAAAGGCCGATTGTAGAGTTCTATCTGAAAGATGACGATCTTGATGATCCGCTGATGAATGAATCCCATGCGGTGGCGCTTGGTGTTGCCACTCTTGAGGAGCTTGCTGTTCTGAAACAGCGAGCCGAAGCGATTAATGCGGTGCTCCTTAAATTTTTTACTGAAAGAAAACTGAAGCTTGTTGACTTCAAGCTGGAGTTCGGTCGTCATAACAACGAGATTCTGCTTGGCGATGAGGTAAGTCCCGATACCTGCCGATTCTGGGATCTTGAGACGAACGAAAAAATGGACAAGGATCGTTTTCGTTTTGATCTGGGTAGTGTTGAGGATGCCTATAGTGAGGTGCAGAGAAGGGTTCTTGATCTTGACTGATACAGTAACGACAGACGGGGTTTGCCATGCTTGAATCTGTGATTTTCTGGCTGCAGCATGCAGACCCTTTTGCGGTCTATGCTTTTCTTTTTCTGATTGCATTTCTTGAAAACGTCGTGCCGCCGATACCTGGTGATGTTCCGGTAGCTTTTATCGGGTATCTGATATACAGCAGTCAGCTAACGTTTGCTGGCGCGCTATTCTGGGCTTCGCTGGGCTCTACGGCCGGGTTTATGCTGATTTATATGCTTAGCAAGCATCTCGGCATAAAATTATATGCCGCAGGTGATACTGAGGTGCAGCACCGGTTTTCGAAAAGCGTTCACCGCTTTTTTCCGCCTTCCGACATGGTACTGCTGCGCCGAAAATTTGCTGCTCATGGTTACCTTGCGGTACTGGTGAACAGGTTTCTGCTCGGTTCCAGGGCAGTTATTTCTGTTATGGCAGGTTTGATGCACCTGAGGACACCATTTGTTCTTCTTGCTGCTTTGACCAGCGCGGTGGCATGGAATGTACTGTTGCTGTACGGCGGTTTTTTCCTTGGCAGCAACTGGAAGGATATTGGTAGTTATGTTGCAGTATACAGTATTCCGATCTCGATTTTTTTTGTTGTGCTGCTTTGTTTTTCTATATGGAAGTTTCTCAGGGAAAGAAAGCTGAAGCATGAATAATTTTTATTAATTCACAAGAATTTTGTTGACATATTATTAGTTATGGCAAAAGACGTAAAACTTTATCCTGCTGAAAAAAAAGGCGTGTTGCTTGAGCTTGAAGCAATTGATGATCTCAAGGAAATGGCCCGTCAGGTTCGTCGGGATATTATCCGAATGCTTGCTATGGCAAATTCCGGTCATACCGGCGGCTCGCTTGGGATGGCTGATATTTTTACTGCGCTCTACTTTCGGGTACTTCAGCACAATCCTCATGAGTTTTGGGATCATCATGACGAGGATATGGTTTTTCTCTCCAATGGTCATATTGCTCCGGTATGGTACAGTGTCCTTGCCCGTTCAGGTTATTTCCCTCTCAGCGAACTGAACTCTCTGCGGCAGGTTAACTCCTACCTCCAAGGTCATCCAACCTCTGAATCAAGACTTCCCGGTATCAGAATCGCTTCTGGTTCTCTTGGTCAGGGTCTTTCTGCCGCAGTGGGAGCAGCCCTTGGTCTTCGTATTGACGGCAAGGAGAACGATGTCTTCTGCCTGATGGGTGATGGTGAGTGTCAGGAGGGACAAATATGGGAAGCGGCGATGAGTGCCTCCCATTACAAGCTTGACAAAATTATCGGTATCGTCGATTATAACAATCTGCAGATAGATGGCGAGGTTTCCTCAATCATGGGGGTGGAACCGTTTGCTGATAAATGGCGAGCATTCGGATGGGATGTCTATCAATGTGATGGCAATGATATGGAAGATTTTGTCAGCACCATTGAGAAAATCAAATCAAGCAAAACCCGTAACGTACCGACGGTTGTTCTTGCAACAACGATTATGGGAAAAGGGGTTCACTTTTTTGAGGGATCCATGCCCGACAACAGCAACTGGCATGGAAAACCGCCCTCAAAGGAAGATGCGGTCAAGGCACTTGCCATTCTTGGCGAGACCGTTTTCGGTGATTTTTAGGCTGAAAAAGTTTCGTGCAAATTCTGGCGGGTACATATAAAGGGCGAAAAATAAGAAGCTCATCGTCGCACGCTATACGTCCATGCAGCAGCAGGGTCAAAAAATCTCTTTTTGATACACTTGCAGCAAGAATTGACTTTGAAGGTATTGCTGTACTTGATTTGTTTGCCGGGTTTGGTTCTCTTGGTTTCGAGGCGCTGAGTCGTGGAGCAGGCTCAGTCACTTTTGTCGATCAGCATGTTGATGCGTTGAAAGCCATGAAGGCAACGGCTCTTCAGCTCGGCGAGCAGGAGAGTGTCAGGATTGTCAATGCGGATGTTTTGGCATTTCTTGGTCGTGCGATCGGGCCGTTTGATCTTATGTTTTGTGATCCGCCCTATTCCTGGCCTGATTACGATCAGTTGATTGAGCGGATTTTTGGAGGCACTCTGCTCTCCGAAGATGGCTTGCTCCTTGTCGAACATAGTACACATTTTGATTTCGAGTTGTCGTCGCACTACTCTTTTCACAAGGATTATGGTATGACAAGAGTTACTTTTTTCAGCAATAACCTTTGATGTCGATGAAATCAAAAGCCATTTATCCCGGAACATTCGATCCCTTTACCAACGGCCATCTTGACGTGCTTGAACGTGCCCTGAATATTTTTGATGAGGTTATTGTCGTTATTGCTGAGAACAGCCAGAAACATGCATTGTTCACTATTGAGGAACGGGAGGTGATGACTAAAGAGGTTACCGGAGAGTACCCCGGCGTCAGCGTTGAGGTGCTTCAAAAAGGATTGCTTGCTGATTATGCCCGGCAGGTTGGCGCAAAAGCAATTGTTCGGGGTGTACGGCAAGTCAAGGACTTTGAATATGAATTTCAAATATCGCTGTTCAACCGTCAACTTTATCCAGATGTGACAACCGTCTTTCTGATGCCCAATGTCAAATATACCTATGTTGCATCGTCAATAATCAAGGAAGTGGCAATGCTTGGTGGTGATGTCAGCAAATTTGTACACCCATGTGTTCTGGAGATGATGCATAAAAAACGTGAAGAACTGAACCAGAAATAATTATAACCAACTACTTTTTTTATATGACGACAACACCTTTGCCAGAAGAACAATATCTCACCCGCAGGGTACTCAGTATGCAGGAATCGCAGACCATGCGAATCAGCAATCTTGCTGCTAAAATGAAAGCTGAAGGCATGGATATTGTCAGCCTTTCAGCAGGCGAGCCCGATTTTCAAACCCCTGCTCATGTCAATCAGGCGGGAATAGATGCAATTAATGCCGGGTTTACCCGCTATACAGCAAATTCAGGTATTGCGGATCTTAAAAAGGCTATTATCGAAAAGTTCAGGCGCGATAATGGCCTGGAGTTTCTGGAAAACCAGATCATTGTCAGCAATGGCGGCAAACAGACTCTTGCCAATACCTTTCTTGCGCTTTGCGAAGAGGGTGATGAGGTGATTGTGCCTGCTCCTTACTGGGTGAGTTTTCCTGAAATGGTTCGTCTTGCAGGAGGTATACCGGTTATTGTTCATACTACTCTGGAAACCGAATACAAAATGACTCCCGCTCAGCTTGAGGAGGCCATTACCCCGAAAACAAAAATTCTTGTCCTGAATTCACCCTCGAATCCTACCGGTGCGGTCTATAGTGAAGTTGAGGTGCGTGCCCTGATGGCAGTTGTCGAAGGTCGCGGAATTTTTGTGCTCTCCGATGAAATGTATGACATGATTGTCTACGGAGGTGTTCGTCCTTTTTCTCCTGCAAAGATTCCAGAAATGAAGGAGTGGGTTATTGTAAGCAACGGCGTGTCGAAAACCTATGCCATGACTGGATGGAGAATCGGATACCTTGCCGGGCCGAAATGGCTTATTGATGCTTGCGACAAGATACAGTCACAGACCACATCCAATCCCAATGCCATCGCACAGAAAGCTGCTGTTGCAGCGCTGAATGGCGATCAGGGAATTGTTGAAGAACGTCGTGCTGAATTTGAAAAGAGGCGAGATTATATGTACCAGGCGCTGAACAGCATTCCTGGCTTTAAAACTGCCTTGCCGCAGGGTGCGTTCTATATTTTTCCTGATATCAGCGGAGTGCTTGGCCAAACCTTTAACGGTGTGGTGATGAAAGACTCTGCAGATGTTGCCGAATATCTTCTGAAGGTACATCATGTCGCTACAGTGCCGGGTGATGCTTTCGGTGCTCCTGAAAACCTCCGGCTCTCTTATGCAGCCTCAATAGCCGCGCTCGAGGAGGCAGTAAACCGTATCAGGGGAGCTTTCAAATAGGGCGCCGATGCTGAAAGTCCGCCGCAGTCGGCTTTATACTTTATGGTTTGGCTGGTATTCCCGCCGCCAGTTCAGAAAGTATTTTAATTCGGTACGCGTTTTTATGCAGTTCGGAGTACAGGAGATGGATCTTCGTACTCCGGTTATTTTTTATGCTAATCACGCATACTGGTGGGATGGCTTTTGGTCGCAACTGTGCACCGAAAAATTTTTTCACCAGCGCCTGCATATTATTATTGAGTTTCAGCAGTTACAGAAACACCTTTTTTTTACGCGTATAGGGGCATTTTCTCTTGACCGTTCCCGTCCGAAAAGTTGGCCCACCACGCTTCGTTATGCCGCTGAATTGCTGACCGATAACAACGAGAGGCAGAATGCCCTGTGGATTTTCCCCCAGGGAAAGATAGAGCATGTCGATAAGCGGCCGCTTGTTTTTTTTAAAGGGGCGGCATCGATTGCCTCGCGGGTGCTTGAAAAGATCCCGCAGCTTTACATTGTTTCAATTGTCAGTCGGATTGAATATCTTGACGAACAAAAACCGGAGCTGTTTTTATCTTTCAGGGAGCCTTTTTTAGTTTCCCGAAAGGAATATGCTGGCGCCAATGATCTTAACGCATATATGCAGAAGATGACTGAGAGTCATCTTGATGAACTCAGCGAGAAGATTCGGAGCCGAAAGCTTGATGACGCAATGACTCTTGTCAAGGGTAGTGCATCCGTTAACCGAAAGAGTGAAGCATTTCGTCGTTTCATGCGTCTTGACAGTTGGAACAAGGTTCCCGGATCATTTCGCAAGAAGCTGTAACGACAGAGAATAAAAAACGTTCCTCATGCGCTCATTTTGTATGCGGAGCGGCAGGAAGTGGTAAATACACAACATCAACAACGTCCCCCTATTCATGAGTAATGTTATATGCAGTTGTCTTTTGGGTGATAATGCAAAGGTAAGGCTGCGGCTTTCACAATTGTTGCACAGCGAGATGGAATCGATTTACGGCGCTTCTCCCGATATTGTTTCTGACGATATTTGTGAAGTTGAGTTGCAGGGTTGCAGGCGAGAGTTTTTTATCAATAATACAGGAATCCCTTTCAGTATCGGGCAGCAGGTTATTATAGAATCGGATGGAGGATATGATTTTGGAGTTGTTTATTCGACCGGTCAGATTGCCAGAAAAAAACTCCAGCTTAAAGGTTTGGACAAGAATGGACAAGAGTGGACCGCCGTGTTGCGGATTGCTGACGAAAATGACTGTCAGGCAATTATTGAACTGAAAAAACGGCAGTCGGACATCCGGGAAATTTGTCTGAACAAGATTAAAAAGCATGAACTTGATCTAAAATTGGTTGAAGTTGAATTGCGTATGGACCAGCAGAAACTTTCGGTCTACTATACGTCGTCACACCGGGTTGATTTTAGGACGCTTGTGCGTGATCTTGCCGGAGAGTTCAAGGCAAGAATTCAGATGGTGCAGATTACGACACGAGAAGAGGCCAGAAGGGCAAATGCTTTTGGGCCTTGTGGTTGTCTTTTGTGTTGTTCGAGCTGGCTGCAGAAAATTCATGCCAATCCGTTTGCTGAAAAATCTCAATATTCTGAGGTCGCAGGCAATGAGAGTCACGCCTTCAATATTACGGGTATCTGTAACCGCCCGAAATGTTGTCTTGGTTATTCGAAACATGAGAAGGGTTGCCGTTCTCATGCTTCAGGTCAGTCACTTGTTCCTTCTGTAGGAAGCATGGTTTCTACTCCCGAGGGGCCTGCCATGGTTGAAAGCATTGACGCCCAGAAAAAACTTGTCTGGCTTCGTTACCAGCAGAGCGATCAGACACGCAGGTTTCCTGTCGACAAGTTCAATGCGCTGTTTGTTAAAAAATAACGGTTCCTCTCTATGCATCAGTTTACAAGAACCCTTGTCACTTCAGCCCTTCCTTATGCCAATGGCCCGGTGCATCTTGGCCATCTTGCGGGTGTTTATCTTCCTGCGGATATTTATGTTCGCTATAAACGGCTCAAGGGTGAGGATATCATTCATATCGGAGGGTCGGACGAACACGGAGTACCTATTACCATTACTGCAGAGAAAGAGGGTATTTCACCACAGGATGTTGTCGATCGATACCACAGGATGAACCAGGATGCTTTTTCCCGTTGTGGTATCTCGTTTGACTATTATGGCAGAACCTCCTCGGAGGTGCATCATAAAACTGCTCAAGAGTTTTTTCTTGATATTGAACAGAAAGGCATTTTTCAACAAAAAACCGAAAAGCTTTTTTTTGATCGGAACGCCGGGCGTTTTCTTTCTGACCGTTATGTGACCGGAACCTGTCCTGTCTGCAATAATCCCGAGGCTAATGGTGATCAGTGCGAACAGTGTGGAACCCATTTAAGCCCGCTCGAACTTATTAACCCGAAAAGCAAGCTGTCGAATGCCACGCCTGAACTGCGTGATACCATGCACTGGTATTTTCCGCTTGGGCGCTTTCAGGAGCAGCTTGAAGAGTATGTAAAAAGTCATGAGGATGACTGGCGATCGAATGTGGTTAATTATACCCGTACCTGGCTTTCACAGGGATTGAAAGAGCGGGCGATAACCCGTGACTTGTCATGGGGTATAAAGGTGCCCCTTGAGCGCGAAGAGGCTTTTGGCAAGGTACTCTATGTCTGGTTTGATGCGGTTCTTGGTTATATCTCATTTACCAGGGAGTGGGCGGCACAGCAGGGAGAGAGTGATCTATGGAAATCATACTGGCAGGATCCTCAATGTCGCCTTGTTCATTTTATCGGCAAGGACAATATTGTGTTTCATACGCTGATGTTTCCTGCAATCCTTCTGGCATGGAATGAAGGGCGTCAAAGTGACCTCTACAATCTTGCCGATAATGTGCCCGCGTCGGAGTTCATGAATTTTGAAGGAAGAAAGTTTTCGAAATCGCGAAACTACGCTGTTTATCTTGGCGAGTTCCTTGACAAGTTTCCCGCTGATACTCTGCGCTACAGTATTGCGATGAATTATCCAGAAAACAAGGATACCGATTTCAGTTGGCAGGATTTTCAGAACAGAACCAATGGTGAACTGGCCGATACCCTTGGCAATTTTATCAAACGGTCGGTTGATTTTACCAATTCGAGATTCGGTGGGGTTGTGCCGATTGATTGTCCTCTGGATGTTATGAAGTTCTTTACAGTTATTCTGACTCATGACAGTGATGTTGAAATTGACGAGCTTGGCAACAGGGTGAATCTTGATGATTTGATTGATGAAATCAGAGATGCCTATGAGGACTTCCATTTCCGTGAGGCAGTTTCCAAGACAATGGATATCGCTCGTAAGGCTAACCGCTTTTTTACACAAAACGAACCATGGAAACTCATAAAGACGGATTCTGAAGCTGCGGCTCGTGTTATGTCTGTATCCCTCAATCTTTGTCATTCTCTTTCAATTCTTTTTTATCCGGTTATCCCTGAAACCTGCAATCGTATACACGCCATGCTTGGTTTTGACGGCACGATCGAAAGCCTGATAAAGCCAGGCGTTTCAATCTGGGAGCAGGCGAAAAGGCCTGGATTCAACATGGGACACAAACTCCGAGGAACTTCTGAAATTCTCTTTACTAAAATTGAGGATACCGATATTGCCCCTGAACTGAAAAAAATAGAGGCTTTGCTTGCTGAAGCTGAAAAACGGGAAGCTGGAGTCGAAAAGAGCCGTACGGAGTTCAAGCCGCTGATAAGTTTTGACGATTTTCTCAAGCTAGACCTGAGGGTCGCAAAAGTAATCGCTGCCGAAACGGTTAAAAAAGCAGGAAAACTTTTGAAACTGCAACTGCAGGTCGGTTCTGTAACAAAACAGGTGCTGGCTGGTATTGCGAAGCATTACACACCGGAAGAGATGATCGGCAAAAATGTGGTACTGGTTGCCAACCTTGCCGAACGCTCCATTCGCGACGAAGTTTCAGAGGGAATGATTCTTGCGGTAGAGGGTGAGGATGGACGATTATTTGTGGTTGAGCCCGAAGGAAATGAAATAAACGGCAAACCGATACAATAAATGTTTGCAAAAGAGAATTTATTGCTTACATTAAAGGACAAACATCGTGGGGTGGAGCAATTGGTAGCTCGTCGGGCTCATAACCCGAAGGTTGCAGGTTCAAGTCCTGTCCCCACCACCAGTAAAAGCCGTCCAGTTCTGAGGCGGCTTTTTTTGTGCATATTTTTTGGGAGGCACGCCATGGCTCTTGATACTCGCTCTTTTTCGATGGTTTACGAAATTGGAAGAAAGCGCTTTTTCATACTTTCGCTTACTCTTGCAGCACTCTTCCTTGTTCCGCATCCTGTTATTGCTGAACAGTTACTCTATGGCATTGATCGTCTTGAAGCCTCCGGATGCCGCGAGCTCTCAGGCTTGAGAGTCGGCCTTATTACCAATACGGCAGGCGTCACCCGGGGAGGGGAACCGGATTACACGGTCATGCTCCGGAGTGGCGTCAAACTGAAATTTCTCATGGCTCCCGAGCACGGTTTTTCTGCTGATATCGAAGCGGGAAAAAAGGTCAGCAGAATGGTTATTGCCGACACACTCCCGGTTTACTCGCTCTACGGCATCTCAAAAAAACCTGATATCCACCAGTTGAGGCAGATTGATGTGCTTGTTTTTGATCTTCAGGACATCGGTACACGGTGTTATACCTATATCTCGACCATGAAGAATGCCATGGAGGCTTGCGATGAGGCTGGCATAGCTTTCATGGTTCTGGATCGTCCCAATCCGGTTGCTCCACTACGGCCAGAAGGTTTCATGCTGACACCCGGATATGAGTCGTTTGTTGGATCGGTCAATATTCCTTTTGTCCACGCAATGACGGTTGGCGAGATTGCCCTTTTGTTAAAGGAGCAGCACTACAAGAGGCTTGATCTCAGGGTGATACCCATGCAAGGGTACCGGAAAAACAGGTTTGCCGATGAGTATTTTGGTTTCACTTTTAAGAGCCCTTCGCCGAATATCAGAACTGTTGATACTGCCATAGTCTATCCTGCCACGGTTTTTCTTGAAGCGACAACACTCAGTGAAGGGCGGGGCACTGATGCTCCCTTCATGCAGTTTGGAGCTCCTTTTATCAAGAGCGAGGAGCTTGCGGTTGCTCTCAGGAAATATGAATTACCCGGAGTGTCGTTCGATACCATTGTTTTTCAGCCGCGTTCAGGCAAATTCAGTGGAGAGCGTTGTCAGGGTATGAAGATCTCTTTGACCGACAGAAAAGCGTTCAGCCCGTTCAGAACGGCAACGGCGCTTCTGCTGGAACTTCAGCATCTCTATCCTGATAAAATTGCTCTTGACAAGGGAGGTAAATTTTTTGATAACCTTGCGGGTACACCTCTGTTCAGGGAGATGATCAAAAAGCAGTTGCCTCTTGAAATGATTATGGAGGAAAGTCACCGGCAGGTTGAGCAGTTCAATCGGAAAAATCCCGCACCTTTCATTCTCTATCCCTGAGTAATCAGTTATCGAGGAATGCTGGTTCTGCTCGGCAGCCCGTTTTTTGAGAGCAGCACTTGCCAGAGCTGAATGGAACGGGCCCGGAAAGAACCGGAGAAGCTCAAAAGGTAGTAGTTCCACATGCGGTAAAATTTTCCGTCATAGCGGGATTGCAGTTTTGGCCACTGCTTCTCGAAGTTTTCATGCCATGCCTTGAGCGTCAAAGAGTAGTCATAGGTAAAGGCATGCCAGTCCTCAAGCAAAAAAAGTCCTTCATAGTTTGTCGTGATCTGGCTGGCGGAGGGAAGCATGGAGTTCGGAAAGATGTACTTGCAGCTCCAGGGATCGCCGTTGGTGCAGGGCTGGTTGATGCCGATGGTGTGCAGCAGGGTCAACCCGTCTGGTTTCAGGCACCTGTTAATGACCTTGAAATAGTCACGATAGTTTTTATACCCCACATGTTCGAACATGCCTATAGAATAAACCCTGTCGAAAGAACCCTGTATGTTGCGGTAGTCTGTTAATTCGATAGTCACCGGCTGTTCTGCGCATCGTTCTTGGGCAATTTTGGCCTGTTCGGTTGAAACGGTTATGGCTGTTACCGAAACGCCATAATGTTCAGCGGCGAAGCGGGCGGCTCCGCCCCAGCCGCAACCGATATCAAGCACCCTCATACCGGGTTGAAGCTGGAGTTTGTCGAACACCAGCCGCAGTTTCTTCTCCTGCGCTTCATCAAGATTCCTGGCCTCTTTCCAGTACCCGCAACTGTAGATCATGCGTTTATCGAGCATGGTTTCAAAGAGGTCGTTGCCGGTATTGTAATGTGTTTCCCCGACGGTAAACGCTCGTGAAGGAATTTGCAGGTTGACTGTTTTGCCAACCCATTTTCCGATGAGGTTTACAGGAGTAACTATTTTTTTGTCAGCTTTTGAACTGAGGAGCCTGAAGAAGAACTCCTCAAGGTCATCGCAGTCCCACCATCCATCCATATAGGCCTCTCCAAGGCCAAGATTTCCCTCGGTGATGGCACGACGGAAGACGAGAGGCTGGTGGATTTGCATGTCCCACCGACGACTACCCCCTATAGCGATATCGGCAGGCTCGAAGAGCTGCTCAAGCTGTTTTCTGCAAAAGTTGTCCAACATTCCCCAATATTTTGTTTCTGATAAAGGGTGATATGATGATCTTTTCGTTGGAAGTTATGATGCTGAATATTCTCTTGATATCAGTCGAGTGCAGCAAACTATCTTATTTATTGTACTTGATAGTTCTGTATTTGTCAAATTTTTTTTGGGCGGCCTCTTTTTTTTAAGCCTGCCTCTTTTCCTGTCAGAGGATCCGCCGTTTCGGCGTTATTGGTTATTTCATCTGATTCCACGAGATGTTCATCGAGATGTTCGTCATGGAGATCGGGTTCTACAATAAGGTCAAGATCATCGCAGAGAAGTTCGTCTATTATTTCATCTGTTGGGGTCTGTGATTTTCCTCGGGCACCACGTTTGCTTTTCATTGCCGGTTCAATGAGGGTCATAACCTCATTGATGGATGAAAATATGTAAAGCTGTTTGTCAAGATTGGTCAGTTTCAGAAGATCTTTGATCTGCTTGCAAAGGGAAACAAAAATTGCAAGTCCAGTGGATTGATTGGCAAGCTGATGGGCAAGAAGCATTGAGCTGATACCACAGGAATCAATAGCTTTTACCTGGGAAAAATCGATGATCAGGTTTTTGCTGCTCTCCTTGTTAACCATACTGTCAATTTCCTGCTTGAATGAATCGCTATGACGAAAATCGAATACCTCTTCCTCGATTTTCAGAATAGTTAACTCTTTACGCGTCGATATTGAATGTTTCATGGTAAATTCCTGCGATAAAACCTGTAAAATATTGCTGTTAAAACATATAAAGAACTTATTGATCTGCGGGTTTAGATACTCGTTTATAAAAAGCTGACAGCGCTGGTTGCAAAAACATTATTAATACCTAAGGTAAAAAAAAAGCTCATTGTTAATATTTTTTTAAGCCCAAAATTTACTGTTTTCCAAATCCTTCCAAAGAATATCAGCATTCACCCAGTTAGCGTTAAGCCTGTTGTTGAAAAAAGTCAACTGGCGTTTGGCATAATTGCGCGTATGCTGTTTGATCAGTCTGACTGCTTCAGCAAAATCAATGGTCTTCTCGAAATATTGAAACAGTTCCTGATATCCCACCGATTGCAGTGCGGATGTGCTCTTGTCGGCAAGAAGTTTATGATACTTGTGATACAGCAGTTCGGCTTCATGACAGAGGCCGTTATTAATCATGTCATCAGTGCGCTGGTTGATGCGCTGATAGAGCGTTTCGCGGGGTATTGAAAGCCCTGTAGTCAAAAAGTGCAGGTCGGTTTGCTGTTTTCCCTTGGATTGCAACTCAGTCACGCTCAATCCTGTTATCTCAATGATTTCCAGGCTTCGAATCAGTCGCTGTGTTTTTGTGGGGTCAAGGGTTGCAGCCTGTTCAGGATCTTTCTGGATCAGCTTTTCGTAGAGGCGTTCTTTTCCGCCGTTTTTCAGTTCAACCAACAGTCTTTCTCTTATTGCCGGGTTTGCCGGTGGTAAATCCGCAAAACCTTTAAGTACTCCTTCAAGATAGAGGGTAGAGCCTCCTGCAATAATGGCACGCTTTCCCCGTCGATGAATATCCCGGATCCGTTCAATGGCTTCAGTGGCAAAGTCTCCGGAAGTGAAAGACTCCCCAATATTTTTCTCATTGACAAAATGATGAATCACTTCCTGAAGCGTTTCAGGGGAAGGTTTTGCTGCGCCGATGTCGAGTTCCCGGTATATTTGTCGTGAATCGGCAGAAATAATTTCAGCTCCGATTTTTTTTGCCACAGCGAAAGCAAGTGCGGATTTACCGGAAGCCGTAGGGCCGAGGATCACAATAACAGGTGGTTGTGCTGTTGCTGTGGAGCACATGTTTATCCGGGGATGCCGATTTAAAAAAAAGTTTTCAGCGATTTACAGACCCGCGAAATGGGGAGCCCGACAACATTATAGTAGCACCCCTCAATGCGCCTCACATGACAGGCGATAAGAGGATCCTGAATGCCGTAGGCTCCAGCCTTGTCATAAGGTTTTTCTGAAAGAAGGTAGCGTTTAATTTCATTGTCGGACATTGGCTCAAACTCTACAGTGGTGCTCACGCATTCGGAGTGTGTTTTGTGGCCGTAAAGAAGCACAAAGCCGGTATAAACCCGGTGGGATCGGTTCTGGAGGCTTTTAAGCATGCTGAATGCCTCATCAAATCCTTCCGGTTTTCCAAGAATGCGATTCCCTTTTGCCACGACAGTGTCGGCAGCAAGAATAATGATGTTGCGACCCTGGTCGGGGAGCAATACCTTTGCGGCTTCAGCTTTTTCGAGAGCAATTCTGGTAACATTTTCTTCAATTGAATGTGAAGGGTCAAGTGTCTCATTGGTGACAACCGACACAGTTTCAAAAGGAATAAGCATCAATGAGAGAATGACGCGTCGTCTCGGTGACTGCGAAGCAAGAATCAAAGCTGGTTTACCCATAGATGTTTGTCAGTTCAGGTTATTCCAGCCCCGTCGGTTCAGGTCTGCAAAGATAAGCGATCCGGCAATTACTCCTGCACCAAGGAAAAGCGATCCCTGGAGAAGGTCACCAAAGATAAATTTTCCTGTGCCGAAAAGAATAGCGTAAATCAAGATAATTCCGAGTCCCCAGTCAACAAAGAGCATGACAAAGCCAGTGTCTGCTACAACATCTGGCAGATTTATGGAGATCTTTTTCCAGAGCACACCGCCCACTCGTGTGGTTCGGTAGAAGGTCTCTAATTGCGCGGTTTCTGTCGGTGGTGTCAGAAAGGTAACCATAAGGGTTGCCGCAATGGTAAAAGCGACAATAACAAAAATCGAGAACGGAAAGGTAATGGAAGTAAAGAGGCGAATCCAGGTGAACGCAATAAACGGCGCAACCATAGAGGTGATTTCCGACCAGGCATTCAGTCTCCACCAGAACCAGCGAAGGATGAGGACAAAACCGGTGCCTGCTCCGCACTGGATAATGAACTCCCATGCTCCGGTGATGGTGTCGAGCACAAAGAAGGTAATGTAAAGAGCAAAGGCTGCGGTCAGGAATGTGGTGATTTTTGAAACGGCGACATAATGCTTTTCATTCTCGTTTTTTTTCAGGAACCGCTTGTAGAAGTCGTTGATCAGATAGCTTGTGCCCCAGTTCAGGTGAGTTGAGAGCGTTGACATGTAGGCCGCCAGAAAAGCGGCAATAAGCAGCCCTTTCAGCCCGGGGGGCAGCACAGCTTTCATAACGTAGACGAAGCCGTCCTCTTTCTGGTTCATAGGCAGGTCGGGGAACATGACAAGGCTCACAAGACCGACAATGATCCATGGCCACGGTCTCAAACAATAATGAGCCACCGTAAACCAGAGGGTGGCAAGAAGCGAGTGTTTCTCGTTTTTGGCGCTCATCATGCGCTGGGCGATATAGCCGCCGCCGCCTGGTTCGGAACCGGGGTACCATGATGACCACCACTGGACAAATGCCATAGCCGCGAACGAGATAAAGGGCAGAGCCACTGCGCCCGTGATGTTTTTGCCTGATGACGAGGAGGTGAACGTTGGAAAAAAGTCGAACATCCATGCTGGCAGCGCCCTGGTGAGGCCTCCGGCTGAGACAACGGCAGGTGACTGAACCGCGAGGACGGCAAGAATTATACAGCCTGTCATGGCAATGACAAACTGCACAGCGTCGGTAATGGATACCCCCCATAGCCCTGAGAGACCAGAATAAAAGGTGGTCAGTAATACAAGGATGACAATGGCAACTTCAGGATTCAGTTCTGGCACCATGATCCGGATGATCTTGAACATGGCGAGGTTGACCCACCCGATAATGACTGCATTGATGAAGAGCCCGAAATAGATGGCCTTGAAGCCTCGCAGAAAACGGGCTGCTGCGCCGCTGTAGCGTAGTTCAATGAACTCAAGGTCAGTAAGGATTTCCGCCCGTCGCCACAGGCGTGCAAAGAAGAAGACAGTCAACATCCCGCCTGAAACAAAAGTCCACCACACCCAGTTGCCCGCAATACCGTTTTTGGCCACAAATCCTGCGACGGCAAGCGGTGTATCGGCAGCAAAGGTTGTTGCCACCATGCCGGTACCGGCAATCCACCAAGGGAGCTGGCGTCCCGAAAGAAAAAACTCTCCTACATTTTCCGAAGCGCGTGAGGAGAACCAAAGACCAATAACAAGCGTCAGCAGAAGGTAGCCGACGATGAAACTGTAATCGAGGATGTTGAGCTGCATATCTGTTTTTTCCCTGAAATATTGTCTTTCCCCCTCCCTTATTCGTCGATTCTTGAAAGTTCACGGAAGCTTTGGAACCGGTCTTCGATTTCAAGCAGCTCAAGCGATGCAATTTTTTCGGTACCGAACTTTTCTACGCAGAAGCTTGCCATAGTGCTGCCGTAAAGAACAGCTCTGCGCAGTTCAATATCGTTGATGGTTTCACATCTTGAAAGGTGACCGATAAATCCTCCGGCAAAGGTGTCGCCGGCGCCAGTGGGGTCAAAAATATTTTCGAGCGGGAAGGCCGGAGCGGCAAAGATACCATTGTCGGTAAAGAGCAATGCTCCGTGCTCACCTTTTTTGATGATCAGGGTTTTCGGGCCCATCTGGCGGATGATTCTTGCTGATTTGACAAGATTTGGATCACCGCTCAGGAGTCTTGCCTCCCCATCGTTGATGATGAAAATATCGACGCGCTCAAGAGTTTTTTTGAGTGCCTCCAGTTTTCCTTCAATCCAGAAGTTCATGGTGTCACAGATGACGAGTTTTGGTGTCTTGATCTGGTCAAGCACCTTGAGCTGAAGGACGGGGTCGATATTGCCGAGGCAGACAAATTCCGCATTCTGATACTGATGGGGTACAACGGGATCGAAATCAGCGAAGACGTTTAATTGAGTGTCGAGCGTGTCGCGGGTGTTCATGTCATAATGATACCGGCCAGCCCAGCGGAACGTTTTCCCGTACTCGATCTTCTGGATACCTTTTGTGTCTATGTTTCTGGAATGTAACAACGAAAAATGTTCATCCTCGAAGTCGTATCCGACAACACCAACCACCAGTATCGTTTCGGTAAAATAGCTGGCCGACAGGGCGATATAGGTGGATGACCCGCCAAGGGTGTTGTCTGAATGTCCAAAAGGCGTTTCGATATCGTCAAAGGCAAGAGAGCCAACAATAAGAATAGACATAAGGTTAGTAATGTTTGGTTAATGAAAACTTACAAAAGTTCAAAAAGCATGCATTGTCCAGGTTTGCAGCTAACCCCAAGCCGGTGCTCTTTGATCGAAAAGGATTGTTCGCTGATCAGATCGTACATGGTGCCATTTTCAATGCTGAATTCAAGAAAACCGGTTCTGGTGTCGTAAAGGTTACTGTTACCGACAAAAAGAAGCGACCGGGTAGAGGTTTTTCTCGTTACGGCAAAAAGCTCGGGTTCGCTGGTATAGGGGATGGTTATAGAACCTGTTTCTCCGCACAGTACAATGTCGAGATAATGTGCACGTATCTCCAGGATTTTGCGAATATAGCTGTTGAGAGGAGTCAGCCCATTGGTGTTTTCCCAGTCGTAGCTGAAAGCACTGAAAAGCGGAAGTTTTTCAGGAGGATAAAGAGCGCGATCTTCATCTCTGAAATTGAGGCCGAGGTTAACCGGATACCATTCACAGAGTTCCATGCCCGACTGCAGAAAAGGTATCGTTGGTAGTATGGCACTGAGTGTGAAGATAAAAATCGAATGGTTTCGTCCTGCTTCCTGACGTGGATAACGGAAACATACACGGGGGGTGTTGTGATTTTCTCCAGTCCCGAAAAATGGGAGTGCAACGCCGGTTTTGTTCATGTGGTTCAATAAGCCACGGATAAAAACAATATCATGGATGACAAACGGCAGTGAGCCGAACACCGCATTAAATCCTTCATTGCGTATTTCTTGCGTTGGATTGAAATTTTCATCCCAGAAAGCAAAATCTGCGTATTGTGCACGCGCCTTGACGACAAGGGTTTGTTTCAGAAGAGCTGGCAGAGCATGGCCCATATCAATCATTGCACCATCAATCTGATACTCCTTCTGATAACTCGGGATAATATCAGAAATTTCGTTCCACAGGCTGGTATTGAAAGTTTCCGGATTGTCCAGGGCGCTGTCGTACATCCTGATGGTGTTGTAGGCAATGTAGTTGAACGCGTCATGTTTATGCATTTTCAGGTAGGTGACATCACTCCATGCTGGTTGCTGGTCGTCAGGAGGCCAGTCGGAGAAGGCGCTTGCGATATGACAAGGCGTGCCGTTTTCTGTGGTTCCTGAAAGCTGGCCATACTCTTCCTGTACTGTTACCGGTTGTGCAACGAACTGCTCCCGGTACTCCGCTGGCGGTGCTGGAAGGTTGCATAACTCATGGCGGTCGACAACCTCATAAATCCTGTTGAGCGTATCACTGTCAAAATATGGCGGACCGTAGTTGCCGGCATTGTTTTTCAGCCAGTAAAACCACTCAGGATGATCCTTTATCCAGTCGCAGTCGATGGCTGTTGTCCTGAACACAAATTCAAGAACGACGTGCATGTCAAGAAGATGAGCTGCCTCAACAAACGCTTTGAGCAACATTTCCGACGATAGCCCGAGGGCTGGTTCGTTGAGCAGTGGATCCAGCTTTCGGGGATTTTTAATAGCATAAGGAGAACCGAGAGAGCCCTTTCTGCTTTGGAAACCTATTTCAGTGACAGGCAGAAGATAGAGTGTATTTGCTCCAAGATTTTTTATATAAGGCAGAAGTGCAATGGCTTTCAGGAGTGTGCCTGTTTCCCTGAACCCCGATTCGAGCGGTTCGGTGCTGATGATTCCATCGCCGTTATGATCAAACGCGGCAGTAAGACGTATAAAAAGGTTGTAGACCACCGCAGTCGTTTTCCAGTCAACATCTTGTGCTAAAGATGGACCGGTGTTGTTCAGGATCTTTTCGATGATGTGGCCGAAGTATAAGGCAGGATTGACCTGTTCAGTGCCAGTCGTATTGCCAGTCCAGATACCGGGTACCCGGTAAAAACTTTCGGTCAAGCGCTCAGGCAGGCCTTTCAGCGCCAGAAGAAGCGATTCAAGATGAGTTGTCTGCAATATTGTGCTGTGTTTTTCGGCAAGATGGAAGATAACAAGAAGATAATTATTATACGAAGTGCAATGTACTAAATTACTCTTTTAAGGCAAGGCAACTGGACAGAATGAATCACCTGCGCGCATGAAAAATATTCGGATTACTGTTGAATATGACGGCACTTCTTTTGCTGGCTGGCAAAGGCAGTCAGGAAGGATTGTAACTGTTCAGGGGGAGATTGAGGCCGCACTTGGAAAGATTCTGCAGGAAAATATCTCTCTTGCTGCTGCCGGGAGAACCGACAAGGGAGTTCATGCCAGAGAACAGACGGCAAACTTTGTTACCGTTTCATTGATGGAGCCATCCAGAATTGTGCATTCACTCAATTCTCTGCTGCCCGGTACAATCAGGATTAGTAATCCCGTTGAAGTACCAGAGGATTTTCATGCCCGGCATAGTGCTAAAGAAAGGCATTATCGTTATTTTCTTATCGAGAAGCCTTCAGCGATTTACGGCCGATTTGCGGGGTGTTCCCATGGGACGCTTGAGCTTGCGGTTATGCAGCAGATTGCGGATTTACTTAAGGGTACCCATGATTTTTCTGCTTTTTCAAAGGAAGATCGGGATAATCCCGATCGTATCTGCCATGTGAATGTTTGCGAATGGTATCGTGAAAATGGGTTCCTGGTTTTTCAGATTTCAGCGAACAGGTTTTTAAGGAGTATGGTTCGCTACCTTGTTGATGCTATGATAAATGCTGGAAAGGGGAGGCTCTCAACCGAAGAGTTTATTCGAATGCTTGAAACCGGAGTCATGACGAGTCAACTGAATCCGGCTTCTCCGGGTGGACTTTTTCTCTGGAAAGTGAAATACTGACATAAAAGGAAACGGTTATTGCAATAGTGGAGAACTGTTTTTATGTTGTTTCTGACATTTCATCAGGGATTTTTGCTGTCGCAGCATTGATCGTTTGGCGACCATTACATCTAAATCAAACTGCCGCTTGTGAAAATCAGCTTATATCATACAATATTCAGGGTGTTGTTGTCGGCACTTATTTTTCAGTTTCTGGCTCAGCCGGTCCATGCTGCGGATCCTGTGGCAGCCAATAACCGGGGAGAGTTGAGCAAGTCATCGGTTTCCGATATTCTTGACAGCCTTGTTAATGCTACTTACTTTAAGGATGAGCACTTTTCCATTTCCAAAGAGTCTGAAAAGTATGGATTTCCTTCCACTTTTGTGCCACAGTACAGTGATTCGGTATATACAGTAAGAATCGCCACGTTAAACCGCAAAACACCGCTCCATTTCGTTTACAATGCTCAGGTGAGGGGATTTATAAGACTATATGCTGTCGAAAAAAGAAGCATGACTGCAAAAATTCTCGGATTGAGCAAAATCTATTTCCCCCTTTTTGAGGAAAAACTTGATGCAAACAATGTTCCGCTTGAGATGAAGTACCTCGCCATTGTTGAGTCAGCACTTAATCCGACAGCGGTTTCTCCTGCAGGCGCAAAAGGGCTTTGGCAGTTTATGTATGGGACGGGCAAAATGTATGGTTTGCAGTCATCATCCTTTATTGATGAACGGTATGATCCCTACAAGGCTTCGGATTCGGCAAGCAGGTATTTGAGGGATCTCTACAATATTTATGGGGACTGGTTCCTTGTGCTTGCCGCATATAATTCTGGTCCGGGAAATGTTAACAAGGCAATTCGTCGGGCTGGCGGGGTAAAAGACTACTGGGCAATATGGGATTACCTGCCTGCAGAAACGAGAGGTTATGTCCCTGCTTTTATTGCGGTTAACTATATTATGAGCTATTACAACGAGCATAATATTCGCCCGGTTGAGCCGGGATTTTTGTATCAGGATATCGACACCTTGAGAACCTCCCGTCTTTTATCGTTCGAGCAGGTCAGTGAAACTATCGGAGTGCCGATGGCCGATCTTCAGTTTCTTAATCCGCAGTACAAGCTTGGGATTATTCCTGCTGCGGGGAATTCCGGCAATGTTATCAGGCTGCCTAAAAAATTTATTCCTCAGTTTCAGAAACGGGAACAGGAAATTTATGCCTATAAATCTGCAAAAACTATTGAACGTGAGGCTCTTTTTGCCCGTCTGGAAACTCTCCATGCTGGATCCGGCCGCAGGAATAAAGAGTCTGGCGCAGAAGGAAAAACACAGAAGATCCATATCGTCGAGCAGGGCGAAAGCTTGGGTTCCATTGCAAGGATGTATCGTACCTATATCAGCCAGCTCATCGCCTGGAACAGTCTGAAGGATTCTGATGTCACTCCCGGCCAGAAGCTCATTGTTTTTGGAGGCTCCGACAATAGTATTTCTTCTCAGGCCAATGTTTCAAAACGAAGGGGAAAGAAAATGCGAGGAAGTCGCAGATTGAAAAAAGAGGTCATAGTTCAGAAAAAATATATCGCTCAGTCTCAGCCTTCGCCTCTGCTGCCGCTGCTTCAACCAAAGCCTCAGGCGAAAGAGAACGTTGCAGAAAGGTTGGCTAAAACTGTTGAGCGTGATGAGCTGTTTGCACTCGTTGAAATTCATAAGGATCTGAAAGCAGTAACAGTAACCAGCGTTCCACCAGCCAAGCCTGCACAGAAGGCAGTAACCAGCGTTCCGCCAGCAGAGCCTGCACAGAAGTCAGTAACCAGCGTTCCACTGGCCAAGCCTGCATTGAAAGCAGTATCAAGTGTTCCACCACCAGAGCCGGTTCTGAAGGTAGCATCCAGTGTCCCGCCAGCAGATCCTGATTCTGAAGGGCAAGTATATATAACGCATGTTGTTGAGCAAGGTGAAAATCTCGGATTCATTGCAGCGAAGTATGGCACTACGGTCAGCCAGCTCATTGCCTGGAACGGCCTGAAAGATTCTCAGGTTACACTGGGTCAGAAACTTATTGTATTTGTCAACGACGGCAATGGCGCTTCCTCCCAGGCATCTGGAAAAGGAGATGTTTCAAAGCCAGTGCAGTAAACATCAATTTTGGAACGGTAATTGTTATTTCATGATATTCAATTAAAGGATAATTTTATTATCTTTAAGTTCACGGGTTTATGTTAGTCAACTGACGCAGAATAATTGTTGGCAGAAACCGCAGTAATTCAATAATTCTTTAAATGAGAAATCATTAAACGTATGCGTAATATCATTTTTACCGGAAAGGGTGGAGTTGGTAAAACCTCTATTGCTGCAGCAACAGCGCTCAGGGCAGCAGATATGGGGTACAAAACCCTGATTATGTCTACCGATCCGGCACACAGTCTGGGTGACTCGCTTGATGTTCAGCTCGGGCCTTCACCTGTGAAAGTTGCTGAAAATCTTTGGGGTCAGGAAGTAAGTGTTTTTGGTGATCTCAATCTGAACTGGGATGTTGTCAGGGAGCATTTTGCTCATTTGATGGAAGCCCGTGGTATTGAAGGTGTTTATGCTGAAGAGATGGGAGTGTTGCCGGGCATGGAAGAGCTTTTTTCGCTTTCCTATATCAAGCGTTACAATGAACAGAATGAATACGATCTTCTTGTTGTTGACTGTGCGCCTACCGGCGAAACTCTTCGACTGCTTTCCCTGCCTGAAACATTCGGATGGTTTATCAAGATGATCCGCAATGTCGAGAAATTCATGGTCAAACCAGTAATCAGGCCTCTTGCCAAAAAAGTCAACAAGATCAATGATTTTGTCGCTCCTGTGGAGGTTTATGACAAGGTTGACAACCTCTTCTCTTCAACTGAAGGAATTATTGACCTGCTTGCCGACAGCTCCAAAACAACGATGCGTCTGGTCATGAATCCTGAAAAGATGGTTATCAAGGAGTCCATGCGCGCCCTGACCTATCTTAACCTTTATGGTATTACCGTTGACAGGATTACCATTAACCGTGTCATGCCCGATCAGAGCCCGGATCCTTATTTCCAGAAATGGCGAGCTATTCAGCAGAAGTATATTGAGCAGATCCAGGAAGCATTTGCTCCGATTCCAATTGCCGAAGTTCCGTTGTTTGATGATGAAGTTGTCGGGTTGGCCATGCTTCGCAGAGTAGGCCAGAAAGTATACGAAGAGAAGAATCCTCTTGATATATTTTTCAACGAAAATCCGATTGATATCAAAAAGGTTTCAGACGGACATTACAAGGTGCGCGTCAGGTTGCCGTTTATGGAGCACATGGGGCTTGAACCAAAAATTCTCAAGCTCGGAGATGACCTTACGATACGCATCGGTGATTACCAGAAGATTGTTGCCTTGCCGATTTTCCTTGCGGGCATGGAGTCCACCGGTGCATCCTATGAAGACAAGTGGCTCAGCATTGATTTTGCGAAGGCTAAATAATTTCTTGTTTGCGAAGCAATCAAAGTAGTAGAAATAAAAAAACCTGCTCATGAAGGCAGGTTTTTTTATTGATCATTTATAATGATTCAGAGCGATACAAGATTGGCAATGTCAACGCCATTAACATTTCTTATTTCGTCAAGCAGCTCTTTAGTCACATCGCCATCGACAACAATTGCTGTCATAGCGACTTTTTTCTCTTCATCCCTCGAAAGCGCCACATAAGCGACATTCAGGTTGTGCTGTAACAAAAGCTGAGTGACATTGGCAATAACACCCGGTTTATCGATGTTATTGTAGATGATGATGTTTCCTTCAGGTTTGAATTCCACGAGAAACTGGTCTATCATTACAATCCTGACCTCTTTGTCGCCAAAGACAGTTCCGCCAATCATGCGTTTTGTAGTGTCGCTTTCAAGCTCTATGCGGATCAGGTTGGTATAGTCGAGGTTTTCCTTTTCAAATTTCTGGTTCAGTGTGATGCCGCACTCCTTTGCCATCGTGAATGCGTTGATATAGTTGGTATCTTTTGACTGCAGGATATCAAGAAATCCCTTGAGAACTGCCGCCGTGATGACTTCATTGAATTTATGAAGGAATTCTCCGGAGGTCCTGACGGTCATATTGTAGGCATTAACCGGGGCCATCTGCGCCAGTGTGGCGCCGAGTTTTTCGGCAAGGTTCAGATATGATCGTACGCCTGGTGCCTGAGCCAGTTCGACAGCCGAGGCATTGACGGCGCCCTCAAGTTTTCCTGTCTTTTTCCATGCAACAATCTGTTCTGCAATCTGAACGGCAACCTTTTCTTGAGCTTCATTTGTGGACGCGGCAATATGCGGAGTAGCAATAACCTGTTCAAGTTTCAGAAGCGGATTGTCGGGGTTGACCGGCTCCATCTCAAAAACATCAAGCGCCACAGCGGCAACTTTGCCCGATGTTATAGCTTCAGCAAGGTCAGTTTCGTTAATAATTCCGCCCCTCGCGCAATTGACAATGATAACACCCTGTTTCATCAGGTCAAGAGTATCTTTTGCAATGAGATTACGGGTCGATTCGTTCAGTGATGAGTGGAGGGTAATAAAATCAGCTTGAATAAAATTTTCATGCAGAGGAAGAAGCTCAATGTTGAGCTGTGCTGCGTATTCGTCGGGAATCATCGGGTCATAGGCGATTGTTTTCATCCCGAATGCCTGCATTCTTGATGCTACCTCACGTCCAATTTTTCCAAGGCCGATGATTGAGAGCGTTTTTCCTTCAAGCTCTACGCCTGTAAATTTTTTCTTGTTCCAATTGCCTTGTTTCAGGTCGGCGGTTGCCTGCGGAATTCGTCGTGCGGCGGAAAGCATCATGGCGCAGGCATGTTCCGCTGCTGAAACCGTATTACCTCCTGGCGTGTTCATCACAATAATACCGTGGCGAGTAGCAGATTCAAGGTCGACGTTGTCGACACCGGCTCCTGCTCTTCCGATAAGCTCCAGCTTCGTGCCGCACTCAAGAATTTCTGCGGTAACCTTGGTTGCACTTCGGACGATCAGCGTGTCAAAGTCGCCAATGATCTCTTTGAGTTCCTCCTTGCTGATTTTCGGCTTTTCGGTAACTTCAAAACCGCTTTGTGCGAGGATTTGACCGCATTGAAGATCAACACCGTCAGTGATCAGTACTTTCATGTTAACTTACTTGATTATTGATTGCCCGGACTTTTATAAACCAATGTGAATATAAAGAAATTTTGTTGCACCATATCTTTTGAACTTCTGAATCGTCGTTCAGGAATTTATAAGAGCGGTTACTCATTATATTACGCGTTAGTTTTTTATCTTGCCTCCTTTAAAATTATAGCTTTTTCAGGGTAAAGTATCCGAAACACTGTTTTCGAGAAAATCAGTCAAGAGAAGTGAAAATTCAAGACCTCGAAGCTTTGCTGCGAGGAAGCTTTATTTATAGTTATTAGTTAGTTGTAAAACGGATGGAACAGTTACATGATTTAAGAGTTTCACGAATTATTCGTCTTCCCTCACCAAGGGCGCTCAAGGAGATGCTGCCAGTAAGTGATGAGGTAGCCAGTACGGTTACTGCTGGACGCCGTGAAGTTGAGCGTATATTGACTGGCAAGGATTCAAGACTGCTGGTTATTGTTGGGCCCTGCTCGATACACGATGTCGATGCAGCCCGTGAGTATGCCGAAAAACTTGCGTCATTGCGCGTTCAGCTCCAGTCTGACCTCTGTATTATGATGCGGGTCTACTTTGAAAAACCGCGCACAACTGTCGGATGGAAGGGTTTTATCAATGATCCTCATCTTGATGATACGTACGACATTGAGCATGGTCTCTTCCATGCACGAAAGCTTCTGCTTGAAATAAATGAGATGGGGTTGCCGGCAGCGACTGAATTTCTTGACCCTATATCTCCCCAATATGTAGCCGATGTCGTGAGCTGGGCAGCAATTGGAGCAAGGACTATTGAGTCGCAGACCCATCGGCAGATGGCAAGCGGCCTTTCAATGCCAGTTGGGTTCAAGAACTCTACCGATGGTCGTCTCAATGTGGCTGTCGATGCTATCCGTTCGGCAATGCATCCACACAGCTTTCTCGGTATTGATCAGGATGGGCTCAGCAGTGTTATTACAACAAAAGGCAATCCGTTCGGACATCTCGTGCTGCGTGGCGGCGAAAAGCCGAATTATGATGCTGAAAGTATTGCACATGCTGAATCATGGATTGGAAAGGCGGGACTGGAACAGTCGCTTCTGGTCGACTGTAGTCATGCTAATTCAGGAAAAAAACACGAGCGCCAGTTGACGGTCTGGGAAAATATTTTGAAACAGAAAATTGAGGGCAATAAAAGCATTGTTGGCGTCATGATAGAAAGCAATCTCTTTTGCGGCAATCAGCCTTTTCCCGAGGATCCCGAGAAGCTCAGGTACGGGGTTTCGATAACCGATGAGTGTCTGTCATGGGATGAGACCGAACGCATACTGCGTGAAGGAGCAGAAGTCCTGCATAAGCTGTCGTGATCTAATATTTATCTCTAACATTGTAAGGTGCTTGTTTGATTAATAATATTTTGACTGAAGGAGGGAAAGTATGGCTATAGAGATTCGGCAAGTCCGGAATAAAAAAGAAAAGAAGCAGTTTATCACCTTTGCATGGCAGATCTACCGCAAGGATCCGGAACTTGACAGGAACTGGGTGCCGCCGGTTATTGACGATTATATGAAAACACTTGATACGGCAGTGTTTCCCTTGTACGACCATGCCGACCTTGCTCTGTTTACGGCATGGAAAGATGGCGTTATGGCCGGGACTATTGCCGCAATAGAAAATCGCAGGCACAATGACTTTCATGCTGACAAGGTTGGGTTCTGGGGATTTTTTGAATGTGTTAACGATCAGAGCGTTGCCAATGCTCTGTTTGATGCCGCCGGAGAATGGCTCAAAAAGAAGGGCCTGAATGCCATGCGCGGCCCGATCAGTCCCTCCATGAACGATCAGTGCGGTATGCTCACCAAAGGATATGACAGCCCGCCGGTTTTTCTCATGCTTTATAACCCGCCATATTATAATGACCTTGTCCTGAACTACGGTCATCATATCGCCCAGGAACTGCTTGCTTGGTACATTGACCAGAAAGTCATCGATATTGAACGCTTGCGCAGAATCTCGGAGCATGTCAAGAAAAGGGAGGGATTGACGGTACGGATTATGAACATGAAGGATTTTGACCGGGAAATTGATCGTATACGGGAGATCTACAACAAGGCATGGGAAAAAAATTGGGGTTTTGTTCCCATGACCAACAAGGAGTTTGATTTTCTTGCAAAAAGCCTCAAGCCTCTTGCAAATCCACATTATATCTACTTTGTCGAAGATCGCAACAAGCGCACGGTAGGTTTTTCACTCTCACTTCCCGATGTCAACCAGGCATTGAAACATGTGAATGGCAATCCGTTCTCGCCCGTTGGACTGTTGAAATATCTCTGGTACAGCCGAAAAATTTCAATGGTACGAACCATAACCATGGGAGTCCTGCCCGAATACCGCAACAAGGGTGTCGACAGTATTCTCAATACGGAAATTGCTGATTATGGAGGCAAGCACGGGGTTTTTGCCGCTGAAATGAGCTGGGTGCTTAAAGCAAATGAAGCAATGAGCAAACTGGCAAAAGTTATCGGAGGAACGCCTTACAAGGAGTATGTAATTTACGAAGCGAATCTGTAGCTGGTATTGAGGAAATAAAAAGGAGGCGGTTTCCGGCCTCCTTTTTTATGGATAAAGATATCCTGTTCAGAACGATGCCATAAAGACAAGGTTTGATTTTTCAGTGTCAGGATTGTAGATGTAGGATGCGGTATAGCGATCTTTTGAAACCGATATGCCGGTGTTTACGAGGGCGATATTGTTGTTTTTTCCGACTAAATACTGGTCACCGTAGTAATCCTCATCACCAATTCCAACAACACCTTTTGCCGTGTAGCCATCTTTTTCATAGAACTTGTAGCCTGCTTCAAAGTACTTTGCATGTTCAGTGCCGTTTGTTCCGTCTATGGCATTACCTTTGTTACCCGCGATATTAATTGCGGCAAACAGACTAAGGTTATCTTTTGCATAAACAATGTTTGCCTCAATAACGTTGAAGCTATCTTTGCTGAAATCAAATGTTCTCGGGCTTGGATCAAGGGTAGTGTCTGGTACATAATAATCAATTAAGGTCAAACTGAAGGGACCAACCGGTACTGTTGCATAAAGGTCGACTTCCTGATAACGATATTTTTTATTAGGATTAGTTAAACTTATGGTGTTGTCGCTCAATGCATAGGAACCCCATGCCCCAACAATAACTCCGCAACCGGGAAAAGTGTAGGAAAACGCAGGCTGAATGGCCGGTGAATCGCCTAATTCTCCTCCTCTCCATACATAGCTGCTGACAACGTCTGCGCCAACCTTAAATCCTTCAGCCTGCGCGGTTCCGCTCAATCCTGCAAAAAGAGCTACAGCGAGGCTTAAAAGTTTTGCTGTTTTTTTCATTGTTTTTATACTGTTTTTTGTTTTGTACGAGCTTTAAAAAAACGATTTCAATATAATTAGTTAAAAACATTATCCAACAAACTAAAATAGCTAATTGTTTTTTAGTATTGTCATTAATAAATTAATTGATTTAATCTATTAGCCTTAAGTAATGCTGATTTATCGTTTCATTGCAATTTGAAGGCCAACTCATAAAACCATGACAAAATGAGATCTGTCTCATGAAACAAGCTGATATTGTGTTGCCTGGCTTGTATTCAGAATACGAATCATTGCGCAGGTTCATTTCATCATTTGCACGAAGTGAGGGGTACAGCGCGATGTTTATTGAAGGGCTACAGTTGACTCTCAAAGAGGCTTTTGTCAATGCCATCAGGCATGGAAACAAGGAAAAGAGTGATCTGACGGTATCCATTCGGTTAATTGCAGAAGAAAGCTCCCTTTTGGCCTCTGTCAAAGATTGCGGAAAAGGATTTAATCCCGATGAATTGCCCAATCCCGTCAATCACCAGAATCTTTTCAAATTATCCGGAAGGGGGATTTATATTATCCAGAGTATTGCCGAAATAATTGGTCTTGAGAGTGATCAGGATGGTTGTACTCTTACGTTGCGTTATATTTCCTATTGACTTATTCAGGCGTTTTACTCATGTTCAGCTTAACACTCTAAAGAGGTAACATATCATGGACTTGTCACAAAGCGCACAATGGCGCGAACTTCAGGCACACAAACTTGCGATCGAGACGCTGCAGATGAGGGAGATGTTTCTCGAAGATAGTGCACGGTTTGAACGGTTCTCAATCCAATGGGAAGGGCTAACGCTCGATTATTCAAAAAACAGGATTACCCCCCGAACTATGGAGTTACTGCTCGACCTGGCGCGCAATGCCGGGCTCGAAAATAAGCGTGACAAGATGTTTGCCGGTGAGCCAATAAATTATACAGAACATCGCGCCGTTTTGCATACCGCCCTTCGCAGGCCTCCGGGCTATTCACTTGAGATTGACGGTCTTGATCTTTCAACCGAAATCGCCGACGTGCTTGTGCAAATGAAAGATTGTTGCGACCGGGTGATTTCAGGAACATGGACAGGATATACCGGAAAACGGATGACCGATGTGGTCAATATCGGTATCGGTGGCTCCGATCTCGGGCCCTGTATGGTGACCGAAGCGCTCCGTCCTTTTGCTCACGGCCAGCTTCAGGTTCATTTTGTCTCCAATATTGATGGCACTCATATCAGCGAAACCCTGAAAAAGCTCAATCCCGAAACCACACTCTTCATTATTGCCTCCAAAACCTTTACCACCCAGGAGACACTCACCAATGCGATGACCGCCCGTGAGTGGTTTTTAACTTATGCCAAAAACGAATCGCATATTGCAAAACATTTTGTGGCCGTTTCAACCAACCGCACAAAAGTTGTTGAGTTTGGCATTGATGAATCCAACATGTTCAGGTTCTGGGACTGGGTCGGGGGACGTTATTCTCTCTGGTCTTCCATCGGTCTCTCCATAGCGCTCTTTCTTGGTTTTGACCATTTTCAGGAGCTGCTCAATGGCGCCTGTGCGATGGACGAGCATTTTCGTAACGAGCCGCTTGAACGGAACATTCCTGTTTTGCTGGCGTTGCTTGGTATCTGGTACAACAATTTTTTTGCTTTTTCATCACACGCGGTTATTCCGTACGACCAGTATCTGCATCGGTTTCCTGCTTATCTTCAGCAGCTTGACATGGAGAGCAATGGCAAACGGGTCAATGGTGTGGGAAACACGGTGGACTATGCAACCGGCCCCGTGATCTGGGGCGAACCGGGCACCAACTCCCAGCACGCATTTTTTCAGCTTCTGCATCAGGGTACTGAAGTAATCCCTGCCGACTTTATCGTTCCGCTTAAAACACAAAATCCTGTGGGTGAGCATCATGATATACTGCTTGCCAACTGCTTTGCCCAGACCGAAGCGCTCATGAAAGGCAAAAACGAGCAGGAGGTTCGCCAGGAACTTGAAGCTGCCGGTTGCGATGATTCAGAACTGAACATGTTGCTGCCACACAAGGTTTTTCCGGGCAATCGTCCTACTAATACTATTCTTGTTGATGAAATCAACCCATTTATTCTCGGAAGCCTTATTGCTATCTATGAGCATAAGGTTTTCGTGCAGGGCATTATCTGGGAGATCAACTCCTTTGACCAGTGGGGCGTTGAACTTGGCAAACAGCTTGCAAAAGCTATTTTTCCTGAAATCCAGGGAAGTGAAATAGTAACTGCTCACGACAGTTCAACCAACACTCTTATTAATGCCTACAGAGCATTTCGCGCAAAAGGGACCGCGTCGGAAAAGGTGCAGTTATCGTTCTTTGATTGATATCTGGTTATGGTTAATTTTTGTGCAATCATGGGCACGTCCCTGTTCCTTTTTCTCGTCACCGGAATTTTCGATAGTCGATATCGAATTTTTTGATACGGAGGCCCATGATTCTGTCCGAAAGGCCAAGTTGTACTGCGGCACGCGACATATTGCCTTTGGTGCGTTTGAGCGCTTCCATGATCATCTCCTTTTCAATGGCGTCAAGTTTCTGCAGCAGAGAACCGGTATAGGGTGTGCCGCTCGATTCGGCTGTCTGGAGCGTCGGGGGTAGGTGATAGCCGTGGATAACATTATCTTCGCTCAGAATGACCGCCCGTTCCATACAGTTCTGAAGTTCGCGGACATTGCCAGGCCAGTGATAGCGCATGAGCATGTCGATAGCGGTTGTCGAGATGCGCCGAATTCCTTTATGGTTCGCCGCATTGTATTTTTCCACAAAATAATCGGCAAGCAGAAGAATATCTGTTTTGCGTTCACGAAGCGGCGGAACGGTTATAGGAAAAATATTGAGCCGGTAATAAAGATCTTCCCTGAAAAGTCCGCTTTGTATCAACTCCTCAAGATTGCGGTTTGTTGCGGCAATGACCCGAACATCAACCTTTATTGTTTTTGATCCTCCGACCCGTTCAAACTCCTTTTCCTGAATAATTCTGAGCAGTTTTGCCTGCACCGACAGGCTCAGTTCACCGACTTCATCAAGAAAGATGGTGCCGTTATGGGCAAGCTCAAATCGGCCCTGACGGGTAGCCAAAGCTCCGGTAAATGCTCCTTTTTCATGTCCGAAAAGCTCACTTTCAACGATACTTTCAGGCAATGCTGCGCAGTTGAACTTGATGAACGCCTTGTCTGCCCTGCGGCTTTTAAAATGGATAGCGCTTGCCACCAACTCCTTGCCAACACCGCTTTCCCCCAGTATCAGTGTTGTTGCGTTAGTGTTTGCAATCTTGTCAATCATTTTATAAAGGGAGATCATCGGTTTCGTATTGCCGATAATATTTGCCGGGCGTTCTGCTGCGGAAATGGTTTCATCGTCGTGCTCTTCTGCCTCGCGCTTTTGTAGTGAAGAAGACTTTCCAGTGACTATTGTCTCGTGAGGCGTTTTTGTGTTCTCCTCATGAGCAAGCTGCTTGAGGCGCACGGCCTGAGAAATCATGGAGGCGATAATAGAGAGTTGGTCAACATAATACTGTAACATGTCGATGCTTTCCGCTTCTGCTTTTGTCTTTTTTGTGCGCTCATCCGCCGCTGCTGGCTCAAGCTGGCGGTCAGCGCTCAGTGTGCCGATAATTTCCGTGCCAGCCTTGATTGGTATGCAGATAAAACAAAGATTCTCTTTTTTCGCTTTGCTCCGTGACCGGGTTCGGTCAAGAAAGAGCGGTTCGTCGATAATAGAGGGGACAATAACCGCTTTGCCGGTTTTAACCACATGACCTATCACTCCTTCCCCGATCTGATAACGACCTCTCTCTTTCTCTTTCTCAGTCAGTCCAAATGATTCGTTGATAACAATTTCGCCGGTATCACGGTTAAGAATGGTGATCATCCCCCTGAGCATGTTCATATTTTCAGACATGATGAAAAGAACAAGCCTTAAAACCTTATTAATATCATCTTCATTGGTGATTGTTCTGCTGACTTCAGCAAGCAGACTGATACTGTTATGGTCCTGATCCTGTGTTATGAGCATGATGCTTACGATATAATTGTCTTAGTGTTTAACCAGGAGTGTACTGTAAATGCTGTCAAGTTCTTCCGGCTGCAGTGCCCTTTTCTTTTCAGTTGCAATTGTGCGGACAATCGCCAAAAGATGATTCGCTTCATTTCTTGTTATCATGATTCCTCTGCCGGAATAAAAATGCTGTAATGAGGCACTTCCCGAATGTTTTCCGATCACCAGCTCATGCTTGTCACGACCAACCTGATCCGGAAGAAACGGCTGATAAGAGAGCGGATGCTTCAGCAGCGCTGCACAGTGAATACCCGATTCATGCTGAAAAGCCGATTTGCCGACAACCGGTTTCTGAGCTTCAATGACTCTTCCTGCTGCTTTGCTTACTGTATTGCAGAGGTGCGATAACTGCCTGGTATCGATGCTGCTCTTGTATTTCCCGGACAGCTTCAAAGCTATGGCAAGCTCTTCCAGCGCAGCATTTCCGGCGCGCTCACCAAGTCCGGTTACCGAAACACTGACCGCCTGACATCCAGCCTCCAGAGCGGTAAACGCATTGGCTGTTGCCATCCCCAGATCATTATGGGCATGAAATTCAAGAGCCGCAGGAGTTGCTGATTTCAGCCAGCCCACAAGGCTCATAACCGATGGGGGAGTTGCAATTCCCACGGTATCGGCAATTCGTATTCTGTCAGCGCCGCATTCCGTCGCATCAAGCACAAAACTTTTCAGCAGTTCGGGCTCTGCACGTGTTGCATCCTGCGCTCCGACACTGACAATGTTGAAATATTTTTTCGCCCTTGGAACCAGCTCCTGCAACTGTTGCTGTACCCACGCATAATCTTTCTGCATCAGTTGCAGGTACAAGTCGGAGACTGGAAAACTGATATGAACCGCTTCGGTACCGCAGATACACGCATCCTCAATGTCCTGCCACTTTGCCCGGGCCCAACTGGTCAGGCGTACCGGGAGATGCAGCGCCACGATTTTTTTGATGACGTCCCGTTCATCAGCGCTGATGGCCGGGTAACCGATTTCAAGTTCATTGACACCGGTATTGGCAAGCAAACAGGCAATTTCTGTTTTTTCCGCAGCGCTGAACACAACGCCGGGCGCCTGTTCCCCGTCTCTCAGGGTGGTATCGATGATCCAGGGCTTGATCACCGAAGGAGAAGATGTCCTGCTCTCTCTTCGCATGTTCTGACGGTTTCTTCAGTGAACAAAATACTCTCTTGGCGTTTTTTATATGGAGTAGAGAAGCTTTCCCCTAAATAAATAAGGGCTATATATAAAAAGATAATAAGATTTCAGACATTTTTGTCTTTTTATTTCAAAATGTTGCCGGATACGATTTTTCCCCCTGAAACCGCCAGAAATCTTCTTGAAGTGTCATATATGATCAGAATTTTTCCGGGGCAGTTCAAGTTGCTATACAAGTTGCTATATTTATGTATAGGTCCATAATAAAGGGTAGACTCTAAAGCAATTTAAACCGGAGGCATCAAAAGTGTTTTCAAGGACCATAACGAAGACAATGTTCATTGTGCTCGGAACTCTTCTCTCTGCAGCTTCACTTCAAGCCCGGGTCATTCCTGATGCCGGGAGTATTCTTCGTGATCAGCAGTTACGGCAGAATCCGCAGACTCAACAACTACCATCTTCCGAAGAAACAAAAGATCAAACACCTGAGCTTGGCCGTGGCGTTCAGGTCATGGTCAAAGGTTTTGTATTCAGTGGATATGAGGGGATTGTCACTGAAGGAGAACTGCAGTCCATCACGACCAGCTATGTCGGTAAAAAGATTTCTTACAGCGAGTTGCAGACCATTGTGGACAAGGTTACTGCTTTCCTCAAGAATAAGGGATGGTTTCTTGCAAAGGCTTATCTGCCCAAACAGGATGTCACTTCCGGCATTATTGAAATCGCTGTGCATCAGGGCAAAAGCGATGGCTCTCTTTCCATAAAAAAAGACAAGAGCGTCAGAATACGCACAAAAATACTGCAAAGTGTTGGCGCACTTGCGATTCGGAGAGACCAGCCGCTCAACGAACAAAAACTTGAGCGTTCCGTTTTGCTCATGAACGACCTGCCCGGTATTGATGCCCGTGCCTCTCTGGCCCCCGGAACAATTCCAAACAGCAGCGGAGTAGAGATTGCCGTAACAGAAGGGGATCTTTTTTCAGGGACGGCTTGGGCAGACAACCAGGGAAACTACTATACTGGAGCCTGGAGAGGCAATACCACGCTCACGTTTAATGATCCGCTTCGCTATGGCGATCAGATGACGCTGCTCCTTACCGAAGCCTCCGGTCTCACACAAGGTCGCGTTGGCTATAGTTTTCCTCTCTACAGAAACGGATTCAAAGGCAATCTGGCATATACCGGCATGCGTTACACACTGGGTGGAGAGTTGTCCGGCGCAAATTACAAAGGTCGAAGCAACAACATTGATGCCGGTTTCAGCTATTCAATGGTTCGAAGCCGAACCTCCAACCTCACGACAAGCTTTTCTTATGGTTACAAAGCGCTTGTCGATACCTGGAAATCCGATGTTCCCCTTCGCGACAAGAAACTCCACAGCGCAACGTTTACTCTCTCCGGCGACCGCAACGACCACTTTTATGGAGGTGGCTACACCAGCGGCAACATTGGCATGACCACAGGTGCCCTTCATGAATCCGTGGCAAACACAGAAAACAACTATACCCGGTTAAACTATGGCGCCAGCCGGGTGCAGCACCTTGCCCAGCGAATCAATCTCGACGTTTCATTAAGTGCCCAGAGTGCAATGAACAATCTGGACTCCAGCGAGAAATTTTCTCTTGGCGGGCCGAACGGTATTCGAGCCTATCCTGTTGGAGAAGGGGCCGGGGACGAAGGGCAGCTTCTCAGTGCCAATCTTCGTTACAATATGCCCGTTGCGTCCGCTTTGGGTTCCTTTCAGATAAGCTGCTTTTTCGACGCTGGTCGTGTGACCCTCCAGAAGAATGAAGGAGTTTCCCCCAGTACGGCTACAAACCTCAACAATTACGGGATACAGGGAGCCGGACTTGGCTTTAACTACTCATATCTGGCGAGATTTGCACTTCGCGGCAGTTGGGCGCACGTGATTGGCGACAATCCCGGACGAAGTGCTGCCGGCAACAACTCTGATGGACATAACGACAAGAGCCGATTCTGGCTGCAAGCCATGGCTTATTTTTAATTCGATCAAACTTCCTCTTCGCAAACAAGAAAAATGATGTGACCGATACGCTCATCAGTGCATTCAACAATAAAAAAATTAAGCCATAATGGAACAGCAGAACATGCCGCTTTTTTACCAGAATCCAGTAGCCCTCAACAAAGAGGCTCATGCCGATATGACCGTAAGCCCAAGCCCGGAGGGGTACAGGTTTGCTGAATCTACTCGTGCGATCATGATTGCCGCAGTAGAATTTTTCGACGCCGGGCGTCAGTTTCCAATTATTTTTAACGCATCATCAGATGGCGACATTTTTCCAGTAGCTCTTCTTGGGTTTGAAGAGAACGAAAACCTCTTTGTTGATTCAGAAGGAGCATGGACCGCCCAGTACATTCCTGCCTATATCAGGCGTTACCCGTTTATTACCACCGATGGCGCCGAGGGGCAGACCACGGTCTGTTTTGATCAGGCGTTTGACGGCTTTAATCTTGAAGGTGGTCTTCCGCTGTTTGAAGATGGAGAACCAACCGAAAAGACCCGCGAGATTCAGGCATTTCTTCAGGACTATCTGGTGCAAATCCGGCAGACTCGTGAGTTTGGAGCCATGCTGCTCAAGCAGGGGTTGCTGAAGCAGATTGATGCACAGGCCAACATGGAGAGCGGCAAGAGCTATGCACTGAACGGCATGCTGGTGGTGGATGAGCAGAAGCTGACCCGGATGGCAGATGCCGACCTGGTGAAACTCTTCCGCAATGGCTCACTGGCGCTGGTGTATGCTCACCTGCTCTCGCTTCGCAACTTTACGACGCTGATCAATCTCAAGGCAAAGCTGGAGGGTTGACGAGTATTGCCAATGCCAATATTTCATACTGATTTTATAACTATCCGAGAAGTACCATGAACAGGATATTCAACGTCATCTGGTCAAAAACCAAAGAGCAGTGGATTGTTGTTTCCGAGCGAGTCAAGACAAACGGAGGAGTTCCAAAATCTCCACTTCGCAGCCTTGCCGTGCTTGCAGCAATGCTTCTTGCAGGAGAACCTGCCTTTGCCCTTGACCCCGGCGCTTTACCCGCCGGGGGACAGATAACTGCCGGCAGCGGAAATATTGCGGTCAGTGGCGCCCGGATGACGGTGAATCAGTCGAGCCAGCAAATGATTGCGAACTGGAACAGCTTCAACATCGGCTCAAGTGCTGTGGTGCAGTTCAACCAGCCAAACGCCTCCTCCTCGGCGCTGAACCGCATTACCGACCAGAACCCGACCCAGATCATGGGTTCACTTTCAGCGAACGGCAAGGTCTTTCTGGTGAACCCTTCCGGCATTATTTTCGGCAAGACCGCGCGAGTTGATGTGGGCGGTATTATCGCCTCATCCCTCAACATGCTCGACAGCGACTTCCTTGCAGGGAAATATAGCTTCAGCAACTCCGGCAGCGCAGGCCCGGTGATCAACCAGGGTCTGCTCAACGCCATGCCGGGCGGGGTTGTGGCGCTGATTGCCCCCAGGGTGAGCAACGAAGGAACCATCACCACTCCGGGCGGAAGCGCTGCTCTCGCGGCAGGAAACCAGGTTTCAATTGATTTCAGGGGAGACGGTCTGATTAACCTGACGGTTGACCAGGCCGCCGTTGACGTCCTTGCGGAGAACAAGGGGCTGATCAAGGCTGATGGCGGTCTGGTGTTGATGACGGCCAAAGCCGCTGATGCCCTGACGCAGCAGGTGCTCAGCAACAGCGGCGTTCTTGAAGCAAATAGCTTTGTTGAAAGAGAGGGGCGGATTATTCTTGATGGCGGAGAGAGCGGTGTTACGCAATCAACCGGCACGATCACCGCCAAAGGGGTGAATCCGGGTGAAACCGGTGGAGCCGTGGTGATGACGGGCGACAAGGTCGGGCTGTTCGACTCCGCTGTTGTTGATGTATCGGGCGAGGCTGGCGGCGGTACGGTGAACATTGGCGGCGGATTTCAGGGGAAGGATGCGTCTGTTCGTAATGCGAACGCGGTGTATGTGGCACCTGATGCCGTGATTCGTGCTGACGCTGCGGGCAGCGGCGATGGCGGCAAGGTGGTTGTGTGGGCTGATGGTGTTACCCGTTTTATGGGTTCACTGAGCGCCAGGGGTGGTGAGCTAAGTGGCAATGGCGGTTTTGCGGAGGTTTCAGGAAAGGGGCAGCTTGATTTTCAGGGGAGCGTGGATTTGACTGCGCCGGTGGGTGGGGCTGGGACGTTGTTGCTGGATCCTGAGAATATAACGATTCAGACTACAGGGCCCGATAATAATATCAGTACTATTGGTTCACCTATTAGTCAATTCGATGCAAATGGTGACAGCTCAATTCTTACTGTCTTAAGCCTGCAAACTGCACTGGAGTTGAATAATGTTAAAGTGACCACGGGTTCTACCGGAAGTCAGAATGGCGACATTACCGTTGCAAATAATATTGGTTGGTTTTCCGCCAAGACCTTGGAACTTTCGGCTTATGGCAGTATCAATATTAATGCGAACATCTCTGCTTTTGAGGGAAGCCTGACACTTACTGCAGCAACTGGGAGCGCAAGTGGGGCGATTACTCTTGCAAACACCTCTAAAGTAAACCTGTTGACGGGTAATCTCATAGCGAGTGCAAAGGGAGATATAGCAGAGGTAACCGGTGGAACCTATGGCTATTTTCAAATAGCCGGGACTTCATCGTTTACTTCGACTGGAGGTAATATTACGCTTGGCTCCACGAGCAACAAGTTCAGCGACGCGGTGAACGCCACTGCAAGTGGCAGTATTTCTCTTACGAATAGTCAGAATACTTCGCTTGGAGTTATTTCAACGGGAGCAGGTAGTGTAATTGTTGCCTCTACGGGTAACATTACAAGCTCATCTGCGTTTACTTCAAATGGAGCGGTTAGCCTTAGTACGGCAAGTGGTTCGGCGGGCAATATTAATTTAAGTGGCACGTTTGCAGCTTCAGGGAATATCTCGCTTTCTGCTGATAGTGTTGGAAGCATTTCCATTGCAGATATTAATGATAGTGCCACATTTGCCTCGGTGAGTGCTGGTGGCGCCGTTACTCTTGGTAATGCTGATACTGGGGCACTTACTTTTGATTCTCTTAATTCGTCACCGAATAATATAGTTATTACTGGTAACGCTGCTGTCGGTGGTCAGGCGAGTGGCATTGTTACTGTCAAGGGCTCATCGATTACTTTGAATGACCCGATTCGTACCAAGGGTGGAAATCTGAATTTTACGGCAACGGCTGGTACGGCAACGGCTGGTACGGCAACGGCTGGTACTTTTACAGCAAATATAGGTGCTACTCTTACGACAACTGCGGATGATAACACTGGTACAGCTTCCGGCAGTATTACAGTTACGGCAAAGGGCGATATTACTTTGAAGGATATTGTTACCACCGGTGCGAGCAACAATGCTGGCGTTGGCAGTAACGCAGCAGCAGTCACGGTGAATAGTACAGGCGGTAACATCAATATTGGTGCTGTAACGACGAGCGGTGGTGCAGCTTCAAGCATCGATTCACCTTTGGGTACATCTGCGAATCGTAACGGTGGTAATGCTGGCAGTATCATTCTTCAAGCAACAAGTGGCAAGCTCATCAATCTCAAAGGTGATCTGACGGCTATAGGCGGCGGCTTTGTTGGTACCGCTACCCAAGGTCTTGGCGGGTATATTGATGTTAAAACACCGGCAATCTTAACTGATTATCGTGTTGTGACCAGTGGCGATACCTCGGGCGATATTGAATTTGAATCAACTATTAACTCCGATAATACGTCGCCTCGTAAATTAACCGTAACGGCTGGTACTGGATCAGTGACGTTCCACGATATTATTGGTGGTACAGCACCATTGTCTTCACTCTCTGTTACATCATCCACGAATACCAGAATCAAGAAAAACGTTACGACGAATGCTGTTGGTGGTATTGATATCAATGCTATCAGCACCGTGTATTTGGGAGGAACAGGGAGTGCATTAACTCTCAATACTAATACCGGAAATGGTACGGTTCATTTTCATGATTATTACACTTACCTTGATGATCCAGTAACGATTACTCGTGGATTTGGTGATGTTAATTTCGCCGGTTATCTCTTCAGTCAAGCTTCTGAAGCCAATAATCTGACGTTTGATGGTGCTGGCGGCGGCGCTATTTCAGTAACATGGGATGTTGGAGGTAATACTGCTGGTGCTACTACTCGATTGGGTGATATTCTTGTTAGCACGGGTACTGATTTGACGTTTGGTTGGTATGTGTTCGCCAAGAGTTTGATTGCCCTTAATAACACCGGCGCATTGAATATTGCCAATGGTGCTAATTGGACTCAGAATTATTTCGGCGCCAGCGGATTACAGCTCAAGACAACTGGCGCCCACGCATCCGGGGATCAAGATATAGCGACGAACAGCGATATTACGGTTGCTGATTCGAGTGCGCCAATTTCCATTACAGCACTTAATGGCTCTTTGACGTTAGGCTCTTATGCTGATTTGACTACACAGGGTAGCAATATCACCCTGTCGGCTGGCACTGGCGCTTTGACTCTCGGAACCTACAGCGTTTTAACAAGCAATAACGGACGGATTTCATTGACCGGTGTTGGGGTTTCTCAATCACCATCAAGTACTACTGCCGGTGTCTATGCTGGTAGTGGTAAAATTCGGGTTGATGGTGGAGGTGGCGCAGTATCGCTTTATGGTCAGTTGAGCACAACAGATAGCGACAGTAACGGCACTCCTGCAATCCTGATTACGAATGTAAGCGGTAGTAACGATGCGTCATTACGTTCAGTAACTGCTACAACAGGTACGTTGCAGGCAGGATTGATTGCTGGTACTGATGTTTTAGCCGCAGCCCAGTCAGTAGGATCTGGGGCTCATTTCAATCTGACCACCGATACCCCACGCTTTACGGCCGCCAAACAGGTTACCTTGACCAGCTCTGGTAATGATAGTGGAATCACCTTTACCGTTACCGGCACTGCGACTGATGGTTCTGCATTAAATGAACCCATTTCAGGTGGTAATGCAGGTACCGTTACCACGAGCAGCTCATTCAAAACTATCACCAGCATCACCGCCAACGGCGGAACTAATGGCACCGTATCGGCTGGATTGAATGCAACTGATGCGATTGGTCATTCGTTGACTCAAAATAACTATGGCGGTTCCTATACTGCTACCGACAAAATTGATATCAAGACGTTGTCGGCTGCTACGGGCAATCTTATTTCTATTACCAGCGCCAACAACATTATTGACCAGCTTGGTAATTTTGTGGTTGGCAGCTCTTTAGAGGTTGATGCAAAAGGTCGTACGGCAGGCATGGCACTGACTGGCAATGTTACAGCGACAGATGTAACCATTAAAACCGGTCAAACAGCCACTAATGGCATATTAAGCCTTGGAACCAAAAACATTACCGCTACTTCGGGTAATGTTCTTTTACGCGGACGTGGTATTACTCAGTTTGCAGGCTCAACCATTACTTCAGCAGGAACTACCACTTTATATGGAAGCGATTATGCGAGTGGCACAATCGCTGATGTTTCATTGTCAGGTTCAATTGTCAGTGCTTTCACCGTTACCTTTGGTGACGTCAATAACTTGCAACTTGGTGACATTACTATTGGCTCATCACCTTCGCGAGGAACTTTACAATTAGGCACTCATGTACATCTTGGTTGGGGAACTGGTGTTTCTTGGAATTATACTGATATCAATGGAGCTATTACTCAAGCTACAGGCACAAGCATAAAAGTAGGAACAATTTATTCTTACTTAACCTCTGGAGCTATTACGTTAGCTAACGCAAACAATGAGATTCAGTTTCTTGATAGAATTGATCGTGGTGGTGCGCTTTCGATTTACGATAAAGATACTGAAGGTAATGGGTTAACTTTAACTGGAAATATTTCTGAGGGGACTGTTTCCAATTCAGTGAAGATTGAGACTGTTGGCGAATTAAATCTTGGTGTTTATGACATATATGGTCAAGGTATTACGTTATCTGGATCATCAATAAAAGATGCTTCTGGTGCGTATATTTGGGCAAACCTGAATGGTGGCGGTGACCTCGTATTGCAGGCGAATGGTGGTAATTTAGTGCTATCAGGTGATTACCAAACAACTGGTACTGGCAATGACATTATTATTCGTCGGGCTGGTAATGTGCAGCTTGGTGGTTATACGTATGCTCCCTCCGCACTTGAAGTACTTGAACTTGGTTCGCTTGGAACGAGTTCGGCGTTGGTGAACAGCCGTACCGTTTCCGGTGGCGTTCTCACCTTGAATGGTAGTGCTGCCATCAGTGGTAACTCTGCAACCTTCGGCCTAGGTCAACGGGTCGCCATTGTCAGTACTGGCAATGATAGCGGTGGCGGTAATAATGTCACTTTTACCGTGGCTGGTACTGATATGTTTGGGCGCATTCAAACTGAAGATATTCTCGGTGCCAATGCGGCCACAGCCTCAGGCAAAAAATACTTCTCCACGATTACCCAGATTTATGCCAGTGGCGCAGCAGCAGGCAATGTGACTGTCGGCACGGCTGATGAAAAGATTGCGGGCAACGTTACAGAGTCTGGTTACATCGACTCTATACCAACCATCAAGGGGCAGGTTGGTGGTTCGGTGACGTTGCAGAGTTATTTTAACCAGTTCCAAAATGTAAGTGATTTTACTGCTGGAAGTGATCTCTCCCTGATAAGCAGTCCTTCAACGCTTACTGTGAATGGTGCGATAGTTTCCAGTACTGGAAATGTCAGTATTGAAAATTATTATAAAAATCTTACAGTCAGTAATAGTGGTTCTGTTACAGCAAATACAGCAAGTAAAGGTGTTACGTTAAAAGGTAGTGTTAGTTATAGCAATTGTGCTGTAACAATACAAGGCGCTATTTCTGCTGGTAGTGGCGGTATTCAACTTCTTTCAACCTATGGTTCGGTGGCAACCAGTGGTAGTGGCACACTCACCTCTACGGGTTTGGTTAACATCTACTCTTATGATGGCTATACGACGACAATTGGTGCCGCTGTTAGCGCTGGTCAAGGCTTAACAGATAACATTGTTATCAGTTCTGGTGGAGCTTTTAATAATACCAGTGCAGGAACACTCAATGCTACTGGATCGGTTTGGATTAAAACCAGCGGGGATGCTGCGAACAAGCGAGACCTTACTCTTGCGGGTAACGTTACAGCCGGTGCTGGTGGTATTCAGCTTACCTCAAGTGGCACGATTAATCAGACTGCTGGTATTCTTTCAACCACTGGTGCACTGTCGGGACCTAATCAGACTGGCGGGAGTTCTCCCGCTTACGATAATCCATCAGCACGTGGTGCTGTTACGCTGAATCAGGTTAATAATGATGTAGTATCACTCGGTGCATTTTATGTGCAGGGTGCTAATTTGGATGCTTTTACTTTCAACGATCTGAGTGGTGGGCTTACTTTAGCAGGTACTATTGAAAATGCGTTTGGTGCAGTCATTATTACTACTCATGGTGGCGCGTTAGCGCTTGGCGCTAATAGTGTGTATGCCGGTGGACGGGAAACTGGTGGCAATGATGTTGCATTAACTGGTCGGGGAATTACTCAAGCTGCGGGAAGTTCTATTAGTACTACGGGAGGTACATCTATAAGTCCTCTTACCGGTTCAAATGGTGGTGGTACAATAACGCTTACCGGTCATGATGGTACAGCATCAGGTTTAATTACGCTGAGTGGAGGATTATCAACCGCTAAAGCTGATGCTACAGCAATAACGATTCGTGGTACAAGCAATCTTGCACTTCCAACGATTGCTGCTCCAAGTGGTTATTTAGTGCTTGGTGATGATACTGCGACGATTGGTCTTATTACCGGCAATATTACACAAAGCACAAATACTTCTCTTGATGTAAAAACTTTAAATATTGGCACAGCAACGAATGCAATTGGTGGTTCTGCAGTAGTTGCTAATACCGGCAACACGATTGTAAATCTTGGCACTATCAAGGTCGGTGATGTTGGTGGTACACAATATGACTTTGATGTTTATGATTCTACCAATGGGCTTACATTGACGCAAAATATTGTGAGCGCTGGTGGTATCAGTGTGAGAACAACCACTGGAGGTGGTGCATCTGGTCCGCTTGCACTTGGTACCAAAAACGTCTCAGCTTCGGGCGATATTTATCTTGCTGGTGATACTGTTACGCAAACAGTGGGTTCTATCATAAATGCTGATAATTCTGGTGGCAGCGCTACAGGTGGCAGTATTCGCATTGATGGTGGCGGAAGTACGAACAACATTACGTTGAGTGGTACGGTAATTACCGATAATAGCAGTAGTACAGCAATTCAGATTGTCAATGCCACAAATGCCACGTTAAACGTTGTTTCAGCAACTGCTGGTACGGTGGCACTGGGTATTCCGGCTAATACCGATGGTGATAGTACTCCGGCAAAACCACTCACGGGCACTGTCAGTCAGGTAGGAACTACCGGGACAATTTCCGCAGCCACACTTGCCGGCAATGCTGGTATTGTTACGATTACCAAAAGCTACATTGATAACCTTGGAGCCTTTACCACTTCTGGAACTTTGACGCTTCAAGATCAGGGTGGCGCGGGTACTGCTGGCTTGAAATTTACAGGTAATGTGACAGTTGGTGGCACTACGGATATTG